>Ga0137412_10001120_pt1 | contig 20314 bp, 19 predicted proteins | sample CZODoug2_1_16fun_FD_122160 | JGI IMG/M metagenome (GOLD analysis project Ga0137412, IMG submission 122160) | Vadose zone soil fungal communities from Angelo Coast Range Reserve, California, USA - CZODoug2_1_16fungal (Hybrid Assembly) | ecosystem: Environmental > Terrestrial > Soil > Vadose zone...
GCACTCGCCATACGACTGTTCGCGGTCATAACCGTAACCATATCTGTTACAATTAAGGCTGTCAAGGTCGAGCGTCGCGTCCGATCGCCACGATCCCTGCCAGCACAGGCGGTGTTCCCGGTGATGTCGGTGTTGTTGACCAGGTTGGCAGTGTTGCCATCGCCGCCGGCTAGCTGAGCAGTGACTCATCGCGGCTTTGTGAGAAAGTTGGCGGCGCCGCAGTACGAAACCTAGTGGGTGAGTCGTGGCAAGTTCGAGCTTATCATCAATTGCAGGCGGCAAAGGCGTAGTGCATCGCTACTTCCGCCGAGCCGCTCTCGCTTGCCGACGAGTTGATTGGGTAGTCTGACGGTTTGCCGCGGCGCACGAGTCCGGATTTGGCACGAAAGGGAGTAGTCGGGCCGCTCTTGCGATGTCTGTTGATTGGGGTAGACCGGAAGCAGCGCCCGGCGCGCCAAACCGACGCGAATGCCCCGATGCGGACACGAGCGGACCGAAGCCAGCGGGCCTGAAGATCGGACGGCCGCATGGAGGCAGACTTCAACGATCGCTACGTTTTACTGCGGTTACCATTCGTCGTAGTACTGCCACCGCGGTGGGTACTGCCGGCGCGGCTGTGGCGCCCGCGGCCGCATTCTGGCTTGCGGCGATTGGGTCGGTCCTGCCGAAGGCGGTGACGCCATGGGCAACGCGCTTTGCTCGGAAACCTTGGCGAGCAGGCGCACCATGTCTTCCTGCTTGGCCTTGAGCTGCTCAATGGCCTTTGAATTGTCGGTGGCTATCTGGTCCTGCTTAACCCTTAGCTGTTCGATCTCTCGCTTCAGATTCGCGACATCGCGCGCCGTCGCCTGCTGCGACTGCATCAGCTCGAAGACCCCGGCAGCCGCTGGCGCGGCGTCTTGCGGCCCGGTCCGAGCGGGCGGTGCTGCTTGCGCAGGCGCGGTCTCTGCCTTGGTCAGCTCAGAGGATGGACCGGGCTGCGCGGACAACGGGTTTGTCGGCGGCGAGAATGACGTTGAAACGCGTTGCGGTGTCCAACGGGCTCCAATCAGCGTGACGCCGTCACGAGACAAGTGCGACACGAGGGCTGCGACGACAAGGCATGCCGCCAACAGCAGGCCGATGGAGAGCAGGCCGATCGAGCCAGGCACTGCTGACTTGCCTCGCGGTGGCTGCGGGCCGGATCTGGCCGAGGGATTGCGTGCATCATCCCCGGGCCTGGCCGAAGGGTTGTGTGCATCATCCCGCTCCATTTTTGAAAGCTGTTCAGTCACGCGCGCGATCTCTTCATCTGCACTCGCGATCCGTTCACGGACACGCGCGAGTTGTTCATCAGCGCGCGCGATCAAGACATCCTTTGTGCTCGGTGTGGAATTCATTGGCGTTTCCCTCTCCGTCCAATGTCATCCGCGGATCGGGTCGAACATCCAGCAGGTCGACCGCCAACCAAAGACCTTAATGCAATCTTGTAAGGGTCAGACGATAGAAAGTATAGGACCACATCACCTGACGGGCCAAGTCCAACGGTGCGGCCAGCGTCCGGAAGTGGCACAAACGCCAAGAGCCGGCTGGTTCGGGAATTGTCTGCTTTCTGGGGCAGACGGGAAGTGACCGGTGCGCGGTGAGAACGACACGATTGACGGTGCCGCACTGTTGCAAAATTCAAGTCTCTTTCGTCTCGCCAAAATTCCGCGGAGTGAGTCGGATCGAACATGCAGGATGGAGCCGAAGAAAGAGCGCCCAGCGCAGAACTGGCTTCCGCGATAGCGGCGCAGGTGACGGGATGCTTGCCCGAGACTGTCTCGCGATTCACGACGGGAGCACGGCACTAAGTTCACGAGGTTAAATTTGCCAGTCGGCAACCGGTCGTCGTGTGCATCGGAAGCGCCACCGCTCACTCGCGCTTGCCGAGTCTGCTCGATCGATTGGGTACGGAACGCTGACACACCTTGCAAGCAACTGTCGTGTCGTCGCGACACCTTGGTTCTGCCTGCTTCAATTGAGACCGTGCCCTGGTCGAAACGTCGAGCAAATTGCTCCGACACGGCCAATCACAACCAACGGGGAAGCGGTCAAGATGGTGAAGCTGCGATCAAGCAAAGCGCTACTGGCATTAGTCGTCCCATGTTTGCTGTCTGTTGCGCCGGCACGGGCAGAGGTGGCCCGCGATCCTGGCCCTCGCTCCGGTGGAGTGAATGATCCGCCTCGGCCGCTCGACGGTCTGACATCAGGCCAGGCTGCGCTGTTCAACGCGGGCGTCGCCAAATTCCAGGCGGGCGAGATGGTCAAGGATGGTCTCGGACCGACCATGAATCTCGATAGCTGCGGCGGCTGCCATGCACAGCCGACGCTGGGCGGAACGAGTCCGGCCAAGAACCCACAGTTCATTTTCTGGAGCAACAATCTCAAAAACACCAACCGGCTGCCGCCCTTCATCACCGAGGACGGGCCGGTTCGGGAAGTGCGCTTCAAACGCGCTAAGGATGGAACCGTCGACGGCGGCGTCCATGACCTGTTCACGATCACGGGTCTTGCCGGTGCGGAAGGCTGCAATCTGAAACAGCCCAGATTCACTCCCAGACGGAATATCATCTTCAGGATTCCGACACCGACGTTCGGTGCCGGGCTGATCGAGCAGATTCCGGATCGAAACATTGCCAGCAAGGAAACAGCGGCCAGCGGCCGAGTCTACGGGATCAAATACCGGTTCAACGTTGTCAACGCCGGGCATGTGATTACAGGGGATGCGGCCTCGGCCGGCACCAATCGCAAAGTTGATACCAATGTCAGCGCCAATGACGGGACGATCGCGCGGTTTGGCTGGAAGGCGCAGAACAAGTCGCTGCTGGTGTTTTCCGGCGAAGCCTACAATGTCGAAACGGGCATCACCAATGAGCTGTTTCAGACAGAGCGAAACGAGACGCTTGCGTGCCAGAAGGCACCGACGCCCAACGATACGACCAATACTGATGCGAGCGGGCTCGATGCGTTGAGTGACATCGAGAAGTTTGCCGCCTTCATGCGTTTTCTGGCGCCCCCGGTCGCGTCGACCGAACAGCCCGGTGGTGCAAGCTCGATCGACAATGGCAAGCAGCTGTTTCGCCAGGTGGGTTGCGCGGCCTGTCACACCCCGATGCTTCGTACCGGACACTCAACCGTTGCGGCGCTCGACAACAAGGAGGTCAACCTATACTCGGACCTGGCGATCCATGACATGGGCGAAGGGCTTGCCGATGGCATCAGCCAGGGACTGGCGAAAGGCACGGACTTTCGGACCGCGCCGCTCTGGGGCCTTGGGCAGCGGCTGTTCTTCCTGCATGACGGGCGCGCCAGCGACCTGGTCCAGGCGATCCGCGAACACCGGAGCCCGGGCTCCGAGGCGAATCGAGTCGTGAGACGGTACTTCCGGCTTGAGTCAAAAGATCAACAGAATCTGCTGAACTTTCTGCGGTCGCTGTAGCCGGGCCAGCCGGCTATTGCCGCACAGGATCGAAATCCTTGGCACCTGCCGTTATGATCGTGCGTAACGGCGGTGGCGGCCGTGAGCTTGCGATTTTGCCGAATGTCTGTTCGTGGCACGAAGCTGACGATAAGAGTTGTCGATAGGAATATCGCTGTTGGAGGGATAACGGACATCGCTGTCACTGTCGCGATGTATGGATCGTCTTGGAAGCGATAGCCGCGGAGGCGGAACATGATTCTCTGGTCCGGATGGGGAATACTAACGGTATTGTTCGCTCTCGCGGGTGCAAGGCTGGGCGGCGCATTGCATGGAATCATTCCGGCCTTGTCGGATCATGTTGCGGTCGCGATCGGCCTGCTCGCGGCGGCGGTGCTAAATTGGTGGGTCGGCATTCGCCTCAACAACCGCCCCGGGCGCGAATTGGTCGACCCCAAGACGGGCGGCAGGGTGATATTGAAGCGCCGGCACACGCTGTTTTGGGTGCCAATGCAATACTATTCGGCGCTGCTCTTGCTGATTGCGGTCATTGCGTTGTTCGCTCCGGCTCCGGTCGGGCCAGGTATCGGCGGGCCGGTATAGAGAGCCGGGCGCGATTGATGCAATCTCCGCATAGTCGGCTGTTGGCCCATCACGTCGATCCCGGGATTGATCAGCATGACGCTAGCGAAGGATAACCGGTCCGCCTGCGATATTGGGAAGTCAGACGGCTCGACAGGCGTAGTGCAAGATCGCAGGCCGTCGAAGTTTTGCCAATTTGGAGCGTGGCGTATTGCGCCATCATAGCGCAACGGCGAAACAATAGTGCCCGTCTTCATCGGCCGTGGCGCGCCACAGTACGCCAGATCGCGACGCGGCGACGCGCTGCTCCCCTCTACACGCCACAGCTCGAATTCGACGTTGGCGCTCGGATTGCCTATGCGGCGTTAGCACCGTCTCTGGTCAGTCGCTGGAGGAACGAGTCGCGTCCCCTTCCTTGCACCACTGACTCCGGCTAGGCTTGCATAGAGGCGCCTCGCGCATCATTCGGGAACATGGGACTATATTACTTGAGTTCGACCAGGGATCGATGCCCGACGACCGGACCGATCCGCATGATCTGCCATCGGCCAATCAGACAGCCGTCAGCGCCGTGACGAAGGGGACGCCGGACGTTCGACGCTCCCAGTCTTCGGCGCGAAGCCAGAGGCGGCGCGCGCCAGAACGGAATCGGCTGTCTCGACGTTCAGGGCGTCGACAAGGGCTTTGCGGGCCGCGCGGTCGTCAAGGCCGGGCGCGGGGTTGGCGATCCGAGCGCGGCGCTCCCTTTGCACGCCAGCGCTGAAGCGCTGACTCCATCGCTTCGCGTATCGCCAAATAGAACGCGGCCATTTCTTCGAGACGATCGCGTGTCGTTTTCGAAGCGGCGGTGGTTGCGCCGGTTCGAAGAAGTGCGGCGAGCGCATCGAGCAGGCGATTTTGTTCGGTCAGCATGCCCTCATAATTTTCGGACACCCCGTACAAGGCACGTTTGCTGCCGCGCTCGCCGTGGCGGCGCGCGAGCGTGTACTGCTCCAGCAGCCGCGCGGCGACGCTGGCGCTGCTCTTGCTGATTTCAAGGTCGCTCGTGATGCGGTCGAGGCTGACCGGCTCGGCGCTGAGCAGCAGATAGCCATAGAGGCGTGCCGCGGTCTGAGGCACCCCCCAAGGCACCATGAGCCGGGTGACATCCTCGATGAAGCGGCGCTCGGTTCCGGTCGTGTCTTTATTTGACATATTCGGTATATCTCGAATATATGATGCTTAGGACAGGTTTTATACCAAACGAAGCCAAAGCAGGGAGAAATCCCATGCCCGCTACGCCGGAATCGAAAGCGAGAACCCGCGCGTTCGCGCGCGTCGTAGGGCCTTGGCTTGCCATCGCTCCCGGCATCATCGTGATGCGCATGCCGGACATGGGCGTCTTGGCGGCCGCCTTCTTCCAAAACCCCCTGTTTGCGTGGTTTGTCGGAGCCTTGCTGCTGTTCAGCGGACTGCTGGTCATCGCGTTCCATCAATACTGGTCGAGCGTGGCGGCGGTCATGATCTCTCTGTTCGGTTGGTTCCTGGCGCTCCGCGGCCTGGTGCTCATGGCCGCGCCGCAACTGATCGAACGCGGCGCCGCCGCCTCGATGGGCGCCGTGGCCCTCGTGCGAATCTTCTTCGGCGCCCTCGTTCTGGTCGGCCTCTATCTCACCTATGTGGGCTGGATCGCCGAGGACCGCTCATGAGCAAGACGATCGAGCCAGATTCCGGCTCGCATCGAAGCGAGCCAGCTTTTCTCGTACAGGCGAATGTGTAGGAGCGCTCATGGTCATGTACCTGCTCCAGCTTGCGGCGTGGGTGGTCTTCATGGCCGCCCTGATTCTGTGGCCGGCCGGTACGCTGGCCTATCCGGGCGCCTGGGCCTTCATCGCGCTCCTTACGATCGCCGGCCTTGCGACGATCCTTTGGCTGTCGAAGCACAGCCCAAGCCTGCTGCGCGAGCGTATGGCATCCCCGCTGCAGCGCGACCAGAAGCCCTGGGACCGCGTGTGGCTGTCGCTGTTCATGCTCGGCTTCTGTGCCTGGATGGCGTTCATGGGTTGGGACGCCGCCCGCAACGGCTTTACCGCCGTGCCGGTCTGGGTTCAGGTGCTCGGCGGCCTCGCCATCGTGGTCAACAGCATCGGTACCTGGTGGACGTTCCGGGAGAACAGCTTCGCGGCGCCGGTGGTGAAAATCCAGCAGGGTCAGAAAGTGATCGACACCGGCCCTTACGCCATCGTGCGGCATCCGATGTACGCAAGCGCCTTGTTTCTCTTCATCGGCGTCCCGCTGTTGCTCGGCTCGTGGATCGGCCTCGTGTTTTCCGGGCTGTTAATCGTCGGCATTGCATGGCGTGCGGTGCATGAAGAGCGCACTTTGCGCACGGACCTAAGGGGCTACGAGGACTACACCGCACGTGTGCGTTACCGCTTCATTCCATTCGTTTGGTAGTCCTCCTGTGACCGCCATCAAGCAGCCGCCGGGACACTGACCATGGCGCAAGCAGCCGCGAAGACTGGGGCGGGTCCGACCGTCATGGTCGCGATCGAGCAATACTTCCCCAGCCATCAACGTATCATCACCGACGATCTGGCCTATTCGGTCCTGCCTCTGGGCGCGAGAGCCTTGGTCTGGGCGATGCGGCCTCCGCTCGCCCGGAACTGGATGGTTCGCGCCACGGAGCGCGCCTTTCCGGGCCTCTGGAGCGGCATCATGTGCCGCAAGCGCTACATCGATGACGCGCTTATCGCCGCAGCCCGAGAGATCGACGCCGTCGTCAATCTCGGCGCCGGTTTTGACACCCGAGCCTGCCGGCTACCGTACTTGGCCGAAATTCCGGTGTGGGAAGTCGATCAACCTGCGAATATCAAATCTAAAGAGGACCGCCTCCGGCAAGGGTTCGGCAGGTTGCCAGAGCATGTCAGCCTCGTGTCCGTCGACTTCGACCAGGAAACGCTGGGGCCCGCCCTGGCTTCACGGGGCTACACGGAGCACAAGCGGACATTCTTCATCTGGGAGGCGGTGACCCAATATCTGACCGAAACAGGCATTGGCGCCACGCTCGACTTCCTTGCCACGGCCCCGCACGGTAGCCGCCTCGCATTCACCTACGTCCTGAAGGACTTTCTCGATGGTCAGAGCCTTTACGGTCAGGAGCGCCTCCACGAGAGGTATGTGAAGAGCAAGATCTGGTTGTTTGGCTTGGATCCTCGGAAAGTCTCCGATTTTCTCGATTCATACGGCTGGCGCGTGACCGACCACCTTGGCTGTGACGAACTCGTGGAGCGATATGTGAAACCCACGGGGCGCAGGCTCACTTCCTCACCGATCGAACGGATCGTCTACGCGGAGAAGCTACAATAGCTTCAGAACGCATCGATCCTTGAACAAAGATGCGCCGGTCTCTCGCCCGTTTCAGGAAGGCGTGTGATCAGCTCGTGCGCCATCCTGAGCGGACTTCATCACCGCTACGCCCGAGCTTAAGTTTCAGCACACTCACCCGGTGCATCCTCGCCCTGACCGAACACACCGTTATCTTGTTGAATAGTTGAATAGAACGTACCACGAACGTCCTTCGGGACTATTTCGGGACTTTCCGTTCTGGGAGATGCGCTTCGATGCGGTTTTGTTCCGATTTTCGGCAGATACGAAATCCAACACACCTGCAAAACCCCTATTCTTTAGGGGTTTAATGGTCGGAGCGAAAGGATTTGAACCTTCGACCCCTAGTCTCCCAGACTAGTGCGCTAACCGGGCTGCGCCACGCTCCGATGCCGTTCCATTAGCTTCGATAGGCCCGTCGCGCAAGGCGCGCGAAACGGGCTTTGGGAAATTGTCGAAAACGGCCGAATCCGGGCAATCCAGCCTGGTCATCCATCCTTCATGGCCCGGTCGAGCAGTTGCCGGCAGTCGAGCAGTTCCTTCAGCACGCCCTGCAGGCGCTCGCGGTCGAGCGGGTCCTTGTCGGCCGGGCGGGCGGGGGCCGGCTGGCCGCGGAAGGTTTCCAGGATGTTGTCCTCGGACTCCACGAAGCGAAAGTCGATGCCCTCCTCCGAGGAGCCCTCGAACTCGTCGTCATCCTCATCGAGGTCGAGGCTGGTCTCGCCCTTTTCGGGCTCCATCATGCTCTGGCCGAGCGCCTCCTCGATCGCGCCGAACGCGACCGCGGCGGTCGAGTCCGCCAGGCTCTGCACCGACTTGATGCCGTGCTCCTTCAGGATGCGCTGCACCCCGCGGATGGTATAGCCCTCGCCATACAGGAGCCTGCGGATGCCCTTGAGCAGATCCACATCGTCGGGGCGGTAATAGCGGCGGCCGCCGCTCCGCTTCATCGGCTTGATCTGCGCGAAGCGCGTCTCCCAAAACCTCAGCACATGCTGGGGAATGTCGAGCTCTTCCGCGACTTCACTGATGGTTCGGAACGCATCCGGCGCCTTGTCCAAATGCCCGCTTCCCTTCAACTCTTAACGCCACTCAATCGGCGCTATCGCCGCCATTGACCGGACCGTGGTGGCCATTGATCCGCTGCTTCAATATCGCCGACGGCTTGAACACCATCACGCGACGCGGAGAAATCGGCACCTCGGTGCCCGTCTTCGGATTACGGCCGATACGCTGACCTTTTTTGCGCACCATGAACGATCCGAATGACGACAGCTTCACGGTCTCGCCCTTTTCAAGGCAGTCCGTGATCTCTTTCAAGACCAGTTCAACGAACGCCGATGACTCTGTGCGTGATAGGCCGACTTTCTGATAGACGGCCTCGCATAGGTCAACGCGTGTGACTGTTTTTCCACTTCCCGTCATCGCCTGCCCCAACTCACGGCGAACAATTTCCATCTGAAATTAAGAGGTTACACCGCACCGGTCAACAGCGCTGTGAATACAATGAACATCTAAAGCGACTCAAAGCCTGGAAAGGTTTTAACCAACACCTACCAGCGCAACAATGCCGAACCCCAAGTGAAGCCGCCGCCCATCGCTTCCAGCAGCACGACATCGCCCTTCTTGACCCGGCCGTCGTTGACGGCGACCGAAAGTGCCAGCGGAATCGAGGCTGCAGAGGTATTGCCGTGCAGATCGACAGTCAGCACGACTTTTTGCGGCGCAATATGAAGCTTGTGCGCGGACGCGTCGATGATTCGCTTGTTGGCCTGATGCGGCACGAACCAGTCGATATCGTCGGCGTTGAGGCCGGTGGCGTTGAAGGCATCGACGATGACGTCGGTGATCATGCCGACCGCGTGCTTGAAGACCTCGCGGCCTTCCATCCGCAAAAACCCGACGGTCTTGGTCGAGGACGGTCCGCCATCGACATAGAGTTTCGACTTGTGCCGTCCGTCGGAACGCAGATGCGTCGTCAGCACGCCGCGGTCGGTGGTCTTGCCGGGCGCCTCCTGCGCCTCGAGCACGATCGCGCCGGCACCGTCGCCGAACAGCACGCAGGTGCCGCGATCCTCCCAGTCGAGGATTCGCGAAAACGTCTCGGCGCCGATCACCAGCGCGCGCTTGTAGCTGCCGGCGCGCAGGAAATTGTCGGCGGTGGCGAGCGCGAACACGAAGCCGGAGCACACCGCCTGCAGGTCGAACGCCGCGCCATGATGGATGCCGAGCCCGTCCTGCACCGCGACCGCGGTGGCCGGAAAAGTATTGTCAGGCGTCGACGTCGCGAGCACGATCAGGTCGATCGACTGCGCATCGATTCCGGCGTGCGCGAGTGCTGCCTGCGCGGCGTTGATCGCCAGATGCGAGGTGAACTCGCCATCGGCTGCGATATGGCGCTGGCGGATGCCGGTGCGTTGCACGATCCACTCGTCGGAAGTATCGAGCCGCGCCACCAGCTCGGCGTTGGTCAGTATCCGCTGCGGCAGATAGGAACCGCAGCCGAGCACCACCGAACGTAAGGTCACGAGACAGCCTCCTGCGCGGCCGGCGCCGGAACCAGCGCCCCGCCGTCGCGATTGAGCATTTGATTGATCTTGGTCAGGAGATCGTAGCGGACGAGTTCATAACCAACATCGATGGCGTTAGCAAAGCCCTCGGCATCGGTGCCGCCGTGGCTTTTGACCACGATCCCGTTCAGCCCGAGCAGCACGCTGCCGTTGGACTTGCGGGGATCCATGGTGTCGCGCAGCACCCCGAGGGCCTTGCGGGCGAACAGAAATCCGATCCGCGCGCGCCAGGAACTGGTCAGCGCGCCACGCAAAGCCGAGGCGAACTGCCGCGCGGTTCCCTCCGTCGCCTTCAGCGCGATATTGCCGCTGAAGCCCTCGGTGACGATTACGTCAGCGGCGCCCTTGCCGATGCCGTCGGCCTCGACAAAGCCGGTATAATTGAGCTGCGGCAGGTTTATCGCGCGCAGCATTTCGGCGGCTTCGCGGATCTCCTCGTGGCCCTTCATCTCCTCGACACCGATATTGAGGAGCCCCACGGTCGGCCGCTCCAGGCCGAAGCGCACGCTCGCCATGGCGCTGCCCATGACCGCCAGCGCCACCAGATGATGGGCGTCGCCTCCGATAGTGGCACCGAGATCGAGCACAACCGAACGCCCGCGCATCGTTGGCCAGACTGCCGCCAGCGCCGGGCGGTCGATTCCCTGGAGCATCCGCAGACAGAAACGCGCCATCGCCACCAGCGCGCCGGTGTTGCCCGCGGAGATCGCAGCGCCAGCCTCACCTTTTTTCACGGCCTCGACGGCCATCCACATCGACGACACCCTGCGGCCGCGCCGCAACGCCTGGCTCGGCTTGTCGTCCATGCTGATGGTCACGTCGGTATGGGTGACCCGCGAGGCAGCCTTCAACGCCGGGTGATGGGCGAGTTGCGCCTCGATCTGCGTGCTATCGCCGAATAGGAGGAATTCAGCGTCCGGATGCCGGGCCAACGCGATCGCGGCGCCGGGAATAACAACCGATGCGCCGAGATCGCCACCCATGGCGTCAAGCGCGATTCGAACCTTCTGAGGCATAGACGTCCCGGAAACCACTCAAGACCGCCGCGGAAGGCGGCGAAAAGGCCCTGGCACAACCCCTGCGCCCAAGCCGGCCGCGACAATAACGCCTCCCCGCCCCGACACAACCTCTTGACCAGGCCTTCTGTTGCCGCTCACGTCAGCGGCCAAGGATTCGCAATAACCAGACAAATCCACATGTTTCAATCCCTTAGAGGGGATTTTCGAGATCGTGCCGAAGCCGCCGCGAGGCCGGCACGAGGCCTGCCAAGTCCGAAATCACTTGTCCGAAATCACTTGCCGTTCACTTGCCGTTCGGCTTTCTCTTTTGTTTGTCACCGGTGCTTCCCGGCTCGGCCACATCGGGATTTGCCTGCAGCGCCTTCAGCGCCGCGAAGGGGTGATCCTCGGGATCGGCGGCTAGCACCGGCGGCTCGAACACGGCATCCGGCTTGCGCGGATAGGGATCGATCGCGAGATACAGCACGTCGGTCGCGAGCCGTCCGAGATCGATCGTGCCGTTCTTGATCGGCTCCGGCGGGTCGGCGGTTTCGTCATCGTCGCCGGGGACATCATCGGCGGAATGAACAAGTTGCGGCATCTGCTCCACGGGCACGAATGTCAGATCGACCGGCTCGTCGATCGCGTTCTCGATCGCCTCGAGCGTCACCACGCAGGTCTGGCCGATGCGTGCCTGCACGCGGCCGGTGACATGCACCTGGCCGCCGCTTTTCGGCACGAGGTCGAACGACGCATGCGCCGCCGAAATCTCGCGCAGGCCTGCAGCTTCCGCCATCGCCTCGCGCGCGGCCTGGTCGGCCTCGATGTCGCGATGCAAGCCGTTTTCCGGGATCTGCGCCACCGTGACGAGAACGCGCCAGGGATCGCGCTGAGCCGTCGCTCCCGCTGGTCTGTTCATGATGTTGCGAACTCCGGCATTGGAAATTTCCACGACGCGGCCAGCATCGACAGGTCGTCCTGGGCGTCGAGATCGGCGATCACGGAGGCGGCATAGGCCTCCAGCCGCCGCGCATTTTCGATCTGCCCGCCATTGAGGATGTTCTTGCACAGCGCCTGCGCCAGCGGTTCCGCGCCCTCGGAGAGCGCCAGGTCATAGGCCGCCACCCGGCCGTAAAAGGCCTCGCCGAACGCCTGCATCCGCTTGGGAACCGTGAGGTCGCCGACCCCCATTTCGCGCAGATTTCCGTCCATATCCTCGCAGAATCGGTCGAACAGCGCCTGCGTCAGCCCCTCGCCGCCGGCCATCCGCCGCAGCCGACTCAACACCATCCACAGGTGCAGAATCAACAGGTCGAAACGGCCGTTAACCGTATCCGATACGCCCAAGTTCCGATAAAATAAGGGTTCTCGCGCTTGCGTCACGATCATGCCATAGATGGCCTCAATGGTGCCGCGCGGGGGCATCTGGGGTTTCCTGAAGTGATTGAACGGCCAAAGCATTTCCGGATTCCGCCAGCGCGCTTGCTCGACTGCGGCGCGCTTCTGTTGCAACGAGCCCGCCTTCCGCTTGCGCCAGTCGCGGGCAAGGCCGGTTCTATGAGGACGGGAAACCTTCCGCAATGACTGAAGCGAGTATGACCGGCCCGCGCGAGCGCACATCGCGTGGCTTTTCCCGTCGCGGCCTGCGCGCTATGGCCGCCATGCCTCTCATCCTGGGCCTCGTCTGCCTGGCGCTTTCCTCCTGCACCGGGGAGCAGTTCCAGAAGGGCTATATCCTGCCCCCCGGCGCGCTCGAACAGATCCCGATCGGGGCGAGCCAGGACCAGGTGTTGATCGTGATGGGGACGCCGTCGACGGTCGCGACCCTGGACGGCGAGGTCTTCTATTACATCTCGCAGCGCGCCTCGCGCCCGGTGATGTTCATGGAGACGAAGGTGGTCGACCAGCGCGTCATCGCGGTCTATTTCGACAAAAATCGCCAAGTGCGCCGGCTCGCCAATTACGGTCTGCAGGACGGCAAGATCTTCGACTTCATCAGCCGCACCACCGCGACCTCCGGCCAGGAGATGAGCTACCTGACACCGCTGTTCAAGCTGCTGAGCTTCAACTAATTCGCGCTAACGAGCTGGCGCTGGGCGCGCGCTCTGCCGCGCTGGGTCCCAGGTCTTCAGCGTCATAACCGCTTCAGCGTCATAACCGCTGTCGTCCTCGCGAACGCGGGGACCCAACCACAAGCTTTTGTGGTTACGCCAGACGGTCCGCTCCAGCCGGCTCAACAACATCTCCCTGGGGTTATGGGTTCCTACTTTCGCAGCGACGACACAAGATCACGAACTCCCCTGGTGTCCCGGCTCGGGCTGCGCCAAGTCGTCCGCTTGCCGGACCGGCCCGCGCTCCCTAGGCTTCCTGCAAAACAAGATCGAAGCAGGGAGTGAACGTGTGACCAGCAGGAATTTTTCGCGCCGACGCGTGCTGACGGGCGCCGCGGCGTTGTCCGCCGCGACCATCTTGCCGCGCACCAGCCTCGCCGACTGGCGGCCGGCCGAGACCATCCGCATCATCGTACCCGCCGCGGCCGGCGGCACCACCGATGTCATGGGCAGGCTGCTGGCGGCGCATCTGCAGGGCGCCTGGGGACAGTCCGCGGTGGTAGAAAACCGCTCCGGCGGCGGCGGCACGATCGGCACGGCGGAGGTGATCCGCAGCAAGGGCGACGGCTACACCATCCTGATCGGAAATCCCGGTCCGAACGCGATCGCCTACAGCATCTTCCGCAACCTGACCTACAAGGCCGAGCAGTTGCAGCCGGTCTCCAACTTGATCCGGACTCCCAACATCGTCTCCGCGCATCCCTCGACCGGCATCAAGTCGATCGCCGAGCTGATCGCGGCGCTGAAGGCCAATCCCGACAAGTTCAACTACGGCTCGTCGGGCGTCGGCCAGAGCCCTCACCTCACCGGCGCCTGGTTCCTGCAACTGACGGGCATGAAGATGGTGCATGTGCCGTTCCGTGGCGCCGGTCCTGCGCTGCAGGCCGCCCTTTCCGGCGACATCCATATCCTGTTCGATAATCTCTATCCCTCGCTGCCGCAGGTCCTGGACGGCAAGCTTACCGGCCTTGCGGTGACCACGCCGGAGCGCAGCTCCTTGGCGGCGGAGCTTCCGACCATGCGCGAATGCGGGCCCGAGCTGGCCAGGTTCGATGTCTCCTCCTGGTTCGGCGTGCTGCTGCCGAAAGCCTGCCCGCCCGAAATCGTCACCGCGCTCAACCTGCAGGTCAAGGCGATGCTGGAGCGCGAGGAGATCAAGAAGAACATCGCCACCATGGGCGCCCGCGCCGACTACGGCACGCCGGAGCAGTTCTCCGAATTCGTGCAGGCCGAAACCGTGAAGTTCGCCGCCATCATCGAAAAGGAAGGCCTGCAGATGGAAGTGAAGTGAGAGGCGTAACCGCTCCTCGCTCGCGCTTGCGCCTTCATCGCCAGGTCGCGCGGAACACCCGCATCCAATTGTCGAACGCTATTCTGCGCAAGATGGCGTCGTCGAAGCCCCGCGCGCGCAAGGCCTCGATCAGCGTTGGAAGCCGGCTTGCATCCCTGAGCGGACGGGGCATCACCGCGCCGTCGAAATCGGACCCGAGCGCGACGTGGCTCTCGCCCATCCGCTCGACCAGATAGCCGAGATGATCGGCCACCATCTCGATCGGCGTGTTCTCGTCGAGATGGGCGTCCGGCCGCACGTCGCAGACACTGAAATTGAAGCCCACCACGCCCTCGGATTCCCTGATGGCGTCGAGCTGCCGATCGGTCAAATTGCGGGTCGAGCGGCAGATCGTGTGCGCACAGGCGTGGGTGGCGACGATCGGCGCGCGCGTGATATCAGCGAGATCAAAGAAGCCGCGCTCGTTGAGATGCGACACGTCGAGCATGATGCCGAGCCGATTGCAGGCCCTCACCAGCGCCTTACCGGCATCGGTCAAACCGGGACCGGTGTCGGGCGAACGCGGATAGGCGAATGGCACACCATGGCCGAAAACATTGGGACGGCTCCAGACCGGCCCGAGCGAGCGCAAGCCATCGGCATAAAGCTGTTCGAGCCCATCCAGATCGGCGCCGATCGCCTCGGCGCCCTCCATGTGGAGCACGATCGCGAACGCCCCGTCGCGCCGCGCCGCCTCGATCTCATCCACGCCGGTGGCAAACCGAATTTTGCCTGCGGCGCGACCGACCAATTGCTGCAGGGCGCTCAATTGGGCATGGATGCAACGCCGCGCGTAAGCGGCATCGAGCGGCTCCGCCAGGCGCACTTCATAGCCGTCGGCGGTTCGCCTGAAATCACCCTCCGGCGGATGCTCCGGCTTGGCGAACAGCGCGAACAGGCCGCCCACCATGCCGCCTTCTTCCGCGCGCGGCAGATCGAGATGGCCCTCCTCCGCGCGCGCTAGAAAATCACGGCCGCCCTCGCGATATTCGGCGAGCTCCTGCACCACGTCATTATGCCCGTCGAAGATCGCGACCCTATGGGTTTCCTGCACCACGTCTTGTTATCCGCGCCCTGATCGTTCTCATCCTGCCTCGAAAAACCGACGATGTCTCCGATCCTCCTCCTAGCCTGCCGCGACGGCCGATGCGAAGAACCGTTCCGGCCCCTCCAATTCCAGAAGCTTCTTGCCGTCGATCAACCAGAACCTGTTGCCGACCGTTCGCACGAAATGGCGGTCGTGGGAGACCACGAGGCAGCTCGCCTGGTCGTCCGTCAATTCACCCTCCAGAGCTTCCTGCCCCTCGATATCCAGGTGGTTGGTCGGCTCGTCGAGGAGATAGAAATTGGGCCGCGCCAGCCGCAACAGCAGCATGCCGAGACGGGCTTTCTGTCCGCCGGAAAGCCGGCCGATCGGAGCGGCCTGCATCTCGATCGACAGGCCTGCGCCCGCGAGCAACGCGCGCGCCTGCTGATCGCCGACAGCGAAGCGGCGGGCGACCATGTTCATCGGAGCGTCCGCATCAGCGAGGCCAGCAAGCGCCTGATCGCAATAGCCGAGCACGAGCGAGTGCGTGGCCTTGATCCCGGCCGTGGCGGTGTCCGGATTTTCGATGGCTGCGCGCAGCATCGCCATCAGGCGGGTCTTGCCCGCCCCGTTCGGCCCGAGCAACACAATCCGGTCGCCCTTGGCGATGAACTGCTTGCCGGTCTTGAATAGCAGCCGTCCATCCGGTGTCTCCACTCGTGCGTCTTCCAGCGTGACCAGGACCTTGGCGTGGCTGGCGCTGTTCGCAAGCCTGATGGTCCCCGCGGCGCGCTCGCGATGCGCCGGCCTTGCCGCCTCTTCCAGCTTCTCGGCGCGCCGCTTCAATTGCCTGGTCTTCGACAGCAACAAGTCGCTTCCGGAGTTGATGCCGATATTGTTGAGCTTGGCGGCGTGCTGGCGAAGTTGCCGGGCGGTTTTGATGTCGCGCTGATAGCGCCGCGCGTCCGCTGCGTCGGCCTCGGCAAGCGCGGTGCGCGCCCGTGTATAGGGCAGCGAAAACGCCTGCGAGCGCTCCGGACGCAGGAACAGCGTCCGGTTCGTGGTCGCATCGAGAAAGGCGCGGTCGTGGCTCGAGATGACCACGGGCATCTCTCGCGGCAGCGCGTTGAGCCAGTTTTCAAGCTGGCCGATCCGGGCAAGATCAAGGTGGTTGGTCGGCTCGTCCAGCAACAACAAGTCCGCCTCCATCACAAGCGCGCGGGCGAGCATGGCAAGCCGCTGCCAGCCGCCGCTCAGATGCTTCAGTGGCCTCTGCCGCAACATCTCGGGCACTTCGAGCGAATGCAATGCCACATCGACCCGCCAGCGTTCGCTGAGCCTCCGGTCGGCGGAAAGCGCCTCGAACACGGCGGCATGGAACGACTTGTCCATCAGGCCACGCGGCACGTGCTGCTCCATATGGCCGACCGACAGCCTGCGGGATCTCAAGATCTCGCCTTCGCTCGCCTCCCCGGTGCCGGCCATGCAGCGCAGCAGGGTGGATTTTCCGCGACCGTTGGCCGCGACAAGCCCGATCCGGTCGCCTGTGCCGACGGCGAGGTTCAGTCCGGAAAACAGCGTCGTGCCCAGCGTCACGCCGAGATTGCGGATGTTGATGAGAGTCATGATCGTTCTCTGGTCTTGCCGGCGATCACGACATCCGGGGCACGCAGCCATCTACGGACGTCAGTATCAAAGCGCGGCGATGGATGAGAATGCGGCCGTCAGCGACGCCGCACAGCCACGAAGGGCAGACCAGGAACGAGATTCTTCAAGAAGAGATTCTGTAAGAAGTCTCTGGTCAGCCCTGCAAACGCATTTGCAGGGCGTTGACGGGGCCACGCTGGCGATAATGCCGGAAAAACGTCGTCATCGCGCGGCCCTCCTTTCTCGCTTGAGATAAGGTCAAAATAACGCGGACCGCAACGGAGATCAAGCCAAAGCCGAGAGCAACAGGAAGAGATCGCCGTTCAGCCCTCATACTGCAGCACATGCAGGCCGGCGTTCCAGTCGGTGGCATAGATCAGCCCGTCCCGCGTCACATAGATGTCGGCGGTCTTGGCGGCGAGCGCGACATTGGGCCTCGGGTCGATCAGTTTGGCCGGCGCCGGCGGCAGCCAGAACGCGAGCTCCTTTGGCGCGAACTGATCCCTGAGGTCGAATACCCGGACGCCGCCTGAATTGTAGGTGGCGAAGATGGTGTTCTCGCTCTGCAACGAGCCCGGCCGGTTCTCATGCAGATTGTGCGGGCCGAACGTGCCGGGCGCAGCACAATAGTCGCGATCCCGCGGCACCGGCATGGTCGAAACCGTCACCGGATTTTCCGGCGCCCGCACGTCGATCACGAAAATCTGGAACAGCCCTTTCGCGCACTTCTCCGCGTTGGCCTCGTCGGCCACCACGGCGAGGTTGCGCCCCGGCAACGGCAAGGGCGTATGCGTGCCGCCCGGAAAGGGCGGCGACCAGTTGATATGCGAGAGCAATTTCGGCTGCGCCGGATCTGAAACATCATGGATGGTGAAACCGCCATCGCGCCAGGCACCATAGCCGAGCTTACCCGCGACGATCATGTGATGCAGCGCGTAGCGCTTGCCCTTTGGCGCGGTCGACACTTCGCCGGCGGCGCGGTTCATGCCCGGCAGCCACCATTTCGAGACGATGACGGGCCTGGTGATCTCGTTGAGATCGACGATGCAAAGACAATGGTCGGTGAAGCCGTCGAAATGCGCCGAGACATAGGCATAGCGCCCGCCCATCCAGGACAGCCGGTTGATGCCAAGCCCGGGCATTTCGAGAAACGCGATCTCCTTCATCTCGCCCGGCTTGGAGATGTCGTGGATCGAAAGACCGCTGCGAAAGCTTTTGCGCTTGGTGATGCTGTCGGCGAGGCTGTTCTCGAAATAGCCGCGCTGGTCGCTATAGGACTGCATCGCGACGATATTGGCGCCGTTGGCGACCAGCAGCAGATCGTCCGACGATTGCAGGTGATGGGTGCGGGTATATTGCCCGGCCGTGAAGAAATTCACCGGCTTCAAGCTGCGCGGATCGCTCGCATCCAGGATGGTCACGCCGTCGCTGAACATGTGGCCGACATAGAGATGATTGCGGTTCGACATGATCTGGACGCTGTCTGGACGCCCGCCGATGTCGCTGTAGGACACATGCTTGATGCGGTGGCCGATCCCTTCGGGCGGGACCGGCGGGTCTTCTGCGCGGGCTGCGACCGGCATCCCCGCCAGCGCGACCATGCCAAACATCCCCTGCAACTGCGCGCGACGGCTCAGCTTCCGCATGACGTTTCCCCGAGCTTGAGTTTCTTCCCGACAACCTAACACGGGGGCGAAATGCGGCAAGCACGACACCGCGCCGTTGCAAGGTGACGGAACGCAAGCGGCTGCGCGGAATCAAAAGCGGCTCTCGTCAGCGGAGCCGGATCGGATTAGCCTCGTCCGGCCTGGCCGGATCAACCGGCCGGCGCTCGTATTGGGAGGATATGATGACACGCGACGTGCAGCGCGATCCGCAATCATTGATTTCACGACGAACGATCGTCCAGGGCCTGGCGATGGCCGCGGGCGCCACCGTGGTTGGAAGCAGCGACGCCCTGGCCCAGCAGGGCGGTCAATTGGGGCCGCCGACGACGATCACGACGCCACCGCGCGATTTCGGCCCGAACGGCGCGCCGACCACCTATTTCTGGGACCCCGACATCATCGCGGTCGATCCGTCGTTCAACGATTTCGCGCAGCCCAACACCTCGATCAAGCGCCTCTACACCGGGCTGCTGTGGGCCGAAGGCCCGGCCTGGAGCGCGCAGGGCCGCTATCTGGTGTGGAGCGATATTCCCAACAATCGCCAGATGCGATGGACGGAGGATGACGGCCGCGTCAGCGTGTTCCGCATGCCGTCCAACAATTCCAACGGCAACTCGTTCGACTTCCAGGGCCGGCAGCTCTCCTGCGAGCATCTCACCCGCCGCGTCGTGCGCTACGAGCACGACGGCACATCGTCGGTGCTCGCGGATAATTATAACGGCAAGAAGCTCAACTCGCCGAACGATGTCGCAGCCCACCCGGACGGCAGCTACTGGTTCACCGACCCGCCCTATGGCGGCCAGCTTTATGAGGGCGAGCCGGACGGTCCGGGAGGCCCCAGCAATGCGGGCGGCAAGCTCAATCCGCGGATCGGGCAGCCGGCGGGCTTCGTGCCGGGCAAGCGTGAGCTGCCGACCAATTGCTATCGGATCGATCCAAGCGGCCGCCTCGACATCGTCGTGACCGAGGAACAGGTGCCCGATCCCAACGGGCTCACGTTCTCGCCGGACTACAAGAAGCTGTACGTGGTTTCGACCGGCAAGGGACCGGGCGATACCGGTCCGGGCGGCAAAGGCGATGTGCATGTGTTCGATGTCGGCGCCGACAACAAGCTCAGCAATCAGAAGCTGTTCAGCGACTTCATCATCGACGGCGTGAACTGCGGGCCGGACGGCGTGCGCTGCGACGTCAATGGCAATGTCTGGGCCTCGAGCAATGCCGGCCGCCACGTCGGCTATAACGGCGTGACGGTGTGGAATCCGGCCGGCAAGCTGATCGGCCGCATCCGCCTGCCCGAGGTGTGCGGCAACATCTGCTTCGGCGGCCCCAAGCGCAACCGCTTGTTCATGGCCGCGAGCCAGTCGCTCTACGCGGTGTATACCGCCACGCAAGGCGCGGGCCCAGGCTGACCCGTTCCGCCATCGCGCGAGATCACGAGGAGGCGCCGGCGTGAGCTGCCGGCGCCTTCTTGTTTGGTGCGCGTTGGATCGAACCGCATGTTGATCGCCGCGCTATGTTGCGGAGACAGAGTCGAGTCTCGGAGGTCTTGCTGTGGCAACGGACCATATCATCCGCGC
>Ga0137412_10001122_pt1 | contig 20307 bp, 19 predicted proteins | sample CZODoug2_1_16fun_FD_122160 | JGI IMG/M metagenome (GOLD analysis project Ga0137412, IMG submission 122160) | Vadose zone soil fungal communities from Angelo Coast Range Reserve, California, USA - CZODoug2_1_16fungal (Hybrid Assembly) | ecosystem: Environmental > Terrestrial > Soil > Vadose zone...
TGACGTTGAGCAACGTGAACCCTGGCGCGGTGACGGCCACATTCGGTTCGGCGACGGTGATGGTCCGCGCGCAGACGTTGCTCTGCCGCATCGGCGCTTCAGGCCCGGGCTTGCCGTCCGGCGGAACCCGGCCGGGGTCGACGACGGGTGGCGGAATCGCTTGTGCTGCAGGCAGAGTCGATGGCAGGGCCACCAGCAGGCCGACAAGAGTGAGGGCGGAGATCCGCAACGGCGCCAACGGACGCATCATCGCATGCGCACCCAGTTGAACAACCCGCCAATCCACGCCGCCAGCGGCAGCGCCGCGATGATCGCCGCGATCTCCAGCCATTCGGCGATCATCCGCACCAATGGGGTGAACCTGGTGATCGGCACCAGCAGGGCGGCCACCAAACCCGCGGCGCCGAATCCGGCCAGCAGCAGCGCGCCCCACAGCACCGCGTCGGATGACGCCGCCGGCGCGTGCCAGACGTATTTGATGACGCCGACGCACATCGCCGCGGCAGCTCCGGCGACCAGCGCAATGGCCTGCCGCTTATCGGCGAACGCCCGGCCCCGGCTGATGAAGATGAGAACGAACAGTCCCGCCAGCACCACCGCGTAACCACTGCGGCGATGCCCCGGCATCAGCGTGGCCCACACCGCGGCCGGCAGCGCGAGGCTCGCGCCCACGCAGATTCCGGTCAGCACGTTGTTGGCGCGGACAGCGGCCGCCGCGATCTGCGCCCCGCGCGGCGTGGTGTCGGGGCTCATCTCCTCCTCGGCGGCCTCGTCCACCGGGGACACCGCGTCGACCGGTAGGCCGGCGCTGCGCCGGAAGAGGTCGCGCCCGGTGACCGAACCGAAGTACGGCGGCCGGATCCTTGCCGACCACAGCGCGATCGTCGGCGACAGCGTCAGCAAAAACAGCAGGGCGACCAGCGTGCACATACCCAGCCACTGGGCGGGGACCGGTCGCCACATCCGCGCCGCGGCGACGACTCCGCCGAGCCCGCACAGGGTCACAGCGGTCGCCGCCACGTTGATGTAACGCCCGGTCAGCACGGCGACCCCGCAGGTGAGCATCGCCGCCGCAAGCACCGTGATGAACAGGTGCGCTGCCCCGACGGCGCCGGGAGCGCCCGCGCCCAGGCTTACCGCAAGTAGCGGTACCGATATCCAGGCAAACCCGCCGACCAAGTCGGCCCGATGCGGCCACCATCGCGCCGCCGCGGCGGCGCCACCGATGACGAGCAGACCGAGCACACCAGTGACGATGCTGGGCACCATCGAGTCGTCGGCGATGCGGTTACGCACAGCCATGGCCAGCACCGCCGCCGAGATCATGGCCAGGATGGCCAGCGAGGTGTGCGCCGCCGTGGTGGCGGTGACGGGTTCGAACAGTTTCTTGCCGACGCGGGCCAGGCCGGTGGACAACGACTCGTATTGCGGCTCAAAGGAGTCGCCCTCAGCCGCGGGCACCAGCACCAGCGTGGCGCCGTCTTCGACGCCGAGTTCGTCCAGAGTTTTGGTGACGTCGAGTCGCACGCCGTTGGCTTTGTGCAATTCGTAGCCGACCCCGGATTCGAGTCCGGTCAGGCCTCGTCGTTTGAGTTCATCGTTGAGCAACTCGACGATGTTGTCGATGAATACCTCGACCGGCACCGACGCCGGGTACACCTGCGAGACAAGGTGTTCGCCACATACCACCGCAACTGCGCAACGTGCCGGGAATGCGACCTTTGCCATTACCGCGGCCTGTCGGCGTCCGGAACGTATTTGTCCGCCAACGCCGCGGTGATCTCGAATAGCCGAAGCCGCGTTTTCTTTTGCAATTCGTGGCGGGTATCGATAATGCCGCCTTTAGCCAAATGCGGATCGAATGGCATGAATTCGACAGCCGCGCCCGATTGCCCGAATCGTTCGGTGAGATATGCGCGCGCGTCGGCATCGTATTTATCGCGACTGTCATTCAGAATAACCATGCTGCGTGACACCAACTCGTGGTAACCCATCGACCGCAGCAGGTCGATGGCGCGGGTCACCGGCAGCGAGGTGTCGGCGGTCAGACCGGACACGAAGACCAACGTGTCGCAGGCGTCGAAGACGGCCTTCATCACCGGGTGCTCGAGGTCGTCGGAGGTGTCGACGACGATCACGTTGTGTGTGCGGCGCAGCCGCGATAGCACCCCGGCGAACATCGACGGGACCAGCGGCCGCGGTTGGTCCGACGCGCGGTTCCCGGCCAAGACGTCGAGCCCTAAGCTGTTCTGCCCCAAGTGTTCCCGAATGTCGGCATAGCCCTGGACATCGGTGTCGTTCAACACGGCTGAGTAGTCGCCCGGCGGGGATTCGTCGATTCGGCCGGCCAGTGTCCCGAAACCCGGCGCCGCGTCGATGGCCACCACGTTCTCCGGCCGGCATTCGCGGAACACCGCACCGATGCAGGCCGTCAGCGTGGTCTTGCCGACGCCGCCCTTGCCCGAAACCACCCCGACGACGTACTGCTTGCGGATGTGACGGCGGATCCGTCCCTGCAATTCTCGGTAATGCCGCTCAGCCGGTGATTCGCCGAGATTAATGGTTTGAAAAGACGCGGAATATAGGAACTTGCGCCAGCCCGAACCCGGCGGAATTTTGCGCGGGGTAACCATATCGGAGATGCGCAGTGTTTCCGACACCGAGTCGGGATGCTGGGAACGCGAACCCGCAGTCGGTCTTGGCGTTTGCCGGCCCTGCTCCGGTGAATTCGATCCCGGGTTCCACGGATTTGTCACGATGCCGATGCTAACACGCGTGCGGAACCGCTCACTTACACGACCTTTCGATACGAATACCATTCATCATTGGCGGGAAGTCGCCGCATCATCCGGTTGACCGCGGCGGTGATGTTGCTCGTTGTGCCCGGCGCCAGGATCATCCACCTTTTGCCGCCGGACGGTTCGTGCTCGGCAACGATCCGCCCTTCAGGGGTGTCGATGATGGTGACCGCGTTCGGTTCGACGTGGGCCCGCGTCGGTCCGGCAAGCGCCAACCCGGATTGAACCGCCACGATCCCGGCCTGGGCCGATCGTTCGGCATCTGCGGCCATCTTCAGGATTTGAAGTTGATCGGGGTCCAAGCGTTGACTCGCCAGAAAGGCGTCCAGGGCCTGCCGGCTGGTTGCCTTTTCCTGCATGGCATCGGCGTCGAGTGTCACCGGCCGCAACGGCGCCGGTTCATGAATGCCGCACAGTCGCTCGATCTGGGCACGGATTACGGCGTTGGCGGCGCCTTCGGCGGTCGACGTCCCGGCGCCACCGATGCGGACCATCTCTTCGGAGCGCTCCATGATCACCCACCACTCAGCGAAGCGCCCCAGCAACGCCCCGGTGAGCGCGGTCCCGTTGGCCGGGGTGCGAACGTTGATCAGCAACGCGATATCGCGTCGCGAAAGCACGGTCAGCCATTCGACGACATTGCCGTCGACTTTGCCCGCCTTGTCGATAACGCCGGCGGACCGCAGATCTGCGGCGACCTTATGGGCCAGCGCCGCCTCGCGTGTCTCGACGCTCGGTCGGATGGACCGCAACCCCAATTCCGGGGCAAGTGTTTCGATTCCGGTGAGTATCTGCAGTACCCACAAGCCATCGACGGTGGTGGTTAACACGAATCGTCGCTTTGAAAGCCGCTGGGGCGCAAGCTTTCGCATGCGCCCCAGCCTGGCTTCCTAAGTCACCCCGCAGCGAGCGAGGCGTCCAATGCCAACGCGTCGGAGGTGATCGAGTTCAACACCTGGCCATGCTGACCGACTACTTCGGCCAAGTGCTGCAGCGGCTGCTCGATTTGCAGCATCGCTTCTTGGTACGACGAGTGGTACTGACCGCCCATGTGGCTGGCCAGCAGGGCATTGACGTTCGTCAGATCTGCTTTGCACTGTTCCAGTGACGCCGATGCCGACTGAAGGGTGCCGGTTGCGTGCTCGATCGCCCCGGCTTGGTAAGTGATTGTGTTCGGGTCCGACATATCTGTCTTCCTATCCCTTTATGGCTGTTGGTTGTCGAAGGCCGATCAGGACGGCGTGATCGCCTGAAGTTGACTGCTCGCGTCGTGATCGTGCTGAGCGAACTGCGCGACCGAGATACCCAGCTTGTGGGACAGCTCGGTGCAGCCGTGAATGATCCGCGTGAGGTCGGTGTTGATCTCGATTGCCTTCTGCTGCGAGACGATCGCGGCAGTACCGCTGTGTGCGCCGGCCGCGACGATTTCCTCGACCGCCGACAGACCTTGGTTGGCGGCGATGGTCGCGTGCTCCATGAGGTCTTCGATCTTCGCCTTGACCTGGAGGGCGACGTCTTGCGGAATCCGTGGGAACGATCCTGATGGGTCAGCCATCTACTTCTTCTCCTTTATGCCAGCGCCCCGGGTAGGGGCATTATCGAGAGTCTAAGCGCGCTTTCCGGAAGCTGTCACTTCACCTTTATCAGCGTCATCCAAATATCAAATTTCCCCTCTTGTCCCAATTGCACCAATGACTTCATTCTCCATCGCAGCGCGCTATAGGTCATGTCCGTTGGGGATCGTGGTGATCGGAATTCACCACGATCCGTGCATGCGTGACATCGTCCTTTTTGTCACCGGATGGGTTTTCACCACGTCCCAGCATCCCGGCCGGCGACATCGGCATGGCCGAACCACCCGCGGCGCGAGCCGTCGGGCTCTTCAGGTCCGCCGCGTTCAGCACACCCGCCCGTCCGGTCGGCCGGCCTCCGCTCTCCGGCTCGAACGTGCTGGCCGGCGAGGTGAAGCTGGTCAGGCTTGCGGCGCTGGAACTCAGCCCGCCGACACCCGCACCGCCGGCGCCCATACCGCCGGCCGCGGCTCCCCCGGCGCCGCCAAGTGGTGCGCCCATCGCCTCCAGCCCCGCGGCCTCCGCCGCTCCGGCGGGCGCATTCGCCCCGGTGAACATGCCCATCATGCTTTGGAGCGGGCCGAGGCCACTCTGAGCCATCTGCATCGGCGCTTGCGTCATCTGAGTCAGGGGCTGCATGGCACCGGAAATCAGCTGCGGGCCTTGCCCGGGCATCGACGTCATCTGGTTGGCGGCCTCAGAAGGCGCCGATCCGGCACTCGCGAGCTGTCCGCCGGCGGTAGTCGACGCCTGGGCGGCGTCTTGGCCCGCGGTGCTCCCGACCTGTCCGGCGAGGCTGGCGGCGGAACCCAGGCCCGCCGGCGCCACGTCGCCGGCGACGGCCGGCGGCGGAACAGCAGCCGCAGCCGCGATCGAGCCCAACGTGCTGGCATACAACAGGCCGACGCTGGAATTCTGCGGCCAGTAATCGCCGAAATATTGAATGTCTTGCGATGTGATGCCCGGGAAGTTCTGGCCGAACCAATTGGTAGCGCACAAGGTGCCCCACAGATCCCGATTCGCCTGGCACGCCACCGATGGAATTACCGAAGGTGCGGCCATCGTATAGGCGTCCACTGCGGCTTGCGCGAGCATCACATGTTTGGCGCAGTGTCCTGCCAGTGGCTCCAGCCCGCCCATGTTGAGCGCGGTTCCCCTGGTTACGTTGGCCGTACCGGCAAGGCCTGTCCACGACGCGCTGGTGGTCGCGATGTTGGTTGCGGACACCGCCATTCCCATTTGGTGACTGGCCGCTTCGGTGGCCATCACCGCTGCGTAGGCGACGATCGATTCCGGGCCGGGACCACCCTCAAAAATCAGCGCGACGATCTCGGGCGGCGCAGCGACCCATCGTGGGTCGAGTGGCATGCCGCGCCTAGAACGAGAACTTGGCGGCGCTGATCAACTCTTGAAGCACATAGCTGATCGACGACATGCTCTGTCCGGTCGCGTACGAGGTCCGCTGCCCGAAGTGTGCCCCGGCCACGCCGAGGTAGGTGCCGCCGGCGCCGGCCATTGCCGACGCGAACGCCACGTCATCGGCGGACGCAGCCATCGGCACTACGCCGGTCAAGGCCGCAGAACCAGCCGCCGTGGTGGCCGCCATCTCCCCGGTGACCACCGACTCCGTCAACGACGACAGGTTCACGGCCTCCGGTGAAACATCGAACATCGACATGTTGTCTCCCGTGTTCTGATCCGCAGTCCCTCCCTGCGGAATTATCCGATAATAGGGCGTTTTCTCTTTGCGCGTACACACGCACTGTGCAATGCCATTGAAATGGCTATTCACCCGATTCGGGTGTCCCCACCAGCACTCCCTCGATATCGCCCTCGGTCGTGACCAATAGGCCACGCCCGGGCGGCAACTGATGAGCGCTGATCCGCGCGAAGACCTTCACATTTGCCGGATCGTTGTCCATGAACAAGGTCGGCGACCGAGATCCCGTCATTTTCTGCAGGAACGGATTCATCACGACTTGACCGGCCCAGTTGCCAGGCAACCGCGCAGCTATCACGTGCAAACCGACTTGCCGACTGCGCTCGATCAGTGGCAACAGCGGCGCAGTCGCTGCCGGTTTCACCACCTGGTTGTGCGGCCTGAGCTCGTGTTCGTCGTCGATCAGGACGAACTGGCGCGGGCCGTCCCACGCCTTGAGGTTGAGCAGTTCCTCCTGCGTCAGACCCGACGGTGGGAGGCGATCCCGCAGTTCGGCGGCCAACTCGGCGATCACCGCATCGATGTCATCGGCGGTGTAGGCATAGGCGCGCACGTGCGGACCGCGGATCTTTCCGATCAGCGTGGTTTTGGGGTCGATCACGGTGATCTGGGCCTGCTCGGGAGTGAAGCGCTGAGTGATCGCCTGGCCGATAGCCGCCAGCGTCGTGGTCTTGCCACAGAGTTGGCGGCCCATCAACAGCATGTTGGGCAATGTCCGGAGCGACAGGGCGACCGGTTGCAACCCGCTCTCCCCGATGGCGAACGGAATGTTGAGCGCGTCGGCCCCCTCCGGGGTGCGGTCGTACGCCTCGATGATCTGAGTCAACGCCACCCGCTCGGGCAGCCGCGACAGCCGCTCCACCCGGTCTGCACCGGTGACTTCAGCGATGACCGCACCGATACCCCGGGCGGTCACTCGCTCACTCTCGGTTCCGGTGATCTCCGGTACCCCGATCAGCAATTCGTGGCCGTCCCGGGTCAGGCCGAAACCTGGCCGGTCCAGCGTGTTGCGCGCGGCTTTGCGCCGATCCATCGAACTACCCATCTGCGACTCGTCGGGGTTGCTCAGCCGAAGCTGGATGCGTGCGTTCGACACATTCAGCAGGCCCTGCTTCTGGCCGACGAACCAGCCGTTGGCGCTCGTCATGACGTGTACGCCGTACGACAGTCCTTGCCGGGCAATCGCGATCGCGCGATCCCCCGTCGCGAAGTCTTTCTCGTAGAGGTCGCCGTAGTTGTCGATGATGAGAAATACGTCGCCGAATTTGTCTTCCGGATCGGTTCCGCCGCCGCCGGCTGCGCCGAAGCGTCGTTCCCGGAATTCGGAGATGTCGATCTGATAGTGCTTGAACGACGCCTCTCGCGCGCGAATCAATCCCTCGATCGTCGCGATTGTTCGCGACACCCCTTCGGCGTCGTTGAGGCTCACCACACCGGCCACATGGGGAAGCTCTTCCATGGGGTACAACGCCGCCCCGATGCAGAAGAACGTCACCCGCTCCGGGCGGTACATCAATGCGGCCGAGGTCATCAACGTCATCAACGTGGTGCTCTTGCCGCGCTGGGCGGTGGCAACCACCATCACGTTGTCCATCTCCACGTCGATGGCATGGACTAGCTGCGTGTGGTCCTCGGGAATGTCTACGATCCCGGTCGGCAGGGTCAGACCCGGGTTCTGCCCGTAGTCGACGTGCCAGGGTTTGCCACGCCAGTAACTGACCAGCGCATCGACCGGTTCGCTGATTTCCAGTGGGGGAAGCCAGATTTGGTGAGGCAATCGAGCCTGGTTCGACACCAGGGAATCGCGGATGACGTCGAGCAGCTTCTTCTTTCTGAAGCCGTCGGCGTGGAACAGGAACTCGTCGGGCTCGTCGGGCTCGTCGGCGACGGCCAGAGCCGCAGTGTCGTCGGCACTGAGCGGCTGGTACTCCCAGGTGAGTGGCCGGGGCTGGGAGAAGCTGACGTCGATGGTCCGGTTGACGTTCGTAACCCTCTTGGGCAACACGAACGGCGCTGACAGGTAGAAGCAGCGGAACGGCTCCAAGTCACGCGGGCCGACTTTCATCAGCGCGTAACCGTTTTCCTTCGACGGCAGATGCAACGCGGCGTCGCTACCGATGACGTCGCGCGAATCCTCGGCCGTCTCCGCGCGCAGCGCGACCCGGAAGGCGATGTTGCTCTTGGCTTTACTCAGCGACGAGAGGTCGAGACGCTGACCGCCGAGGGTGAAGAAGACGTTACAGCCACGACCTTCCTGACCGATGTGGATAACCAGCTGGATCCACTCTTGGTGGTGGTGGAACAGCTCGAGGTACTCGTCGATGATGACCAGCAGAATGGGGACCGGCTCGAGATCCCGTCCCGCCAGCCGCATTTCCTCGTATTCGTTGGCATCACGCGCGCCAGCCTCTTTGAAAAGCCGGTAGCGCCGGTGGATTTCGCCGTTGATCGCTTTGCGCATCCGTTCGGCCAGGTGCCGATCGTCCTTGCCGAGGTTGGACAGCGATCCTGCGACATGCGGTAGGCCCGCCAAATCCTGGGCTGCGGACTCGAACTTCATGTCGACGAAGATCAGGATGAACGTCTCGGGCGAGTGCGTCAGCGCGATGCCGTTGGCAAGCGACAGGAAGTACTCCGACTTGCCCGACCCCGATGTTCCAATCACCACGGAGTGGAAACCGAAGCCGCCGAAGTCTTTTGCACGGAAGATGACGTACTGCAATTCGCCGCCGGGTTTGACTCCGACCGGCACCATCGCCCATTTCGCGTCGCCGCGTCCGCGACTGTCGGCCCACAGCCGGTCGACGTCGAGTTGACGTGGATCGTTGATGCCCAGCGCCCGCAGCAATTCGCCTGCTTGGCTGTCGGTTTCGGACAACTCCCCCGCGCTCATCGGAGACCAGCGCGCGAGTGCCCGCGCGTACCGGTACCCCGTGCTCTCGGCGAGCATGTCGGCGATGGCATAGAACGCGTCGCGGTGACACAGGTGCCCGTCACGCAGGTCGAAACGCTGGTCTTCCTCGGCGAAACCGACACCGGCGCCGGGCCGGGTCGCCAACCGCAGCACCGTGATTCCGGCCATGCCCTTCTGGCCGGTCACGCCCTCCCACTGCTCAGGTGTGCCGATGTTGTCGTCGACGATCACCCAATGCGGGCCGAGCCTCGTTCCCAACGACTCCATCGGTGAGGGCATCGACGACGGGCTGGTCCCGACCGGCGGTGTCCACGGCCCACGACCCTTGCGATGCAGTTCGGCGTCGAGTGCTTCCTCCAGCTCGGTGGGCGAGGCGAACAACAGGCGGCGCAGACCACATGCGTCGAACATCTCGTCGTGCTGATTGTGCGGCAGCCACACCAGCCACGACCACAGCTCAGGATGGCGGGTGACCACCATCAGCTTGAGGTCGTTCGGGCTGTGATACACCGCCAGCGAACACAGGATTGACCGCGCAAGGTTGTGCAGCTCGGCGGGCTCGGGGCCGATGAAGCTGAAACCGGGCTTGGACCGCAGATTCAGGACCTTGCCGATGCCGCGAATCTTGCTCTGCTCGAGGATGAAATCGCGCAGCGCGCCGCCGGTGACCGGTTCCAGCTCCTCGCCGATCGGCACCTCCGGCCACTGCAGCGACACCGCCGAGTCGCTGGCCTGCTGGATGCCGGTGCCGAGGCGGACATCCAGGAAATCCGGATCATCCGGACGGCGCTCCCACATCCGTGGCCCGCCGATCACGGTGTCCAGTTGCTGCGGGTCGCCGTGTACGAACAGCTGGCTACGACGCAGATCCTGTGCAGCACGCTGAACTTCTTCGCGGTCCTCGTCGAGCTGGCGCAGATAAATACGCCGCTGCTTTTCCTGCTCGCCCCAGGAGATTCGCCGGCCTCGACCGAAGCGCCCACTGAACATCAACGCGCCGAAGCCGGCCAGCCCCATCATCGGGAAGAAGCCGGACTGCAGCGACCGGACTCCGGACGTGTACATCACCACCAGGGTTCCGATGATCCCGACAAGCAGCGCGGGCAGCGCGATCATCAGCAGGATGTTGCGGGGCTCGCGTTCCGGCAACGCCAACGGCGGAGCGATCGCCACCCGCACCGGTGGAACCATCGGGGCCGGTTTGCGGGCGCCCCGCACGAAACCGCGTTTGGACATGCCTAACCTCCCGCTTGTGGGTTAGCTTCCGGAACCGGCGCGACCGCTCCGCCGCCGGTGAGGGTATCGCGCGCCAGCAGCGCGCTGTCATGACTGATGGCCGGGCCGGCCGCGAACGTGCGCACGATCGGCCACGGCGCCTGGACGGCGCTACCCGGGTCCAGGCTCAGCGGCTCAAGCGTCTTCCTGTCCCACTGCACCCCGAATCGAACCCCTTGCGGCGAAAGCCAATACAGGCTTTCGCGGCTGCCCGAGCTGGCGACACCACTGGTCGTCGCAACGAAATTCGCCGCCCCCGGCAGCACCAGTGCCTGGTCGGCCTCGACTGATGCCGGTGCGCGGTCGTCACGCACCAGCCGAACCAGGCGTGGATCCATGCTGATCGGCACTGGCAGACCGCGTCCGCTGACGATGGTGATCGTCGCCTGCGGGTCGGTCGTCTGCTTCTGCCACGCGACGCAGGTCACCGGATTGACCAATGTGTCAACGAAATTCAGCTTGCCCGGCGGGTAGAAGCCGACGTTGAGGACGTCGACGGCCGGGATGTGGATCAGCTTGTCCGGAGAGATCAGGGCTGGCGTGGCCGACGCTTGGGCCGTCGCGGTGCGCAGCAGGTCGGCGACGAAGCTGGTGATCTTCTGCACCCCGTTGGTCAGCAGCGCGTAGAAGCCGGTGACGACCCCGTTCGAGTCGCGCGTCTCCAGGACGCTGCCGACCGCCGATCCCGGTAGCCACGTCGACGGCGTACCGAGCTCCGGGATAAGCGGAACCACAAGGGGTTCCGTCGCCGGCATCGCATCGAACAGCGCGTTGGAAATCTCGATCGGATAGGTGGCGCCGGGATCCAGCCCCAGGTTGAAGGTGACCGATCGGTCGGTGGGGTCGATCTGGGACCGTTGGCCACCCCACACCACATAGGTCGCGCCCTTGTGCGTGACAAGGACGGCCTGCGTCGGCTCCATCGGGGCCGCCCGGCCGCTCGTCGAGAGCTCGCCGGCGATCGACGTCACCAGCGGCATCGTTCCGCTGCCCCGGGTTGGCGCGGTATCGCACACCGACCACGCCGACACCGAGCTCGGGGTGACGGTAAGGCTGTCCGGCACACCGGGAATGCCGACTATCGGGCCGGTCGGGTACTTGGCGATCTCGGCTGCCTTCACCCAGGTCGGCGCGGCAGCGTTGCCGACCGCCAGCCGCGCCGAGGTCAGATTGAGCGCGGGATACAGCCGACCGTTGATCTTCGCGTAGACCGCGCCGGTGTCGCGGTTCCCGATGATCGCCGACTGCCCGACCAGACCGGCGGGTTTCATCACGTGCAGCAGCGCCATCCAGCCGATACCGATCAGGACGAAGACCATCGACAGTGCCACTGCCGCTTGCTGTTTGCGGTCATCGTGCTTCATCCGCACGGAGAACCGGGTGATCGCGGCCTTCAACCTGCGATTGTAGAACAGGTGCCCCGAGTTCTGATCCCGGTTCGAGAGATTGAGTGGCACGGTTAGTGTCCTTCCGGCGAGCGATCAGCATCCGCCTGCCGCTCAACTGCATTGCGCAACAACAAATCCCACGTCACTGCAGTGCCCCGCCGTATCGGGCCTGGTTCTCGGTTTCGGCTTCTTCACGCAGCGCGGCGATAGCGAGGTTCAACCGGTCGGCCAGCTCACCATGGGTGTAACCCGACATCACGGTCGGATGCAACGTCAATTCGAGCAGCCGGCCGTCGGAATTCGCGACCGCATGAATATCGCCGAGATCGACGCTGTAGGTGATCGTCTCGGCCTGGCCGACGAGCGCTTCCCACTTATCGGCGGCCTCACTCAGTTCACGCAGAACCGATTCGACGAGATCCTTGTCGCTCAGCTGCGCACGACTGCCCGGCCCCGGCATCATGACAGTATCTAGACCCCTCCGACCAGCGTCAATTCATTGTCTGCAAGCTTGAGCATCGCAGTCTGTCACGGGCCGGCCTTCCAACCGCTGGCCGGTGGCGCGCTCAGCAGCTGGAACCACGCGAAGTGGTAGTTCGCGTTGACCTGATTCTTCGTGGCGATACCTTCGGTCGCGGCCAGCAGCAGACAATTCAGCAGCAGCCCCGAGTCAACGTCGGGATATTGCGCCAATAGCTGGTATCGCGACGTGTCTAGGTAGACCCGCAAAATGTCGATCTCGGCTTCGACGATGCCGGTGCCTGCGGCACCCGCCTTGGCCAGCGTGTTGACCAGCCGCGGCAGGCCGTCGCGCCAATGCGTCGCCTCGCCGAGCACCCAGCCCAGGTCGTCGACCTCCGGCAGCTCGCGCGGCTGCGGCGAAGTGTCGGTGCCCTGGTAGTCGGTTGCCCAGCCCAGCGGGTCGCCGGGGGCGTACTTCGCCGACAACGTCGTCTGGCCGAGCAACGCCGCCGCGGTACCCGTGCGCCGGCCCGGCTCCAGCAACCGGACGTTGGCGGGCAACGTGATTCCGGGCGGTATCCAGCCGTAGGCAAGGTCGGTCACCAATATTGTGGTGCCGTCTTCACGGGCGCCGACGGCCCAGCGCAACCCGGGTTCTTGCCGCGCCACGAACTTGAGCAGCCGTTCCAGCCGTTCGCGCTCCGATTCGGCGGGCTCAGCCACCGGCAGATCACGCGTGCCCTCGGTCCCGTCGATCCCGCGCTCCGCGTGATTGGCGGCAGGCACCGGGCTCGGGGGTTCAACGGCTGGCTGTTCAACGGCCAGTGGCTCAACGGCGGGTGGCTCCGAAAGGTTGGCGACCGGTTGCTGCCGGGGCGGTGGCTCGACCGGGGCCTCTGTGAGGGGCGTGATTTCCTGCAGCAGCGACGCGAGCTCCTCGAGAACCTCGGTGTCGTCGGATTCGAAGGCGTGTTTCGGCTGCGACTCCTCCGGTTCGGCGATCTCCGGCTCCGCGGTTTCAAGCTCGACGGTTTCAAGCTTCGCGGTTTCCAGCTCGAACGTTTCCGGCGCCGCGGTTTCAAGCTCGACGGTTTCAAGCTCCGCGGGCTCGGCCACGGGCAGGTCCCAGTCCTCCAGCGGTCCAGGTTCCCAGCTGTCCGGCTGTTCAACGGCAGGCGCCGGCTGCGAATCCTGCTCCGGCGCCGCTGGCGCGGGTGCGTCGGTGGGCGGCGTCGGCTCCGGTCGCGGCCGTGCGAGTTTGAATTGCGTTGTCTTCTCGGTGTCGACGGCGCCATTCACGGGCCGGTACTCCGTCGGCAATTTCGACTTCATGTTGTGAAGGTGACGAACTGTCGACTCGACTCGTCTCACCGCGAACGCGCGCGCATCGTTGATGACCCTGGCTTCTTCTTTCTGTCGGGTGGAATCGATCAATCCCGCGCAACGAATGCTCTTGAGTTCTTCGTTCGCCGAATTGACTATCCGCTGCAAGTCGGCCTTCAGGTATTTGACAAGCGGAGCGGTCTCGGCGGTAACTGTCGACAGCTCAGCAGGCCACAGCCCGCCGGTCACCCACGGAGTGCAGTCAACCGGCGACCGGAAGGCCGGGATCTTCAGCGATTCTTGGGCAGCTCTCCGGAGGCGCTGACGCGCCGTATTCCGACCGAAGATTGCCACCGGCCAAGCCTACCGTCATCGCCAGTGCCTCTCCTGCGCTGTTGTTGGTTGATAACAGCGGGTGAATTGTGCGAATAACGGCATCTGGGTAGCGTGAGCGTGTGGCTGATTCGGGGCTGCAGCAGCAGTTGAATGAAGTGCGTGCGTTGCTGGGCCGGGCGCGAGAGTTGTTCGGCGCCAATCCTGTCGAGCCGCCCACCGATATCGCCCCGGATCGCGACGCCGTCAAGACTTGGATTCGCTAGTTATTCAATCGGTGTCGTCACGCCGGGGTAATTCATGCGCGACGAGCCTTTCGATCGCGATGTCGAGATCGTCGGTGGTGGGAACCTCGGCTGACGGGGTGTAGCCGGCCGCCACGATCTCGCCGCGGACTTCCATCACCGCCTTGAGGTAGGAGACGTCTGCGGTTAGCAGGATGCCCTGCGTCAGGCTTTCCGCGTCGGTGCTCATCGCGGCCTCGGTCAGCGTGACGCTGTGCATGTATCCACCGCGGCATGAGCGGACCAGGATGTGGCCGCTCGGATGGACGGTGTCGAACGCGGGATCAGCCTCTGTCATCGACCGTCGTCGGAGAGACGTTCGAGTTTCTGGGCTGCCTCTGCCTCGTGCTGTTCCCACATGCCGGCCGATTTTGTCAGGTTGTCGGCGATGTCCGCGTGATTGTCAGCCTGTTGCTCGTAGCAGAGTCGCCGTTGCTCGAGCAGCTCCCGTCCGGCCTCCCGCAGTTCGCCGAAGATCGGGCCCAGCGAGTCCAGGCTCTGCTGAATCGCCTCGTGCGACGACGGCAGGGTTCGCAGATATTCGGATGTCTCTTGGTGGTGGCCGGCGGCTTCACGCAAGTGCGCGGGCACCACGTGGATTCGGTCTGCCATCCGCTGTCTCCTTCTGCCGTGCCGGCGCGAGCCGGACTACTTCTACGCGGTCTCGGTTCTCCGGGCGATCGCCGGCCTGGTGGGCGCCGGTGGGTCGGTTCTGTCCGGTTCGGGTGCGCTGACCGGCACCGGAGGGTGCTCCCAGCCTAGGAAGCCCGGGCCGTTCACGGTGGAGATGTGCTGGATCTGGCCATTCACCAGCGCCCGGCTGTCGCCGAGCGCAAGCGCGTGACGGTCGGTGAACATGCCGATGTCCCCGGGCGCGAGCTGCGATGGGTCCACCGGATCGCTGACCGCTGTACCCGGCGGCGGGATAGTCATACCCTCCTGCCGGAACGCGTCCGCGATGGGAATCCCGCTCGCCGCGGCTTCGATCGCGGCGGCCAGCTGTGGGCTGGCGGCGGTGAGCGTCTCGCCGTTGGGCAGCGTCGCGGTCGTCGGCCCGGTGGCAGGCTCGGCGTGCTCATGGCCGGCCCGTTCGGGATCGTCCTCGTCGGACACCAGCCGGTCCTCGGGCTCGTCGGACTTCAACCGCGCGTCGTCGAGATCCTTCGGCGACAGTTGCTCGTCGCCACCTGGCAGGGGCCCGGGCAGCGCCAATCCCCCCGGCATCCCCCACCCGGCACCGCCCGGCAGGCCGCCCCCGCCGAATGACGGAATGCTGGACGTCCCCGCGGCGGTCGGCGCCGGCATCTCCTCGGGCGGCGGGCCGGGGTCATCCTCGGGCAACGCGTCAAAATTCGGGTCGAGGTCGGATTCCGTTGCAGCCGGCTGGCTTTGGACGGCGTGCGGCGCCGACGCAGCGGGTTCGGATCCCGCGGGCGGGCGCTGGTCGTCGGTGGCATCGGCGCCGGGCTGGGTCGAGTTGTACAGCGACGTCCACGCGGCCATCAGCGCCGAGTTCGAGGTGTCGTCGAGGCTCGCGCCAGCCACCACGGCGCGGATGTCTCGCAGCTTGCCGATCAGGTACCGCTGGAAGTCACGAGCTCCGGCCGGTGTGTCAAGATCCGACCTCGTCGCCACGGCGCCCTCGATGTCGCGCTGCAGTCTGTTCAGGGCTTGCGTACCGGCGGTGGTCTTCTGGTGTGCGTTGAGAACTGCTGTCACTACTTGCAGGTCGACCTGTGCAGTTGTCGAGTTCTGATGTGCCAGAGCAACTTCCGCATTCCTGATCGCGTCGGCCGCATCGCCCTCCTGATGTTCGGGGGCTGGCACGTCGTCAGGCGTTGTCATCGCTGTCCTGGCCGAACATGGTGGCGACAGTAGCCACGGAACCCCCGGTCGACAATTCACTCGTGTGCACAACCCGATGGCGCCGGGGCGCTAACCGGCCGACCCGGTGTAGTGCTCACGCAACGTTTCCAGGACGGCCTTCTTCGCGTCGCCTAGCTCGCGAGCGCTCGACACCACCGCCGAGATTTCACGCTGCTTGGCGATCAGAAACTTCTGGAACTCACGCGCACCCATCGCGGTATCGAGCCCGAAGGCAGCCTGATTCGCCACCGCTCCGTCGATCTCGGCCGCGATTCCATCAAGGCGACGGACCGCTTCGACCGTCGCCGCATGCGCTTCGGCGAGCGCATCAGCCAGGGCACGATCGGCGTCGGCAGCCGCGGCATGCCGCATCGACAGCGCGGCCTGCCGCTCCCCGATCGCGACGATCGAGCGTCCGGCCTGCTCTGGCATCCCTTGTCCGTGCTCACCCACCATCGCCGCTACCCCGTTGGTCGCCGGATCTGCACGCCGGCGCCGAGCGGACTGATCCGCACCGAGGCGCCGGAGTGGGGTGCTTCGACAACCATGTTGTTGCCGATCGCCAGTTGCACGTGTCCCGCAGTGGGGAAGACCAGGTCGCCCGGACGGACGTGCGAGCGCGGGATGGGGATTCCGTCGAATATCTGCTGGTATGTGGTGCGGTCCAAGCGAATTCCCGCCCGCGCGTAGGCCCACTGGGTCAACCCCGAACAATCGAACTGGTCCGGGCCAATCGCGCCCCACACGTAGGGCCGGCCAAGCCGCGACAGCGCCGCCCGCACCGCGATTCCCGCGCGGCTGTTCGGCGGCGGCAGCCGCAACCCCGCCGGGTAGACGCCGTGGTGCAGCATCCGATAGCGCACCGCGCGCCATCTCGACCGATGACGACGGGATTTGCGACGGGCCGCCAGCACATGCGCCTGCTGTGCTCGCAATCGTGCTACCCGCCGGCGGATCGCTTCGCGCTGAGCGATCGGGTTGTCCGGCACCGCCGTATCGGCCCGGGCCTCGTCGAGAACCCCCTTGGTCAACCCCTGAGCGTTGGCGTAATCCCGGTGGGCTTCCCCGACGGTGGCGGCCACCGCGGCGTCGGCCGTCGCCGCCGCGCGCAGATCGTCGCGGCTGCGGCTCACCGCTGACTGGTAAAGACCCTGTCCTGCCGTGGTATTCAGCGCCGCGGCGCGTTCCAGGAGTCCGTCGTACGGCGCCAGTCGGGCATCCACCGCCACTGGCCGGGTGCTGCCGGCGAACAGCTCGTGCGCACGGCTCAAGGCCGCCAACTCGTTTCCGCTCACTGTTGCTCCCCCTCGTCCATCGCGGCGTCAACCTCGGTCTCGTCGGCCAGATCGGCGAATGCCCGGACCCTCGGGAGCGCTCCCGGCGGGATGACTCCCCTATTGCGGATGTCCCACATTTCGGCGGCGGTGACGCCGAGCAGTGCGGCGATCACCGGCTCGGGCAGCGACGACTCTGCGCAGGCTCGGTCGAAGCGCGCGCTGAGGATCATCGGCATCCGCTCGATGAGCGCGCCGCGCGTTTTTTCCAACGCCTGCAGATGCTGCATAAGCCGTCCTGCCGATGCCGCGTCGGCGTTGACCACCTTCCGCCAGGAGTTGGCGGCGAGCATCTCGGCCTTCACGCACTGTCCGATGACAGAGAGAATATACGTCTCGTATTCGTTTGATGTGCTCGCGGGCAGTCGGCCGATCAACGAGTTGATCGCGTCGAGGTGCGCTTCGGCGTATTCCTCGTGCATTTCGGTGTCGGTGTGCCGGTCGACCACGATCGGCCCGGTGGTGCGCGGCGGCGGCTCCGGTGGCGTCGCCGCGGTCAGGCGCTCGAGTTCGGCGGCCGGATCAGCGGCCACCACGAGCCGCGAGTAGGTGCCCGGCGGCAGGCCAAGTCCGTTCTCTACCTTCTGAACTGTGCCTTTGTGCGGCTTGCGGGCGCCTCGTTCGAGGTAGCTCAGGCCCATGATGCTCACGCCGGTCACCGATGCAAAGTCGGCCAGAGACCAGTCGCGCGCCTCCCGCAGTTCCCGGATCGCCGCCCCTGCCGATTCGCGGCTCACCGTGCGGCTCCGGCCATATCCGGATACTACACAGTCGTATACGTTCTCCAGGTGTTATACGTTTTTATATCCTTTCTCTTGCCAAACTCGCAGCTGTGTGTATACGCTTTCGCATACGTTTTGCTACTAAGGAGGCGGACAGATGGGGCATCCATGCTCGGTCAACCCGGAGATGTGGTTCGGCTACGCCGATGACGACGGCGGCGACGGCGCCGCCAAGGCGCGTGCGTATGAGCAGTCGGCCACCGAGGCCCGGCTGCAGTGCCTGCGGCGCTGCCCGTTGGCGCAGCAGCGGCTGTGCGCGAAGTATGCGGTGGAAAACCGTGAGGAATACGGAGTCTGGGCCGGCGTCAAGCTGCCCGGCGGCCAGTACCGCAAGCGTGAGCAGCTGGCGCAAGCGCATGCCACTCTGCGCCGGATCGCAGCGGGGGAGATCAGCCCCCGCCAGCTGGCCGACAATGCCGCCTTATTGACGCGGCGCGAAGGAGACACCGCGCCGCGGGCCACCGCCACCGTGTTTCATCTGCCCATTCGCCAGGTTGGGCCGCGTTCGGCGGCCTGATCCGTCGCCGTTGCGGCGGCGGGATTGAATCCGTCGGCACGGGGTAATAAATGGTCAACCGACCCGGGGGACCTTTCATGACGTTCGACCTCACGCCGACCGCCGCACAGCACGACCTGGCCCGGCGAGCCCACGAGTTCGCTGAATCGGTCATCCGGCCGGTGGCCCTGCACTACGACCAGAAGCAAGAGTTCCCCTGGCCGGTGCTCGAAGAGGCCGCCCAGCGCGGCTTCTACAGTCCGCTGTTCTATCGCGATCTCATCGGCGACCCGACCGGGCTTTCGCTGCCGATGTTCATGGAAGAGCTGTTCTGGGGTTGCGCCGGAATCGGTTTGGCGATCGTGATGCCGGCGCTGGCGCTGTCGGCGATCGGCCAGGCCGCTTCCCCCGAGCAGATGCTGGAGTGGGCGCCGCAGTGCTTCGGCTCGCCGGGTGACCTCAAGCTCGCGGCGCTGGCGATCTCCGAGCCCGAGGGCGGCAGCGACGTCCGCAATCTGCGGACCACGGCCAAACGCGACGGTAGCGACTGGATACTCGATGGCCACAAGATGTGGATCGGCAACGGCGGCATCGCCGATGTGCACGTGGTCAACGCGGTCGTCGACGAAGAACTGGGCCACCGCGGCCAGGCGTTGTTCATCGTTCCAGGCGGCACCCCGGGCCTGGAGCTGGTGCGCAAGCTCGACAAACTCGGCTGCCGGGCCTCGCACACCGCCGAGCTGAAATTCAACGGCGTCCGGATTCCCGAAGGCAACCTGCTGGGCGGGCAGGAGAAGCTCGAGCACAAACTCGCCAAGGCGCGCGAGGTCGTCGCGGGTGGAAAGCGCTCCGGCTCAGCCACATTGGGTACCTTCGAGCAGACTCGCCCGATGGTTGCCGCGCAGGCGATCGGCATCGCGCGAGCGGCCCTGGAATACGCCACCACCTACGCCACCCAGCGGGAGGCGTTCGGCGGGCCGATCATCGACAACCAGGGCATCGCCTTTCCGCTCGCCGAGATCGCGACACAGATCGACGCGGCGCGGCTGCTGACCTGGCGGGCGTCCTGGATGGCCGCCAGCGGTGTGCCCATGGAGCGTGGCGAGGGCTCGATGTCGAAGCTGGCCGCCAGCGAGGTCGCGGTGCGGACCACCGAACGGCTCGATCCGTCTTTGACCCCTGCAAGCGCATGACCTTTGGCATCCACAAATACGTAGTGAACATCCGCGGCAAGCGGGTTCCCTTGAACAAGTGACTCCGGTCGCGTAACAAGAACGCGTCTCTGTTCCGGCGCGCCACGCCAAATTAAAAGGATCGGAGCGCCTCCAATCCACTCAGTCTCATAGCCCCGCGCTTCGGGATGACTCATCCGGTCGTTCCACACAAACTCGGCGATTTGCGTCAACCTGCTCTTCTCCGTGGGCGGCATCCTGGGTTTTCCTGCAATCCGGCTGGCTTCTGCCCAATAAAACTCGAATTGGCCCCGAGTCAATCGCCAACGGCCGGAGCTTAGATCATTTCGCAAATCTAGTGCGGCTTCAGGGCTATGCGAAAGCTCGCAGATCGCAAGCGTAGAGAGCAGCGCAGCCGGCACACCGGCAACGCTTTCATCCATGTCTGCCAGCTTGCGATAAACGGCGATACTTTGTTCTCGCTGACCCAAGTTGCGTAAGACTCGGGCAGTTCGGAGCAAGGCTCCAGCACGGACCGAAGCGTCCGCCGAATGCGCGAGGCGCTCGAAGCCGCGCAACGCTTCCGCCG
>Ga0137412_10001123_pt1 | contig 20301 bp, 15 predicted proteins | sample CZODoug2_1_16fun_FD_122160 | JGI IMG/M metagenome (GOLD analysis project Ga0137412, IMG submission 122160) | Vadose zone soil fungal communities from Angelo Coast Range Reserve, California, USA - CZODoug2_1_16fungal (Hybrid Assembly) | ecosystem: Environmental > Terrestrial > Soil > Vadose zone...
AGGGAGAGGGTGGCGAGCAGCGCGCCGGCCAGGTAGTACGGCTCGAGCTGGCCGAGCGGCCCGGCCGGCGGTTTGGCAAAGCCCTGCGTCGCGATCGAGCCGATCATGAACGCGATCAGGCTGCGCGGCGCGTAGATGGTGACGGTGCGCGCGCCCAGCAGCACCGCCACCAGCCCGAGGAAAATTGCGCCGTACAGGCCCGCGAGAATTCCGATCGACAGAAACCGCTCGCCGAAAGGCGCGAAGGCGAGCAGCCCGAAACCGATGCTCATCGGGATCGTCACAACGGCTGCGACGAGGCCGCCGGTCAGATCCCCCCGAAGATTGCTCTTCCAATTGCTCGGAAAAACCGCGAACGCGGATTGACTATCGGGAGGCACGATGACCGAATACTACGCGAAATGACATGCCACTACGTGTCCATGCCCCACGTCTCTCAACTGCGGCTCGGAAGCGGGGTCGGTGCAGATGGCGGGGCGGCCCTTGTCCTTGTACAGCGGACAGCGCGGGGCGAAGCGGCAGCCGCTCGCCGGCTGCTCGAAGTCGAACACGCCCCAGTTGCGGCGCTCGCGCTCGACCGCCACGTTGGTCACGCGCCGGGTCACCTCCGTGGTCTGCTTGTCCGCGAGCGACGACCACAGGACGCCCGTGTAGGGATGCCGCGGCTGGTGCGCGATGTTCTCCGCCAGGCCCATCTCGACGATGCGTCCGAGATACATCACCGCGACTTTCTGGCTCACGAGCTCGACGACCGGCAGGTCATGCGAGATAAACAGGTACGTGAGCCCCAGGTTTTTTTGCAGGTCGCGAAGGAGGTTTACGACCTGCGCCTGGATCGAGATGTCGAGCGCGCTCGTGGGCTCGTCGGCCACGATCAGGCGCGGGCGCACCGCGAGCACGCGTGCGATCCCCACGCGGCGCTTCTCTCCGCCGGAAAGCTCCGACGGAAAATTCGTGAGCTTGCTCTCCTTGAGGCTCACCTGCTCGAGCAGCTCGCGGATGCGTCCTGCGATTTCGGCATCGCGCGGGCGCTCGTGCACGGTGAGCGCCTCGCGCAGGATGTCGCGCACGCGCATCCTCGGGTTCAGGCCCGCGTCGAGGTCCTGGAAGATCATCTGCATCTCGCGCCTTAAGGGGCGCAGCTCGGCGCGGCTCATCTTGGTGATATCGCGCCCGTCGAACACGATACGCCCGCTGCTCGGGTCGGTCAGCCGCAGCACCGTGCGTCCGATCGTAGTCTTGCCGCAGCCGGACTCGCCGACGAGGCCGACGGTCTCGTTTTCCCTGAGATAAAAGCTCACGCCGTCCACCGCCGGGATCACGCGTTCCTGGCCGGTCAGCATCGAGATCAGGCCGCGACGCTGGCTGTAGTCCTTGCGCAGATCGGTGACTTCGAGAATGGTGCGGCTCATGCTTTCCCCGCAGCGGGGTACAGCCAGCAGCGCACCTTGTGCCCGGGCGCGATCTCGGCGAGCGGCGGCTCGATGCCGGCGCAGTTCTCGCGGATCGCCTCGGTGACGCGGTTGCAGCGACCGTAGAAGCGGCAACCCCGCGGGACGTCTATGGTATCGAGCACCTCGCCTTCGATCGCCTGCAGATAACTTTTCCGGCGTATCGTTTCCGCGCTCGGGATCGAGGCGAGCAGCGCCGCGGTGTACGGGTGGCGCGCCGTCGCACCCGGTGCGAGCACCTCCGCGGCGCGACCGGTCTCCACCACCGTGCCGCCGTACATCACCGCAATGCGATCCGAGAGGCGCTGTATGACGCTTATATCGTGGCTGATAAGGAGCGTTGTGATGCCGGTCTCGGTCTTGAGTTGGGCGAGCAGATCCACGATGCGGGACTGGATGGTGGCGTCGAGGCCGGTGGTCGGCTCATCCGCTATAAGGAGCGAGGGTTCGGCGGAGAGCGCCATCGCGATCATGGCGCGCTGGCACATGCCGCCGGACAGACCGAAAGGGAAGTTGTCGAAGCGCAACCCGGGTGAGTCTATGCGCACGCGCTCGAGCCAGTGGATCGCGCGTTCCTTGGCTTCGCGCTCGCCCTTGAAATTCGTGTGCAGGCGGATGGTCTCCACCAGCTGTTTGCCGATCGTGGAGTAAGGGTTCAGCGCCGAGCGCGGGTTCTGGAAAATCATGGCGATCTCCTTGCCGCGCACACCGGCCATCAACCTGTCGGAGTGCTTGCGCCAGCCGCGCTCGTCCTTCTCCACCGCCATGACGCGCCCATCCTGCTCCGTGAACCGCGCGTAGTTCTCCAGGCCGTCGAGCAGGTTGCGCCGCGTACCGTTCGAGTGCAGGTCGACGCGGCCGCTGATCACGCCCGGCCCGGCGGTAACGAGGCCCGCGGCCGAGAGCGCGGTGACGCTCTTGCCGCTGCCGCTCTCGCCGACAATGCCGAGGGTTTCGCCACGCGCGACGCCGAGGCTCACCCCGTCCACCGAGCGGATGAAGGCGCGTTTGGCGCGCGAATAGAAATAGGTCCGCAGGTTCTCGATGGCGAGCAGCGTGCCGGCGTCCATTGCCATCACTTCCTGCGCTTGCCTTCGAGCAGGTTGTTGAGCCCGTCGCCGAGCAACTGCAGTCCGAGGATGGTCGCGAGGATCGCGAGGGCCGGCGCGGTGGAGGGCCAGAAGTTGCCCTGCAGGAAATAATTCGCGCCGGCCTGAACCATGTTTCCCCAGGAAGGCGTGGGCTCCTGCACGCCGAAGCCGAGGTACGACAGACTCGTCTCGACCAGGATCGCCTCGGCCATGCCGAGGGTGGCCTGGATCACCAGCAGCGCGCGACAATTCAACCACAGGATATGCTTGAGAACGACCGTATGCGCCGGCAACCCGAGCGCATGCGCGGCTTCGATAAAGCTCATCTGCCGGAGAAATGCGATCTTGCCCGCGATCAGGTTGGCGATCACCGGCATGCCGGTGATGCCGACCACGACCATGACGTAATAGATGTCGGGTTTGAACGCGGCGATCACGAGCAGGATCAGCACCAGGCGCGGGAACGAGTCGAGGAGGTTGTCGAAGTACGTGATGATCGTATCGAACCAGCCGCCCTTGTACCCCGCCAGGACACCGAGAATGCTTCCGCCGGCGAGGGAAATCGTGATGGCAAGCAGTCCTGGCAGAAAGTAGGCCTGGATGCCGAGAATCAGCCGCGCCTGCAGATCGCGCCCGAGGAAGTCGGTGCCGAGCAGGTGCCCGGAGGTGAATGGCGGCGCGTTGATGAGCCCGACGTTGATCGCTTGAGGATCATCGGGCAGCCAGCCGAACGCCCCGAGCACGTACGAAGCCACCACCACCGCCACCACCAGCAGGCCATAGCCCGTGTAGAGGAGGTCGAGCGGCCCCGCGCGCTGCGCGAGCGACAGCTCCGAGAACCGACCGATGGGGCCGGGCGTCTGGACATAGCGACGCATGCTTGGCCCTATTCCCTCGAAGCGCGCGGATTGACCGCGGTGAAGATGACGCGCTGCACCAGGTTGCCCGTGCGCACGAACGCCGCGGCAACGAGGGCAATGCCCATAATGACCGGGAAATCGCGATCCTGCGCCGCCTGCCACGCCATGCGCCCCATGCCGGGCCAGTTGAACACCTGCTCGACGATCACCGCACCGCCGAGCAGGAACGGGATCTTGGCGCTCATGATCTCGGTCACCGGGATCAGGAAACCTTCCTTGAATGCATGGCGCCACACCGGGGCGCCCTTGGCGCGCGCGGTGCGGATGTAGTCTTCGGCCAGCACCCGCGACAGCTCTTCGCGCAGGTGGCGGATCATTTCCGAGAGCGTGCCGCTTGCGATCCCGAGCACAAAGATCGGCACGAGGAAGTACAGCCACGCGTGCTCCTGCTTGGCGGCCGTTCCCGAGATCAGCGGAAACATGCCGAACTGATGGATGAAGACGTAGACCACGATGTAGCCGAACCAGAACACCGGCACTGCCGAGAGGACGTACGCGACTAGGGTCGCCGCGGTGTTGCCGGCGGTGCCGCCGTGCGCGGCCGCGTGCACCGCGATCGGCACCGCGATCAGAAGCGTGAGCACGAGGGAGCCGAGCGTCAGGGTGAGCGTGTAGACGCCGACGCGCGCGAGCTCAGGCAGCACCGGCAGGCCGGTGCGGATCGAGTTGCCGAAGTTGCCCTGCAGCATCTTGCCGAACCACGCCGCATACTGACCGTACCAGGTACGGGGCACGCCGAGCGCCTCGCGCATGCCGAGGGCGAGCTCCGAGCGCGGCGACTGGCCTTCGAGCAGGACGTTGAGCGGGTCGCCGGGCGCGAGATAGAGAATGGCGAACACGACCACGCTCACGCCGAGCAGGAGGAGCGCGGTCACGGCCAGCTCGCGCGCGAGGACGCGGCTGACCGGCTTGACCGCGGCGAACTTCACATCACTTCTGTTCGCTCGCCGGGATGAACCACTCGTCGGCGAACGAGAAGAACTTGTAAGGGTGGATCTGCACGCGCCGCACTTTCTTGTGGTACGCGCTGTAGTTGGTGAGCGTCCAAAGGAAAGTGTAGGGCTGCTCCTCGGCGAGGATCGAGTGCAGCTTGCGGTTGATCGTGCGGCGCTTCTCGAAGTCGAGGGTGAGCTTGCTCTCGACGATCAGCCCGTCCACTTCGGGGTTGGAATAGCCGCCGAAGTTGTTCTTCCAGTCGCCGATCTCGGCCGAATGGAACAGCGACGAGATGTCCGCCGAATCGTCGAACACCCACGACGCGAACATGATGTCGAAGTTGTGCTCGAGGAAGACGTCCTCCTTCCACGCCTGCCACTCCTTGAACTCGACCGTGATCCCGATGCCGGCGTTCTTGAGGTAATTCTGGAACGCGAGCACGACGCGCTTGATCGCTTCGCTCTCTTTCTCGATGGGGACCTTGAGCGAGAGCACGAGCTTCTTGCCGTCCTTCTCCATGATCCCGTCGGAGCCGGCTTTGAAGCCCGCCTCCACGAGCAACGCGCGTGCGCGCTCAGGGCCGAACGGCAAGGGCTTCACGTCGAGGTTGTATGCCCAGCTGCCGGGCGCGAACGGGCCGGAGATGATCGTGCCCTGGCTGTTGAAGAACGAGTCGAGCATCTCCTGGCGGTTGACCGCGACCGTGATCGCCTGGCGCACGCGCCGGTCCGCGAGCAGCGGGTTGCGCACGTTGTAGCCGAAGAACGAGTACGACAACGCATTGTACGGTTGCAGCACGAAGCGCTTGTCGCCCTGCACCTCGGGGAGGTTGCGTGGATTGACCAGGACGATCATATCGATGGCGTTGAACATCAGCGCCTGGGCCATGATGTTCTGGTCGGCGAACGGCCGGGCGATGAACTTGTCGATGTGCGCGCGCCCCTTGAAGTAGTCCGGATTCGAGAGCAGCACCACCTCGCCGTCACCGGTTACGGTCTGGAGCATGTACGGGCCGGTGCCGATCGGGCTGTGGGCGAACCGGTCCTCGCGCGTCAGGTACTGCGGGTTCGAGGGGCCGTGCTTGGGGATGATCTTGAAGCTGAATTTCGCCAGCGCGTTCAGGATCGGGCGCTTGAGCGTGCATACCACCGTGTAGTCGCCGGTCTTCTCGACTTTCTCGATGAACTCGTAGCGCACCTTGAGCGGCGTGATGGTCTTGGGGTGCATCATGATGCTGTAGGTGAACACCACGTCGTCCGCGGTAAAGGGCCTGGGCGGCTCGCCCTCGCGCGGATGCCACTTCACGTCCTTGCGCAGGAAGAAGGTGAATACGCGGCCGTCCTTCGACACCTCCCAGCGCTCGGCCAGCTCCGGCACGATTTCCTGTTTCTCGTCGATTCCGACCAGGCCGTTGAACACCAGCTCCGTGATGCGCAGCGATATCGTCTCGTTGCTCGTGATCGGGTCCAGCGTCGCCGGCCGGCCGTACTCGCTGTAGTTGAGGACGCCGCCGTCGGGGCGGCCGTCGGCCTTCGGTGCGGCGCTCGCCGGAATGCACAACGCCATCGCGCCCAAGCCCAATACCGTAGCAATAAAGATCTGTTTCATACGCTCCTCGCTTGCTGACTCCGACAGTTAGGGTTCTTCGTCTGGCTTCTCAAAGTATCTTCACGTCGCCGGCGCTGCGCTGCTCCATGGAGTAGACGCCCTGCATCGCCTCCTGGATCTGGCGCACCACGGGAAACTCCTTGCTCATCTCGAAAAAGATCTCGAGGCCCTCGGAGAATTTCTTGGTCCGATAGTAGGCCTCGGCCAGGCCGGCGAGCATTTCCGGGTCATTGGCCTCGATCTTGTTCTTGTTGCTCTTGTCGCGCCCCGCTTCCATGTAGGAGATGGCGCGCGCGTAGTCCTTTTTCCGAAGATAGTAGCTGCCGAGCGCAAAGTTGAGCCGCTGGTAGCGTCGCCCGTCACCCGCTTCGCTCACCTGGCCGACGCGCGCGAGCACCTTGCCGCACTGGGCCTGGGCGTCGGCGCAACCGAGCACGATGTCGGCCAATACGTCCGGATCGCTTCCCTTCTCCGCCATCGCGGTCCAGGTGCTCTCCGCTTCGGTGCCCCGGCCCTGGCGGTGCGCGAGCAGGGCCCCACGCGCCCGGGCGCGCTCGCGGTACAGTGCCGGCGTCTGCGCTTGCGCGAGGAAGGCTTGCACGTAGGTCAGCGCCTCGTCGCTCGCGCCCAGGCCGGTCAATACCTCGGCGAGGTAGTATTCCGCGCTCGGTTTCATGCGCGCGTCGGCGGCGGCCCGCTCGAGCTGACGCCGCGCGAGCTCGCGATAAAGCCGCGTCAGGTCCGTGAGCAGCGCCAGATCGTAGAGGTTGATGCTTTTCGCTGTACCCTTGCCCGCCCTGAACCTCTCGACGTAGGAAGCCATTCCCAGGTCGGCGGCGCGCGCCACGGCGAGCGCCTTGTCCGGCGCGCCGGCCGCGGTGTAGATCTCGATGAGATAGCGCCGCGTGCGCGGCGACAACTCGGGGGCGTGGCTCGCGTCGTCGGCAACGCGCTGCAGGGATTTCGCGTCCGCGACCTGGGCGCGGCCTTGGGCAGCTGCGCGCGCCAGCGCGATCTCCGCCGCTGCGCCAGGTGCAGCCCACATGCCGCGCGCCCGCTGTGTGTCGCGCTGCGCCCAGAGAACGCTTCCGAGGCCGACGCCGGCGATCGCGCGGTAGCGGCTCTCCAAGCCTGAGTCGCCTCGGGCCTGCTCGAAATGGCGTCCTGCGGCGGCTGCATTTCCGCGCGTGAGCAAGGCCTCGGCGAGGTACAGCCGCGCGTAGCGGCTGCGGTCTTCCGGGCCAGTCTTGAGCAGTTTGTCGAGATAATCCAGCTCGGCGGTCGCAGCGGTGCGGGCGAACGCCTCGTGCAGATCGGCGTTGCGCAGGTAAATCATGCCGAGCACGAGTTGCGCCTGCGCGCGGCGTTCGGCATCGGGGCGGGCAAGGGCGTCTTCGAGCATGCGCGCCGCCTGTTCGTAGCGGTGCTTCTCGTAGAGCTTCATCGCTGCATCGACCGGATCGTCGGCGCCGCAAGCCGGCGCGCTCGCGACCAGGGCCACCGCGAGCGATACCACGAGCGAAGAGGCGAGCAAGCGCGCGGGCAACGGGCGAGGGTGGATAACGCTGCGCGTCACGGCGTCGGTCCCTTGAGCTTCGCGAGGTACACCTGGTCCCACTGGTCGACCTGGGCGCGAAACGCGATCACGCCGCTCACCGAACAGGTGACGTCGTGGTTCATCTTGGTCCCGGTGCGCACGAGCGTGCTCGTGTGGCTGTCGACGTCGGCGATGTAGATCGGGTTAAAGGCCTGCCTTTCGTTGCGCACATACACGATGCGGCGGTTGTCCGGCATCCATGCCGGTCCACGCTCGATGTCCGGAATTACGTCGGTCGCCACCACCCGCGCCGCCAGCCCCTCGCCCTCGGTCGGATCGGAACCGTCCGCGGCAACGACCACGATCGCCCAGGTCTTGGGGTCGTCGGCGGGGTTGTAATTGGTGTAGAAGGCGAGGCGCTTGCCGTCGGGCGACCATACCGGCCGCAGATCGTCGTAACGCCAGGTGCTGACCGGCTTCGGCGGCACGGGCGGAACGTGCCCCGGCTCGAGGATGTAAATGTCGTGGTTCTCGTTGATGCCCCGGATGACCGCGAGGCGCTTGCCGTCCGGCGACCACTGCGGATAGAGATAGGGCCACTCTCCGTGCGTCAGGCGGGTGGTCGCCTTCGTGGCGAGATCGAGCAGATATACGTCGCCCTTTCCGCTGCGGCCGGAGATAAACGCGATCTGGTCGCGCGCCGGCGACCAGTTCGCGTGCCCATCCTTCTCTTTGTGAGTCGTGATGCGCGTAATGCGGCTGTCGGGCTCGCGCAGGTACAGGTCGTAGTTCCCCTCGCCGCCGTTGCTCATGAACACGAACCGCTTGCCCTCCGGCGACCAGCTGATGCCGGAGTTGTAGCTCGTCTCCTCCACGACCTCCGGGAAAAAGAACCGGCTCTGGCCCGGTGCGGCAGGAGACTGCTGGCGAATGGTCTGAACGATGTCGCCGTTCGCGCGCACGATCGCAATCTCCTTGTTGTCGCCGCGCGAGCGTTCGAGCGCGACCATGTCGCCCGAGGGCGACCACACCGGGTTCGAGTCGTTGCGCCCGCGGGCGATGGGAACGAGCGGCCGCACGAACTCCGGTTCGATCCCGGCCGGCTCACCCGGGCTCGCAGCCACCGGCTCTTCGGCGACCGCAGGCCACGCCGGCAACGCCATCGCGACGAACAGGGCCATCACAGGGCGCCAGAGGTGCATCACATTCGGGTCGGCACGATCAGGGTTCCTGGATCTGATCGCGATACCGGCGCGCCCCCTCCCGGGCCTGCACGAAGGTCGGATTGCCCTCGAGCTTTTTCGGGAAGAAGTCGAAGTACTCGCGCCACGCGAGGCTCGCGCTGTTCATGACCGCGGGCTGCTTCGTCATCAGATACAACTTGTGGTATGAGAGCGCCGTGTAGTAGTAGGTGTCGTGCACCGCCTCGTCGTACTCCGCGCTCGGGAAGAAGCGCGTGTTCTGCTTGGCGGTCTGCAGCGCCTTGATCGCCTTGGCGAAGTACGTGGGCGCCGCGGCGCGATCGGTGTCCACCAGGCGGTTGCCTTTCTCGCAATACGCATGGCCGAGGTTGGTGAACGTGACCGCGAACTGCTTGTAGATCAGCTGCTGGTTCTCGGGCAGCGCCAGCACGGTCTCGAACTCGGCGATCGCGCGGTCGTAGTCCTCCTTGTCGTCGAGGTAGATGTCGCCCAGGCGCCGGTGCGCCTCGGCGTAGTCCGGGTGGTCGCGCTCGGTGGAGGCATAGGCCTTGATGGCGCCATCGACGTCGCCTTTCTGGCGCGCGCGCTCGCCGATCTTGAGGAAATCCTTTTGCAGCACGATGCGGCGCTCGCCGGTGCGGTCTTCCTCCTTCTGGGTGAACTCCATGACCTGGAAGAAGTCGCGGTAGTCCTCGCCGTAGGTCAGGCGTACGCTGTGAAAGCCGAGCGTGACCAGCTTGCCGCCGGCGATCGGCGTCTTGCCGACCTGCTCGTCGTCGATGGTGACGGATGCCCCTGTCGGCTCGGAGTCGATTCTGAACAGGGCGTTGTTGGCCGCGAGCATGAACTCGCGCGCTTCACCGCTCTTGCCGACTTTGATCTTGTCGGTGAGCTGCTGGTAGCCGTGGCGGTACAGCGTGAGCGTGTAGTTGCGGCCGAGCCGCAGGGGGACCTCGACCTGGCCGTTGGTCCCGGTCGCGCCGGCCCACTCGCCGTCCAAGTAGACGCTGGTGCCGGGAAGCGCGTTGACGTCCGTCCCGACGCCGCCCTTCGCGGTGAGCAGGAGGTAGGTGCGTTGATCGCCCTCGTCGCCCTCGCGGCCGGTGCGCCGCACTACGCGATCGCCGATCTGGACCTTCGCGCCCTCCTTGAGCGTTGCGACCTCGGCAAGCGAGCTCGCGTCTTCGCCGCGCTTCACCTCCATCCTGCCGGTCTCGCGGTAACCCGCGACCTTGCCACCCTCGGCGAAGGTCGGCGTGGTCAGGGTGAACTCGGTGCCGCGGCCGATGCGCCAGCTCTTGCCGATGTTGATCCGGTAGCGCTCGTTCTCCTCTCCGACCACCGTGCCCTCGAGCGGAAAGTGCTCGATGGCGTTGTTCGCGATGTCGCGCACCGCGCCGTCGATTCCGCGGGCGCTGCGGGCGCGCGCGATCTCCGACAAGATGATTTTGCCGTTCGCGGTGTGGAACTTGACCTCGACCAGGTAGGCGTCGCCATCCTTGGCGACGCTTCCGAGCACGATCATGTCAACGCTTGCGCGCAGCGGAGTGTCCTGCCAGCCCTTCGTGGTGATGCGGTCGATGCTGAGCTTGCGCTGGTTGATTTCGGCCTGCAGCTTGTCCGCCGGCACCTCACGGAACGCCGGGAATTTGAACAGCTGCGTCGCGAGCGCTTGCTCGGCCTGGGCTGCGACCTCCTTCAGGTCCGCGCCCGGCGTGTTGCCGACGACGCGGTAGATACCGATACGGATCGGCTTGGGCGTAGTCGGGTAGAAATAGCGCTGGAGGTTGACCGGACCTTCGAGCTTGACCGTGGTTTTCCAGACCGCGGGAATGTAGCCCGGGGCTGCGAGCGCGATCACGGTCTTCTTGCCCGGCTCGCCGCGGTAATCGTACGTGTAGCTGCCCTGCGCGTCGGTCTTTCCGGCGACCTTGCCGTCTATGCTCACGGCGAGGCCCGGCACCCCGCTCGTGCGGCCGTACTCGTCGGTCAGCGCCCTGATGGCCACCACGGCCTGGCGGTTGAGCGCGACTTCGACCACTTGTCCGGGCTCGAACTGGCGCGTCGCGCGGTAGGTGCTGTAACCGGTCTTGGCGACGTCGACCTCGGCTCCCTTCGCCGGCTGCGCCTGATAGAGGTACACGAGTTCGCCCTTGGCATCGGTGACCCCTGCCTCCTTCCCGCCGACAGTCACCTTGGCCTCCGGCAGCGGCGTGCCCTTCTCGCTCACGCGCAGCGTGATGAAGCGCATCGCCTTGAGATCGGCGTCGACGCGGTAGGTATCCGTCTGATCCCCCTTCGGCAGCTTCACGAGGAAGGTCGTTTTCCACGGTTCGACGCGGTAGCCGGGCGCCTCTTTGCTCACCGTCACCTCGACCTCGCTGCCGGCCTTCCTGCGGATCTGCTTCGCGAACACGCCTTGAGCGTCGGTGAAGCCGACCTCCTCGCGATCCAGAGCGACCTTCGCCTGCGCCGCGGGCTGGCCGTCGATGCGCGCCTTGACCTCGACGTCGAGGCGCTGGCCGCAAGCGCCGAGCAAGGCGGAGACAAGCAGGATGGAAAGAGAACGCAGCTGGGTTGTGGCCATGAAGAGTCCTTCGGTTGGGGCGTCGGGTCTAAGGGGCGCGTCGAATTCGGCCGCTCACATCGCGGGCGGCTGGATATTGACCTCGCCTGGGTTGATGATCTTGTCCTCGTCGGTGGCCGAGCCTTTGACGGATTTCCGCTTGGCCTCCTCGATCTTGCGCAACTTGAACTCGACCTTCTTGCCGAAGACAGAGCCGATCTCGACCGTCTCGGTCTGCGTTTCGTAGCCGATGCGGCTCGCCTCCACCTTGTAGAGGCCGGGCTTGATGCTGTCCTTGGGCGACTCGAATTCGCCCTTCTCGTCGACCGTCGCGGAGCTCGACGCCTGATCGACCGCGGCGGTCGTATTGATCATGTTGATCACGGCCCCCTTCGGGCTCTCGTTGGGGACCGGCTGCTGACGGCTGTCGACGAGCTGCACCGTGCCGTGAATCGTGGCGGCACAGCCGGACACCAGCATCAGGGCGATTGGGACAAGCAGCGCTCTTGCGGTCATGGCTTTCTCCAGTTGATCGTCACCGGGTTTCACGGGACGCGTTACGCCGCGCGATGGTAAGCGCGAGCGGTGTTCGGCTTGAAACGGCGGTCGGGGACCCAACGCCGACCGGGCCGGTCTGCAGCCTGTCCTCGTTCTCGCGATTCGGTGTTCGCTTTGATTTCAAAATCGTGGATCCGGGTTCGGCACAATCAAGCCGCGGCGGCGCGAATGTCCATAGAACATTCGCGATTACCCACCTAACCCGTGGTCTGGTGCTCGGCGGCGCGGACGCACGTTGAAGTGTGTCCGCTAAATCTCCCCCCCTCGCCTAGCCGAGCTACAGGCGTGTGGAGCGGCAATTATAGCCGAGATTCGGGAAAGTCTAAGGGGAGGCGGGGCGGCGCGTCTCGAGTATGCGGCGGCGGCCGTTCACGCCGACGCCACTCTGTCGCGGCCCCGATACTTGGCGTCGTACAGAGCCTGGTCCGCAGCGTGCAGGAGCGCGACCGGCGTCGTGCCGTGATCCGGAAAGGCCGCGACTCCCAGTGAAATGGTGATATCGCTCAGAGTTTGATCTTCGTATTTGAGCTTCAGCTCCTGTACCGCCTTGCGAATCGCCTCCGCGCGCTGCGTCGCGATCTGCATGGACGCCTCCGGGAGGAGCACGGAGAATTCCTCTCCGCCGACGCGGCACGCGATATCGCTCTGGCGAACGAACCCCTGCAACAGGAGGCCCACGCGCCGCAGCACGATGTCGCCGGCGCCATGGCCCAGGGTGTCATTGATGCGCTTGAAGTGATCGATGTCCATCGTGATGACGGAGAGGGGGTGCTTCTTGCGGTCCGCGCGCGCCAGCTCGCGCAAGAGGAATTCCTCCAGAAAACGGCGGTTGTACAATCCGGTGAGCGAGTCGCGGATCGATTGTTCGTGCAGGCTGTCGCGAGCTCTCAGATTGGCGAGCGCGAGACCGGTCTCTTCCGCCACCGCCACCGCCAGATTCAGATAGGACTCGATCGAAGACGTCGATTCCTCCTTCGCGTGCCGCAGGTGCAGCAGCCCGAGCGTCTCGCCCTCCGCGAAAAGCGGAATGCACAGATACGGGTGGGCCGAATTCGAATCCGCCGTGACGTGGCCGCACAGCAGTTCGGTCTGCGGATCCAGAACCCGGTGGGGTTGCGCCTGGCGCAGTCCCCAGCAATCCTGGATCGTGAACACCTGGCCGGAGAGCGACTTGTCACCCCAGGCGGCGATCGACTCCAGGTGCTTTCCCGGAGGATGAACGAGGTACAGCTTGCCGCTCGTGCCCTGGAACAATTGAGGGCCGAAACATTCTATGGCCGCGTAAATCTCGGCCGGCGTCACGCCGGCCTTGAGATAACGGCTCAGCTTGCGGAGAGTGAGGTGTTGAACGTTGATCTGCTCCAGCTCGCGGGCCTGATCGGCGTACATGCGCGACAGGCGCGCGATAGCGGACTCCTGCGCCTTTCTTTTTTTGCGTTCTTCGGCCTCCTTGATCGCGCGATCGAACGTTGCAGGAAGCTCGGCGAGGCTGGTCGTGAAAACGCAATCGATCGTCGCGCGCTTGCGCGTTTCGGCGGCGGTCTCCTTGCTGTGCGTTCCGGAGACGAAAATGAACGGCGTATCGGGGCACAGGCTTTGCGCTTTCGCCAATGCAACGAAGCCGCTGAACTGCGGCATGGAGGCGCTGTAAAGAATCGCGTCCGGGACGGCGAGTCCTATTTGCCGCGCGAAATCCTCGGCCGTCTCGACTCGCCGCGCTTCAAACGCGATCCCCGCGCGAATCAACATGAGGATCTGCAGATCGGCAACGACTTCGACATCCTCAACGATCAAGATCTTATGCATTTGCGATCGTCACAGGATCAAGCGCTGCCCCCCTACGAGTTACCGCGCCGCGCGCACTTCCCGGTGTCACTCCGTCCCGCGGCCCCGATCGGCGCGCAAGGGGTTTCCCGGGCACGGGAGTGAACGAATTTTCTCCAGTGTAATTGAAATCCGGTCCAAAGTGACCCGATCCCCTGAAATCTTCATGCGCAGGCGCCGCGGCGACGAATCCGGCTCGCCATCTGCTGTAAGATTCTCCGGCTGAGACTGCCGGCGACGTTTCGGCCGGCACGCGACCGAGGGGGACTCCGTGACGGAGCAGCCAGATACTTTTCCGCGCCTGTTGCTGCATCAGGCGAAGGTGCGGCCCGACAGGCCGGCATTCCGCGAAAAGGACCTGGGCATCTGGCAGACCTGGAGTTGGGCCCAGGTGGCCGGCGAGGTGCGATCGCTCGCCTGCGGCCTGGCCGCGCAGGGCTTCAAGCGAGGCGACCGCCTGGCGGTAATCGGCGACAACCGGCCGCGCCTGTACTGGGCCATGATGGCCGCGCAGGCGCTGGGCGGTGTGCCGGTGCCGCTCTACCAGGACGCCGTCGCGGCCGAGATGGTGTTCGTGCTCCAGGACGCCGACGTCGGCTTCGCCGTCGTCGAAGACCAGGAGCAGGTGGATAAGTTGCTGGAAGTCCTGCCCCAGTGCCCGGGGTTGAAGCGCATCTGTTTCGACGATCCGCGCGGGCTGCGCCATTACACGCATCCGGAGCTTACGAGCCTGGATGGCCTTCAGGAAACGGGGCGGGAGCTCGCCCGGCGCGAATTCTTCGCCGACGAGATCGAAAGAGGCCGGCCATCCGATATCGCAGTGATTCTCTACACCTCGGGCACCACCGGCAATCCCAAGGGCGTCTCGCAGACGCATGCCGCGATGATCCAAACGGCACGGGTGCTCGTCGCCTTCGACGGCTTCGCCGAGGACGACGACGTCCTTTGCTACCTGCCGATGGCCTGGGTGGGCGATTTCCTCTATTCCTACGCACAGGTCCATATCGCGGGCTTCTGCCTGAATTGCCCCGAGTCCCCCGCCACCGTCATGACCGACCTGCGCGAGATCGGCCCGACCTATTACTTCGGGCCGCCGCGCGTCTACGAGAACATCCTGACCCAGGTGATGATACGCATCGAGGACGCGAGCTGGTTGAAGCGCCGCATGTTCCACACCTTCATGGGGGTGGCGAAACGCGTCGGCATGAAGGTCCTCGAGGGCAAGTCCGGCGTTTCGCTCAAGGACCGGCTGTTGTACGGGCTCGGCGAGCTTCTCGTGTACGGGCCTCTCAAGAATGTGCTCGGTATGTCGCGCATCCGCGTCGCCTACACCGGCGGCGAGGCGATCGGGCCGGACCTGTTCGATTTCTACCGCTCGATCGGCATCAACCTGAAGCAGCTCTATGGCATGACCGAGACCTGCGTGACGGTGTGCATGCATCCCTCGGGTGACGTCAAGCTGGAAACCGTGGGCAGGCCGATGCCGGGGGTGGAAGTGCGCATCGCCGATTCCGGAGAAGTGCTGGTGCGCTCCCCCGGGGTCATGAAGGAGTATTACAAGCAGCCGGATGCGACGCGCGAGGCGATCGACGCGGAGGGTTTTTTTCACACGGGCGACGCCGGATATTTCGACGCCGACGGCCACTTGAAAATCATCGACCGCGCAAAAGACGTGGGCAAGCTCGCCGACGGCACGCTGTTCGCGCCGAAATACATCGAGAACAAGCTCAAGTTCTTTCCCTACATCAAGGAAGCGGTGTGCTTCGGGCACGGGCGCGGCAAGGTCTGCGTCTTTGTGAACTTCGACATGGAGGCCGTGGCCAACTGGGCCGAGAAGCGCAACCTGCCCTATACGGGTTACACCGACCTCGCTGCGCAGCCAGCGGTCTACGGGCTGGTGCGCGAATGCGTGGAAAAGGTGAACCGCGACCTTGCCGCCGACGCGGCGCTGGGCAACTCGCAGATCCACCGCTTCCTCATACTGCAAAAGGAGCTCGACGCCGACGACGGCGAGCTCACGCGCACGCGCAAGGTGCGCCGCCGCCACATCGCCGGGAAATACGCCGTGCTGGTCGATGCCCTCTACTCGGACAGGACGAGCTGCTTCATCGAGACCGAGATGCGTTTCGAGGACGGCCGCAGCGGCACGGTGTCGGCGGACCTGAGAATCATGGAGGCGAAGACCTACAGTGTCGCCGCGGCGAGGCAAGCGGCGTGAGGCCCGGCTGGTTTCGTCCCGCGATATGACCACGGGCAGGAAAGCCGGCGCGGTCATCCTCGAGATCGACGACATCTCGCTCGCCTTCGGCGGAGTGGTTGCGCTCCAGGGCGTTTCCTTCGATGTCCGCGCGCACGAAATCCGCGCCATCATCGGCCCGAACGGCGCGGGCAAGTCCTCGATGCTCAACGTCATCAACGGCGTCTACCATCCGCAGCAAGGCAGCGTCGCGTTCAAGGGCCACAGGCGCCATGTCGTCGATCCCCACGAAGCCGCGCGGCAGGGCATTGCGCGCACCTTTCAGAACATCGCCCTTTTCCGCGGCATGACGGTGCTCGACAACATCATGACCGGGCGCAACCTCAAGATGAATTCCAACTTCCTGCAGCAGGCGCTCTACTGGGGAGCCGCGCGGCGCGAGGAGCTCGAGCACCGCGCCAGGGTCGAGACGGTCATCGACTTCCTCGAGATAGAGCACATCCGCAAGACGCCGGTCGGCCGGCTGCCTTACGGACTGCAGAAGCGCGTGGAGCTGGCGCGCGCCCTTGCGGCGGAGCCGGAGCTGTTGCTCCTCGATGAGCCCATGGCCGGCATGAACCTCGAAGAAAAGCAGGACATGAGCCGTTTCATTCTCGACGTCAACGACCAGCTCGGCACCACCATCGTTCTGATCGAGCACGACATGAGCGTGGTGATGGACCTCTCGGACCGCGTCGTGGTGCTCGACTACGGCCGCAAGATCGCCGACGGCACGCCTGATGAGGTGCGCAACAACAAGGACGTGATCGACGCGTATTTGGGAGTCGCACACTAGGATGCAATTCTTCTTCGAGGTGCTGATCGGCGGGCTGCTCGCGGGGGTGATGTATTCGCTCGTGGCGCTCGGTTTCGTGCTGATCTACAAGGCCTCCGGCGTGTTCAATTTCGCCCAGGGGGCGATGGTGTTCTTCGCTGCGCTCACGACCGTGGGGTTCATCTCGATGGGCGCCCCGTTCTGGCTCGCCGTGGCGCTCGCGCTCGCGGCGATGGTGGCGCTCGCGTTTTTCACCGAGCGCGTGGTGCTGCGCCCGCTCGTCAATCAGCCGCAGATCACGCTCTTCATGGCGACCATCGGCCTCTCCTTCTTCATCGAGGGCATCGCGCAGCTTACCTGGGGCGCGCAGGTCCACGCGCTCGACCTGGGGATTGCCGACGAGCCGATCGAATGGCTGATGGGCAATACCGGGATGAACGTCAGCAAATTCGACCTCGTCGCCTCCGGGATCGCGGCTGCGCTGGTGGCGGTGCTTGCGGTGTTCTTCAGCAAGACCCGCACCGGGCGGGCGCTGCGCGCGGTCGCCGACGACCATCAGGCGGCGCTCGCCGTCGGCATCTCCCTGCGGAGGATCTGGGTGATCGTGTGGATGGTGGCCGGGTTCGTCGCGCTCGTGACCGGGCTCCTGTGGGGTGCGCGCAACGGCGTGCAGTTCGCGCTCACCTTTCTCGCGCTGAAGGCGTTGCCGGTGCTGATCCTGGGCGGGTTCGAATCGATCGCCGGGGCCATCGTCGGCGGGCTTATCGTCGGGGCCTCGGAGAAGCTTGCCGAGGTCTATATCGGCCCGCACGTCGGCGGCGGGATCGAATCCTGGTTTCCCTACGTGCTCGCGCTGGCCTTCCTCCTGGTGCGACCCGAGGGTTTGTTCGGCGAGCGGCGCATCGACCGGGTCTGACGACAGCGATGCTCTACCGCGAAGCCGGGCAGTTCAAGACCACCTACGCCGCGGACCAGCAGCTCTTCCCGATCCGGCAGGACCGCATCGCCATGGCGATCCTCCTGGCGGTGGCTTTCGTCGGCGTGCCGCTCGTCTCGGCCGTCCCGGCGGCCGCTGCGGCAGTCGACTTGAACTACTGGTTCAACGGCATGTTGATCCCGTTCCTTATCTTCTCGCTTGCTGCGCTCGGGCTGAACATCCTCACGGGCTACGCCGGACAGCTCTCGCTCGGGACCGCGGCGTTCATGGCGGTGGGGGCCTTTGCCGCTTACAACTTCGAGCTGCGCGTGCCGGGCATACCGATGCTCGCTTCCTTTATCCTCGCGGGCGTCGTTGCCGCACTGGTAGGCATCGTCTTCGGCCTGCCGAGCCTGCGCATCAAGGGTTTCTATCTCGCGGTCGCGACCCTCGCCGCGCAGTTCTTCGTCGTATGGGCGCTGACCAAGTTCGGCTGGTTTTCCAACTACAGCTCATCGGGAGTGATCACCGCGCAGAAGCTCGTCGTCTTCGGCTTCGCGGTCGACACTCCGGTGAAGCGCTACCTGCTGGTGCTCGCGATCGTGAGCGTTATGGCGCTTGCCGCCAAGAACATGGTGCGAAGCTCCATTGGCCGGGCGTGGATGGCGGTGCGCGACATGGACGTCGCGGCCGAGGTCGTCGGCATCCCGATGATGAAGACCAAGCTCCTCGCCTTTGCAATCAGTTCCTTCTATTGTGGGGTGGCCGGCGCGCTCTACGCGTTTGCGTACCTGGGCACGGTCGAGCCGGCGGGATTCGAGCTCGATCTTTCCTTCAGGATCCTCTTCATGATCATCGTCGGCGGCGTCGGCAGCATACTGGGCTCGTTCCTCGGCGCCGCTTTCATCGTGCTCCTGCCGATCTTCATGGACCTTTCGGCCACCTCGATCGAGCGTTCGTTCCACCTCGCCCTTCCCGCGGGGCTGGTGTCCAACCTGACGCTGATCCTCTTCGGCGCGCTCATCATCTTTTTCCTCGTGGTCGAACCGCTGGGCCTGGCGCGTCTGTGGCAGATCGCCAAGGAAAAGCTGAGGCTCTGGCCTTTCCCGCACTGAAACGGGCCGGTTTTCCCGGCCCCGGCAATTGGGCTATAGTAAGCGCGGCTGTTCATTCCGATAACCTGTAGAAACAGGGAGATTTGCCATCCAAAGGAGGGTTCCAATGTTGCGGAAAATCACACGAGCCGCGCTCCTGGGCGCGGCGGCATTCGCCGTCGCCGGTACCGCCCATTCGCAGAACGAGCAATTCATTCCGATGAACGGCTATTGGGTCGGGCCCTATGCTGCCGGAGGCTCGGGCATCTTTGGCGGCTTCATCGACTACGTCAACATGGTGAACGCGCGCGACGGCGGCGTGAACGGCGTGAAGCTCACCTACGAGAAGTGCGAAACCGAATACAACAACGCGCGCGGCGTGGAGTGCTACGAGCGCACGAAGAAGCGCGGGCCGACTGGAGCGTCGCTCGTGCACCCGCTCTCGACCGGCATCACCTATTCGCTCATCGACAAAGGCACGGCGGACCATGTGCCGATCGTGTCGATCGGCTACGGCCGCACCGACGCCTCCGACGGGCGCGTGTTCCCGTGGGTGTTTCCGCTCATCACCAACTACTGGAGCCAGAACACCGCCAAGATCAAGTTCATCGGCATGAAAGAAGGCGGGATGGAGAAGCTCAAGGGCAAGAAAATCGTGAACGTCTATCACGACTCGGCCTACGGCAAGGAAACGATTCCCGTGCTGGACGCACAGGCTGCGAAGTACGGGTTCCAGGTCACGCATATTCCGGTCGCGCACCCGGGCAACGAGCAGCAGGCGCAGTGGCTGCAGGTCCGCCAGATCAAGCCCGACTGGGTGATCCTGCGCGGCTGGGGCGTGATGAATCCGACCGCGCTCAAGGCCGCCGCGAAAATCGGCTTCCCGCGTACCAAGATCGTGGGCGTGTGGTGGAGCGGCGCCGAGGAGGACGTGATCCCGGCGGGCGACGCGGCCAAGGGCTACATCGCCGCGGCGTTCAACGTTTCCGGCGGCAACTATCCGGTGATCAAGGAGATCGAGAAGTTCGTCTACGCCAAGGGCAAAGGCGAGATGGAAGACCGCTCTCGCGTCGGCAGCATCTACTACAACCGCGGCGTGGTGTTCGGCATCATCTCCACCGAGGCGATCCGCACGGCCCAGGAGAAATACGGCAAGGGCAAGCCGATGACCGGCGATGAGATCCGCTGGGGCCTGGAGCACCTCTCCATCGACGACAGGAAGCTCAAGCAGCTCGGCGCCACCGGCTTTATGCAGGCGCTCAAGGTATCGTGCATGGATCACGAAGGGGGCGGCTCGGTGAAGTTCCTGCAATGGGACGGCGCGAAGTGGAACACCATCACCGACTGGGTCGCCTCCGACCAGTCGATCGTGAGGCCGATGATCGAAGAGTCCGCGGCGAAATACGCCAAGGAAAAAGGCATCACCCCGCGCGATTGTTCCAAGGAAGGCTGAGCGTCCAATGTTTCCCTCTCCCGCTTGCGGGAGAGGGTTAGGGTGAGGGCAATGTCCGCCGTCCCGAAACCCGAATCGCAGCACACCTATCTCAGCGTCAACAACATCGAGGTCATCTACGACCACGTGATCCT
>Ga0137412_10001124_pt1 | contig 20298 bp, 17 predicted proteins | sample CZODoug2_1_16fun_FD_122160 | JGI IMG/M metagenome (GOLD analysis project Ga0137412, IMG submission 122160) | Vadose zone soil fungal communities from Angelo Coast Range Reserve, California, USA - CZODoug2_1_16fungal (Hybrid Assembly) | ecosystem: Environmental > Terrestrial > Soil > Vadose zone...
GCCGCGTCCGGGCGGGTCTTGGTGATCCGGACCGCCCACAGCCAGCGATCCACTCGGGTGGACTCCACCCGACCAGTATGGCGAGCCTCTCGGGGCGGTGGTCGCCGGTGCGCGGCGCCGATACGCTCCGGCCATGGCGCTGCGGGACTACCTGGTCGGCGAGGTCGCCGAGGATTTCGTGGACGGTTTGCTGACCCGCCGGGAGGCGTTGCGTCGGCTGGGGCTGCTCGGCCTGGGAGCGACTTCGGCCAGCGTGCTGCTGGCCGCCTGCGCCGGCACCGCGCCCAGCGCCACGGCGCCCAGCGCCGCCCAGCCCGCCCCGGGCACGAGCAGCGCCCCGCCCGGCGGCGAACCGCCAGGGCGAGGGCCGGGGGTGAGCCGGGGCAGCGAGATCCGATTCACCGGGCCGGCCGGTGAGCTGCGCGGTGCCTGGGCGGCGCCGGGGGCCGGCCAGGCCAAGGGCGCGCTGCTCGTGGTGCACGAGAACCGGGGCCTCACCGACCACTTCTACGACCTGGTGGGGCGGTTCGCCGGCGCCGGATACGGGGCGCTGTGTGTGGACCTGCTCTCCGCCCAGGGAGGTACCGCCGCGCTGGCTGACCCGGCGCAGGTACCCACCGCGCTGGCCAACGCCCCGGCCGCCGATCTGCTGGCTGAGCTGCGCGCCGGCATGGACGAGCTGGGCAAGCGGGTACCCGGCACCAAGCTGGGCGCCGTCGGGTTCTGTTTCGGCGGCGGCATGGTCTGGCAGCTGCTGAACACCGGGGATACCCGGCTGGCAGCCGCCGTGCCGTTCTACGGACCGGCCCCGGAGAACCCGAACTTCACCCGCGCGAAGGCCGCCGTGCTGGCTATCTATGGCGCGTTGGACGCCCGGGTGGATGCCACCATCCCGAGGGCGGAGGCCGCCCTGCGCGCCGCCGGGCTGCCGTTCCAGGTGCGCGTCTTCGACGGCGCCGACCACGCCTTCTTCAACGACACCGGGCAGCGGTACCAGCCGGACGCCGCACGAACGGCCTGGTCGGAGACGCTGGCCTGGTTCGGCAAATACCTGGAGGCGGGCTGATCCGGCGGCGGGCCGACCTGGCGGCCTGGCCCGGGGAGCCGGGTCAGGCGCCCCAGTTGGACAGGTCGTGGATCGGACCCGGCGGGGAACCTGGCCCCTCGATCGCCGGTCGGTCTCGGTTCGACTCGGTGGACTCGGGCAGCGCCTGCTGCCCCGGGCGCCTGCTGTGCCGAGGGAGGGACTCCCAGCTGAGGGGGACCACCGGCGCAACATCACCAGCGTCCCGGTCTGATTCGGTCCGCCGGATCCAGCTCATGAATCCGACCGGATAGGCGCTGCCCGCGCGCCGGCTGGCGGAGGGTTCGGACGGCCGGGCGTTGAGCCAGAACTCCAGCCCGCCAGCGGACTCGGTGGCCTGGACCGGGTCACCCGGAACGAAGGCGGTCGAGGTCCGCCGCTCCCGGGACAGGTGTCGGATCGCCCGGATACGGCCGAGTGCGGCCGATCCGTCGAGGTGGCGAACGACCAGGTCGTCCAGGACGTGGCGACAGATCCCGCGGTGGATCGCGTCGTAGCCGGTCGGGTCGCGCCAGAGCAGGTCGGCGTCGAGCAGGTCGCGCACGAGCTCGTGCGGACGCAGGCCCGCCGGGCCGGACTCGATGTAGGACTGGCCTCGTAGCCAGGCAAACAGCTCAGCGGGATCGCCGGCGGGCATCACCCCGCGAAGCAGCTCCTCGGTGGTGCTGTGCGCGTGGGCGCACACGTGTAACGCGAGCTGATGGAGGGGGGAGGGGACCGGGCCGATCAGCTCGGCGATCAGCGCCTCGATCAGGTCGTGTGTCGGCCGCCAGGAGCGCGCCGCCGGGTCGCCGTGCAGCGCGCTGTCCGCGGCCAGGGACAGCGCCAACGGGTGTCCGCCGGCATAGGCCACCACCGAGTCGTGGATGTGCGGCGAGACGCCGCGGGCGGTCAGCAGCGCGGCTGCCTCGCTGGTCGAGAATCCGTGCAGGGCACGCACGGCCAGTGCCCCGGACCAGGACGGATCGGCGCGCCAGCTCGAGCTGGGCGCTTGCCGACCGGCCACCACCACCACCGCGCCGTCGGACAGCCGGGGAAGAAACTCCTCGCGCAGCCACGGTTCCAACTCGGCGCAATGCTCGAACGCATCGACCAGCAGCACGGCGCGAGGGCTGGCCAGCGCGGCGCTGGCGGCGCGGGCGAACGCGGAGGGCGAGGCCGACACGGTGGACCCGTCTACCCGCACCACGGGCCGGCCGGAGGCCTCGGCGTCATCCGCGAGCCGGCGCAGCAGGGTGGATTTGCCTATCCCGCCCGGGCCGTGCAGGTACAGCGCGGCGAATGTTGGGGTGGCCCCGTGCAGCGCCGAGGCGAACAGCGCGCGCTCCGCCTCGCGGCCGACGAAGCCACGCTGGCGCGCCGCGTGCAGCCGGCGGGCCAGCAGGCCTTGCCCGACCGGCTGATCCGCCGGCACCGGCAGGTTGAGCACCGGGGCGACCGGAGACGCGGCGTCCGCACAGTCGATCCGCTGGTCGTGGCGGTCCAGGTCCGGATCGGCTCGCAGAATGCGCTGGTGCAGCGCACGGAGCTCGGGGCCAGGTTCAATGCCCAGCTCACGGTGCAGCAGACCACGCACGTTCCGATACACCTGCAGCGCGTCCGCCTGCCGCGCGCAGCGGTAGAGGGCGAGCATGTGCAGCTCCCTGAGCCGCTCTTCGAGCGGGTGAGCGGCGGCCAGGCTACTGATCTCCGGAAGCACCTCGGCATGTCGACCGAGATCCACGTCCAGGCTGATCCGCTCCTCGGTGGCACCAAGTCGCAGCTGCTCGAGGCGGGCCCGCTCGCTGTCCACGAACTCCCCGCGCGCCCCGGCCAGGGCACTGCCTTGCCAGAGCGCCAGCGCCTGGCGCAGCTGCCGCACGGCCAGCCCCGGGTCACCGGATGTCCGCGCGTGGCGGCTGTCCCCAACCAGTTGGTCGAATGTGGTCAGGTCCAGCGCGTCGGGGGCGACGGGCAGCAGGTATCCGGCTCGCCCCGACTGGATCACTGAACGGGCGCCCTCCGCGGGAAGCAGCCGCCGTAGCCGGGACACGTAGGTGCGCGCGGTGGGTCGGGCAGCCGATGGCGCGGCCGCACCCCAGAGCTTTACCACGAGTTGGTCGATGGTGACCGGCCGGCCGCCAGCCAACAGCAGCAGGGCGAGAACGGCACATTGCTGAGGAGACCCCGGATCAAGCTCGCGGCCGTCGTGCCACACTCGAACTGGGCCCAGCAGGCTGTAGCGGTACGCCATCGTGATCACGACCGTTCCTCACTAGGTTCCTCTCCCAAGAACTGTGCACGACGCATACTGTATGCACCACTGGGTGTGCCCTAATTTGGCGTCGGCGGGACCGGGCACTCTCAGCATCCGCTCGGGCTCCATGGGCAGTGGCGTACACCGGAGTACACGGAGTCGACTGGTAGAGATGGACTTAGCCGGTGTCCGCTCAGCCCTGGGCGACAGATCGACCGTCTTCGGATCCTGAGAGTCACTGACGGTGAGTTGCGTCTAACGGTCGAGGTGGCCGTATACATGCCACTCTATTATGTGGCCCCGGTCTCCCTGAGCCGCTCGGGTGTCACTCGGAGTTAATCTGTTGTTTCAGTTGGTTCGGGAACTCGCGAGCTGCTTTTTGCGCATACCCCCAATCCATCCTGGTACGTCGAGATGCGCATATGTTTACGTGTTTTCCCGTTTTAGTCGGCCGCTTGAATGCATTGAGCTGCTCACCCCGTCCAGCACGGCACGGTGGACGACGCTGCTACCGTTTTCGGTCTGCTCGCTGAGTTCCCAGCAAGACCAAGGCACGTACTACGGGCGCGTACGGCGACCTCTGATGTGTCACAACGCCGGTGCCATTCAGGAGTTTCTCGTGGTTGAACCAACGACTGACCGGACGCCTCGTAGCCCGACGATCGCCGAGCATCTCCTTGCCGCGCTGGAGGATGTGGTGTGGCGATATCGCGCGCTTGCGTTGGGAGATGAACACGCGGATGTCTATGTGGAGGTAATCGCGGCCGAGGTCGCCCATCAGCTTGCCGTTGCGCGCAGCGGTCTGCGCCAGCGCTCCATTCCCGCCGCTCCGCCCTGCCTTGATCACTGAGCCACGCCCCCCGGGCTCCGCCCCGGGAGCATGTCAACTGTCCGTCAACGCGATGCCTATCCTCGGCTGACATACCTAGCAGCATGCGGAACGTCGACGAGCTGCTTGAGTGCGCGGTGGGTTCTGGGTACGTCTCCGGAGCGGTCGTGATGGCATCCGCGCCAGGGCGGGGCGCCTATTCCAGCGCATCTGGCACCGCGTCGCGGGATGGCGGCCGGATTTCCGATGACACCATTTTTGAGATTTCCTCGATGGTCCGGCCGATTCTGACCGCCGCCGCTCTGCAACTCGTCGACGCCGGCAAGCTGGCGTTGGACGAGCCGCTCGGCGCGATCCTTCCCGGCCTACCGGCTTCGCACCGGTTGGCCGGCTTCGACCGGGCCGGGAACCCCATGCTGTGTGCCGCGCGGGGCGCACTGACCCTGCGCACGCTACTGAGCCACACCTCCGGCCTGCACAGCGGAACCTGGGGCGATGCAATGCCGAGGGTCGAGGCGTCGATGGACATTTCCCGACGCGTGGCCTCGACGCCGCTGCTCTTCGACCCAGGCTCTCGCTGGCATTACGGCGGCGATCTCGGAATTGTCGGGGTGATCATCGAACGAGTAGTCGGAATGCCCGTGGCCGACTACCTGCGTGACGGGATTTTCGAGCGCCTCGGCATGCGCGATACCGGGTTCTACGTCGAATACAGCGCGCGGATGCGGGTGGCCGGCGGGTGGCGAGGCCTGGCCAGCACGCCGGGGGAGACAGCGTTCTACTCGACGCCGAGGGACTACTTCGGTTTTATGCGGGCGGTATTGAGCCGCGACGGGTGCTTGCTCTCGTCGAACTCCTTCGAGCTGATGTACCGCAACCAGATCGGCGAGTTGACCGTGCCGAAGGTGCTCCGGCTCGAATCCGTGGATGTGCCGGGCGAGGTCAACTTCTATCCGGAGATCAGGCTGTACCCAGGCACCGAGTCCAAATGGAGCCTGGGCTTCATGGTGAGTGCCGAGGCGGTATCGGGCGGCCCCGGAGCCGGCAGCCTGACCTGTGCCGCGCCGAGCAGCGCGTACTGCTGGATCGACCCATCCTCCGGGGTGGCGGGCCTGCTGTTCGCCCGGCGCTCGCCCGGATGCCCGGACCTGGTGGACGCGCTCTTCGCCGATCTGCAGCAGACCGTGTACGAGGGGCACCCGGTCGCGCCGCCGGCCGAACCCCGCAGACGCCGCGTGCTGGAGCGGTTGTTCGTAGGTTGGTCGAAGGAATCCTGGGCGACCTGGTGGCCGATGTGACCTCGGCCGGCTTGTGGTGCTTGTGGTACCAGAGTGTCGTACGTGGGTGTTTTGCCCCGGATTCTAGTGCCGATAGTTTCAGTTCGGTAACTTCCTGAAACGCTCTTAGTTTCTCCGACGTATTCCCCCACAGATCCACTGGCAATCCGCCGGCGGGTCTTTCGAGGGGGAGACTCGATGCGAATCCGCACTTTGCTGGCCGGGGCCCTGTTGGCGCTCCTGGTCGCGGCCTGGACCGCCCCGGTGGCGCTGGCCGTTGAAACCAACGAGGGAAGTGACCCGAAGCCGCGGAGTTCGAGCTCCCAGCAACTTTCGGTCAGCACCGACGACCAAACCGGCGGAAGCGGCACCGCCGGAAGCGGTGGCACGAAGGAGCAGTCCCCGCAGCCGTCGGTGGAACCGCCGAAGCCGGCCAAACCGGTCGAGCCAGTCGACCCGCCCAAGCCGGTCGAACAGCCCAAGCCCGTCGACCCGCCGAAGCCCGTCGAACAGCCGAAACCGGCCGACCCGGTCAAACCGCCGACGAAGCCCGTTCCGCCGGTACAGCCGCCCGTTCCGCCGGTACAGCCGCCGGTCGAGGGGAAGCCCATTCCGGCCGATCCCATCGCGCACCTGTCGCTGACGCCGAACACGGTCAAGGCGGGCGACAACCTGCACGCCGACGCCACCTGCGACAACGGCACCCGGGACTCGCTGAGCGGGGACGGGGTGAGCTTCAGCGGCCTCGAGGGAACGGTCAGCCAGGGCACCAGCGAGGGCAACCACACGGTGACGCTGGTCTGCGTGAACGCCTCCAAGCGGAACACCGCGACCGCCACCTTCCAGGTGGTGAAGCGCAACGACCCGGGCGGGCCCGGCCTGCATCCCTCGTTGATGGTCTCGCCGAAGGAGGTCAAGCCGGGCGATGAGATCCAGTTCAACGGTGGCTGCCCGAACGGCCGCCAGCAGACGCTGACCGCGGACGGGGTGGACATCCACGGCAACTCCGGCACGGTGCGCCAGGACGCCCGCGAAGGTGGGCACACCGCCACCCGGGTCTGCGTGGAGGGCAACCGGACCGAGTCGGCCACAGACACTTTCCGGGTCGTGAACAGGGGCGAACCGGGTGGAGACACGCTTTCGGTGTCTCCCAAGGTGGTCCGTCAAGGCGACACCGTCTACTTCAACGGTGGCTGTCGCAACGGCCGTGAGCAGTCACTGGACGCCGATGGAGTGGATGTCCGGGGGCGCATCGGCCGGGTGCACGACGACGCCCGGCTGGGCGAGCACACCGCGCGGCGGACCTGCTTGCACGGCAACGTGGTCGAATCGGTGTCCGACACGTTCCGGGTCGTTCCGGGCGATGGCGCCGGCCCCGGGGACGGGCCGAGGGACTTCTGGCTGAGCGACCGCTCCGGTTACCGAGGTGACTCGGTGGACGTCTCGGTGCGGTGCCGGGACAACTGGGCACGGTTGGAGTCCGACGCGCTGGAGGACACCACTTTGCGCCGGGACGGCAGCCGGTTGACCGGCAGCACGCGCGTTGTCGATCACGTGCGCAACGGCTGGCACCGGGTGACGGTGAGTTGTGACGGGCGCAGTGACAGCCAGGGCTTCTGGGTGTTGTCCGAGCGCGGTGATCACGACCGGTATCTGAGTGTGGACCCGAGCTATGGGCACCGCGGTGATGAGGTGGACATCCGGGTGGGCTGTGACTGGTCGGTGGGTCGGGTGGAGTCCGATGCGTTGGATGACATCGACCTCGATCAGGATGGCCGGCCGTGGCGCCACAGCGGGACCACCCATGTCAGTGATGACGCCGAGCCCGGCGAGCACACGGTTCGGGTGCGGTGCGGGGACGACACCATGGAGGAGTCGTTCTTCGTCCAGGGCGACGGTGATCGTGAAGGCGACGGCGACGGCGACTCGGCCGGCGGCGGCGAGCAGGTCTCGGTGTACCCGGTGGGTGCCCCGGAGACCGGTGGTGGCCCAGCTACGGAAACCGCCGGGGGCGACGCCACCCTGTGGACCGTGGCGGCGATCGGGCTGACCGCCATCACCGGCGCGGCGATGCTCGGCACCGGTCCGGTGCTGGGTCGGCGCGACGCGGGGGAGGCACGGCGATGAGTGCGCCCGGGGGACGGCAGCCGGCGGAGCTTGCGGAGCCGGCGGGGTGGGTGAGCACCGGCATGAGTCGGCTGGTGGCGGTGGTGGTCGCGGTGACCGCCGCCGGGTTGGTGGCGGGCTGCGGCGGACCGGCCGTCGGCCCCGGGGACGGGCCTAACCTGACCTCGGCCTTGGTGACCGGTGGGCCGGTGACACCGGCCGCGCCGCTGGCGGCCTCGGCGCCGACCGAGGTGCGCATCGACGCGATCGACGCGGCCTCCAGCCTCGTTCCGTTGGGGCTGAACCCGGACCGGACGATCACCGTGCCGCCGGTGAACACCCCGCTGCAGGCCAGCTGGTACCGGCTGGGGCCGACCCCGGGGGCGCCCGGGCCGGCGATCATCCTCGGACACGTCAACGGGAACGGGCAGGACGGCATCTTCGCCCGGCTCAACCAGGTCAAGCCCGGTGACCAGGTCAAGGTGACCCGCCAGGACGGCAAGACCGCCGTTTTCACGGTGACCAAGTTGCAGCAGATCGCCAAGAACGCCTTCCCCACCGTGGATGTCTACGGCGACACCCCGGACGCCCAACTGCGCCTGATCACCTGTGGCGGGGGATTCGACAAGGGCAAGGGCAGCTACGTGGACAGCATCATCGCCTTTGCCACGCTCACTTCGGTCGCCTGAACAACCGGAGAGACGAACTCGGCCCAGGTCCCCTCGCGGACCTGGGCCGAGTTCGTCGGGTGAGTGGGCTGCGCGGCCACTAGGGTCGGCGGAGTATCTGGCGGCCGACCTCGGGGGAGTGCAGTGGATCTAGGGATCACCGGACGCACAGCGGTGGTGTGTGCCTCCACCAGCGGGCTGGGCGCGGCGAGCGCCCGGGCGCTGGGCGCTGAGGGCGCGAACGTGGTGGTCTCCGGACGACGCGAGGATCTGGCCAAGACGATCGCCGCCGAGCTGCCCAGCGCGGTGGGGGTGGCCGTCGACCTGACCGCACCCGGCGGGCCCGAGGCGTTGCTGCGGGCCGCGAACGAGGCGTTCGGCGACGTCGACATTCTGGTGCTGAACGGCCCGGGGCCGCGCCCGGCCACCGCGTCCACCTTGGACACCGAGTCCATCGCGCAGGCCCTGCACGACCTGCTCCTGGTGCAGCAGACGCTGGTCAACGCGGTGCTGCCGGGCATGCGCGAGCGTGGCTGGGGGCGGATCGTGGCGATCGCCTCGAGCGGTGTGGTCCAGCCGCTGCCGAACCTGGCGCTGTCCAACATCGGGCGTACCGCGCTGGCCGCCTACCTCAAGAGCCTGGCCACCGACGTGGCCGCCGACGGCGTGACGGTGAACCTGGTGCTGCCCGGCCGGATCGCCACCGACCGCACCGAGGCGCTGGACAAGGCCGACGCCCAGCGCACCGGGCGCTCGGTTGACGAGGCCAGGGCGGACAGCGAACGGAGCATCCCGGCGCGCCGATACGGGCGGCCGGAAGAGTTCGGTGCGGTCACCGCCTTCCTGTGCGGCGCGCCGGCCTCCTACACCACCGGCACCGCGGTGCGCTGCGACGGTGGCCTGGTCGGGGTGCTCTAACGAGCGGGCCACCCGGCCGGCCGCGGAGTCAGTCGGCGGCCGGGGGCAGCGGGAACCGCAGCGACACGGTGCCCCGCAGGTCCAGCCACGCCGAGTCCGGCCCGCGCACCAGCCGGAGCACCACGTGGTCGCACTCGGCGCAGCGCGCCACCATTCCTGGTGCGTGCACGTACACCCGCAGGGCGGCGACCGGGCCGGTGGTGCCGCATGCGGTGCACCGGCCGGTGGCCGAGGTGATGTCCACCGCGAAGATCTCCGCGAGCGGCCCGGCCAGCGCGTTTCCGTCCTCGTACCGTTCGGCGAGCTCGTAGGTCATGTCAGCCTCCGGTTGGGCCGAAACGTTCGGTGCGGATCCGGCTCGGGTCGTGCCCGAGCGAGACGAGTAGGTCGGCGGCCGCCTCGACGAAGCCGGTCGGCCCACAGACGTAGCAGGCCGGTTCGAAGTCCGCCGGCCAGCCGGCCGACTGGAGATCGGCCGCGCTGATTCGACCTACCGGTCGGCCCCCACCCGGCGCCGCGGTGCGGGTGTAGAGGTAGGTGACGTCCACGCCGGGGTCATCATGGCGCAATTCCGGCTGGTAGTAACGGTCCCTCGGGGTGCGGATCGAGTACACGAGCCGGAAGGGCACCCGGGAGCCGGCCGCCCGGCGGACCCGGAGCATGGCCATCAGCGGCACGATGCCCGAGCCGCCGGCCACCAACAGCACCGGGGCGGGGTCCTCCGGACGCCAGACGAACCAGCCACCGACCGGGCCGCGCAGCTCGATCTGGTCGCCGACCTCGAGCACGTCGGCCAGGTACGGGGACACCTCGCCGTCCGCCACCCGCTGCACGGTCAGCGCCACCTGGCTGCCGGCCGGCGCGGACGCCACTGAGTAGCTGCGCTGCGCGGTGTATCCGTCCTCGGCGGTCAGCCGGACGTCCACGTGCTGACCGGCCAGGTGCCCGGGCCAGCCCGGTACGTCGAAGACCAGGGTGCGGGCGGCCTCGGTCTCGTCGACGAAGCTGACCAGGCGGGCCACCCGCCAGCGCAGCCGCTCGGCTAGTCGCCCTGGTACCGCTGCTCGCGCCATGGATCTCCGTAGTCGTGGTAACCCGCGGTCTCCCAGAAGCCCGGCTCGTCCTCCAGCAGTAGTTGGATGCCGCGCACCCACTTCGCCGATTTCCACAGGTACAGGTGCGGCACCAGCAACCGCGCCGGCCCGCCGTGCTCGGGCGCCAGGTCGCCGCCGTCGTAGCGGTAGGCGATCCACGCCTGGCCGTCGAGCAGATCCTCCAGCGGCAGGTTCGTGGTGTACCCGCCGTAGGCGTGCACCAGGGCGTAGTCGGCCGCCGTCTCCACATCGGCCAGCAGCTCTGGCCAGGTCCACCGGCGCCGGGTGCCGGTCTCGGTGGCGACCACGAATTCCCAGCGATCCCGGTTGACCCTCGGCGTGGGGCCAGCGGAGAGCACCGGGAAGTCATCGGTCAGGTACTGGCCCGGTGGCAACTTCTGGTCGGACCGGCGCGAGCGGCCTTGAAATCCCCAGGACACGATGCCCATGCCTGCCGACCCTTCGCCCGCCACGCCGCCGACGCACGCCGGCGCCGGATCAGCGTAGCTTCGGGCCCGCTGCGCTGCGCACGCTCAGCCGCCCACCCGCATCCACCCGAGCACCGGGGTGGACTGCAGGAACACCAGCGTGCACATGGCCAGCAGGAACAGCATGCTCCAGCCGAACACCCGGCGGAACAGGATGCCTTCGGCCCCCACCTGACCAACCGCCGCCGTGCCGATCGCCAGGTTCTGCGGCGAGATCATCTTGGCCATCACCCCGCCGGAGGTGTTCGCCGCGCCGAACAGGATCGGGCTGGCGTGCAGCTGCTCGGCCGCGGTGACCTGGAGCTTGGCGAACAGCGCGTTGGAGCCCGCGTCGGTGCCGGTGACCGCCACCCCGAACCAGCCGACGAGCGGGGACAGGAAGGCAAAGAACGCACCGGTCTGAGCCAGCCAGAGGCCGAGTGTGGAGACCTGGCCGGACAGGTTCATCACGTAGGACAGCGCGAAGACCAGCAGGATGGTCACGATCGCCCAGCCGAACTGGCGCAGAGTCTCCGCGTAGGTCTTGGCGGCGAGCCGCGGCTTGATCCCCAGCACCAGCGCGGTCACCAGGCCGGAGATGAACAGCAGCGTCCCGGTGGCGCCCAGCCAGTTCAGCTTGTAGGCCACCGAGACCGTCGTCCCCGCCTGCGACAGGACGTGCAGTCCTGGCCAGTTGAAGGTGATGGTCGGCGCGTTCAGCACGCCGCTGATCCCGGGTAGCTGGGCCAGGGAGAACAGCAGCACCACAACCCCGTAGGGGGCGAAGGCCAGCAGCACGTCCCGGCGCGAGTCGCCACTGGGGGCACCTACCCGGCGGGTGAAGGCGGGGTCCTCGGTCGAACCTCCGGCGATCACCGGGGGAGCGGTGACCCGCTCCTGGCGGGGCTGCCACACCCTGTTCAGCAGGATCACCGCGACCGCCGACACCAGCGCGGCGACGATGTCGCACAGCTTGTAGTTGACGAAGTTGGAGAACGCGAACTGAGCGAGGCCGAAGGACAGCCCGCAGGTGAGCGCGGCGGGCCAAACCTCACGCACGCCCTTCCACCCGTCCACGATGCCGACCAGGACGAACGGTACGAACAGAGCCAGGATGGACACCTGCCGACCGGCCATCGCGCCGAACTGCTCCGCGGGCAGCTCGGTGACCTGACCCATGATGGTGATCGGGTTGCCCAGCCCACCGAAGGCCACCGGCGCGGTGTTCGCGACCAGGGCGACGGTGGCCGCCTTCAGCGGGTTGAACCCGATGGCGATCAGCATCACCGCGCAGATCGCGATCGGTGACCCGCCACCGGCGAGCGACTCGAGCAGCGCGCCGAAGGAGAAGGCGATCACGATCGACTGGATCCGCCGGTCGTCGCTGATCGTGGCGAACGATCGCCGCAGCACCGCGAAGTGCCCGCTCTTGACCGTCAGGTTGTAGATCCAGATGGCGTTGAAAGTGATCCACAGGACCGCCAGGACGCTCACCGCCGCCCCGTACACGCCGGCATTCAGCGTCTCGAACAGCGGCATGTGGAACACGGCGATCGCGATCGCGATCGAGATCAGCAGTGCGGCCACACCAGCCCAGTGCGCGCGCCATTTGAGGACCCCTAGGGCAACCAGCAACGCCAGCAACGGCAACGAGGCGAGCAGTGCTGACATGGTCAGCCAACCGGTCGGATTCAGGTTCTGGGTATACACCGGGCCCCCGGACGACGTTGTGCCGTGTTCACATAGGTGAACATCTGCCATGTATGCGAACTCATGGTGGCACTAAGGAGCGTCACGCGAAAGGGTTGACGGAGAGCAGTTGGCGCAGAGCTAGCGAAGGTCGAGCAGGCGGTTGAGCTTGCCGACGGAGCGCTCCAGGGTGCCCGGATCGACCACCGAGCAGGCCACCGTGACTCCGATGGTCTCCTTCACCGCCCGGATGAGCTCAGCCGCGGCCAGCTCACCTCGCGCCGCCGAGTTATCCGGCGGCCGCGCCTCGACCCGGACCTCGAGCGCGTCCAGCCGCCCCCGGGTGCTCAGTACAAGCTGGAAGTGCGGTGACAGTCCGGCGGTGCGCAGCACGATCTCTTCGATCTGGGTGGGGAACAGGTTCACCCCGCGCAGGATGATCATGTCGTCGCTCCGGCCGGTGATCTTGTCCATCCGCCGCATGGCCGGGCGGGCGGTGCCGGGTCGCAGCGTAGTGAGGTCGCGGGTGCGGTAGCGGATGATCGGCAGCGCTTCCTTGGTCAGTGAGGTGAACAGCAGCTCGCCCTGTTCCCCGTCGGCTAGCGCGGTGCCCTCGACGGGGTCGATCACCTCGGGGTAGAAGTGGTCTTCCCAGATGTGCGGGCCGTCCTTGGTCTCCACGCACTCCTGGGCGACCCCGGGGCCCATCACCTCGGAGAGCCCGTAGATGTCCACCGCGTGGATGGCCATCCGGTCTTCGATCTCCGCGCGCATCCGCTCGGTCCACGGTTCGGCGCCGAAGATCCCCACCCGCAGCGACGTGGAGCGTGCGTCGATACCCTGCCGGTCGAACTCGTCGAGCACGGTGAGCAGGTATGACGGGGTGGCCATGATGACGTCGGGCTGGAAGTCCTGGATCAGCTGGACCTGGCGCGGGGTCATGCCACCGGAGACCGGGATCGCGGTCGCGCCGAGCCGTTCGATGCCGTAGTGCGCGCCGAGCCCTCCGGTAAACAGTCCATATCCGTAGGCGTTGTGCACCCGGTCGCCGGGACGACCTCCGGCGGCCCGGATCGAGCGCGCCATGACCTCTGCCCAGATATCCAGGTCGCCCTCGGTGTATCCGACCACCGTCGGCGCTCCGGTGGTGCCGGAGGAGGCGTGGATCCGACGGATGCGTTGGCGGGGGACCGCGAACAGGCCGAATGGGTAGTTGTCCCGCAGGTCGGCCTTGCTCGTGGTGGGAAACGCGGCCAGGTCGGCCAGGTCTCGGCAGTCCTGAGGGTGCACCCCCGCTGCGTCGAAGCTCTTTTTATAGAAGGGCACATTGTCGTAGGCATGCCTCAGCGTCCGCTGCAGCCGGCGCAGCTGCGTCGCGCGCAGCTCGTCGAGGCTGTACCGCTCGGCCGGGTCCAGCAGTTCGTCCGGCGGCGGGTCACCGAGTCGACGGGTGATCGTGGCGGGCTCGGTCGGTCGGTCGGAGGCTGTGGTGCCTGCGTGCTGCATCGGTGCGTCACATCCGTTTCGTCCGAGTTGAACACACTCGCCCGACCGATCGTTCGGTTGAACGAGCGCACGTTAGCACGACGACGAGGCGTCCGAACAGTGCCGGTTCAGTGACCCCGATGTCCGATTCGTGGTGACCGAGCCGATCGCACCTCGGTGGCCACCGCCGAGCTGCTCCGCCGCACCCTGCACGGGTGAGACCAGGTCCATATGGCCGGGCGCCCCGCGCGCGGACATGATGTTCGTGGCCGTACTTCACTCGGCCGGGGAGCGGACATGGTAGATCCACCGGCCGCCGGTGCCGTGCCGGCGTTCACCAGTGGGGCGGTACCCAACACCGCCCCAGCCTCGGACGGTCCGCCCCCGGGGATCTCCCGGACGTTGGTGCTGCTGTTCGCGGTGGCCAGCGGCGCGGCGGTGGGCAACCTGTACTACGCCCAGCCGCTGCTCGATCTGATCGCCGGTGACCTGCGCATCGGCCAGGGCACGGCCGGGCTGATGGTCACCGCCACCCAGGTCGGCTACGCCCTCGGAATCATGTTCATCGTGCCGCTCGGCGACGTGCGCAACCGCCGCCGGATGGTGCCGCTGATGATGGCCCTGTCCGCGCTGTCGCTGGCCTGCTGCGCCGCCGCCCCGGGGATCGTGCTGCTGCTCTGCGCGTTGCTCGCGGTCGGGCTGACCACGGTGGCGGGGCAGATCCTGATCCCGCTCACCGGTGACCTTGCCGACGAGCGGAGCCGGGGGCGGGTGCTGGGGATCGTGGTCAGCGGCGCCCTGACCGGCATCCTGGTGGCCCGGATCATCAGTGGCTTCATCGCACACGCGGCCGGCTGGCGGGTGGTTTTCCTGTGCGCGGCGGCGCTGATGCTGGGTCTGTCCGCGCTGCTCTGGCGGGCCATGCCGATCACCCCGCCCAAGTCGGCACAGTCCTACCGCTCGCTGCTGCGCTCGGTGCCGCGGCTGGTGCGCCGGGAGCCGGTACTGCGGCTCGCGATGGTCTACGGAGTGATCTGTATGGCCACCTTCACCATCTTCTGGACCGGGCTGACCTTCCTGCTCAGCGGGCCGCCGTACCGGTACTCCACCGCGGTGATCGGACTGTTCAGCCTGGCTGGCTTGGTCGGCTCGCTGGCGGCGCAGGGTGCCGGGCGGCTGTACGACCGGGGCTGGTCGACGCGGGCCACCGGGTTGTTCTGGCTGCTCGCCGTGGGCGCCTGGGCGATCTGCGGGTTCGGCCGGTTCTCCCTGGTCTGGCTGCTGATCGGGATCGTGGTGCTGGACGTGGCCACCCAGGGGCAGCGGATCCTGAACCAGGCGCAGATATTCGCCATCTCCGCCGAGGCGCGCAGCCGGATCAACACCGCCTACGTCACCGGCAACTTCGTCGGCGGCGCGGCCGGCTCGATCACCGCGTCCGCGCTGTGGGCCTTCGGCGGGTGGACCGGCGTGAGCGTTGCCGGCGCGGTGCTCTCGCTGATCGGCTTCGCCGTATGGGTGCTCAGCCAGCTGCGCCGCTGCCCGGACGGCCTGAGCAGGGGTTTGGTCTTGCCAGGCCCCGAGCGGCCCGGGAGGGTGGCGCGGTGAGCGAATCCTGGGCGCACCGCTTTTCCCGCCGGACCGATCGAGCGCGGCGAGGCCGGCGATGAGCGATGAGACGCGGGACGGGGTGCCGCTGACCAACCTGGACCAGCCGCTTTTCGACGGGGCGGACGCGACCAAGCGCGACCTGGTCGACTACCTCGACGCGGTGGCCGACCGGATCATCCCGGCGCTGCGCGACCGACCCCTCTCGGTGGTCCGGGTGCTGCGCGGCCAGGCGCCGTTCATGCAGAAGAATCTGCCCCGGTACACCCCGGAGTGGGTCCAGCGGGTGGCGCTGTGGGCGGAGAGTTCGCACCGCGAGGTGTCCTACGCGCTGTGCAACGACCGCCGCACCCTGCTCTGGTTCGCCAATCAGCGGGCGGTGGAGTACCACCCGACCCTGGTCCGCGCCGACCGCTGGGATCGGGCTACCCACCTGGTACTGGACCTGGACCCGCCGGCCGAATCGCCGGACGCCTTCCCGCTCGCGGTGCGTGCCGCGCTGCTGGTGCGCGAGGTGCTGACCGACCTTGGCCTGTCCGGCGTGGTGAAGACCAGCGGGGCGAAGGGCGTGCACGTGTTCGTCCCGGTGGATAGCGCGTTTTCGCTGGAGGAGCTCGCCGGCGCCACCCGGGCCATCGCCGCCAGGGCCGAGCGGCTGGACCCCGTGCTGGCCACCACCGCGTTCATCCGGGAGGACCGGGGCGGCAAGGTTTTCCTCGACTCGACCAGGGCCGGCGGGGCAACCGTGGTGGCGGTGTACAGCCCCCGGGTGCGTCCGGGCACGCCGGTCTCCTTCCCAGTGGCCTGGGACGAGCTGGAGCGGGTGTCACCGGCGGACTTCACCGTGCGCACCGCCGCCGCGCAGCTCGCCGACGGTGACCCGTGGGCCGAGCGGATGCCCGAACCCCAGGCACTGCCCACCGAGCTGATCGAGGAGGGCCGGACCATCCCGGTGGCCCGGGTGCAGGCGATGCACGAGGGCAAACGACGCGCCAGAGCCCGCCGCACCTGACCCCGGACCGTGCCCGCCGGACCCGTGCCCGCCGGGCCCGTGCCCGCCGGGCCCGTGCCCGCCGGGCCCGTGCCCGCCGGGCCCGTGGCCTGCGTGGTGTTGCCGAGCTGCACAGGAGGCAGGTTGGGGCGCTGGCGACGTGTCTGGTGTGTAGTTGGGTAACCGGAAGCGCCCGGGCGGGTCAGGCCACGGACCGGTCGCCCTGTACACGGCGATTCGCTGGCCACCGGCTTATCGGATAGTGGCCAGCTGGGGTGGCCAGTCCTGGGCCATGGTGACCAGGTCCGCCTCGATGGCGGTGCAGGTTTGGGCGAGCTCGCTGGCCCACTCGGGCAGCCGGGCGCGCCGATACCGGGCGGTGGGCATGGCCACCGAGAGCCCGGCGATGGGTACCCCGCCCGGGCCGAGGACCGCGCGCCCGACGGCGGTGACACCGGCCTCGGTGGCCTGGTTGTTGACCGCGAAGCCCTGTCGACGGATCTGCCGCAGGCCCCGGCGCAGCGCATCCAGCTCAACCTCGGGATGGTTGCCGTACAGGGCGCCGAGCTCGGCGTCGTCGCGGTGGGCCAGCAACGCCCGGCCCCCGGAGGCCAGGTGCGCGGGCAGCAGGCGGCCTTCCCGGTCGCCCACCCGTAGCACGGCGTCGCACTCCACGGTGGCGATGAACCGCACCTGGTCGCCCAGCAGGATCACCAGGTTAGCCGTCTCACCGGTGCGCCCGACCAGCTCCTCCAGGTGCGGGAGCGCGACCGCGCGGAGCTGGGCGACCGGCTCCGTGCCCATCCCGCCGCGCATCACCGGCCCGGCCAGGTACCGTCGCTCGGCGTCCTGCTCGGCGAAGTCTCGGTAGACCAGCATGGCCAGCAGCCGGTGGGCGGTGGATCGGGCGACCCCGAGCCGCTCGGCCACCTCCGCGACCCGCAGCGGGCCCTCCTGGCTCAGCAGCACCGCCAGCCGTAGCGCGTGGTCCACCGAGTCGATGCTGTACGCCGGCTTGTTCTTCACCGCAGAATAGTAAGTCCCTCTATTCGGAATGTCGTAGCGTCGCGGGTATGACCACGTCACCCGTCATCCTGCGTGCCGTCGACGCGCCGGGTCACCCGACGCCCTCGCCGGAGCTGGAACAGCTCTACCGAGGCTTCGAGCGGGAGCTGCTGGTTCCGCTGTGGACCGAAATCGGCGACCTGATGCCGACCAGCCCCCGTCCGGCGGCCGCCGCGCACGTGTGGCGCTGGCAGCGGCTGCTGGAGCTGGCCCGCGAATCCGGGAAGCTGGTACCCGTCGGGCGGGGCGGGGAGCGGCGGGCGATCGCGCTGGCCAACCCCGGCCTGGGCGGCGCGCCGTACGCGACCCCGACGCTGTGGGCGGCGATCCAGTACCTGAACCCGCGCGAGGACGCCCCGGTCCACCGGCACACCCAGCACGCCTTCCGCTTCGTGGTGGAGGGCGAGGGGGTGTGGACCGTGGTGGACGGTGACCCGGTGGCCATGCGCCGGGGTGACTTCCTGCTCACTCCCGGCTGGTGCTTCCACGGCCACCACAACCAGAGCGACACCCCGATGGCCTGGCTGGACGGGCTGGACATCCCGTTTGTGCACACCACCGGCTCGGCGTTCTTCGAGCTGGGGCCGGCGGTGGTGTCCGACCACTCCACGCCGGCGCGGTCCCGGGCCGAGCGGCTGTGGGCGCACCCGGGGCTGCGCCCGGTGTCCCAGCCGGGCCCGACGGTCAGCTCGCCGATCGCCGCGTACCGCTGGGAGCACACCGACGCCGCGTTGGCCGACCAGCTGGTGCTGGAGGCGGACGGCTGCCCCGGCGTGCTGGCACCGGGGCACGCGGCGGTGCGCTTCAGCAACCCCACCACTGGCGGGGACGTGCTGCCGACCATGCGCGCGGAGATGCACCGGCTGCGCGCCGGCACCCGCACCGCGACGCGCCGCGAGGTGGGCTCGGCGGTGTGGCAGGTGTTCGACGGCGCCGGAGTGGTCCGGCTGGGGGAGCGGGAGTGGCAGGTCGAGCGCGGTGACCTGGTGGCCGTGCCGTCCTGGGTGCCCCTGACGCTCACCGCGCGGACCGAGCTGGACCTGTTCCGGTTCAGCGACACCCCGATCTTCGAACGGCTGCACGCCGACCGGGTGCAGATCGAGGGGGAGCCGGGATGACGCCGGCGGCGCCGCGGATCCCTGGCGCCGCCCGCCCGGTCGCCCGTGCGGTCGCGGTGGTGGCGGCATGACTGCCGCCTCGGCGGGCCTGGCGGACGTCGTGGTGGTCGGTGGCGGGATCGGCGGTCTCGGGTCGGCGCTGGCGTTGGCCAGGGCGGGCCGCCGGGTCCGGGTGCTGGAGCAGGCGTCGGCCTTCGGCGAGGTGGGCGCGGGCCTGCAGATAGCACCGAACGCCACCCGGATCCTGCGCGCCTGGGGCCTGCTCGACGAGGTGGTGGACCGGGGCGTGCTGCCCCGCCGGCTGGTCATGCGGGACGCGGTGGACGGCCGCGAGCTCAGCCACCTCGACCTCACCGAGGCGGCCGATCGCTACGGCGCGCCGTACGTGGTGATCCACCGCAGTGATCTGCACGCCATCTTGGTGGAGGCCTGCCGGGCGGCCGGGGTGGACCTGGTCACCGGCGCCGAGGTCGTCGAGGTGGTCAACGGGGCGGACCGCGCGGTGGCGGTGAGCGCACGCCGACGCGACCATGCCCGCCTGGTGCTTGCCGCGGACGGGTTGAACTCCCTGCTGCGCACCCGCCTCGTCGTCGACGAGCCGGTCAGCTCCGCGTACGTCGCCTACCGGGGCGCGGTGCCCATCGAACAGATCGCCGACACCGCTGACCTGGCGCTGGATGACGTGGTGTTTTATGTCGGGCCTTTCTGCCACCTGGTGCAGTACCCGCTGCGCCGCGGGGAGATCTTCAACCAGGTCGCGGTGTTCCGTTCGCCGCGCGCGCTGGCCGGGGAGCCGTACTGGGGCACCCCCGATGAGCTGGACGTGGCGTTCGGCGGCACCTGCGAGAAGGTGCGCTCCGCCCTGCCCAACCTGTGGCGGGACCGGTGGTGGCGGATGTACGACCGGGAACCGATCAGCACCTGGGCGGACCGTCGGCTGGCGCTCACCGGCGACGCCGCGCACCCGATGCTGCAGTACCTCGCGCAGGGCGCCTGTCAGGCCCTGGAGGACGCCGACTGCCTGGCCGGCCTGGTCACCAAGTACGGCGGCCAGCACTCGCCTGGCCAGGCTGACGTGGGTAACGATGTGGACTGGGACGCCGCCCTGCGCGACTACGTCGAGCTGCGCACGGTGCGCACCGCCCGGGTGCAGCGCTCGGCCAGGGACTGGGGCGACCTGTGGCACTGCGACGGCTTGTTCCGCGCGGTCCGCAACGCCCTGCTGCGCGACCGCAACCCCTCCGACTACCGCCACATCGACTGGCTCTACGGCGCCTGACCCCCGCCGTCCAGCTAGGTCTCGTCGGTACCGGGTCGTAGGGTCAGCGGCATGTGCCGGAACATCACCACGCTGCGCGGGCTGGAGCCGTCCGCCACGGCGGAAGAGATCGAGGCGGCCGCGCGCCAGTACGTCCGGAAGGTGAGCGGCGTACCGGGCCCCACGGCGGCGACCAGGGAGCCGTTCGAGGCGGCGGTCGCGGAGATCGCCGCGATCACCACCCGGCTGCTCGACGAGCTGCCCGCCCGCCGCCAGCCGCCGCCCACCCTGCCGCCGCTGCGCCGCCCCGAGGTCCGCGCCCGGCTGGCCGCCAAGCAGGCCGCGTCGTCGTAGGCCCCTCCGGCCAGGGGCGCGGCGGCTTTGGAGCGCGGGGCTAGCCCCGCG
>Ga0137412_10001126_pt1 | contig 20280 bp, 14 predicted proteins | sample CZODoug2_1_16fun_FD_122160 | JGI IMG/M metagenome (GOLD analysis project Ga0137412, IMG submission 122160) | Vadose zone soil fungal communities from Angelo Coast Range Reserve, California, USA - CZODoug2_1_16fungal (Hybrid Assembly) | ecosystem: Environmental > Terrestrial > Soil > Vadose zone...
CCTCGGTGGCGGCGCATCCCATCTCATATTTGTGCCATCCCACCACATTTGCTGGGGCATATCTTTTGTGTTATTGTCGTTGAACATTAAGCCGCTCATCTTTGCATCAAAATCTTTGTTCAGCAGCTCCGGTGCTACATCCTGCTGCGCTGTTTTAACGGCGCTGTTTGCCATCCACACTACCGGTACGGTAGACCTGCCATTATTGTTCTCCACTATCCAGAAACCTTCCGGGGTAATATTGTCAACATATACACCGCCGCTGTTTCCCTGTGGGGTTGCCGTTATCATCATATCTTCGGCTTTGCCCGAAATCACTTTTTTAAAATTATCATCAAAAGGAACATATACTTTACCTGACTGCAGCACAACCCTGCCCTTGCTGCTTACCTCAGCATTCATGGAAGTTACCATATAGCTGGCCACCCGTTCATCCGTAGCCGTAGGCATCAGGTAAGCCAGCGGCTCATTTGTATAGCCTTTACCATCTATATACATGCTATAGGTTTCGCCTTTGGTATTAAAGCCATATTTAAGGCCACGAACCCAGCCGCCCATCATGCCGCCATAAATACCTATTCCTATATTGGTGTTGGTATCAAGCGACCGGGAAGCAGTATTCAGCAATGCCCCCCGCCCGGCTGCGGTACCTGCCAGGTAGGCCGAACCAAAACCGTATACACCGTAATCAACACCAGTAGAAGAATAATAGCCAAGTCCGCCCGCTGTAATACCAAAATCATCGCCATAAACTGCTCCGCAGCGTACAGCGGTGCTAGCAAAGGAGCTGTGAACGCCAAATGTATAGGTGCCCGATGTAACGCTTGTTGTCGCTATTATCCCGGCCCTTGGACCCGTGGCGGCCAGCATCCTGAACCCGGTACCTGCAGCGGTATTTCCGTTAATCCCCCTTACCCCGGCTGTGTTAAACGAAGAACTGCCGAAATATTCCCCCTGTACCCCTGCAAATATGGTTGTACCCGACAATATGCCACCGTAAACACCAGCGCCGTTAAAACTGCTATAACCGTTAACGGCCCATGGAAAGGTGCTGTTGGAAACGCCGTTCATCAGATCGCCGGCAGTGGCGGTACTGGTGGTGCCAATAAAGAACTCACCAAGGTTACTCAATCGTCCCCGCACTATGCCGTTAGTTACCAGGTCAACATGGTTATTGGTAGATGTACCTAAAAAACCGGTGGCTGTTGCGGGGTTGGTAGTGGTGGCGCTGGGTGCGCTGATCCAGCCGTTATCGTTCTGGCGTATCCACCCGCCGTTCCAGTAATAATAACCAGGCGTAACAGCAGTTGTACCAGAGGAAGCGGTAGCAGTATTGTATACCAAAAGCGAAGTGGCAGGTGAAGTAACCGGCGTTGCTGCATTGGTGGCCCGGCCCGAACGCGGCCCGTCCGGGCGGCTTTTTGCCCATTTTCCAGGTTAAATCCCTTGGCTATCGCTGGTGCGGCGGGCGCTGACAAAAGCGGCTCGAAATGCTACTTTCGTCATGGATTTTTCCCCGGGGGGTTATCGCCGTGCTTGAACCTGCTTGGACAATTCGCGCGCACGAATTCTCGAACTGCAACTGCTCATACGGCTGTCCCTGTCAATTCAATGCATTGCCGACGCACGGAGACTGCAAAGCCGTCTGTGGTTTTGACATCGCGGAGGGTCATCATGGCAAGACGCGACTTGATGGGTTGAGGGCGGTCGCGGTGCTCTCATGGCCTGGGCCGATTCACGAGGGCAAAGGCGAGGCCTTCATCATCCTCGATCAGCGAGCAAATCCCGAACAGCGCGAGGCGCTGCTTCGCATTTTGAGCGGTCAGGACACCGAACCTGGCGCCACTGTGTGGCAGGTGTTCTCTACTACCTTTCAGAAAGTGCATGAGCCGGCTTTTGCCACCATTGATTTCGAGCTTGATGTTGGCGCTCGGAAGGCTCGTCTCGTCGTGCCCGGGATTATCGAGACTCGCGGAGAGCCGATCCGCAATCCGGTTACTGGCGCTGAGCACAGGGCGCGAATCGACTTACCCAATGGCTTTGAGTATTCACTCGCGGAGATGGGTCGCGGCTGGTCGGTGTCGGCGGCATCATGGGTGGCGCGGAGACGGAGATTTCGTCTTCGACGAAGAATGTGCTGATCGAGTGCGCCTGGTTTGACCCGATTGCGATCCGGCGGGCGGCGCGGACGATGAAGTTGCATACGGAAGCTTCGACGCGGTTTGGGCGCGGCGCCGATCCGGAAATGGCGGAAGTAGCGTCGCGGCGTGCAGCGGAATTGATTTTGCAATTGGCAGGCGGCGAACTTCTGAGCGGCGTTGTGGATGTGTATCCGGGAAAACGCTTGGCGAAGAAGATTACCGTAACGCGGGCAGAGATTTTGCGTGTCATGGGCGCGGACGTTCCGGACAAAGAAATAGAGCGGATTCTGGGGGCTCTGGGATTTGCGCCGGTGCGTGTGGGGCAGAATCGCGGGCAGGAAGGGGCGTTGCTCGCGTCGTGGGAGTGCACGCAGCCGTCGTGGCGAGCCGAAGTGGAACGCGAGATTGATTTGATTGAAGAAATCGCACGCGTGTATGGGCTGGATAAGTTTCCGCCGCGGTTGCCGGCGGCAAGGACGGGCGCGGCGCGACTGCCGCAGTACGAAGCGGAAGCGCGGCTGCGCGAGCGGCTGATTGGCTTGGGGTACCGCGAGATTGTGACGATTCCGCATGTGGACGAACAGCGGGACGAGCTGTTTCGTCCGGCAGGTATGGCGCCGACAAAATTGGCGAACCCGCTTTCGGAAGAGGCGAGCGTGCTGCGGTCAACAGGCAGCGTGACGATGGCGGCGGCGATTGAGTGGAATTTGAATCATGGGCAGCGCAGCGTGAAGCTGTTTGAGATCGGGCGGCACTATCGTTTCAACGGAGCGACGCCCGTGGAGACGCCGGTGCTGGCGATTGGCGCGACAGGAGAAGCGCGGCCGCAAGGCTTGTACGACGCGGCACGGGACTATTCGTTCGCGGATTTGAAGGGCGACCTGGATGCGATTGGCGCAATGAGCGGCGGAATCGGCTGGCAGGACGGCGGACCGGATTGGCTGAACGCGGCGAAGCGCGGAAAGATTTATTTGAAAGAGAATGAACTTGGCGCGGCGGGATTGCTGGCGAAGCGTGTGGCCGACAAATATAAGTTTCGGCAGGAGGTTTTTTTCGCGGAGATTGCGCTGGGGCCGCTTTATTGCGCGTATTACGGCGCGAAGAATGCGCGGCGCTACGAGCCGCTGCCGCGTTTCCCTGCCGTGGAGCGAGACTTTTCATTGTTGCTTGCTGACGGCGTTAAATTTGCCGATGTGACGAAGACGATTCAGTCTCTGGGGATTGCGGAGATTACTTCGATTGAGGCGGCGGATTTATTCCGCGGGAAAAATGTGCCAGGCGGAAAATATTCGCTGATGGTGCGGGTGACGCTGCAGAGCAAGGCGGCGACGATGACGGATGCGCAGATTGCCGAGTATTCGACGCGGATTGTGGCTGCGCTGGAGAAAGAATTGGGCGCGACGCTGAGGGCCAGCTGACGCTTCCTGTTTCGTTCTGAAATGTCGATAACTTGGCAGTTGAGGTCCTTCGGGCATCTTCGTGGATGCCCTCAGGATGACAACTTGCTTTCCTGGTTTTGTGCGGCGCGCAGGATGACAACCGCATCACGTTGTGCATAAACTTGGGCAGAGCTGACACATGGCGGGACCGACGAAAGTACAGATTTTCGGGCAGACGTATTCGATTCAGGGCGACCTGGATGCGAAGTACGTGCAGAAGCTTGCGAAGTACGTCGACGACAAGATGCACGTGATCGCGGACGGGACAGGAACAATCGATACGCAAAAAGTGGCCGTGCTGGCGGCGCTGGCGATCGCGGATGAGCTACATTCCTCGAAGCGAGAGATTGGCGAACGGGAAGAGATGCTGAAAGAGCAGGCCGAGCGTTGCCTGACGCTCGTGGAACGCGCGCTTAAGCAGACGGCATAGGCCAAAAACCTGACAAAAGTTCTCAACGCCAGTTTTGTGACAAACCAGGCAACTTTTTCTTGATCGCCGCAATAACATCTTGTGTTTGTTGCCAATCCAAATAAGGCAACATCAGCTTACTCGAGCCGTCGGTTATGGCGTGAAGGCCGCCATTTGTGCCTTGGAACAGCACTAGGTCGCGAAATTCCAAGCCGCGTAAGTCAGCCGCCATTAACACACGCGGGGTACGAGCCCTGCCTCCAAGATTACCGCGAGTGACAAACTCCAAACGGGAGATGGTAAGATCCGCTCTCGCTGTTTTTAGGCTAAGAAAAATCGCTGCGAATACAACTAGTGAAACTGGAAGCCACCAGTAACTCTTATACAACTCCTCACCGGCGACGCAAATGATGACCCCAATGAGGAGTGCCGTGAAAGCTCTGTGAAAAAAACCTATTTCACGGGCGACTCGAATGACCAATCCGTTCGGCAGATCCTGAATTGTGTAGGTGGCTTGTGACACTCTCGCTTACCGTCCTGGGAGGAAGCGCTTGATCAATTCCTTCCATTTATTTTCTGGCGAGTGCGACTGGCGCACCCAGCGGTGCTTGCGCAATTCGGCGACTAAATCGGCCGCAAGAGCGCCCTTGCCGCTGGCGGCGATGTTGGCTTCGACGTTGCGGATTTTGCGCATGCCGGGGATGGTGGTGGCGACGTCCGAATTAGAAAGGATGAAGCGGAGCGCGAGCTCGGGAAGAGTGATGCCGTCGCGAAGAAGGGGTTTCAGTGTTTCGACGCGGGAAAGAATTTCGGGAAGTTTCGCGGCGGAAAAGTAGATGTTGCGCCAATCGCCTTCGGGCCATTTCGAATTGCGCGTGAGTGTTCCGGTGAGCGAGCCTTCATCGAAAGGAACGCGCGCAATAACGGCAACGTCTTTTTCACGGCATGCGGGAAAGAGTTCGTCTTCGGGATTCTGGTCGAAGATGTTGTAGACGACTTGCACGGCATCGACAATTCCGGAGCGGACTGCTTTGACGCCGTTAAACGGTTCCCAACGATTGAGGCTGATGCCGACGGCGCGGACTTTGCCGGAAGATTTCAGTTTTTCGAGCGCGGCGATTAGACGCGTATCGCCGAGCCATTTGTCCTGCCAGGTGTGCAGCTGAATCAAGTCGAGTGAATCGAGTCCCAGATTCTGCAGACTCTTTCCAACGTATTCCTCGATGTGTGCCGGTGGATAGGATTCGTCGACCGTAGCAGATGCGCGCGCGGGCCATTCGCGATTTTTCGGCGGAACTTTCGTGGCGACGTAAAGTTTCTTGCCGGAATTTTTGCGCAGGACTTCGCCCAACAGTTTTTCGCTGTGGCCGTTGCCGTAAACCCAGGCGGTATCAAAAAAATTGCAGCCAAGATCGATCGAACGTTGCAGCGCAGCGAGAGATTCGGCGTCGTCGGAACCGGTCCATGCGCCCATGCCCCACATGCCATACCCGATGTCGCTGACTTGCCATCCGGTGCGGCCGAAACGGCGATAGTTCATGGTTATTGGCTCCACGCGGTGGGTTTGCGATCCCAACGATGCGCGCGCAATTGTTCATGAAGCGCAGCGGGAAGAGGGCCTTTGTCGCTGGCGGAAAGATTCGCTTCGACGTTTCGAATTTTGCGCATGCCGGGAATGATCGTGCTGACGTCCGGGTTATTCAGAATGAAGCGGAGAGCCATTTCCGCCATGGTCGAGCCGGCGGGGACGAGCGGTTTGAGCGCATCGGCGTGTTCGATACTCGATTTGAGGTTTTCGGGAACGAAATAAGTGCTGCGCCAATCGCCCTTGGGCCATTTGGAATCGAGCGTGAGCGTTCCAGTGAGCGAACCTTCGTCGAATGGAACGCGCGCGATGATGGCAACATCTTTTTCGCGGCAAACGGGAAAGAGTTCGTCTTCCGGATTTTGGTCGAAGATGTTGTAGATGATTTGCACGGCGTCAATCAGGCCAGAGCGAACTGCGCGAACGCCATTTTCCGGCTCCCAGCGATTCTGGCTGATGCCGACAGCGCGAACTTTTCCGGAGCTGCGAAGCATTTCGATGGTCCACTGCGTGCGCGGGTCGTCGAGCCAGCCGTCTTCCCACGTGTGATATTGAATCAGGTCGAGAGCCTCGCGGCCGAGATTGTTGAGGCTTTTGTCGACGTATTCTAAAACGTATTCGGGAGGGTAACTATCGTCGAGGGAAAATTCGCGTTTGGACGGCCAGCAGCGGTTTTTCGGCGGGACTTTTGTGGCGACGTAAATTTTCTTCGCGGCGTTGGCGCGGAGCGTTTCGCCAAGAAGTTCTTCACTGTGCCCATCGCCGTAGGCCCAGGCGGTGTCAAAAAAATTGCAGCCGAGGTCGATGGAACGCTGGAGGGCGGCGAGCGATTCGGCGTCTTCCGAGCCCGTCCAGCCGGCCATGCCCCACATGCCGTATCCGATTTCGCTGACCTGCCAACCGGTGCGGCCGAATCTTCGCAACTTCACTGTGACCTCCGATGCCGGGAAAGCAGACTAACACAGAGTTTTAAGTGATAAGTTTTAAGTTGTAAGTGGAACAAAGAAGGTCCGGGCGGAAGGCGAGCGATTTTATTCCCTCCTACCCTCACAGCCTGTGCGGTGCGCGCGGGACGGCAGAAAGTAGTGGTATAAACGAAGCGTGGAGGAAGAGCGATGCGATTGGCGTGGAGAAGAGCGGCGGCGATTGCAGGATTCCTGCTTGTTGCTTCTGCGGGGGCCGCAACGGAAAACCGCGCACAGCCGGGAATGGCTGTACCACAAAAGAATGAAACGCCAGCGCGGTGGACGGCGGAAAAAGCGAACGAGTGGTATGCGAAGCAGCCGTGGCTCGTGGGGAGCAACTACACACCGGCGACGGCTTCGAATGAATTGGAAATGTGGCAAGCGGAAACATTTGATCCGAAGCGGATGGATCTGGAGCTGGGCTGGGCGGAGTCGATTGGGCTGAACACGATGCGGGTGTTTTTGCACGATTTGCTGTGGAAGCAGGATGCGGCGGGATTTTCGAAGCGGATCGACGAATTTCTGGCCATTGCAGCGAAGCATCACATTCGCCCGGTGCTGGTGCTGTTTGACTCGGTTTGGGATCCCGACCCGAAGCTTGGGCCGCAAGCTCCGCCGCGGCCGGGAGTGCACAATTCGCGCTGGCTGCAAAGCCCGGGAGCGAAGGCGCTGGAGGATCGCGCGGAATATCCGCGGCTCGAAGCGTACGTGCGCGGAGTGGTGGGAAAATTCGGGCACGACGAACGGATTCTGGCGTGGGACGTATGGAACGAACCGGACAATATGAATGGCGGGAACTACACCGACCCGAAAGACAAAGTAGAACGCGTGAATGAATTGTTGCCGAAGGTTTTCGCCTGGGCGCGGGAAGCGGGCGCGCAGCAGCCGTTGACGAGCGGCGTGTGGAAGGGAAATTGGTCCGACCCGGCAAAGTTAGGCGCGACCGAGAAGATTCAGTTGGAAGAGTCGGACGTAATCAGCTTTCACAACTACGACAAGGCGGAGGAGTTTGAAAAAAGAATTTTGTGGCTGCAGCCATTGGGGCGGCCGCTGATTTGCACGGAGTACATGGCGCGGGGGAACGGATCGACGTTTGAAGGCTCGCTGCCGGTGGCGAAGAAATACAACGTGGGAGCGATCAATTGGGGACTGGTGGCGGGCAAGACGCAGACGTATCTGCCGTGGGATTCGTGGAAGAAGCCCTACACGGACCGCGAGCCGGCGATGTGGTTCCATGAGATTTTCCGGACAGATGGAAAACCCTACAAACAGGAAGAAGTGGACCTCATCGAGAAGCTGACAGGTCGGCCGGCGAAATAAGATTGGCCGTAGCCGCGCGTCAGACCTATTCCTTCAATTTCAGTTTGCCGGCGGATTTATTCTCTTCGAGGAAGTCGCGAAGATCCTTGGAAACATCGAGCAAGCGAATCCATTGTTCGTAATAGAGCGTGACGGGAAAGCGGCCGAGGCCGTAAACGCTGACGCCGCCTTTTTCTCCGACGCGAAATTCGAGAGCGCCGGTGCGCTTGGGGCCTTTTTCTTTTTCGAGCTGGGACAGCCGGGCTTTGAGTTCTTCGTACGTTGGTTCGGACATGGAGCACCTCGGAGAATTTGCCGGGAGACAAGTATAGCCGGAACCGGCCCTACAGGAATCTTGCATGTAGCGATGACCGGTTTGACGCACGGAGACGCACGCTGAAGCGTACGCTACGGGCTGATTCGCAGGTCTTACTGGGGCAGCTCGCGTTTTGCGGCGGACGCACCGGCAAGCGCAGTGGAGTTGTTGCGTCCGTGGTGGACGATCAGGTGGAGCAGGAACATCAAGATCAGGACAGCGCCGAACGTGACGACGATGGTCGCGCCGGTCGGCGTGTCAATCACCACGCTGAGGTAACAGCCGAGCGCGGAGACCAGCGTGCCCATGGTCCAGCCGATGGCGAGGCGCGGGCCGATGCGGTCCGCAAAGAGCATCGCGCCAACGCTTGGCACAATCAGATAGCAAAACACGAGAAGAACACCGGCGATGGCGACGGAAGATGTGACCACGAATCCGAACGACGCGTAAAAAAGAAAATCCCAAAAGCGAACGTTGATGCCCAAGCTTTCCGCTTTATCGTGGTTCATGGAAATGAGCAGGAATTTTTTGCGGAAGATGAAATGGAAGAGGCCGACGGCGGCGTAAAGGATGGCCGTCTTAATCACTTCAGGACGGGAGACGGCAAGAATATTTCCGACGAGCATGTCCTTAAGGTGTTCGGTTTCGCCGGTGGCCTTGCTCATCAGCAAAATGGCCGTCGCCGAAGCGACCGCATAGGCAATGCCGATGAACGCTTCCTGTGGAATGTGGCCGCGGCGGCTGCGCGCGACAGCGAAAATTCCCGCTCCGAAGAAAGTGAAGCCGAGACTAATCCAATACGCGGCCCGGCCGTGCGGGTCCATGCTCGCGACCACGGCCACAGTCGCTCCCAGAGCGGCGATTTGCGCGAGAGCGAGGTCAACGAAAATTACTCCGCGCTCGACGACGTGCACGCCAAGGTAGGAATGAATCCCCGTCAAAATGAGGCTGGCGATAAACGGCAGAACCAAAAACGGAAGAATTTCCATCCGGGCTGTCTCCAGTAAATCGAAAATAAATATTAGTGTGTCGAGTCGAAAGCCTGCTTGAGCTTGGCAATGTCGTAGTCAAACAGCTTGAAATAATCTGTAATTTCTTTTTCGCCGCCCACGCTGGGCATGAGAACGACAACGGTTCCGCCAGTGTCGCGCGCGATGGCGTTCGGCGTCTTCAAATCGAAATAGGGCTCGACGACGATGATCTTCACGCCGTCCCGCTTCATTTGGCCGATCAGCTCCACAGTGTGCTGCGGACTCGGCGGAATGCCGGGCCGCGGCTCCACGTAGCCGACCACATTCAATCCAAAGTGCTCGGCAAAATTCGGCCAGGAGCGATGGTAGGTGACAATTTTCCTTCCGGCGTACGGCTTCATTTGCGCCATCCACTGCTGGTCGGCTTGCTTCAACTTCTGTTCGAACTCAGTGTAGCGTTGCGCGAAATAGGCGGAGTCGCCGGGACGCATCTCGCTCAGCTTGTCCGCAATGCCTTTGGCGACGCGCAAACCATTGTCCGGGTCGAGCCAATAGTGCGGATTGCCCTGTGGATGAACGTCGCCTTCCGCGCGAGTGACCGCGCCCGTCGGCATTTCCAGAATTCTGGCGAAGCGGGAAGCGTCAAAGTATCCCGGGGCGCCGACCTGAATTTTCGGGTTCGTGGATTGCGTGATGAGCGGCGGGAGCCAGCCGATTTCCAGCTCCAGGCCGACGACGATCAAGAGGTCCGCGTGGCGAAGTTTCAGAAGGAAACTTGGTTTCGCTTCGACGAAATGCGGGTCCTGATATCCGCGTGCGACGGACTCCACAGTAACCTTGTCGCCGCCGATTTCCTGCGCGAGCGCGGCGAGGTCCGTCGTCGCCGTCATGATCTGAATCTTGCTGTCGGCGCGGACGCTGGGCGCGCACGCGGCAAAAATCAGTGCCAGCGCCACAACGAAGGCTCCAATCTGACGAGAAATTCTTGTTTCAAACATCGTGCTTCCTCTCAATCTTTCGCAAAACTCGTGCGTCGCGGAGCCTGGGCTTCCACGGTATATACACTTGCTAGAACGGATGCGCGCCGTGCGCGCCCATCACGAAAAGAAACTGGAACAGCAATTCGTTCGCGTTGGTATAGCGCTGATTCGGGTCATCCCAGAGGTGCCCATAACGGTATTGCGTACGGATCTGACTGAACTCGCTTGGCCAGTAGGTGAGAATACCGGAAAAGCCGGTGTCCGTCAGGTTAGCGTTGGTGGCGTGGCCGGAGCGGTCAAAGCGTCCGCCGACGGTCCAGCGCCGGTTCACGCGATAATCGGCCGAGGAATACAGGCCGAAGGCGTGCTGCGTTTGGAAGGTGTCGAGGAGCGAAAGCTGATCGCGGTTGCTCCAGAAAAGTTCTGTTCGGAAGAGCAACGAATTGTAAATGGCGCGGCGGAGCGGCTTCCAGCGAAGCGTTGCGTCCGCGCCGTAAAGATTGGTGATGAAGTTGGAAGGATTGAACGCCGAACCAATGCCGGCGCTGTTGTGGCCGCGGGAATAGGAGAGGCCCAAGTCGATGTTGGTGGACTCGCTTAAATCGCGGTACGCGCGCAGGTGGCCGACGACGCTCACGTCCTGGCGACGGTTCGAACTGAATAGTTCGCCCGAATCGCCCCGAAAGATTTGCGCGGTGCCTTGTGCAAACCAATTCTTCGGCGCAGGCAGGAATCTTTGAATGGAAATTCCAGCATCATCGATGCCGTCTTCGCCGCCGACGAGATTATTTGTTGCGAGCGGACGGTCAATGTACGACAGCGCGTGATTGTGAATGGTATTCACTTTGCCAAACTCGGCGCGCATCTTGCCGACCTTCATCAGCAGACCCGCAGGCAGCGACGTGAAGGTGAGATAGCCTTCTTCCACGTTGACGCCTTCTTCGCCGAAGGAGATGAAAACATCCGCGCGGGCGTATGGGTCAATGATGGCCTGCATACCGACCTCGGACTCGTGCAGCTCGAGCGCCCTGCCAGGGGCGACCGTGTTTCGTCCCGCGGTGCCGATAAAGTCGCCAATCATGCTGATGTCGGGGTTCAGGAGCTTCGCGTTGGAAGTGGCTCCGCCAAAGGTTTGCGTTTGCGCAGTTTGCGCCGGCGCGGGTGCGGCGACTGCCGGGGGTTGCGGAGTCACGACAGTCGCGGCCGGGTCCGGCGCGGCGGGCAGCGTTCCCGGCTCGACATGCGACGACGCGAGCAGCAGCTTGGCGTCGCCCGCAGGCGCCGGAGTTCGCACTTCGCGCATTGACTGCAGCTCGGCGCGTAATAGCTCAACTTGCTCGGTAAGCGTGCGTACCTTGTCTTCCAACGACTGTATTCGCACATTCCCTGCAGCTGCGCCGGAATTTGCGGAAGACGGTGACTCTTGCGCTGCCAGTGGCAGGCCAACAAATACAAAAGCGAAAGTTATTGCAATACGTTTCATGAGACCACCCCTTCAAAACGAGAACAGTTTTTGATTTTTCGAACGGGAGCTGGGGCTGAAAATCAGAGGGCGGGCGGACCACGGGAGATAACGGACGGAAGCACGATCGAGACAAAATCGAGAGCGGCCGGCACTTCGACGCGGTGCGACAAAACGAGACCCGTGTCTTGAATCGGCACGGTCGGCGCAATCGAATCTGCCGTCGAGCACACTGGGCAAAGATGTGAAGGCGAGGCGGCGAGATCCGTGCAGAAATGGAGTTGCGCTCCCAGGAAAACCAGCGCCAGGAGTATCGCCAAAATCGCAACTTTATGACGGGAGTCGTGCATGTATCTAGTATGACGGAGCTTAGGTAAGAATGGTTGCGGGGTCAAGGCGGTGGGTCAAGGTGGCGGGTCTAGGTCGTTGCCACGCGGGTAACCGATTGCGCCTTTCGTCCGTCTAAGCTGGCACGGGATGGTGTACTCTGGAAGTGGATAGGGATTTGTGAACGGTATTTTCGCCAAAATGAACGCCCGTCGTGCGCTGGCCCTGCTGGCCGGAGTCGCGCTGCTCTACTTTGCCGCCGGCGGCGCGTTTCTACATGCGCATAAAGACGGAAGCGGCGATACGCCTTGCCATGTTTGCCAGGCGCTGCACATGCCCGCGCTGGCGCCTGCTGGCGCCGCGTCGATTGCGATTCCTGAATTTGTCTCCTGGTATTTGACGCAGCCGATCCATCCGGCTCCCTGCGAAGCGTTTTCGTTTCATCATGCCGGCCGCGCTCCTCCCGCCGCCTGATTTCCTTCAAGACTAAATCTTTTTCTACTCCTCGCGCGAGGCGTCGGCGCATTGCCGCAGCCTCAGCGTAGCCGCTCATTCACAGCGGCATTGATCCACACCTACGTACGAGTCCCTCTTGCGGGGACGGAGGAAAAAATGTTTAAGAATTTAGGGCGCGTCGCATTTGTATTTCTGGGTTTGGCATTTTTGTTCGCAGAGGTGGGCCGTGCACAATCCTCGGGAATTCTCGACGGAACTGTGCAGGACGCCTCCGGAGGTGCCGTTGCTGGGGCAACGGTGGAAATTCACAATCCAGTGAGTCACTACGATCGCAGCACTACAACCGATTCGGAAGGAAAATTCCGATTTGCGAACGTGCCATTTAATCCGTACCACTTAGCTGCGACGGCGACGGGTTTCGCGACGACCAGCATGGACGTGGACGTGCGCTCGGCGGTTCCGATGTCAGCGACCGTGACCCTAAAGGTGGCTTCGGCTGGGACGACGGTGACCGTGGAGTCCAGCGGGACGGACCTCGTGGAGAACGAATCGACATTTCATACGGATGTGGATCGCGGACTATTCGAGAAAATGCCGCTCGAGAGCGCTTCCTCGTCTTTTTCGTCGCTCGTGACACTTGTTTCTCCCGGAGCCGCGGCAGATTCAAATGGCTTAATGCACGGACTGGGCGATCACGCGGAAAACTCCTATTCGGTTGACGGTCAACCGTTCACCGACCAGTTCAGCAAGGTGTTTTCCAACCAGCTTCCGTCGGATTCAATTCAATCGCTTGAAGTAATCTCCGGTGCGCCGCCCGCAGATTATGGAGATAAGACGAGCCTCGTGGTCAAAGTGACGACACGCTCGGGACTCGGAATCACCAAGCCGACGGGAAGCGTGACGGGTTCCTTTGGTTCCTTCGGAACCAGCAACGTTGGCTTCAATCTTGCGTATGGCGGCCAAAGTTGGGGGAACTTCATCGCGATAAACGGGTTGAGGTCGGGCAGATTTTTGGATCCGCCTGAATTCGTTGCGCTGCACGACAGGGGCAATCTGGAAAACGTTTTCGATCGCTTCGACTATAACCTCTCACAAGCCGACTCTCTCCACCTGAACTTCCAATACTCGCGTTCCTGGTTCCAGACGCCCAATACGTTCGACAATCTGAATGTCCTCGATCCGAACGGCAACAACGTGGGGAATACGGACCAGCGCTCCAAGATTGGGACCTTCAACCTCGCGCCGACGTGGACGAGACTGATCAGTTCGAACGCGGTATTCACGCTGGGCGCATTCGTGCGAAGAGATCAGTACAACTACTATCCGAGCAACAATCCGTTTGCGGACCTGGGACCGATTAATTCGGAGACCATCTCTCAGGACCGGAAGCTTACCAACGCGGGCGTACGATCCGACATCTCCTACGTGAGAGGCATTCACAACATCAAGGTTGGAGCGGTTTATCAGCAGACGTTCCTAACGGAAAACGATGCCTTCGGCATCATCGATCCAAACGTCCTGCCGTCAACGACCGATGCCGCCGGAAATCCCTGTTTCGATAACACGACAGGGACCGCGGTGCCGGGCACTCCCTGCGCGACTCTGCTTCCCATTGACCTGACTCGAGCGGGGAGTCTCTTCACCTTTCGCGGTCACACCGACGTGAAGGAACTTGCGCTTTACGCGATGGATACCATCACGAAGGGCAACTGGTCGTTCAATCTCGGGTTGCGCGGCGATTTGTATCGGGGACTCTCTTCAGTGAGCGAAATCGAGCCACGGCTCGGAGTCGCGTACAACATCAAGCCGACCAATACCGTGTTGAGGATCTCTTACGCGCGGACATTGGAAACGCCGTTCAATGAAAACCTGGTCGTGGCGACCACGGGCTGCAACGTGGACGTAATCGCGGCTTTGATTCCATGCGTGCCGGCAAATTCTCCAGCGGGATTCAGAAATGAGTTCCATGCCGGGCTGCAACAGGCATTTGGAAAGCACCTGGTAATTGATGGCGAATACCTTTGGAAGTACACGCACAGCGCATACGACTTCAGCATCCTGGGGAATACGCCCATCACCTTCCCGATTGTGTGGCACAACTCCAAGATTCCGGGCTTTGCCCTGCGCGCCAGCGTGCCGGACTTTCACGGATTTACGGCCTTGGTCGTGATGTCCAGCGTTGCCGCGCGTTATTTTCCGCCGCAAGTGGGCGGACTTGGCGTGACGGTCGGACAGAGCGGATCGGTTTTCCGCATCGACCACGACGAAAAATTCAACCAGACCACGCACTTGCAATATCAACCGTGGAAGCGCGGCCCGTGGGTGGGCTTCAACTGGCGGTACGACAGCGGCCTCGTTGCGGGCGCGGTGCCTGATTTTGCGACGGCGCTGACGTTCGACGGCGATCAGCAGGCGGCGATTGGCCTGTTTTGCGCCGGGCCCAGCGGCCAGAGGGTCTTTGCGACGCTCACGTCGCCTTTGAGCAACGCTCCCACCAGTTGCGGCGCTAGCCCCACCGGCACCGGCGCCACGCGCATCTCGATTCCGACCGACGGAACGGAAAATGACGACAAGAATCCGCCGCGAATTGCGCCACGCAATTTGTTCGACCTTGCCGTCGGCCACGACAATCTTTTCCGCGGAGACCGTTACAAGTGGAGCCTGCGGTTTACCGCGATCAATCTGACCAATAAACAGACTCTGTACAACTTTCTTTCAACCTTCAGCGGAACGCACTTTGTGACGCCGAGAACTTACACGGCCGAACTGGGCTTCCACTTCTAGCGGGTCAGTTCTTTGCGGCCAGCGTGCGGGCTTCGGCGAGTTCAGGACGGTCGCCGGAGCTGCCGCAGGTTTCCAACAGCTTTGAAAAGTAGGCGTGAGCTTCGCCGGTCTGCTGCGCCGCGGTGGCGGCCCGGCCAGCACCGAGGAGCAAATTGAACCGGCCGGGGGCGTGAGCGAGCGCGGTCTTGTATTCGGCGAGCGCGTCGGCAGGCCGCTTCGCTTCCAGGAGCATCTCCGCGAGCATTTCTCGCGCGGTGACATTGAACGAATCGAGGCGCTGCGAGTCTTCGGAGTCCGCGGCGCCGCGCAGCTCTTTCAACGCGTCGTCAGCCTTGCCTTCGGCAAACGCAACCCAGGCTTCGGCTTCCTGAAGCTGGATCTCGTTGTCGGCCGCGCCGGTGTAGTTACCTTTTTTTTCGCCGGCATGCTTCTTCGCTTCGGCTTGAAGCTGAGCCAGCGCCGCGTGTGCTCCGAGAAGGTCGCCCGATCGCGCCGCCGCCACTGTTTTCGTAAATATGAATTCCGCAGGGAGGTTCGCCGCGTCCTTCCAGCGATGAAGCTCCATCACCATTCGCTCGTTGAGCGAATCCATGTGCTCCTTCATGGATTTGTCCGACGCGCCGACGACGTGGTGTTCGTCCATGATGACGGCTTCCGCCTTTGCAAGCTGCCCGCTCTGCAGATACGAATAGTTCAGAAAATCCATGGCGTGTGTCTGATAGTGCGATTCGGCTTGATGCGCTTCGGCCGCGCGGGCGCCGGCAGCCTGCGCTGTGATATTCGAAGTGATGGAATCTTGCCACATGCCGAGCCGGACAAAAATGTGCGAAGGCATGTGAATCGCGTGCGCGGATTCGGGCGCGATAGCAGCGTACCGTCGCGCCGCGGCCAATCCCTCTGGCGCGAGGCTTTGCTCATCGGCGGCGTGAATCAGATAGTGCGCCACGCCGGGATGATCGGGATTCTTTTCAAAAAACGCATTCAGGACGCCGATCGCTTTGCGCCGAAGTTCGAGAGCTTGTGCCGCGTCCTCGTGATACGCCAGCGCCACCAGCGACAGCGCGTAGAAACTGCCGACTTCGACGTCGCCCGGGACCGTCGCGTACCATTTTTCCATGGCGGCGGAATAGGCGGCAATGCGCGCTTTTTCATCGAGCTTTTTGTTCTGGAAGAAAACAGCGGCGGTTTCGATAAATTGTTTCTCGCGCGGCGTAACGTTCTTCAACTTCTTCGCGGAATTCAGTTCTTTTCGGCCCGCATCGAGAGTCTTCCGCTCCGGAAAATCCCACAACTGGTGATAGAGCGCCATCGCTTTGCCCCAATGCGCCATGGCGCACTTGGGGTCCTGCTTGACGGCGTCGGAGAATGTATTTTCAGACTGCAAGTATTGGAAGGAATGGAGTAGCGCCGCGCCTTTGTCAATGAGCGGCTGGGTAGACGCCGCGCACGTTGCTGTGAATTCGACTTTGCCAAGATGCTCGTCTGCTGCGTGCCGCGGCGCTGCGGATACGATCGCGGGCGCAAGCAAACAAGCGCTGAGGAATGAGGCGGTAACTAATTTTTTCATCGGAGCGGCTCCAGGAAGGCCACGGTGATTTTAGCCCGTCGACGGAGCCCGGAGGGAAAGAATCTTGCGGCAGCCGTTTATCCGATTCGCGCGGCGGTTGGACGCGGCTTCCGCGCTGCGGCTACAATGGATGCGGAGCAGTACTTCGAAGCAGGTGAGGGTGCGAAAGCTGTTTGAACCAATGCAGAATCTCTGAGGCGCTGCGGATAGACAGCCCGTGTGCACGGCCTGTCCCGCTGGCTCGTTGAACGGATAAGAAACACCGACAACGTGCGAGCGGGGCAGGAAAGCCTAACGGTTGGCTCGTGGTGCCCACCTTTATCAGAGGTTCACGGCCTAGTTCCCCACGGCCCAGCAGTCTGCTCCATTTTTATTTTCGAGGGCTATGCGCGTACTTTTTATCGGTGACATTGTCGGAGCGCCGGGCCGCGAGATCGTTCGCGAACGGCTGGCGGACCTCGTTTCGACCAGGCAGATTGACCTGGTCATCGCCAACGGCGAAAACTCGGCCGCGGGCTTTGGCATCACGCCGCGCATCGCGGAAGAGTTGTTCGGTTACGGCATCGAGGTCCTGAGCGGCGGCAATCACAGTTGGGACAAGCGCGAAATTCTGGAATTCATGCCCCATGAACCGCGACTGTTGCGGCCGGCGAATTTTCCCGACAGCAATCCCGGCGCGGGTATGTACGCCGGGACGGCACGAAACGGTGTGAAGTATGCCGTCATCAACGTTCAGGGGCGAATTTTTATGCCCGCCAACGAGGACCCGTTCCGGAAAGTGGATGAATTGCTCGCGACATTGCCAAGCGACGTGAGTTTTGTGCTGGTGGACATGCACGCCGAGACCACGAGTGAGAAAATTGCGCTCGGCTGGTATCTGGACGGCCGGGTAACCGCGCTGGTGGGCACTCATACGCACGTCACGACGGCAGACGAGCGCGTTCTGCCCGCCGGCACCGCCTATATCACCGATGTCGGCATGACCGGGCCCCACGACGGCGTCATCGGAATGGATCGCGTTGGCATCGTCAAAAAATTTCTGGACGGCATGCCCGCGCGCTTCGAAGTGGCGCAAGGCAATGTACAGATGAGTTGCGTTCTGATTGAGACGGACGAGATGGGCTCGCGAAATGCTGGCGGCCGGCTCCCAGCCACCTCCATCGAGAGGCTGCGGCTAAGAATCGATTGAACACACGCGATGAACGATGCGGTGAAGCGCCAAGCAACCTGAAAACACTCGGGATAATCTGAAGAAACTGACGGAAGAAGGGTTGTGTTCTTGAAAGCGATAGCGGTGATGTGTCTCATGTTGAGCGCGGCCTGCGGCGCCGCAGCTCAAGTGGACGGCGAGTTGGTGGCGAAGCGGCGCGTTTATGCGCCGATCGGGCCCGGCCTGAAAGCGGTCCGCCACGGAGCGGACGGCAAATTTTACGTGCTGGCCTCGCCGAATCCGGGCTTGATTGTTTTCTCCCCCGAAGGCAAGAAACTCCTTGCCATGAAGGAATCTTCCGGCCTGGCGCCCGCCGCGCTCGAGGAATTGCGCAAAAGCGGCGAAGTATTGACGCAGTTCGGCGAAGACTGCGATGTGGACTCCGATGGAAACATTTACGTCGCCGATCGCGGCGCGAACGCCGTCCAGGTCTACGCCAAAGAGGGCCGCCTCCTGAAGACAATCCCGGTGAACACACCAGTGGCCGTCGCCGCGCTGCCGGACAACGAAGTTGCGGTCGCGACGTTCCGCGATCCTTCGCTCGTCGTCGTATTCAATAAGGACGGCCGCCGGGTGCGCGAATTCGGCGACCCGGACGTATTGACCGAACGCAGGGAATTGAACCGATTTCTGAACATCGGCGAACTCGCATCCGACGATCAGGGCCATCTCTACTACGGTTTCAACTATTATCCCGAGCCGACAGTCCGGCAGTTCGACCGCTTCGGCTACGCCAAGCAGGAAGTGCGCTACACAGCAATGGACGCGCTGCCTAAAGCGGTGGCGATGCGCCGCGAAATCGAAAAACAGGAGCGGCGCGGCGATCCGCCGGTGTTCAAGAGAATTTTGACGGCAATCGGTGTCGATCGCGAGACGGGCGAAGTCTGGATGGCCATGGAAGACACGCTGATGCGCTTCGACAAAGAAGGAAATCGCCGCGCGACCTATTTGATCTTCACGCCGGAAAATGCGCGGCTCGACGCCAATGTTATTTTAGTGTTGAAAGACCGTCTGCTCATCGGCGGAGACCCGATTGGAATTTACGAATTTGATCGTCCCGAAAGTCGCTGACGAGAGGATTTATTTTTCGAATTGAATTCTTTTCCACAGCCGGGAATTGTTGGTGAGATGCACGAACGGAGTTTCTCTTGCGGAAAAATTTGCGGCGATTCGCGTTTTGCGGTGAAAACAGAAGTCTTAGGGGAAGAATCGCGCTGAGTTGCCCAAATTTAGTGCTTGTGGAAAAGTTGTGAATGCTGTGTGCAAGGGCTGATTGGCCTTCGTACACTTTTCGCTTGCCCGCGAATCGCCAATCGGAGACAATCCCGCGCTGTCATAAAGCGGCGGTAACGGGCCAACAACAGTCGGGGACACCGCGCGCAGCACCAGGGGCCACAAGCACAATCCGACGCGGGAAAACCCGAAAGCCAACAGAAAGATTGCTGGTGACCGGCTTTCCACAAGATTTCCACACTTGTGGAAATAGTTTGAATATGGATTCTTTGTCTAATGACGACTGCTACGCACATTGTGAAGGAACGAGAAACCGCCGGAATGTGGGATAAGTTTCTGGACCGAGTGAAGTCGAGGGTCAGCCTCAATACATTTACGACCTGGTTCGCGCCGACGCGCTTGAACCGCGCCGATGGCGATACGGTGTACATACAAATCCCGACCGTTGTCTTCCGCCAGGTCTTGACTCGTACCTACGGCGAAATTATTCGCGCCGTTTTTCATGAACTTGGCATGCCCAGTCTGAAAGTGCAGTACGTCTGCACCGAGGAAGACGCCGCACCGCCACCTCCGCCCGCCATCCCGATTAAACAATCGAGATTGGACTTCGAGAGCAGCGACAATCAACTCCAGGCGCGCTATACCTTCGAAACATTCGTCGTCGGCAAGTCCAACGAATTTGCGCACGCCGCTTCCCGTGCCGTCGCCGAGCAGCCTTCCAAGGCTTACAACCCGCTGTTTCTCTATGGTGGCGTGGGCATGGGTAAGACCCACTTGATGCACGCGATCGGGCACGTCATCAAAAAACGCAATCCCGCCGCCCGGCTTTGTTACGTCAGCGCCGAAAAGTTCACCATCGAAGTCATCAACTCTTTGCGCTTTGACAAAATGATTTCTTTCCGCGACCGTTTCCACACCGTGGACGTGATCCTCGTCGATGACATTCAGTTTATCGCCGGCAAAGAGCGAACGCAGGAAGAGTTCTTCCATACGTTCAACGCGCTCTATGAACAGGGCAAGCAGATCGTCATCTCATCCGATTGCCTGCCGAAAGACATCAATTCGATCGAAGAGCGGCTGCGTTCCCGCTTTGAATGGGGCCTGATTGCGGACATCCAACCGCCGGATCTCGAAAC
>Ga0137412_10001127_pt1 | contig 20279 bp, 13 predicted proteins | sample CZODoug2_1_16fun_FD_122160 | JGI IMG/M metagenome (GOLD analysis project Ga0137412, IMG submission 122160) | Vadose zone soil fungal communities from Angelo Coast Range Reserve, California, USA - CZODoug2_1_16fungal (Hybrid Assembly) | ecosystem: Environmental > Terrestrial > Soil > Vadose zone...
CCCGGACGACCAGCTCGCAATGGTCGCCGCCTGGACCCATTCCGTCGAGACAGGCGAGCCGTACGACGTCGAGCACCGCATCAAACTCGCGGACGGAAGCTATCGCTGGAGCCGCTCGCACGCCCGCGGGTACCGCGGGCAACAGGCTGAGGACGAAGCCTGTGGCTCCCAATCTCGTCAGGAATGTTCGGCGCGTGAACTGATCCAGAGCCTCCGCCTCGTGAGCCCTCTGCCGAGCCTCGGAAGTGTCCTGTGAACCGGAATCGATAGTCGTCATTGGCTCCCCTTTCGGTTTATGCGAGGCAGACTATCGCAGACGGCTGCCTGATTCGATCGAGCATTCGTCAGCACGAATGCGATAGCTTAGGTTGACGCGCGGTATGGCGCATCATTTAAGCATGCGAGGACAATCTGCCGAAGAAGAAACCCGTCGCATATCCGCGGCTCTGCGCGAAAAATTCGCGGCGGTCCACTGAATAACGCTAGGAATCACCTTCGGTCGCATCGATCGATGACGCGCCGGCAGTGTAAGCTTCTCATATCGAGATTATCGGAGTTCGCCTTGACCACCTTAAGTCGACGGGCCGTCTACCTTACTTGTGCGCTCCTATATTTATCAAACAGCTTTCCGGCGTTCGCGCGGAATGCGCCGCCTGCCGATCTGGATTCCTACGTCGCGCGCTCCATGCAGACATATCAGGTACCCGGCATCGCCATCGCCATCGTCAAAGACGGCAAGGTCGTGCTGCAGAAGGGATACGGCGTGCGCAAGCTCGGCGAGCCCGCGCCTGTAGACGCGAATACCTTGTTCGGCATTGGCTCGAACACCAAGGCTTTCACGGCCGCCGCGCTGGCGACGTTGGTTGATGCAGGCAAGCTCTCTTGGGACGACCGGGTCTACGAGCGCCTTAATGGCTTTGAGATGTATGACCCGTACGTCTCGAGAGAGATGCGCATTCGCGATCTTCTGTGCCATCGCGGTGGCTTGGGGCTCGGCGAAGGCGACCTTTTGCTCTGGCCGGAAAATTCGTATACCCGCGACGACATCGTCTACCGCCTGCGCTTCCTGAAGCCGGCCACCAGCTTCCGCAGCAGTTTTGCCTACAGCAATCTGATGTTCGTGGCGGCGGGGCAGGTGGTTGCCAAGGTTAGCGGCGAGAGCTGGGACGAGTACCTGCGCGAAAAGATCTTTCTGCCGCTGGGAATGAAAGACACCAACACCCGCGTCGATGCCGATAGACCGGGCGCGAATTATGCATTTCCCCACGCCGTGGGCGATGGCAAGCAGCGGGTGATCTCCTTCGTGAACGTGGACAGCACCGGAGCGGCGGGCGCGATCAATTCTTCGGCCGCCGACATGGCACGGTGGCTGCTGGTGCAGCTCGATCACGGGAAGATCCCGGGTACCGGCCAGCAATTGTTCAGCGAAAAATCCTCGAAGGAAATGTGGGCGCAGCAGTCCGTCTACCCGATCGATGGCGCAGGATTTGACTCGTTGCAACCGCTGCAACCGCGCTTCTACGGCTACGGCTTGGGATGGTTCCTGCACGACTACAAGGGCCGCAAGCTGGTGGGTCACTTCGGAGGCGTGGGGGGATTCGTCTCCCGCGTCATGCTGGTGCCGGAGGAGCATCTCGGGATTGCGATTCTGACCAATGCGGAAGTCAACTCCTTTGAGTCGATCCTGTACCACATCCTGGATGGTTACCTGGGAGGCCCGACCCAGGACTATATCGCTTTCTACAGAGCCATGGACGACAAGGCACGCAAGGACGCCGACGCTACGATACAAAAGGCACAGCAGGAGCGCGCGGCGGATTCCAGGCCGTCGTTGCCGCTCGAGAAGTACGCGGGGGACTACTCCGATCCGTGGTACGGCAAGATCCTCATTCGGGTGGAAAATGGCGGGCTGGTTCTGAGTCTTCCGTTGACCGACAAGAACGTCACCGCCAATCTGCAGCACTGGCAGTACGACACCTTCGAGGCGCATTGGCGCGACAACGCCACCGCGGACGCGTTCGTCACGTTCGCGCTGAAGGCGGACGGCTCCATCGACCACTTCACCATGGCCGCGGTCTCGCCTCTGACGGACTTCAGCGCGGATTTCCAGGATTTGTATTTCACGCCGCTCCCTGCGGTGAAAGGGAAGTAGACATCAGCGCTTTGAGCGCCAGCGCGAGCCGCTTCGCCCAAGCACGCACCTTGCTGTTCGCGCCGGGGAACCGGCCGGAGCGATTCGAGAAAGCTGCCGCTGCGCATCACCTAGCGGGAAACCTCATGAAATTCCACGACAGCGGCAGGTCTGGCACGCGACGCGGGTTGCGGGTTCTGCTACTGGTGTTGGGGCTGGCAATGCTTGCGCGCGGCGCCGGGGCCTGCGAGTCGGACTCGCTCCCGTCCGCGGCGCCGCCCACCTCGGACTATCAGGTTACATCATCCTATGCGCTGACGCGGCAGCGCATTCAGATGCGCGATGGCGCGTGTCTCGACACGTTCATCCTGGCGCCCAAGTCGGCGGCTCGAGCGTATCCAATCATGTTGGTAAGAACGCCGTACCCTCCGACGGCCGGCTGGATGGGGCCGGAGCCCGAGTTTGCTCAGGCCGGCTATATTTTCGTCACGCAGAGCGCGCGCGGGCGCTACGGGTCCGAAGGGGCCTTCGTGCACATGCATCCCCACAACGATCGCAAAGGCGCGCGCGATGTGGACGAAAGCAGCGATACGTTCGATTCCATTGACTGGCTGGTCAAGAACGTTCCGAACAACAATGGGCGGGTAGGCCTGCGCGGCATTTCATACAATGGCTTCTACGCCGCCGTCGGTATGATCGATGCGCACCCGGCCCTCAAGGCCGTCTCCCCGCAGGCACCGCAGGCGGACTGGTTTCTCGGCGACGACACCCACCACAACGGCGCGTTCATGCTGGCCGCAACGTTCAACTTTCTGTTCACTTGCGATCGCCTGAGCACGGGACTTCGCACCTGCCCCGCGACTTTCTCCGCGCCTACGACTGACGGCTATCATTTCTTCCTAGGATTGGAGCCTTTGAGCGCGATCGACCGCGAGTACCTCCACAGCGACTCGCCGGAGTGGCAAGTGATGATGCGCCATGGCACCTATGACGAGCTTTGGCAGCAACGGAACATCCTGCCGCACCTGCGCAACATCAAGCCGGCCGTACTCGCGGTGAGCGGCTGGTATGACGCCAACAACCTGTATGGAGCCTTGCACGTCTTCGAGCGCGTGCGGCGCGATAACCCAAGGACTTCGGCCAGGCTCGCGGTCGGCCCGTGGACCCATGCCCAGTGGGGGCGCGACGGCGGCGAGTCGATCGGTCCGCTGCACTTCGGGTCGGCGACCGCAACCTATTTCATTCGCGACATCGAGCTGCCGTTTTTCGAATCCTACTTGAAGGGCGATGGAAGTTCGTCGCTGCCCGTGGCGAGCGTGTTCGATACCGGTCTCGATCGTTGGGATGGCTTCGACGCATGGCCGCCCAAGCAGAGTCTGAAGTCGACTTTATGTTTGGGCGCGCATGGCTCGCTGCGGCTCTCGATGCCGGTTGCGGCCAAGGCGACGGCGCGCGATGCGCAGCCATGCGCCGCCTCCGGCGAAGAGGATGGCTACGACGAGTATGTCAGCGATCCCAAAAACCCTGTGCCCTTCGTGCCGGATCATGGCATGGATATGGATGCCGATTACATGACCCAGGACCAGCGCTTCAGCGCGGGCCGGCATGATGTGCTGGCCTACGAGAGCGAGGTGTTGACCGCGGATGTGACGGTTGCCGGTCCCGTGACTCCGCGGCTCGTGGCCTCGACCAGCGGGACCGACTCGGACTGGGTGGTGAGGTTGATCGATGTCCACCCGGCTGAAGGCGCCGGTGCGGCTCCGAAAGAGGCGACAAAGTCAGTGCCGTTGCAGCAAAGCGGCTTCCAGGAACTGGTCCGCGGCGATGTCATGCGCGGTAAATTCCGCGCAAGCTTCAGTACGCCGTCGCCCATGCATCCGAACGAGGCCACCGCCATCGATTTCACAATGCCCGATGTCTATCACACCTTCCGCAAGGGCCACCGCATACTGGTGCAGGTGCAGAGCAGCTGGTTTCCGCTGGTGGACCTGAACCCGCAGCGGTTCGAAGATATCTATTCCGCCCAAGCCGCAGATTTTCAAAGCGCGGCGCAACGCGTGTACCACGGTCCGCGGCACACCTCACGGATCGAGATTAACGTGGTGCCGACCCGATCGCCGTGATCGCGATCAATCCCGTGCGGCCCTTGCTGGATCCACACGCACGATTCGCCGGCCCCGGATAAGCCGTATTTCCTTTTCGCGACCGAGCCGTCCATAGCCCTCATCACGGGCGGACATCAGGAGTGCGGTTCGGTCACGCTGCTATTGAGATAGGTGCCCCAGCCGATGACGATGGTGGACGCCAGCAACAAGGCGATGCCGGCCGCCACCAGGCCGTGGGTGCGCCGGCTCGACCCCTTCCATTCATGGAATGCCCATCCCCACATGGTGGCGAATATGATGATGCTCGCCATGTGGAGCGTCCAGCTCGAGAAGCCATAGCGGCCCATCTGCGTCTCGCCCATGGTGTAGAAGAAGTACTGCAGATACCACGTGGACCCGGCCATGGCGGAGAACACGTAGTTTCGAGCCAGCGGAACCCTGTCGGACAGCGATGAAGCCTGGGGTGGTGGCGAAGCGCCCTGTGTCGCCCGCGATTCCGGCGTCCGCTGGCGCGAGGAAAAATATTGATGGGCGCTGCGATTGCGATAAAACAGGATCAGGCACCAGATGAAATTCGTGGTGAATCCGCCCCACAAGAGCACGATCAGCTTCGCGAGCCCGCTCCAGATGGGCGAGGTGCCGGCACTCACGGAACTCGCCGCGATTGGAATGCCCGCGGCCAGACCGAAAGCAAAACACGAGCTCGCTATTCCGCTGAAAGTACCGACCGCCAGCCCCTTCCCGAGATCGAACTCCGCGATCGTCGACCGGTTCACCGCAGCGGGCAATTCCTTCTCTTTCCTCAATCCGGCCGCCGCCGAGAACGCGATGCCGATGAAGCATATTGCGACGCCGGCCAGGGTCACGAGGCCGGAGCGGGTCGAGGCGATCTGCAGGATCGATTCCGCAACCGGCACCGACGGCACGACGAGCTTCAAAATGGGCGGCATCAGTGTCCCGAACGCCGCGCAAAATCCCAACGCGACGCCCGTGCCGAGTGACAGGCCCAGATATCGCATGGTCAGCCCGTAGGTCAGACCCCCGAACCCCCACAACAGGCCGAAGAGATAGGTCCAGGCAAGGGTTGAGGCGGGCTGAGCCGCAATGACCCCGAACAGATTGTGCGTCAGGAGCAGGCCGAACAGCAGCGGACAGATCAGCCAGGAGAAGCAGCCGCCCAGCAGCCAGTAAGTCTCCCAAGACCACTTCTTGACCGCGCGATAAGGCACGTAGAAGGATCCCGATGCCAGGCCGCCGAGCCAGTGTAGCGGTATCCCGAGCAGAGGCGTCGGCGTCACGTCTCGAATCCCCGGTTTGAAGACACGCCGAACAACGCGCCGATACTAGAATTTCCTCGAAACGTTGACACCAATCGTGCGCGGGGTGATGTAGTAGAAGCTGTCGGCAATCAGGGTGGACGGGCCTCCATTGATGAGGCCTCGCCGGTTGGCCGCGTTGTTGAAGTAAAGCCGGGTCGTCCAGTCGCCGTAGTTGATCCCGGCGTGCAGGTCTGTCCTGGTGTAGGCAGGAAATGCCTGGCTGCGATTTCCAATGTAGGTCACCACCGCGCCGGCAAAGCCGGTGACCGAGGCTCCGACGGGGAAGTCTTGGTCGAGTGACAGATTGCCGGACCATTTGGGCGAGAGGCTCAACGGTCCGCCGTTTGCGTAAGCCAGTGCGCTGGACGGCGGAATCGATACCTTTGAATTGTTGAAGGCCACCCAGCTGGCCACAAGCAGTCCTGTAACGGGCCTGACCTCGGTCGATAGCTCTATGCCGTCACTTCGAGCGCTGCCTGCGTTTCCGGAGTAGTAGATCTTTGCCTCTTCGCTGAAGATCCCCGCTTGGATATCGTCGTGCTTGATGTGATAGACCGACGCGTCCAAAGACAACTTGCGATCGAAAAACTGAACCTTGGTGCCGACCTCGTAGTCGGTCACGGTGTCCGGTTTGCTCGTCGGCGGTACACCGGGAGCGGCAGGATTTGCCTGCCCCGGCGCGTAGCCGGTCGCCGCTCTCGCATACACCATCGCGTCCGGCGAAAACTTGTATTGCGGAGTGATGAGATAGGTGAACTTCTGGCTCCTGCCGTTGGGCGCGGGAGCGACGGTTGGCGCCGACGTCGGGATACCGAAGATAGGATTGCCAGGGCCTGCGAAGGTGGTTCCGTAGCTGTAGGTACGGTCGTACTCCTGGCGGCCCCCGACTTGAACGCTGAATTTATCGGTGATGTGGAAATTCAGATTCGTGAATGCTGCATAGGACCGAGCCGCGCTGCCAAAGCCGACGAAGACGAAGTCGCCCGCCACAGCGCCCGTCGTGGGATTGGTCGAGAGCAGATTTTCACCGAACTCTCCATAGGCGGAGTCGTAAAAACCTCCGACCAGTACATCCAAGAACTGCCCGACCTGCGTCGACAGCCGAACCTCCTGGGAGAGCGCCGTGCTGTGTGCGTTCTCGGGTGTCGCCATACCCGCCTGGCCGAAACCGTTGAAATCAGTTCCGGGGATGCCGAATTGCGCGTAAGGCACCAGACCGCTCTGCGTGCCATCAAATGTGTCCCTGAAGCCGGTCCAGACGAAACCCGTGACTGACGTGAGCTCGAAAGCGCCAACCTTGTATTTCACGGTCGCGTCGTAGAGTTGTGACGCTCTCTGATAGGGACCGACCCCGGCAACGTAGTTCTGATCGTAAGGACCGAGTCCCGGTTCCTGGTTGACGTCATTTGTACCGTCGCCGCGGGATTGTTGAAAGAACGCGCCGAGCTTGACGGAAAGGGCGTCCGACGGATGCCAGAGGAGGGCGGCATGGGCGCCATAGGTATGGGCCTTGTTGACCCCGTCCACTCCTAAGAACGCGTTGTCGATGTAGCCCGGATCTTGTCGCACGAATCCGTCCAACAGCACGCCAAGATCGGCGGTGACCGGGAGGTTTACCGAGCCGCGAAAAGTCCATCCGGGATCGGAGCCGTGGTAGATGCCGCTGATACCTGCGTCCACGCGGCCGCTGATCCGATCGGTATGCGGATCCGCCGTGACGTAGCGCAGCAGTCCGCCTTCGCTATTGGAGCCATACAACGTCCCCTGCGGGCCGCGCAGCAGCTCGACCTGCGCCAACCCGCTGGGGTCGAGATCCAATCCGAGTCCGCCCGCTTGCTCCAGGAAGCTGGTGATCGAAATGGGCACGTCATCGATCGTCACGGCGGCGCCCAGCCCGCGCACCACGATCTGAATGTTGGACTGCTGCGTGACGGCGACATCCATCCCTGGAAACTTGGTGTAGAAGTCCTGAAGGCGAACCTGGTTGTTTTGCACCAGCGTGTTCGCGTCGACCGCAGTAATCGGGATCGGCACATCCTGCAGACGTTCGGACCTCTTTTCGGCGGTCACGATGATTTCGTGCATGGAATTGCTCTGCTCTTCATCCGCAGCCGCCGCGAGCGCGGGCAGCGCAGTCGTGGCAAGCAGCAGAGAGAACATGGAGCCAAAGCATGCCCCCAGTTTCGAAGGCGCGTCAACGGCTTGAAGTTTCTTGCCGCCGATGGACGCCGCCATCGTTTCGCTACGCATGGACTGCTCCCTAATAATAAGTTTTTGTATACCCGGCGAGCCTGTAATTTAACCGTATCGCTGCAGAATACTGCAGGGAAAACAACTCAAGTTGGGCGGCTTCGCGGCAGATTCGCCTGAATCATCGTTCCACCACGGCAAAATTCCTCACGGCGTCTGCCTCGCCGGATGCTGCGTAAAAATCGCGGCCCCAAGCACGCCTCGAGGATCGAGATGGATGAATTGCCCACGGACAGCGCCAGTTATTCGCGGTGCACACGAGCCGCGAAGATCGCGACGAGAATCGCTTAGAGCGATCAATCCCGCGCAGCCCTTGCGGCAGATGGAGTGATGCCCGTCTTGCGGCGAAATAGTCTGGAGAAATATGACGGAGAACTAAACCCTACTTTATACCCAATGGTCTTGATCTCCACCGCCGGATCCTTTAGCAAGCGTTTCGCGCAGGCGAGACGTTCGTTGAGCAAGAATTGATGAGGTGCCATGCCCGTATCGTGTTTGAACAGGGATCTGAATCGGCTATAGCTCAAGCCGTGAGATGTGGCCAATCGATGGAAATCGATGTCGGTAAACAAGTTCTCTCTCATGGCCGCTATGGCCTTGTCACTGATGGTGGAAGGATGAGCGAAGTTCTCGGTGGTAGGAGGAATAGAAGCGTGGGCAACGATCTGCAAGAGAGCGCCCAAGGCCACCCTTTTGAACATCGCCCCGTTACGCTTGGATAAATCGATCAGCTGATCGAATGAGGAAATCAATTCCTGGTGCTGTACGACACTGCGAGTGATCGATGTGGGATTGGTAAATAGCCGGTTACGCACGTATTTTTCAATGTAGGGTCCCTTGAAGCCGACCCAGTACGTTTCCCAACCCTTGCTGACGTCGGGGCGGTAGCGATGCCAATCATCCTTATGCAGCAGTATCAGATCGCCGGCGCGTACATCGCTTCGTTGAAGGTTAGTCTCCAAGGTGCCGGTGCCGGCCGGTATGTAAATGATTTGATACTCGTCCAGTCGCCGTCCATTTCTCCACTCAAAGTTATGAGTCTTGGGATGCCCGGGGGGCGGATATCGGGTGCGCGGAGCGGCGTGATAATAGCCGACCGTAGTAATTTCGAGTCCCCAGTCGTCGGCCGGGTTGGTTATCAAATAGGTAAAGAAGTCGGCAGTTTTGCGCATAGGCATTTTGTGCCAGCAGATGGACAATACGCCTATATACGCTCTTTTCCACCAAGACCACAATAGCCGGAGTCATGTGCCGCAGCGCTCTCTGCATGTTCATCTCGGAGTGGGAACGGAGTGAAATATCGCGATCCTCGAGTCGAGAACGATGCATAGCGCTGAAGGTGCGCAATAGTGATTGCGTTTACTTCTTTGGAGCGATTGCCGCATCCGATAAGCTGGTAGCACTGACGACTCACCTCGGTTTCGCAATCTGGATGGCAGAGAGGGTGGATAGATGCGCAAAGTGGGATTCGTGCTCCTTGGAATGCTGCTGTTGTCCGGTGCACCTCTCGTGCCAGCCCAATCGGCAACGGATTCCGTTTTGGTTGCCGAATCCGAGACACTGATCGCGCCTATCGGGAATGGTGATCAATTCAGCGGTGCTGTCCTCGTAGCTAGAAACGGTGTACCCGTCTTCAGGCAGGCCTTTGGGTTGGCCAACCTGGAATGGGAAATTCCAAACACTCCGGACACGAAGTTTCGGATCGGTTCGATTACGAAGCAATTCACAGCAACGGCTATTCTCCAGCTGGCAGAGGCCGGAAAGCTCTCGGTCGACGATCCGCTGTTAAAATACTACCCAGGATCGCCCGCCGCGTGGAACGGTATTACCATCCGGCACTTGCTGACCCACACCTCCGGGATCCCGAGCTTCACCAGCATTCCACACTTCTTCGATCAGCAAGCCAGGCTCGACCGGACGCCCAAGGAAATCATAGAGCTCACACAGGACAAGGCATTGGAGTTCGCACCCGGCAGCAAGTATGCATATGACAACACCGGCTATGTCATTCTCGGGTACATCATCGAAATGGTTTCGGGCGAAAAGTACGCAGATTACATTCAGCACCACATCTTCGATCCCCTGGCGATGAAATCATCCGGCTATGACGTCAGCGAAACGCTGATTCCGAAGCGGGCAGCCGGGTACAGCCGCGGCAAAGACCAATTTACAAACGCACGTTTCATCTCCATGACAGAGCCGTACGCCGCCGGCTCGCTCTATACCACTGTGGACGACATTCTCACCTGGGACCAAGCGCTTTACGCGGCCAAGCTTCTGACGCCTGCGTCGCTGCAAGCGATGTTTACCGACTACGGCCATGGGTACGGCTTTGGGTGGGTGATCGCCAACCAGTTTGGACACCGGCACATCGTGCATGCCGGAGCGGTCAACGGGTTCATCACCCGAATTGATAGGTATCCCGAGGACAAACTAACTGTCGTCGTATTTTCGAACGAAGATACTGCGAGCCCGGCCGTCGTGCGCATCGCCGATGGTCTCGCGGCGATCTACCTGGGCATCCCGCCTAGAATCGCAGAGGGAGAAATGTTGCTGAAGCGCACGATCGAGGCGCTTCGCTCAGGGGCGCCCAGTTACGATCAAATGAGCCCGCACATGGCCGATGCCGTACGCGCAAGGCTCGCCGGCCTGAAGGAAACCATCGGCAGCCTGGGAAATGTCAAGTTGGTTACGCTCCTGCGAGCCAGCCGTCATGGGGTCGATCGCTATAGAGTTGCCTTCCAAAATGGTGCTACGGAATGGGATATCAAAGCCGGTGATGACGGCAAGCTGACCGTGGCCGACTTCAACCGGATGCACTGAGACGCCGTGCAAGACGGCTCAACGCTTGCGCCGCGCCCCTGGCCGAGCCATGCCCGGAGGCCCGCAACTTTCCTTGGGATCGAAAGTCACGGGCAAGTAGAGCGCGCCGGGCGGCTTGCCGCCAAGGATGCTCAAGAGATGCTCTGCGGCGACGCGGCCCATTTGTTGGTGGTCGCGCTCGAGGGTGGCAAGGGGGGGCTCGAGAAACTCGGACAACGGCACCCGATCGCAGGTCACGAGCGACAGATCCCGCGGCACCCGCAAGCCGAGCCGGCGGATGGCCCGCAGGATGCCGACCAGAATCTGATTGCCCCCGGCGATCAGAGCCGTCGGCGGGTCGGTAGCCTCGAGCAGCATCCCCGCGGCTGCTTCACCGTGTCCCGCAGTGAAGGATTGGTCCTCGACATAGACACGCAGGCCGCGATGCTCCCGGGCCACTTGCAACAGGGCATCCGCGCGGGCGCGCGTGGGCCGCACGTGCTGATTGCCGCCGATAAATCCGATTCGCCGATGGCCAAGATCGAGGAGGTGCAGGGCTGCCGCGCGAACTCCCTCGCCGTGATTCGAAAGCACGGCCGCCGTCTTGAGCCCGGCCACCTCTCGATCGAGCAGCACGAACGGGCAATCCAAGGTTTTCAACTGTGCGATCGTTTTCGGGTCGGTCTCGTCGGAAAGCGAGAGGATGAGTCCATCGACCCGGCGTTGGCGAAGCAATCGAAGCTGTGCCGCATCCCGGTCGGCCGCTCCCTGGGAGTTCGCGATCAGCATTGCGTGCCGGGCGTCATTGAGTATGCGCTCGGCACCGAGCGCGATCTGGGAGTACAAAGGGTTGGAAATATCGCTGACCAAAAAGCCGATGGTCCGGGTGGAGCCGCTCCGCAGGCTCTGCGCGAGGATATCCGGCTCGTACCGCAGTGCCCTGACGGCCGCATGCACACGCTCCCGCATCGCCTCGCTCACATCGGGATGATCCGTGATCACGCGCGAGACTGAGGATACGGCGACGCCCGCCTTTTTTGCGACTTCCCGGATTCCTGCCTTGCCCGGCGGCCGAGTGCTCATGATATGCACATGGATCTATAGCGCTTCGCGTCGTGAGTTCAAGGTTACATGAACGAGGCCCGCTTGAGTAGGGCGGCGGCTCGACCCTTGACAAGCTCAAAGCCCCAAATGAAACTGGGAACGTTCCCAGTAATGGAAAAGAGCTGCGCTACAGCGATGTTCAATCATATAGCCGCCCTGGGCGCAATCGGATACATCCGTGGCGCGTAAGCTTCTCGGCACAAGCGAGGTGCTCGGCCGCCAAGTGCGGATCGATCCGCCCGCGAGCCTTGCTTCCGGTACGTACAGAAAGATATGGGAAGGGTTGACAGAAAACGACATGGGCGCCGTGAATCCGCTCATCGGCTTCTTCATCGATGAAGCGCGCATCATCTTCGACATCTACACCCAGTGGCGTCGGGATATTCGGCGCTATCTCGATAGCAAAATTGCCCACGCTCTCGTGGCGTCCGAGGTTGAGCGAATACAAGATCTCGTCGCGGCCGCTCATCCCGGAATGAAGAACTCGCGCGAGGCGGCATGGACGGCGGTTTGCTCGGCCGCCACGGAATTGCAGACATCGCGGGAAGGATCACCCGCCCGTTTCGAAGCCTTGGATGATCTGCGAGAGCGATGGCGCACGCTGCACGACAGCGACGTGGACTTCATCATGGGATTGATGGATATCGTCATCCGCATGCTCGGAGAAGAGTCGCTCGGTGATATGTATGAGAACTGGGTGGTCGGAGATTGGTTCAACACCCGTTATGCGCGGTTTGATCTTTCCAAGACCTCCTGGGACGAGGCATTCCGGCTCATCGTATACCTGACGTTCGAGTCGATGCACGGTCACCTGAGCGGCCCTCAGCGAGATGGCTCCGTCAGCTTCGCAGAATTCGATGACCGGGTGACATTTACCTTCTCGCCTTGCGGTAGCGGTGGCCGCTCGGTGATCGGCGAGCCTCGCGATGGCCTGGGACCGTTGATGGAGCCCCCGTTCCGTTTCCGCGTCCTCGAGAAGGAGCATGTCTTCGCCTGGAACAAGAAGGGCGTTTGCACGTACTGCGCACATTGTTGCGTGTTGACGGAGAAGTTACCCATGCAGCGGTTCGGGTATCCCATCCGGGTCGTCGATCCGCCGACCTATCCCAATGATGGCAAGGCAGTTTGTCGTTGGACGGTCTATCGGCGCGTCGAAGATGTGCCGGCGGCCGTCTATGAGCGACTGGGACTCGCGAAACCTTCCCCCGGGGCTGGGCTCGGCAGTGCCGAGTTTGGTAAGAAAACAGATATCTCCGCACCTTGAGCGGAGTGGCGAAGCCATGGGCAATCAAGCAAAACGCTCGGGAAAAATACGCATCGGGGTGATCGGAGCAGGATGGTGGGCGACCGCGGCATATCTGCCGTTGCTCGCGGCCGACACGCGCGTTGTGATCGCCGATTTGAACGCATTTAGCCAGGAGCCGCATGCTTAATCATCGATCCCGTTCGATCGTTGTACTCGTCGTGGCTTTCGTCATGATTACAGGTACCGGCATTGCCCGGGCGGAGCGCCAGCCGAAGCCGGCACCCTTCGACGTGATCCTGCGCCACGGCCTGGTGTTCGACGGCACCGGCACGGCGCCATTCCGTGGCGACATCGGCGTCCGAGGCGGATTCATCGCCGAGGTCGGGGATCTCACAGGTCACCGCGCGAACGCAGAGTTCGACGTACACGGATTGTACGTGGCACCCGGCTTCATCAATTTCCATGATCATTCGGAGGCCGATGCCTTGCCCACGGCCGCGAATATGCTCATGCAAGGCGTCACCACGGTGGTGGTAAACCCGGATGGCCGCGGTCCCCTCGACGTCGTTGCGCAGCTGGCCGACTATGCCTCGCGTCCGCTTGCACTCAATGTTGCGGCGTCGATCGGCTTCAATTCCGTATGGGAGTCAGTGATCGGACAAGACAATCGCCTTGCCACGCCGGATGAGATAACCCGCATGCAAGGCATCATCGTCGACAATCTTCGCCGCGGCGCCTGGAACGTGTCTGCGGGACTGGACTACAAACCCGGTTACTACGCCACCGCCGCGGAAGTCGTCAGTGTGATCCAGCCGGCCGCGCCGTGGCGCACCTCGTTCACCAATCATGATCGACTCACGCCCGAGTCGGGCTACAGTTCGCGCGTCGGGATGGCTGAAACCATCAGCATCGCCGAGCAAGCCGGACTTCATCCTGAGATCACTCACATGAAGGTCCAAGGCCATGAACAGGGTTCCGCCGCGGAAGCGCTGAGCGCGCTCTCGGCCGCGACCGCCCGCGGTCACTACGCAGCGGCCGACGTATATCCGTATCTGGCGGGTCAAACAGGGCTTGGCAGTCTCATCATCCCCGCTTGGGCGCAGGAGGGCGGCCGAGACGCGATGCTGCTGCGCTTCAAGGATCCGGAGCAACGGTCGCGTATCGCGCATGAAGCCGAACTCACCATGCAGGCGCGCTTCGGCGGCGAACGCGGTGTATTCGTCCTGGATATCGAGCAACCCCTCACCGAGGTCATGCAGACGATGGGGGTTTCCGCCGGCGAGGCCATCATCCGCCTGCTCGAGCGTGCCGATATGCATGCCATCTTGAGTTTCGGGCGCGAGGATGATCTGCAAAGGATTCTCCAACACCCTGCGGCTGCCATCGCCTGCGATTGCGGAGCCAGCCTGCGCAGCGCGATACATCCTCGATATTACGGGACATTTCCGCGGGTGCTTGGGCACTATGTCCGCGAGCAACAGCTTATGAGCTGGCAGGACGCGCTGCGAAAAATGACGGGCCTGCCGGCAACCATGCTGGGAATGGTGAATCGTGGCTATCTGATGGCCGGCATGGCCGCCGATATTACCGTGTTCGATCCGCAAACCATCATCGATCGGTCAAGCTATGAGCGGCCCATCGAGAGTCCGGAGGGCGTACGCTTCGTATGGGTCAACGGGCAGCTGGCAGTGAAAGACGGCAAGCTCGCCGGCACCGCCGCCGGCCACACCTTGCTGCGTTCGGCCTTCATGCCGATGCGGCCGGAATCACGCGGCACGCGCCGGCTGATGGGCGGCGGCGCCTTGAAGCTTGTCTCCACCACGAAGGATGCTCCTGATCGCCTCCGGATTTCGTTCCGTGCCTCTCAACGAGACGTCGATCACCACGCGCGCGGGCGGCTCACCCTACGGAACGGCGACGGCAGAGTGATATCGCAAAGTGACATCCTGGGGTTGCTCCAGATTGCTGATGGATGGGGAAGTTTCACCACGCACGCAGTGGTGGGGCAGGTGGGCAGAGCGCTCACCGTCGTGGTAGACGCGGCAAATCCGCTGGCGCCCGGCGTCAAGAACGTCTATCTGGTGCAAGACGATGCGGTCACCTATGCCGGAACGCTCGACGAATGAGCATTGGGACCACGCGATGACGAGTGCATCAGGTCTTCTGTGCGCTGTGGTTGGTGCCTCTTCGCTTGGCAACGGCATCGAGCGAGGCGGTAATCCCCGCGACCAGGCTGTGGATTTGCTGCGAAGTAATGACCAGCGCTGGACATAGCAGGAGGAGGTTGCCGGGACTCAGGACGAATGACAGGATTTCGCGGTCGCGAAGCTCCTTCAGCACTTCGGTGCCGAGCGCGATCGGTGCCTCATCGGGGCGCGAGGGATCACGCATTGCAACGCCGAAGATGAGGCCAATGCCTCGAATGTCACTGACCAGGGCATGGGAGCGAAGCGGCTGCAACGCCTCGAGTGCCACCGCCTCCATCTCAGAGGCGCGCTCGACGAGCCTCTCTTCTTCGATGATCCGCAGGTTTTCGAGCGCCGCTGCGCAGGCGACCGGATGGCCGCCATAGGTATGCCCATGCATCAGAGCGCGCTCGGGCCCCTCGAATTCGCGAACCACACGGCCGCCGGCGATGACCGCGGAGATCGGGAAGTAGCCGCTCGACAACCCCTTGGAGACAGTTATGAGATCGGGGGCAATGCCGCCGCGATCGCTGGCAAACCAACGCCCCGTGCGGCCGAAGGCGCTAATCACCTCATCTGCGATCAAAAGAATATCGTGACGGTCGCATATCTTCCGCAACTCGACCCAGAACGCATCAGGTTGCGGAAAAATACCCGAGGAGGTCGCGATCGGATCGATGAGAATCGCAGCCACGGTCTCGGCCCGTTCAGCGAGAATCAGCTTCTCGAAATCGGCCGATTGCGCGTTGGCATCGACAAAACGTCCGATGGGCGGCAACGGCTCGAACAAATGCTTGCGTGTGCGATGGTAGTTCCCATCGAGCGCCATCGCGCCGTACGTGCACCCGTGATACCCGAGATAACGGGCGATAACCTTGTACTTTGCCGGCTTCCCTCGCTGCTGGTGGTACTGGCGCGAAATCTTCAGAGCGGCCTCGACGGCCTCGGAGCCGCTCGTCGCAAAATGAACGTGATCGAGACCCTCCGGCGCCAGCTTTGCGATACGCGCGGCCAACTCGACCGCGGGTTTGGAGGTATATCGAAGCGTATCGAGAAATTCTATTTGTTCATACTGGCGGGCGACCGCCGCCGCGATCTCCGGCCGCCCATGACCGATGGCGGAGGCCTCGAGTGAAGCGATGGCGTCGATATATCGGCGGCCATGCTCGTCGTAGACATAAATACCTTCGCCGCGCACCAGGACCAGCGGGCCGCCCTGTGCCTTGGCCACGCTGGCACTCACGCCGCCCATCCAAAGATGGTCGAGTGCGGTCGGGCCGACGGGCCGAGCCGGCGCAGGAATTTCAGCCACTGACTCTCGATTCTGCATGATGCCGGGCACCTGGCTGGAAACGTTTCCTTATAGTACATTATGCCGCAAATGGCGCGTCAAGCAACGAATCGTGCCTGGATCTTTACTTAACCGGTGAGGGGCGGGCGCGGTGAGCGACTACAATTTCAGCCTAAACGGCAAGCGCGCCCGATGCCGCCGGCCGAAGTCTTCGCCGAACTGGGCTGCCGGCTCGTCATTGCAGATATCCAGGCCGACAAGTTGGAGGATGTGATCGCGAGGCTACCCGGCCCGAAGCATCAGCACCTGGCCTTGCCGTTCGATCTGGCCGACCCCTCGGCTTGCGAGAACTCGATTCGGTCCTCAGTCGTTCACCTTGGAGGACTCGACATTGTCGTGAATGCGGCGGCGATGCTGCACCGGCAGTTATTGGCCGAGGTGTCGCCCGAGTCACTCCATCTGATGACCGCGGTCAACATGTGGGGCCCTTTCTTTCTCGGAAGGGCGGCGGCGCAACACATGGCGCAGGCGGGTGGCGGCTCAATCACTTTATTTTCGAGCCAGGGGGCATATACCGGCGGGTACGTGGGTTCAACAGCGTACTCCATGACCAAGGCGGCAGTGTCCGCCCTGATCAAGTCGCTGGCGCGCGAGTACGCGGAGCGTGGCGTTCGCGTGAACGGGATCGCCCCAGGGGCGATCGACACCCCCATGATTCATGCCGGGGTGACCGACGAGGCTCTCGCGCGGTTTCAGGAGCGGATACCTATGAGCCGACTCGGCTCGCCGCACGAAGTGGCGATGACTTGCGTCTTTCTCGCAAGTCCGGCCGCGCAGTACATTACGGGACAGATGCTGCATGTCAACGGCGGCCAGTTGATGCTCTAGTGTGGTCGGCATGAAATGACGCGGCTTGCGCGGCACTGGAAACGATTCCAGATTCAGTGGATACTTCGGGGCCATTCCCCAGTCATGCGGTGCCGGGGCTGGTAAGGATGGAAATGTTTGAGGAGAGCTTATGGGCGTGCTGAATGTCGGTAGAAATAATTCGCAACCGGCTGCGGCCTCGTCGCTGACAACAGATTTGAGAATCGAACGAGTCGAGTTCATCCCGCTCATCATGCCGTTGCCGAAGACGTTTCGCGGAAGCTTCTATTTCATGACCCATCGGTGCACCATCATCACCCGCATCTATACGGCATGCGGTATCGTCGGCGAGTGCTATAACGGCGATGATTACGAGACGCAGGCGGCGGTTCTCAAAATCCTTCGTGAAGAGATCGCGCCGCGCGTCGTCGGATTGAGCGCTGCGTCGCCGGAAATTTGCTGGAAGGCGGCGTTGACTCCGACCTTCAACATCCTCCGCGACAGAAAGTTGGCGCTGTCGGCTCAAGCATGCATCGATAGCGCGGTGTGGGACGCGCTCGGAAAGGCCGCGGGGCAGCCGTTGTATCGCTTATGGGGCGGGGCGAAGGAGCGTCTGCGGGTCATCGCGATCGCGGGCTATTATGAGGAGGGCAAGGCGTTAAGCGATTTTGCCGACGAAATGGTTCAACTCCAGAGCATGGGGCTGGGCGGATGCAAGTTCAAAGTCGGAGGCCTCTCCCCGGCCGCGGATGTCGAGCGGGTGAAGGCCGCACGAGGCGCCGTGGGACCAGAGTTCAAGATATGCGTTGACGCCAACCAGGGTTGGGAGCTGCGCGATGCCATCGAGTTCGCTCGCGGGGTCGCCGGCCTTGACATCATGTGGTTCGAAGAACCGTGCCGTTGGTACGATGATCGTAAAGCCATGGCCGATGTACGTCGCATCGGGAAAATTCCGGTGACCGCAGGGCAAAGCGAAGTCTCGCGCGCGGGTTGCCGGGACCTCATGCTCGAGGGCGCCATCGATTTCTGCAACTTCGATGCGAGCTGGGGCGGCGGCCCCACTGAGTGGCGTCGGGTTGCCGCGCTCGCCAGCGCCTTTGGCGTGACGATGGCTCACCACGAGGAACCTCAGGTGTCCGCCCATCTCCTCGCGTCCATCCCCCACAGCGCCTGCCTCGAAGTATTTCATCCGGACCGTGACCCGTTGTTCTATCTTCTCGTCGCGAACCGCAATCCGTTCGAGAATGGATTCTACAAAGTCCCCGAAGGACCCGGCTGGGGACTGCAACTTGATGAATCCGTGATCAAGAAAACACGTGCCGAGCCGGCGTGAGCAGCCTGTGCTAGTCATTGATCAAATTGGCTATGTACGTTCGCGCGCCAACGACAGAAAAATGAGGCGTCGATCAGCCGGATCGATTCCGCCCCGTCGACCTGGGCTATGATCTGGGACGTTAGCGGCAGCCGGCGGCATTTCCGTATGCGGGGTGCGTCCGATCGATCAAATGGGAGAATCATGATTCGCACTGTACTCACGGCAATTCTCAGCGTCTCGGCTGCGCTCGCGGCCGGTGCTGCGGCGTTCGCGGCCGCTACGCCTTCCGGAGCGGATGCCGAATGGCTGATGCCCTCGAAGGACTATGCGAGCACGCGCTACAGTTCTCTCGCTTCGATCAGCACGGAGAACGCGCGCGGGCTGCGTCCGGTGTGGACTTTTTCCACGGGCGTCCTCGGCGGGCACGAGGGGCAACCGCTCGTGGTCGGCGACACGATGTATGTCGTCACGCCATGGCCGAACGTACTCTATGCCTTCGATCTCTCGCGGGAGGGCTACCCGCTGAAATGGAAGTACCGTCCGGCGGTCAGCTCGAATGCGATCGGCGAGACGTGCTGCGATACGATAAATCGCGGCGCGTTCTATATCGACGGAAAGATCATCTACAACCTGCTCGACGGCCACACGGTCGCGGTCGATGCCAAGTCCGGGCGCGAGCTATGGAATACCCAGATCGCGGACCTTGCTAGCGGCGAGACCGTCACCATGGCGCCGCTCGTCGTGCGCGACCGCGTGATCGTCGGTGCCTCGGGCGGAGAGTTCGGCATCTACGGGTGGTTGAAGGGACTCGATCTCGCGACCGGCAAGCTGATGTGGACGGTGCACAACCTCGGGCCCGACGCCGACATGGGCGTGCAGGCCGGCACGTTTAAGCCGGTCTACGACTCAGGCGCCAATTTAGGCGAAGGGAGCTGGCCGGCTGATGCCTGGCGCCACGGCGGCGGACCGGTCTGGGGCTCGATTTCCTACGACCCCGAACTCGATCTTATCTTTTACGGCACCGGAAACGCCGGGCCATATAACGCGGACGATCGGCCCGGCGACAACAAGTGGACGTCGAGCGTACTCGCACGCCGGCCCAGCGACGGAGCTCTCGTGTGGGCGTATCAGTTCACTCCGCACGACAGTTGGGATTTCGACGCCACCGGCGCGATGATCCTCGCCGATCTCACCATCGGCGGACATGCGGTCAAGGCGCTGGTGCACTTCGACAAGAACGGCTTCGCCTACACGCTCGATCGCACCACCGGACGGGTGCTCGTAGCCCAGCCCTTCGCGCCGGCGAATTGGGCGAAATCGATCGACCTGACCACCGGCCGCCCGGTGCTGGACCCATCGAAGGTGACCGGCTCTTCGCGCGGCAACGTCAAGGGCATCTGTCCGAGCCTCGAGGGAGGAGTGAGCCCCGCATCCCCCGGCGCGTACTCGCCGCGGACGCATCTCTTTTATACCTCCACCAATAACTTCTGCATGGACTATCTCACCTGGCATGCCAGCTATTTGAAGGGCACTCCTTACATGGGCGTGAACAGCCCTTACTTCGCCGGCCCCGGCGACTTCCTCGGCAGCTTCATCGCCTGGGATGCCGCGCGCGGGGTCAAGGTCTGGGAGAACAAGCAGCCGTTTCCCAACTGGAGCGGCG
>Ga0137412_10001128_pt1 | contig 20278 bp, 19 predicted proteins | sample CZODoug2_1_16fun_FD_122160 | JGI IMG/M metagenome (GOLD analysis project Ga0137412, IMG submission 122160) | Vadose zone soil fungal communities from Angelo Coast Range Reserve, California, USA - CZODoug2_1_16fungal (Hybrid Assembly) | ecosystem: Environmental > Terrestrial > Soil > Vadose zone...
CGTGAGCGCGGCGCCGGTCATCGCCATCGACGGTCCGTCCGCGTCGGGCAAGGGCACGGTTGCGCAACGCGTCGCCGGGACGCTCGGCTTTCACCGCCTCGACAGCGGCGCCCTCTACCGGCTGGTGGCGCTCGCCGCGGCGCGCGAGGGCATCGATCTCCGCGACGAGGAGGCTGCGGCGGCGGTTGCTCTGCGGTTGCCGGCCCGCTTCGAGGGGAACGAGATTTTCCTCGGGGACCGGAGCGTGACCGACGCCATTCGCACCGAAGAGTGCTCGGCGGCGGCCTCCGTGGTGGCGGCGCACCCCCGCGTCCGCCAGGCCCTGCTCGAGCGCCAGCGCGCGTTCCGGCGTCCCCCCGGGCTGGTGGCCGAAGGGCGCGACATGGGCTCGGTCGTGTTCCCCGATGCCGAGCTCAAAGTGTTCCTCACGGCGAGCCCCGAGGCCCGGGCCGAACGTCGGCATAAACAGTTGAAAGAGAAAGGAATCGCTGCTACACTGGCCGCCCTTTTGCAGGATTTGCGCGAGCGCGACGCACGCGATGCGACACGCAGCGCGGCGCCTCTCAAGCAAAGCCCCGAAGCGCGGCCGCTCGACACGACGTCGATGAACGCCGAACAGGCGGCGGCGCTGATTGTGGATTGGTACCGCAGGGGGGAACAGGTGACAAGAAGCCAAGTAGCGCAATGACTTGGCTTTTTTGTCGTGGATCAACGAACCCCGTCCTCGGCGACGGGCAGATGCAAGGTGTCTATGTCGAATGCAACCCCCGCAGTGGCTTCTCCGGAAGAAAGCTTCGCCGCTCTTTTTGAGGAAAGCCTCACGCGCAAGGAAATGCGCACCGGCGAGGTGATCACCGCCGAAGTCATCCGGGTCGACGTCAACTACGTCGTCGTCAACGCCGGTCTCAAGTCCGAATCCTTTATCGCCCTGGAAGAGTTCAAGAACGACAAGGGCGAAGTCGAGGTCAAGCCCGGCGATTTCACCAGCGTCGCGATCGAAGCGCTCGAGGACGGTTACGGCGAAACGCGCCTGTCGCGCGACAAGGCCAAGCGCCTCGCCGCGTGGCTCGATCTGGAAAAGGCGCTCGAAGCCGGCACCCTCGTCAAGGGGATGATTTCCGGCAAGGTGAAGGGCGGTCTCACCGTCATGACCAACGGAATTCGAGCTTTCCTTCCCGGGTCGCTGGTCGACATCCGTCCCGTCAAGGACACCCTGCCCTACGAGGGCAAGGAGATGGAGTTCAAGGTCATCAAGCTCGACCGCAAGAGGAACAACGTGGTCGTGTCCCGCCGCGCCGTGCTCGAAGCCTCGCAGGGCGCGGAGCGCCAGGCGCTGCTCGCGAACCTGCAGGAAGGGGCGACGGTCAAGGGCATCGTCAAGAACATCACCGATTACGGCGCGTTCGTCGACCTGGGCGGCATCGACGGCCTGCTGCACATTACCGATCTCGCCTGGAGGCGCGTCAAGCATCCGTCGGAAGTGCTCGCGGTCGGCGACGAAGTCACGGCCAAGGTGCTGAAATTCGACACCGAGAAGAACCGCGTTTCCCTCGGCCTGAAGCAGCTCGGGGAGGATCCCTGGGTGGGCCTGTCGCGCCGCTATCCGACCGGAACGCGCCTGTTCGGCAAGGTCACGAATCTCACCGACTACGGCGCCTTCGTCGAAGTGGAGCAGGGCATCGAAGGCCTGGTGCACGTGTCGGAGATGGACTGGACCAACAAGAACGTGCATCCGTCGAAGGTGGTCGCGCTCGGCGACGAGGTCGAGGTCATGATCCTCGAGATCGACGAGGAGCGGCGCCGCATCTCCCTCGGGATGAAGCAGTGCCTTCCCAATCCCTGGGAAGAGTTCTCGATGAATTTCAAGAAGGGCGACAAGGTGAAGGGCCAGATCAAGTCGATCACCGACTTCGGCATTTTCATCGGGCTGCAGGGCGGGATCGACGGCCTGGTGCACCTGTCGGACCTGTCCTGGACGCTGCCCGGCGAAGAGGCGGTGCGCAACTTCAAGAAGGGCGAGGAGACCGAGGCGCAGGTGCTGTCGATCGACGTCGAGCGCGAGCGGATTTCGCTCGGCATCAAGCAGCTCGAAGGCGATCCGTTCAACAACTTCGTAGCGAGCCACGAAAAGGGCAAGCTTGTCTCGGGCACCGTCAAGTCGGTCGACGCCAAGGGCGCGGTGATCAGTCTGGGCGGCGACCTCGAGGGTTACCTGCGCGCCTCGGAGATCTCCCGCGACCGCGTCGAGGACGCCCGCACTCATCTCAAGGAAGGCGACAGCGTCAACGCAATGGTCATCAACGTCGACCGCAAGAACCGGACCATCAATCTTTCGGTCAAGCAGAAGGAATCCGCCGAGGAGAACGAGGCCATGGCCAAGCTCCAGAGCGAAAGCGCCGCCAGCACGGGAAGCACCAACCTGGGCGCGCTCCTGAAGGCGAAATTGGACAACAAGAACGCGCAGCAGTAATCGAGGGGGTATTCGGGGACCGGCATGACCAAGTCCGAACTTATTGCGAGGCTGGCGACGCGTTATTCGCAACTCGTCGCCAAGGATGCCGAATTCACCGTCAAGATGATCCTGGACGCGATGACGCAGAGCCTGGTGAAGGGGCAACGCATCGAGATCCGCGGCTTCGGGAGTTTCGGGCTGAATCATCGGCCGGCGCGCGTCGGCCGCAATCCGAAATCGGGCGAGAGGGTGCACGTCCCGGAGAAATTCGTGCCGCACTTCAAGGCGGGCAAGGAACTGCGCGAGAGGGTCGATCAGAAATAGGATACTGGGCCGGCGGGATGCGGACGGCGGCATCGACGAGGTGCCGCCGTCTTATTTTGGAGTGCATGATTAGCAGGCTGTTGAAAACGCTTCCCGAGAGGGAAGCGTTTTTCTGCAGACTCAGATTTTAGGGATATAAAGGGGGCGTGCCCCTTTTCGACACTCTGTTAGATGAAGCTCATCACCCAACTTTCATGAAGCTCATCACCCAACTGTCGTGGCTGTTGCGCGTGCTGTTGTTCCTCGCCGTATTCGCCTTCGCCCTCATGAATACGGGTCCGGTGACGCTGCGCTTCTTCCTCGGGCAGACCTGGGAGACCCCGATGATCCTGGTCCTGCTCCTCGCTTTCGCTTTCGGCGCCGCGATCGGCGTTCTTGCATGCTTGTCGCGCATGCTCGGGCAGCGCCGTGAAATCCACAAGCTCGAGCGCGAGCTGCGCACGGCCGGCGAGCGTACCTTGCCCCACGATCGCGCCTTGCCGCCGCAGGCGTAGATGCCGGAGCTCTCCATGGACTTCGAGCTCTGGTGGCTGTTCGGGTTCGCGCTGTTCTTCGGGCTGGGCTGGCTCGCGGCGCGCGTCGACATCAAGCAGCTGCTGTGGGAATCGCGGCAACTGCCGCGCTCGTATTTCAAAGGCCTCAATTTTCTGCTGAACGAGCAGCCGGACAAGGCGATCGAAGCGTTCATCGAGGTGGTCAAGGTCGATCCGGAGACGGTCGAGCTGCACTTCGCCCTGGGAAGCCTGTTCCGCCGCCGCGGCGAGACCGAGCGGGCGATCCGCATGCACCGGAACCTGCTCGAGCGTCCTGATCTGGGCGCGGAGCAGCGGCTGCATGCGATGGTCGAGCTGGGGCAGGACTATCTCAAGGCCGGGCTTCTCGACCGCGCGGAAGAGACCCTTCTCAAGCTCAAGGACTCGCCGCACCGCGCCGCGGCGCTGAAGTTCCTGCTCGAGATCTATCAGCAGGAAAAGGACTGGATGAAGGCCGTCGGGGTTGCGCTCGAGCTGGAAAAGGACTCCGGACAGTCCGCGCAAAAAGAGATCGCGAATTACTACTGCGAGCTCGCGTTGTCGGAAACGACGCATTCGCGCCCGGAAGGGGCGAGGCGTCACCTGGAGGCGGCCCTGGCCGCGCATCGCAAATGCGTGCGCGCCAACATCATCCTGGGCGACATGGCGGCGGCCTCGGGCGACCACGACGGCGCCATCCGGATCTGGAAACGGATCGAACAGCAGAACCCCGCCTATCTCGCGCTCGTCGCGCAGCGCCTGCTCGAGAGCCACCGCGCGCTCGGGCGCGCCGAAGAGGGCCTCACGCTCCTGCGCGGTTACCTGGCGAGCTTTCCGTCGCTCGACTTGCTCGATGTCGCCTTCCAGTCGACATTGGACTCCGAAGGTCCCGAGACGGCCTACAAGCTGGTGAAGGACGAATTGCGCCGCAACCAGACTTTGCTCGGCCTGGACAAGCTCCTCGAAGCGCAGCTCCTGGTCTCGCCCGCCGATAGGCGCCACGATCTGGAGCTCGTGCGCAATCTCATACACAGCCATACGCAGCGCCTGGCGCGCTACCATTGCGAGAATTGCGGGTTCAAGGCGCGGCAGTTCTACTGGCATTGTCCCGCCTGCGGCGGCTGGGAAACCTATCCGCCGAGACGCAATGAGGAATTCGAGCTGACGCCATGAAACGCGGAGACGGGATTTGAAGATCACCATCGTCGGCACCGGCTACGTCGGTCTGGTCAGCGGCGCCTGCTTCGCGGAGGTGGGGAACGAGGTGCTTTGCCTCGACGTCGACGCGGCGAAGATCCGCACGCTCGAGGCGGGCGGAATTCCTATCTACGAGCCGGGACTGCTCGAGGTGGTGAAGCGCAACCGCGCGTCCGGGCGGCTGCGCTTCACCACCGACCTCGAACAGGCGGTCCGCTTCGGAACCGTGCAATGCATCGCCGTGGGCACGCCTCCGGGCGAAGACGGCTCCGCCGATCTGCAACACGTGCTCGAGGCGGCACGCAACATCGGCCGGCGCATGACCGAGTACCGGGTAGTGGTGGACAAATCGACCGTGCCGGTGGGCACCGCGGACAAGGTGCGGGGTGCGATTTCGGCCGAGCTCGCCAGGCGCGGCGCCGAGATTCCCTTCGCGGTGGTATCGAATCCGGAATTCCTGAAGGAGGGCGCCGCGGTCGAAGACTTTATGCGCCCCGACCGCGTGGTCGTCGGTGCCGAGGATCCCAAGGCGATACAGATCATGCGCGCGCTCTACGCGCCGTTCCAGCGCAACCACGAGCGCCTTCTGCTGATGGATGTGCGCTCCGCCGAGCTCACCAAATACGCGGCGAACGCCATGCTTGCGACCCGCATCTCGTTCATGAACGAGCTCGCCAATCTCGCCGAGCGTCTCGGCGCCGACATCGAGGAGGTGCGCAAAGGCATGGGCTCGGACCCGCGGATCGGCTATCACTTCCTCTACGCGGGGGCCGGCTACGGCGGCTCCTGCTTTCCGAAGGACGTCCAGGCCCTGATCCGAACGGCCGAACAAGCCGGCGGCACGCTCCCGGTTCTCCAGGCGGTGGAGCAGGTGAACGCGGGACAGAAACGCGTGCTCGCGCGAAAAATTCTGGCGCGGTTCGACGGCAAACTCTCTGGCCGTCGCATCGCCGTCTGGGGGCTTGCGTTCAAGCCGAATACGGACGACATGCGGGAGGCCCCAAGCCGCGTTTTGATCGAGGAGCTCCTCGCGAACGGCGCGGCGGTCAGCGCGTACGACCCGATAGCGATGCCTGCGGCCAGGGGTGCGTTCTCGGGGCTCGCGGGCATCGCCTACGCGGATTCCCCGCTCGCCGCGCTCGACGGTGCGGACGCTCTTGCGGTCGTCACCGAATGGCAGGAGTTTCGCAGCCCGGACTTTCAGGCGATCCGTGCCAGGCTCAAGACGCCGGCGATCTTCGACGGACGCAATCTCTACGATCCGGCGGAGCTCGCGCGGTTCGGCCTGGAGTACTATCCGATCGGACGGGCGGCGGTGAGGACGGGCCCGTGAAGGCGGAAAATCCGGTTTTCTCGGAGCTGCACAAGGCGCGCGTCCTCGTCGTGGGGGACGTGATGCTCGACCGCTACTGGTACGGCGAGGTCAGCCGGATCTCCCCCGAAGCGCCGGTGCCCATCGTCAAGATCGAAACCAAGCGCACCAGGGAGACGGCGGGCGGGGCGGCGAACGTCGCGGCCAACGCGGCGGCCCTGGGCGCGAACGTGGCGCTGCTCTCTGTGGTCGGCGACGACGAGCCGGGTCGCAAGCTCGTGCAGCTCCTCGCGGCGATGCACGTCGAGGCAAATCTTCATCGTGACAAGTCGATCGATACCACGGTCAAGCTGCGCGTGATCGGCGGGCGGCTGCAGCAGATGCTGCGCGTCGACTTCGAGACCGCGCCGAGTCACGAGGTCCTGCTCGACAAGCTCGACGACTACCGGCGCATGATTGCGGACCGCGATGTCGTGATCCTGTCCGACTACGGCAAGGGCGGACTCACGCACATCGCGCAAATGATCGAGATCGCTCTCGGGCAGGGCAAGACCGTTCTGGTCGATCCCAAAGGGGACGATTACTCGCGCTACGCGGGCGCGACCGTCGTCACGCCGAACCGGGCCGAGCTGCGGGAAGTCGTGGGAAGCTGGAAGGACGAAAACGAGCTCACTGCGAAGGCGCAGGCGCTGCGGGAGCGGCTCGGGCTTCGGGCGCTGCTCGTTACCCGCGGCGCCGAGGGCATGACCCTGTACGAGTCCGGCCGGAGCCGGCACGAGCCCGCCCGCGAGGAGCACGAAGTGATCGACGTGAGCGGCGCCGGAGATACCGTCATCGCGACGCTCGGAGTGATGCTCGGGGTGGGGATTCCGCTCGACGAGGCGGTGAGGGTTTCGAACGTGGCGGCCGGCATCAAGGTTCTCAAGTTCGGCACCGCCGTCGTGCTGCCGAAAGAGCTCCGCGACGCGTTGGCGCGAGGATAGGCGGACATGCACGTCGTGGTCACCGGCGCAGCGGGCTTCATCGGGTCGAACCTGGTCCGGGCGCTGAACGCGCGCGGCGAAACTCGAATCCTCGCCGTGGACGATCTGGAACGCAGCGACAAGTTCCGAAATCTCGCGGCTTGCGAGATCTCCGATTTTCTCGACAAGGACGAATTTCGGAGGCGCATCGAGGCGGGGGATTTTTCCGGGTCGATCGACGTCGTGTTCCATCAGGGCGCCTGCTCCGACACCCTGGAGACCGACGGCCGCTTCATGATGGAAAACAACTATCGCTATTCGATGGCGCTGCTCGATTTCTGCATGGAGGACGAAGTCCCCCTCATCTACGCTTCGTCGGCGGCGGTCTACGGGGCGGGCGCGGGCTTTCGCGAGGAGCGAAAGTTCGAGGCGCCGCTCAACATCTACGGCTACTCGAAATTCCTGTTCGATCAGGCGGTCCGGCGGCGCCTGGGCGAAGCGGGCTCGCAGATCGCCGGGTTCCGCTACTTCAACGTATATGGTCCCAACGAATGGCACAAGGGCCGTATGGCTTCCGTGGCCTGGCACTTCTTCAATCAGTATGCGGCGGAGCGGCGCGTTCGCCCCTTCGTCGGGTCCGGGGGGTACGCGGACGGCGAGCAGCGCCGCGACTTCATCTCGGTCGAGGACGTGACCAGGGTCAATCTGCATTTTCTCGATCACCCCGAGCTGTCGGGTATTTTCAACGTCGGGACTGGACGGGCGCAGAGCTTCAACGACGTGGCGCTCGCCACGATCAACGCCTGCCGCAAGGCCGAGGGCGAGCAGCCTCTCGGGCTGGACGAGGCGCGCAGCCGCGGCCTGATCGAATACAGGCCCTTTCCGGAGGCGCTGAAAGGCAAGTACCAGAATTTCACCCAGGCGGACGTCGGCGCGCTGCGCCGCGCAGGTTTCGCCGCGCCTTTCCTTTCGGTCGAGGAGGGCGTCGAACGCTACTGCCGCCAGATGCTCGACGAAGGGAAGGCCGCCGGTCCTGATGCTCCGCGCCATGAGATATCATAGAAACATGGATCGCAATCCGGAGCTGACCTACAAGACGATCGAGGACACGGTCGGCGACACGCCTCTGGTGAGGCTCAAGCGCCTTCCGGGAAAGACCTCCAACATCCTCCTTGCCAAGCTCGAGGGCAACAATCCCGCGGGCTCGGTCAAGGACCGTCCCGCGATGTCGATGATCGTGCGCGCGGAGAAGCGCGGGACGATCAAGCCGGGCGACGTGCTGATCGAAGCGACGAGCGGCAACACCGGCATCGCGCTCGCGATGGCCGCGGCGATCCGCGGCTACCGCATGGTGCTCGTGATGCCCGAGCACCTGTCCGCCGAGCGGCGCCAGACCATGCGCGCCTTCGGCGCGGAGATCATCCTCACGCCCAAGGCGGGCGGGATGGAGGCGGCGCGCGACCTCGCCGAGAAGATGCAGCGCGAGGGCAAGGGGCGCATTCTCGATCAGTTCGCCAACCCCGACAATCCGCTGTCGCACTACGAGGGCACGGGGCCGGAAATCTGGCGCGACACGAAAGGGACGATCACGCATTTCGTCAGCAGCATGGGAACCACCGGAACCATCATGGGCTGCTCGCGCTTCTTCAAGGAGAAGAACCCGAGAATCCAGATCATCGGCTGCCAGCCCGAGGAGGGCTCGCAGATCCCCGGCATCCGCAAGTGGCCCGAGGCCTATCTGCCGAAGATCTACGACAAGGTGCGCGTGGACCGGCTGGAATACGTGAGCCAGGCCGACGCCGAGGACATGGCGCGCCGCATGGCGCGCGACGAAGGCATCTTCGCCGGCATTTCCTCCGGCGGCGCGCTCGCGGTCGCGTTGAGAATTTCGCGCGAAGCCGAGAACGCGACCATCGTGACGATCGTCTGCGACCGCGGCGACCGCTACCTCTCGACGGGTGTTTTCCCCGACTGACGGCGTTTACCGCGCGAGCGAATGACGCCGATCCTCGCATTCGATATCGAGACGGTGCCGGACGTCGCCGGCCTGCGCCTGCTTCGCGGTCTGGACGCGAAGATCTCCGAGCGGGACATCGCCGAGCACGCCCTCCAGCAGCGGCGCGCCCAGACCGGCAACGACTTCATGCCGCTGCACCTGCATCGGGTCGTGGCGATTGCCTGCGCGCTTGCGGAAGGAGACAGCTTCCGCTGCTGGTCGCTGGGCTCCCCTGACGACGGCGAGGGCGAGCTGGTGCGGCGCTTCTTCGACGGGATCGAAAAATACACTCCGCAACTGGTTTCCTGGAACGGCGGCGGGTTCGATCTGCCGGTGCTTCACTACCGCGGTCTTGTACACGGCGTGTCGGCGCCGCGCTACTGGGAACTGGGCGACGAGGACAAGGATTTCAGGTACAACAACTACATCAGCCGCTATCACCAGCGTCACCTCGACCTCATGGAAATGCTTTCTCTCTATCAGGGACGGAATTACGTGCAACTGGACGAGCTTGCCCGGCTCCTGGGATTTCCGGGCAAGCTCGGAATGGACGGATCGAAGGTCTGGGAAGCGTATCAATCGGGAAAGATCGACGACATCCGGAAGTATTGCGAAACGGACGTGGCCAACACGTATCTCGTCTTCCTTCGCTTCCAGCTTTTTCGCGGGGTGTACGATGAGGCGCGCTACCGGAAGGAGCTGGAACGCGTCCGGGACACGCTCGGCAAATCCAAAGACGACCACTGGCGCGAGTTTATCGGCCGGTGGGGCTGAACCCGAGAGTCCCGATGCCGATCGCCCTTATCGAATCCCTCGACCGGGAGGGCCGCGGCGTGGCCCACGTCGAGGGCAAAGCGGTGTTCGTCGACAACGGCGTCCCGGGCGAGCTCGTCGAATACTCCGCTTACCGCAAAAAGCCCGCGTGGGAAGCCGCGCGGATCGTGCGGATCGAGCGGGAGAGCGCGGCGCGAGTTTCCCCGCGCTGTGTCTTCTTCGGCACCTGCGGCGGATGTTCGATGCAGCACATCGAAGAACGTGCGCAGGTAGCCGCAAAGCAGCGCGTGCTCGAGGACGCGCTCTGGCACCTGGGCCGCGTTCGCCCCGAGACGATGTTGCGGCCTCTGTACGGGCTTTCCTGGGGATACCGGCACCGGGCGCGCATGTCGGTGCGCTGGGTGGAGAAGAAGGGCGGGTCCCTGGTGGGATTTCGCGAACGCAAGTCGAGCTACGTCACCGAAATGACGAGCTGCGAGGTGCTGCCGCCGAAAGTGTCGGCTCTGATCCGGCCGCTGCGCACACTCATCGACACCCTCGACATGCAGGGGCGCATTCCACAGATCGAAGTCGCCGTCGGCGATGCGCTGACGGTGCTCGTGCTGCGCGTGCTCGAAGCGGTCGGGGTGGAGGACCGCGAACGCCTCAAGCGCTTCGCGGAGGACCACGGCGTGCAGCTGTGGCTGCAGCCCGAAGGGCCCGACTCGGCGCGTCCGTTCTGGCCGCCGGATGCGCCGGACCTGTACTACACGCTTCCCGAGCACGGGCTTCGCATCGCGTTCGGCCCGACCGATTTCACCCAGGTCAACCATGCGGTGAACCGGCTGCTGGTGGGCCGGGCATTGTCGCTCCTGGATCCGCGGCCGGACGAGCGAATCACCGATCTCTTTTGCGGGTTGGGCAACTTCACTCTGCCGATCGCGGGCCGCGGCGCCGAGGTGCTCGGGGTCGAAGGCAGCGCGGGGCTGGTCGCCCGGGCCCTGGACAACGCCCGAGCCAACGCTCTGGCCGATCGCTGCCGGTTCGCGGTTGCAGACCTTTTCGACCCCGCGGCGTGCGCCCGCCTGCCGGCGTGCGACAAGGTGTTGCTCGATCCGCCGAGGGAAGGTGCGGTCGAGCTGGTGAAATCATTTGCCGCGAAACCCCCGGCCCGTATCGTCTACGTCGCCTGCGATCCGGCGACGCTGGCGCGCGACGGCGGGGTGCTCGTTCACACGCAGGGCTACCGGCTCGCCGCCGCGGGCGTGGTGAACATGTTCCCGCACACCTCGCACGTGGAGTCGATTGCGCTGTTCGAGCGGGACCAATGAAAAAGGGCGCCGCAGCGCCCTTTTTTCACCGGGTCTTCGGATCTAGTCTCGTTGTCCGCCCAGGGCGAGGAGAATCTGGAGCAGGTTTGCGAAGATGTTGAACAAACTCAGATACACGCCCGTCGTCGCCATGATGTAGTTGGTCTCGCCGCCGGTGACGATCCTGGACAGATCGTGCAGCAGGAACAGCGAGAACACGACGATCACCAGGGTGGAGATCGTGAGCGCGAGCGCGGGGATCTGCAGGAACATGTTGGCGATCATCGCGATGAGCAGCGCGATCATGCCGACGAACAGGAACTTGCCCATGAAACTGAAGTCGCGCTTGGTGGTCGTCGCGATGGCGCCCATGACGAGGAAAACCACCGCCGTGCCGCCCGCCGCGTAGCCGATGAGCTGCGCGCCGTTTCTCAAGGCGAGGGCGTAGTTGAGCATCGGTCCCAGGAACCAGCCGAGCAGACCGGTCATCAACAGCAGGAATGCGACACCGAGCATGCTGTTGCGGTTGGCGACGATCGCGAATTGCAGGCCGAACACCGCGGCGAGCATGACGAAGGTGGTGATGATCGGGTGCTGGATGAGGACCGACGCCGTCGCCATTCCGAGATAGGCGCCGGCAATGGTTGGCACCATCGTCAAGGCGAGGAGCAGGTAGGTATTACGCAGGACCTTTTGCGACCCGGCAGAGATCGCCGTCCCGAAAGTCCCATACGTGTTCTGGTTCGAGCGCACTGGTTGCAGTTCTGGTTGCATATTCATCCTCCGTCAAACGGACTGTGTTGATGCACCGCTTAGAGCGGTGAACGTCAGTCAAGGTTCAACCGCAGGGCAGTATAGCGATGCCTGCCTCGCGGCGCCATTACGATCATTCATATGGGGGTCGGATGCTACAATTCAAGCGCCGACAAGCACTTAGCCTCATGCGGCGAAAGGAAGGTTGGCCGAGCGGTTTAAGGCACCGGTCTTGAAAACCGGCAGGGGCGCAAGTCTCTCGTGAGTTCGAATCTCACACCTTCCGCCAATTCCCATAGAGTCCGAATCCACAGCACCCGCACTGAAGATCGGCGGACAACGCGTCCGTCGAGTCGGCGCTCGCGGCCGCGGCCGTATTATGGCATCGCGAACGGGAGTTCGACGCAGGTAACAAAGAGCGACGAAGTGTGGTTGGGGTCGCTGTTGCCCAAAGCGTGGTGCAGCAGGTAGTGCACCGCTTCATGCTTCAGCGACCAGAAGGTCCACGCGCTATCGTCGATCAGTATCAGATCCGGATTGGAATAGTAGAGACCGTTGTGCGGCAAGCCGTCGAGTGGTGAGACGAGCGCGCCTTCCTTTTCTATTATCACGAACGGCGCCGGCGCCTGTATGCCAGCACAATCCTCGACCATCTGATAAAGCTGCTCGAGGAAAACGACATTCGCCCGCGGATCGCTGGGCTCGACTACGGCGGCATATCGGAGCCGCATTCCGGCCGGGCCTTCGACATCGTGCTCGCACCCGTACCCGTGGCAGGGCGGCTGCTGCTCTGCCCCGCCGCCGCACCCCCCGAGCGCGGCCAGGAGCAGGAACGCTAGCAGCGCACCCATTGCGGGGCGATTTGCGGGTAAGCAAAGCGGGAAAGCCGAGGCTGTTAGCAGGATCATCAAGTTTAGGATGCTCTTTGGGCGGACACGCCTTCCGCCAATCTCCAAAAAAGGCGGCGGACATTGTCCGCCGCGTCAACCTCCCCTCTTTCCAAGCGCGCAACTCCGGTTGCGTCTTTGGACCAGCCCGCCGGCCCAGCGAATGAGAAGTCGGGCTAGTGCTTGGGTTCTTCGGACTTCCTGCGCTTGCTTCGTGCCGCCTTGCGCAGGCTCTGATAGAGATCCGCATGCTGCGATTTCAGATGGTCGATGATCTCGAAATCTTCTTTCTTTACGCGACTGAGGTCGATCCGCTCGACGTGGACCAGCCGCAGCAGCTGGCGAACGGGCTTGGGCATCGTGCGGCCGCTTTCGTAACGCGAGCCGCCGCTTTGTGTCACGCCGATCCGGGTCCAGAATTCTTCCTGGTTCAGGCCCAGACGCCTGCGGATTTCCCGCGGGTTGATGAGTTCAAGCAGCTTCATGGTTCGCTCCAGTACCGCTCAAAAATTGACAATGCCTATGCCAACAGCATGGACCGTGCCAGGGCCAAAAAAGACCCTCCGGCGGGGCTCGGCGGATCCTTACGTATCAACGGAATTTACGATAAAATTCAAGCACTTTTTTCGGGGCATGGATGGCGCTGATCGTTCAAAAATTCGGCGGGACTTCGGTGGGCACGACCGAGCGCATCAAAAGCGTCGCCGGTAGGATTTCCGCTTTCAAAGACGCAGGGCACGAGCTCGTTGTCGTGGTTTCAGCGATGAGTGGAGAAACCAACAGGCTGGTGGCGCTCGCGAAGGAGATCCAGCCTGAACCCGACCCGCGCGAATATGACGTGGTCTTGGCGACCGGCGAGCAGGTGACGATCGGCCTGCTGTGCATGGCGCTCCTTGAGCGCGGCGTCAAGGCGCGCAGCTACACCGGTGGACAGGTCAGCATTCTCACCGACAGCTCGTACACCAAAGCGCGCATTCGTAAAATCGACGAGGAGCGCATTCGTGCAGACCTTGCCGACGGAAGGATCGTCGTGGTCGCCGGCTTTCAGGGCGTCGATGCCGAGGGCAATGTCACCACGCTCGGCCGTGGCGGATCGGACACCACTGCGGTCGCGCTCGCCGCAGCCTTGAAGGCCGACGAGTGCCAGATCTACACCGACGTGGACGGGGTCTATACCACCGACCCCCGCATCGTGCCGGAAGCACGGCGCCTCAAGTCCGTGACCTTCGAGGAAATGCTCGAGATGGCGAGTCTCGGCTCGAAGGTCCTGCAGATCCGATCGGTGGAATTCGCCGGCAAATACAAGGTGCCCTTGCGCGTGCTCTCCAGCTTCCAGGAACAAGGCGAGGGCACGCTCATCACATTCGAGGAAGATGCAAAGATGGAAGAAGCCGTCATTTCAGGAATCGCGTTCAACCGCGACGAAGCCAAGATCACCGTGATGGGCGTGCCGGATCGACCCGGCATCGCCTACGCCATCCTCGGGCCGATCGGCGATGCAAACATCGACGTCGACATGATCATCCAGAACGCCGGCGTCGACGGCCTGACCGACCTGTCCTTTACCGTGCACCGCAACGAATACCAGAAGGCGCTCGACGTGCTCAACGGCCGGGTGAAGGACCACATCAAAGCCGCCGACATTCGCGGCGACCCCAAGATCTGCAAGGTCTCCATGGTAGGGGTGGGAATGCGCACCCACGCCGGGATCGCAAGCCAGATGTTCCGCACTCTCTCCGAGGAGGGCATCAACATCCAGATGATCTCGACCTCGGAGATCAAGATTTCGGTCGTGATCGACGAGAAATACATGGAGCTCGCCGTGCGGGCGCTGCACAAGGCGTTTGGACTCGATCAGCCCGCATAGAGGCGAGACCAAGCACTTGGATGTAATGTAAGATCGCGCTTCGAAGACAGGAGAGATGCCCGAGCGGTCGAAGGGGGCGCCCTGCTAAGGCGTTATACGGATTACCTCCGTATCGAGGGTTCGAATCCCTCTCTCTCCGCCAAGACCCAGAACCTGTATTACCGCCTGCTATAATCAGCACCTCGTTTCGCGCCCGTAGCTCAGTTGGATAGAGTACCTGGCTACGAACCAGGGGGTCGTGGGTTCAATTCCTGCCGGGCGCGCCAGTCAATACAAGCGGTTAAGTGGAAAGAACACTTAGCCGCTTTTTATTTGCATGGGGAGATTCGGGGACTTTTTCTCCAACGCTTCCCGTGCAATCATCGCCAGGCTCCGGTTCGTTCGATGGCGCTCATCCGTGATGCGGTTCAGCGCCTCCACCAGCTCGGCGACCTGGGCCACCGAGTAGTGCGCCGTCATGCCCGGGCGGTGTGCCAGAGAATGGCGGCGATCGTTTCTAGCCAGTGCAGCGGGCAGTCACGAAACGGGCCCGAAAGGGCCCGTTTTTTTTTGCGCGTATCATGCCGCATGGCCCTCGATATCCTGATCAAGAACGGCATCGTAGTGGATGGAACGGGTGCTCCGGCGAAGCGGGCAAGCATTGGAATCGCGCAGGGAAAAATCGCCGAAGTAGGGAATATCTCGGGAACGGCGAAAAGGACCATCGATGCCGGCGGCCTGGTGGTCGCCCCCGGCTTCATCGACCCGCACACGCACTACGACGCGCAGATCTGCTGGGACGGGGCGACCACGCCCTCGTCGTGGCACGGCGTGACCTCGGTGGTGATGGGCAACTGCGGCGTCGGCATCGCGCCGTGCCGGCCCGAGGCGCGCGAGATCGCGATGCGCGACCTGGTCAACGTCGAGGCGATCCCGTTCGAGGTGCTCGACGCCGGCATCACCTGGGACTGGGAGACCTTCCCGCAGTACATGGACGCCGCGGCGCGCAGGAAGCCGTCGCTGAACCTGGCGTTCCTCGCGCCGCTCACGCCGTTCCGGCATTACATCATGAATGAAGATTCTCTTGAAAGATCTGCCACTGCGGAAGAGACGGCGAAGATCAAGGCTTTATTGGGAGAAGCGATCGATGCAGGCGCGTTCGGCTTCTCGAGCACGCTGCTCAACCAGCACATGGGCTACGGCGGCCGCCCGCTCGCCTGCCGCAACGCCAGCCGCGAGGAGATCAAGGCCTACTGCAACGCGCTGCGCGAGCGCGGCAAGGGCTCGATCGAGTACGCGATGACGCGCCAGATCGCGGTGATGGAGGAGCCGGAGGTAGAGCTGCTCGGCTTCATGCTGGAGGAGAGCCGCCGCCCGGTCACCTTCATCGCCATGTTCGACCGCGACGACCTGCCCGAGGCGGCGCGCGAGACGCTGCGCAAGGTGCGACCGCTGATCGCGAAGGGCGCGCGGCCGCAAACCTCGCCGCTGCCGCTCACGCGCGAGGTCAACATGCGCAACCCCTTCGGCTTCGCGGGCTTCCCGTCGTGGAAGCGCCTGTTCGTGGACAAGTCAAAAGAGGCCCAGGCCGCCGTATATCGAGATGTGAATTTTAGAAATCAATTCAGGGAAGATCTGAAGCGGCCGGCGTCGTTCGGCAACTGGGCGCGCATCACGCTGCACGAGGTCAAATCCGCGCATTTGAAAAAGTACGAAGGCAAGACCGTGGCCGAGATCGCCGCGGAGCAGGGCAAGGACGGGGTTGATGCTCTTCTGGATATTACTTTAGAAGATGATTTAGAGAATGAATTTACCATCCAGTCGTACAACAACCGCGTCGACCGGATGGCGGAGATCCTCAACGACCGCTCGGTGCTGCTCGGCCTGGGCGACGGCGGCGCGCACCTCGACATGCTGTGCGACTCGGGCTACCCGACCTACGTGCTCGGCATGTGGGTGCGGGAGAGGAAAGTGCTGACGCTCGAGGAAGCCGTGCGGCGCATGACCTCGGACCCCGCGGATTTCTTCGGCATCAAGGATCGCGGCCGTCTGAAGCCTGGCCTTGCAGCTGATGTTGCTATTTTTTCTGAAAAAGAAATTGGTTCCGGTGGTCGTCCGGAAAGGCTCTACGACCTGCCGGGCGGCGCGAAGCGGATGGTGATGCGCTCGCGCGGCGTCGAGATGACGCTGGTCAACGGCGCGGTCACCTGGGAGAAGGGCGCGCTCACCGGCGCCGCCGCCGGGAAAGTACTGCGCTCCTGACTCTATCGAGCTTGCCGGCCTGCGCGCGAATATGGGACCGCGGCGAGCAGCACCCCGGGTGCAAATGCGATGGCCCTTATCACGATTATTTGTCGGTCCAGGGCAGTTCCTTCCAGAGCTGCCTGAACTGGGCGTCGCCGGCGCGGATCTCGGCATCGAATTGCGCCGGCGCGAGAAAGCGCAGCGGCGCGAAGACCTTCACCGCCTGCGCCTGGAACTCGGGGTCGGCCGCGGCCTGCGCTACTGCCTTCACGAGCCGCTCGAGGATGTCCGCCGGCATGCCCTTGGGCGCGGCCATCCCGCGCAGCGCGACCATCTCGAAGGGAAAGCCCTGCTCGCGGCCGGTGGGCAGTTCGGGCGCGAGGTTCGAGCGCGCGGGGCCGAACTGGCCGAGGTTGCGCATCGGCGCGCCGCCGCGGATCGACTGCAGCGACTCGCCGACGTTCATCGCCGCGATGTCGATCTGCTTCCCCATAATCGCGGCGCGGACTTCGGAGCTTCCCTTGAACGGCACGTGCGTGAGCTTCACGCCTGCGGCGCGCTCGAACATGAGCATCAGGAGGTGGTCGTCGGAGCCTACGCCCGTCGTCCCGACGGTCAGCTTGCCGGGATTCGCGCGCGCCCAGGCGGCGAGCTGCTGCAGGTTCTTCACCGGCGTGTCGGCGTGCACGGCGAAGTTGCACGGGTCGTCGATGATGTTGCCGAGCAGCTCGAAGCGCTGCGGGCTGCCGAAGATCGCCTGGCGCTCGATCGGGATCGTCATCAGCGGCGGCGTGTTGATGAAGCCGATGGTGTAGCCGTCGGCCGGCGCGTTGGCGAGCGCGCCCATCCCCACCTCGCCGCCGGCGCCCGAGCGGTTCACGACCAGCAGCTTGGCGCCGCCGCCGAGGTACTTCTCGATGTACGGCGCGATCGCGCGCCCGACCACGTCGGTGCCGCCGCCGGGCGGGTAGGCGATGATCATGGTGATCGGCTTTTCGGGATACGCCGCCGCGGCGCAGGCAGGGAGCAGCGCGAGCAGGACCCAGCACAGGAAACGTTTCATCGGCACCTCCTCGGCGCGTATCATCTCACGCATGAAAACAATCAAGGTAAATGGGGAAACGGGCGGCGCCGAGTTATACTGCAATCAATACGTTGCGCTCAGCGGATCACCTACGAACCAGGGGTCGTGGGTTCAATTCCTGCCGGGCGCGCCAAATTACCCAAGGGGTTGCGCAAGGCAGCCCCTTTCTTTTGGGCCAGCGGGAATTCTGGAGCCGGTGCATCACAGCGAAGCACTCGACGATAAACTGCAGCTCGCCAACCGGCATTGCACTGATTCCCATGCCCGACAAGCCGAACCCCAAGCGCACTCACAAGCTGGAGGACCATCTCCACGGCCGTGATTACGATCACAGTCACGACCCGGACGAAGACGCCGATCACGACCACGATCACTACGAGGCCGATGGCCGCCTCGAGGACAATGCCCTGTGGATCCAGGACCATGTCTCGCTTCTCAGTGTCGGGATCGATATCGGCTCTTCGGGGACGCAAGTCATTTTTTCGCGCATCAACCTGAGGCGAATGGGCGAGGAGCTTTCGAGCCGTTACTTCGTGGTATCCCGGGAAACGCTGTTCCAGTCTCCGGTCTCCCTGACCCCTTACCGGAGCGAGGAGTCGATCGACGATGCCGAGCTCGCGGCCATCATCGACCGTGCTTTCGCCGACGCCGGCCTGCATCCGGACGACATCGATGCCGGGGTCGTGATCCTGACCGGGGAGGCTCTGCGGCGCGAGAACGCCGAAGCCATCGCCAACCTTCTTGCGGAGCAGCGCGGGGAGTTCGTCTGCGCCACCGCCGGCCACCACATGGAATCGATGCTTGCGGCCTTCGGCTCGGGGGCCGCCCGCGTATCTCGCGACTCCGGAAAGCGCATCCTCAACGTCGATATCGGCGGCGGCACCACCAAGCTTGCCCTTGTCGAGCGCGGAAAGGTGATCGCCACCGCCGCATTGCACGTCGGGGGCCGGCTGCTGGTGATCGACGAGGGGAGGCGCATCGTGCGGCTGGATCCCGCAGGACGCCATCTCGCCGCGCAGGCCGGATTCCACTGGAGCCGCGGGGACGTCGCCGACGCCGCCGCCATGGAGCGGGTCGCCGAATGGATGGCCGATGCCGTTCTCGCCTCGGTTTCGGAGCGCCCCTTTCCGGCCGAGGTGCAGAACCTGTTTCTGACCGAACCGCTCCCGGGGCTGGACGGAGTCGACGGCGTGATGTTTTCCGGCGGGGTGGCCGAATACGTCTATCAGCGCGAAACGCGCGAATTCGGAGACATGGGCCCCCTGCTCGGCCGCGCGCTGCGAAGAAAGGTGGATGCGGGTGCCTTGCCCTGGCCCTTGCTGCCGCCCGGTGAGTGCATCCGCGCCACGGCGCTCGGGGCCTCCGAGTACAGCGTGCAGTTGAGCGGCAATACGATCTATATCTCCAATCCGGGAGCGCTGCTGCCCAGGAGAAACCTGCAGGTACTGCAACCGTCTTACGTCTGCGAGGACTCCGTCGACCCGGAGCGGCTCGCCCAAGCCATCCGCGAACACTTCAAGGCCTTCGATCTCGTCGAAGGCGAAAGCGAGGCCGCGCTCGCGTTGCGCTGGGAGGGGAGCCCGTCCTACGAGCGCATTTCGGGGTTTGCCCAGGGCATCCGCCGCGGCCTCGCCAACACCATCGCGAAGCGCATGCCTCTCTACATCATGGTCGACGGGGACATCGCGCAAACCCTCGGGGCGATCCTGCGCGATGAAATGGGCGTCGACAGTGAAATCCTCGTCATCGACGGCGTCGTCCTGTGGGATTTCGACTATATCGACCTGGGGCGTATTCGCATGCCCTCGCAGACCGTCCCCGTCACCGTCAAATCCCTGGTATTCAGCGAGGACCCGCGCGACCCCCAGGGCCGGGCGCGACGCCCGCATCGCGGCCATCACCAAGTTCCGCCAGGCTGAACGCTGCGGGGGCGAACGGCGGCCGCAGGCCGTTGAAGTCGAAGGGTATAATGTCGGCACAAACGGAGAGGCAAATGGGCGTCGAATCGCATTACAGCAGCAAGAAGGACCGGGTTTTCGTGAGGGGGATCACCGGCCACTACAAACTCAAGGACGAGCTCGCGCGGCTGCGCGCGATGCCGCGCGTGCGCAAGGGCTCCGAGATCAAATTCGTGGACGGACCGCAGGCCTACAGCCGCCATTACGTCGAGCCCCATGACGGGCTGACCCAGACCCTGCATATCCACCTGGAGGAATACGGCCCGGGGGGTAAGTCCCAGAAGCACGGGCACGTGAACGAGGCGGCGTTCTACATCCTAGACGGCGAGGGCTACGAGATCCACGACGGCGTGCGCTACGACTGGTCCGCCGGGGATATCGCGGTCGTGCACAACAACTGCGTGCATCAGCACTTCAACGCCGATCCGGTGAAGCCGGCGCGGGCCCTGGTCCTCAAGACCAAGCCGATGTACATGTTCATGAACATGCTGTTCCAGCATTTGGTCGAGCCGCGCCCCACGGAGCCTGCACCGGGCGGACGGGATTTTCAGGCGCGAGAGTCGGAGCAAGACCGCAATCACTCGAAATAAAAGTAACGAAGGAGCGGAAACATGGCCTGGGGTGAATCGAAAGCCTGGAAGCGCGGCAGCGCGCACCAGAAGCTGTATCAGAGTCTGCTCGACAATGC
>Ga0137412_10001129_pt1 | contig 20272 bp, 21 predicted proteins | sample CZODoug2_1_16fun_FD_122160 | JGI IMG/M metagenome (GOLD analysis project Ga0137412, IMG submission 122160) | Vadose zone soil fungal communities from Angelo Coast Range Reserve, California, USA - CZODoug2_1_16fungal (Hybrid Assembly) | ecosystem: Environmental > Terrestrial > Soil > Vadose zone...
CCACCCTGGCCGACCGGTACATCAACGACCGGTTCCTGCCGGACAAGGCGATCGACCTGATCGACGAGGCCGGCGCCAGGATGCGGATCCGCCGCATGACCGCACCGCCGGACCTGCGCGAGTTCGACGAGAAGATCGCCGACGCGCGCCGGGAGAAGGAATCCGCGATCGACGCGCAGGACTTCGAGAAGGCGGCCAACCTTCGGGACCGCGAGAAGACCCTCGTCGGTCAGCGCGCCGAGCGCGAGAAGCAGTGGCGCTCAGGCGATCTCGACGTGGTCGCCGAGGTCGACGACGAGCAGATCGCCGAGGTGCTCGGCAACTGGACCGGCATCCCCGTGTTCAAGCTGACCGAGGCCGAGACCACGCGCCTGCTCCGCATGGAGGATGAGCTGCACAAGCGGATCATCGGCCAGGAGGACGCGGTCAAGGCGGTCAGCAAGGCCATCCGGCGTACCCGCGCCGGCCTGAAGGATCCGAAGCGGCCGTCGGGCTCGTTCATCTTCGCCGGCCCGTCCGGTGTCGGTAAGACCGAGCTGTCCAAGGCGCTCGCCGAGTTCCTGTTCGGCGACGACGACGCCCTCATCCAGATCGACATGGGTGAGTTCCACGACCGCTTCACCGCTTCGCGGCTGTTCGGCGCCCCTCCCGGGTACGTCGGCTACGAAGAGGGCGGCCAGCTCACCGAGAAGGTGCGGCGCAAGCCGTTCTCCGTCGTCCTGTTCGACGAGATCGAGAAGGCGCACCAGGAGATCTACAACAGCCTGTTGCAGGTGCTCGAGGACGGCCGTCTCACCGACGGCCAGGGTCGCACGGTCGACTTCAAGAACACCGTGCTGATCTTCACGTCGAACCTTGGCACGTCCGACATCAGCAAGGCGGTCGGGCTCGGCTTCACCCAGGGTGGCGGCGAGAACAACTACGAGCGGATGAAGCAGAAGGTCAACGACGAGCTGAAGAAACACTTCAGGCCGGAGTTCCTCAACCGCATCGACGACATCATCGTCTTCCACCAGTTGACGCGCGAAGAGATCATCACGATGGTCGATCTGATGATCGGCCGGGTGTCCAAGCAGCTCAAGGCCAAGGACATGACCATGGAGCTGACGGACAAGGCGAAGGCGCTGCTGGCCAAGCGCGGCTTCGACCCGGTGTTGGGTGCCCGCCCGCTGCGGCGGACCATCCAGCGCGAGATCGAGGACGCGCTCAGCGAGAAGATCCTGTTCGACGAGATCGGAGCGGGTCAGCTCATCACCGTCGACGTGGACAACTGGGACGGCGAGGCCGCCAACATCGAGGATGCGGCGTTCACGTTCGTGGGCAACAAGCGCGTCTCCGCGGACGCCGAAGCAGGCGCCGATCCAGCCCTCGCCGGTGCACCCGGCTCGGGCGGCACGACGACGGCCACGGCCACCGAATAACAAGCCACCGAATAACAGCTGTACACGCGAGGGCCCCCGACACACGTGTCGGGGGCCCTCTGTGTGGGCGATACCCTCACCGAGCAACCCCATCGAATCCCTAGAAAGGCCCGCATCATGCTGGTAGTAACCACCAACGACATCCCCGGCTGGGAGATTCAGCGCGTGTGTGGCGAGGTATTCGGTCTGACTGTCCGATCGCGAAATGCCTTCGCGCAGATGGGCGCCGGTTTCAAGTCCATGTTCGGCGGCGAACTGCAGGGCATGACGAAGAACCTCGCGGAGAGCCGCAACGAGGCGATGGGCAGGCTCATCACCGAGGCCCGCGCCCGCGGCGGGAACGCGATCGTGGCGATGCGGTTCGACACCACCGAACTGGGTGACGTGTGGACTGAGATCTGCGCCTACGGCACCGCGGTGCAGGCCGTGCCGGTGACCGATGGCGCCAAGTACACCGCCCAGCAGTTGGGCTACGGCAGCGGAACCTAACCTTCGTCGATCCGCTCTGCTTATGATGCTTGCGTTAACGACGCACGCAGGAATCCTGGTGGAAATCCGGAACGGTCGCGCCACTGTGAATAGTCAGACCCGACGGCGTCACCCTCTGATACGGGACGCGAATTCCCGAAAGGAATCGACATGACCACTTCTGACGCTCGGCGGAGCGCCGCTCCTGCCCTCGACCTGTCGGCCACCAAGGCCGCAATCTGGCTGGCAGGCACCGCCTTCCTAGCACTGCTGGTGCTGTACTTCGTCGGCGTGGACCAGGGTGCAACCTCGGTGTTCGGCGACAACATGTACATCCACGAGTTCGTTCACGACGCCCGCCACCTCCTCGGCTTCCCCTGCCACTGACGGCCGGAGGAGTCAACAAGAAATGGAAAAGCAAATAATCGGGCGTGGCCTCTTGGCCGGCGCCGTTGCAGGCGTGCTCGCGTTCGGCTTCGCGAAGATCTTCCTGGAGCCCGTCATCGGTCGTGCCATCGACTTCGAGGATGGCACGGCCGCTGCACACCAGGCCATGCAGATGGCCGCAGGCGGCCACAGTCACGCTGAGGAGGGCGGTGAGCTGTTCAGCCGTGGCATTCAGTCGACCATCGGCATGGGCTTCGGCGTGGTGCTCTTCAGCATCGCGATGAGCGCGTTGTTCGCGGTCGTCTTCGCGGTCGCCTACGGCCGGGTCGGCAACGTGTCGGCACGGGTTCTTTCGGTGCTGGTGGCCGCAGGCATGCTGATCTCACTGTGGATCGTGCCTGCCCTGAAGTACCCCCCGAATCCGCCTGCGACGAGTGACGACGCGACCATCTTTCAACGCTCGATGCTCTATCTGCTGATGGTGGGCCTCTCCGCGATCCTGATGGTCGCCGCGGTGTACCTCGGGCGCCAACTGGCCCCGAAACTCGGCGCCTGGAACGCGACGCTCGTCGGCGGCGCGGCGTACCTCGTCGCGGTGTTCGTCGTGATGTTGATCCTGCCGACGATCAGCGAAACCCCTGGCCCCATCGTCGACGGCGCGGGAGTAATCGTCTTCCCGGGGTTCCCGGCGATCGACATGTACGAGTTCCGCCTGTACACGTTCACCACGCAGTTGATCATCTGGACGACCATCGGCCTGGTGTTCGCCGTACTGATCTCGAAGGTGCTGGACGGCAGGCGAAAAGAGTTGGACGTTACCGTCGCTGGATGAGTGACAGTGAGTGAAGTCGTCCGGCTGACCCTGGTGTCGCATGCCATGACGGACGCCATGGCGGCCGGACGATTTCCCATCGACGAGTCCGTGAACGCCGTCGGCCACCGCCAGGTGGACGCCACCGTCGAACTCGGGCCCGTCGACTTGGCGCTGTGTGGACCCGAGAAGCGGACCCGCCAGACCGCCGAACTGCTCGGCCTGCGGGCCAGGACCGATCCGCAGCTGGCGGACCTCGATTGCGGTGCCTGGCGCGGCGCCGTCCTCGGTGGGGTGCCGCCCGCCGACCTTGCCGTGTGGTTGACCGAACCCGCGCAGGCGCCGCACGGCGGCGAGTCGGTGGTCGACCTGATCGGTCGGGTCCGCGGCTGGCTGGACACGGTGAGCGGCCACCGCGGCCGATTGGTCGCCGTCACCCACCCTTCGGTGATCCGCGCGGCGATCCTGGTGGTGCTCGATGCGCCGCCAAGATCGTTCTGGCGCATCGACGTTGGACCGGCCAGTCACACCGTGCTGCACTTCCGCGGGCAGGCGTGGACGTTGCGGTCAACGGGCTGAATCAGCCGACCGGGATGAGTCCGAACGCCTGCTTCGCGATCGACAGCAACCACTCGGCCGCCGCCAGGCTGCGGTATTTCTGCCAGTTCAGCTGAAAGCTCACCACCCAGGCCTGTCCGGTGCGGTCCTCGGCGTACCAGCTGAAGGTCAGGTCTCCCGGCAGGTTTCCGCCCTTGGCGCCGATGTAGCGCCAGTTCGATTGGTTTAGATCGATGCCCGGCGTTGCCGAGAGGATGTCGCGGACCGGTGCCGCAGGCCCGACCGCTGCCGTCTGCAATGCGGCGTGCACCCGGCAGATGTCGGCGGCGCTGCCGTACCACTCGGCGCCGAATCCCGAAGCGGGCGTGTGGGTTCGGTACGGGTCGGGGTCGTAGGGGTTCTTGTTGGTCAGCTCGAGTATCCGCGCGCGGCCCTGTGACCCGCCGTGCTCGACGGCCTTCTGCCACTGCTCGCGGATGTCGGGATCACCCCAACCGATGGCGAACAACTCGTGCGCGGTGGGGAACGGCGTCATGCTGGCGGGGTCGTGGTGACCTGCCGCGACCAGGGCCCGATCGACGGCGCCAGGACCGAGTCGGGCGATGAGCAGATCGGTGGCCATGTTGTCGCTCGCCGAGATCATCTGCTGGGCGGCGTCGTGCACCGACACCCTTGAGCCGGGCGGAAGGTGATCGAAGCCCGCCGAACCGACGGCCTTGTCCTCGGCGGTGATGGTCAACTGATCGGTCCAGCTCAACGTGCCTACATTGACGGCGTCCGCAACGGCAAGCAGCACATACAGTTTGAAGATGGACGCCAGCGGGAGCGACTGGTCGAGATTGCTGCCCGCCAACGTCGTGCACTTGCCGTCGATCACCTTGGACACCTGGTACGAGTAGCGGGCTCCGGACTTCGTCAGCTCCGCATCGATGTCGGCCCACTCATGAATCGGGGGCGGCTGGATGGTGACCTTGAAGCGGTCCACCAAACCGCCGTCCTTCGTCCGCAGGGCGATGTCCTGAGCAGCCCCGTAGGACGTCAGCGTGTGCAGCGTCGCCTCGCCTGCGCCGACGTCGATGCTCGTCACGGTGATGGGCCGGTCCCACCACAGCCGGTCAAGGGCAGCCACGACGTTGTCCACCTGGGCCGGGACGGCCAGCGTGTGCACCCCGATGGGGCCGATGGGCCAGTCGGAGTTGACCATGTCCAGGGTCTGCTTGGCGTGCAGGCCCTGCGGGGTGTTCATGTCGATGTGCACCCCGTACGTGGCGGCGTCCGCAGGAGGCGGGCCTGCAGGGGCGCAGCCGCAAGCCAGGGAGATGACGAGCGCGACGGCGACCCACGAGCCGGCCGCGCGGCGTCGCCCCCGGCTTGCGCTGTGCGTCGCTACGCTCAAGCCCGCTGAACGTCCAACACAACCTCGAACTCCAGAAGCGAGGCTCCGGTGGCCACCGGGTTGGCCCGCTGGCCTGCGTGCGCCTCGACGGCCGGGCCACTCGCCCAGGCCTGGAACGCCTCTTCGGTCTCCCACTGCGTCACCACGAAGTAGCGGTCTTCGCCCTTGACGGGGCGCAGTAGTTGGAACCCCAGGAAACCGGGCTGGTTGTCGACGGCGTGCGCACGGTTCGCGAACCGCTTCTCCAACTCCGGGCCTGCGTCGGCTGGAACCTCGATCGCGTTGATCTTCACCACTGGCATGAGCATCAGGCTACCGCCCGGCCACACCGCCTCGGCGAGGCAGGATGGCGTGATGCGCACCGAACTGTTGACCAGCCGGGGCGGCCGTGGAGAGCCCATCGTGCTGGTTCACGGTCTGATGGGGCGGGGCAGCACGTGGTCGCGTCAGCTGCCGTGGCTGACCGAGGCCGGGAGGGTGTACACCTACGACGCGCCGTGGCATCGCGGCCGCGACGTCGCAGACGCCCAGCCGATCAGCACCGAGCGGTTCGTATCCGATCTGTCCGACGCGGTGGCCGGTCTCGGTGGGCCCGCCACGCTGATCGGGCATTCGATGGGCGGCCTGCACGCGTGGTGCCTGGCCGCGGTGCGGCCCGAGCTGGTGACGGCCTTGGTGGTGGAGGACATGGCGCCGGACTTCCGCGGGCGCACGACGGGTCCGTGGGAGCCGTGGCTGCATGCGCTGCCCGCCGAGTTCGCTTCGGCGCAAGAGGTTTTCGATGAATTCGGTGAGGTGGCCGGGCAATACTTCCTGGAGGCGTTCGACTGCACCGATACGGGTTGGCGGTTGCACGGCCATCCCGAGCGCTGGATCGAGATCGCAGCGGAGTGGGGGACCAGGGACTACTGGGCGCAGTGGCGTTCGGTGTCGGCGCCTGCGCTTCTCATCGAGGCGGGCAACACCGTCACCCCGCCGGGACAGATGCACCAAATGAACGAGACCGGCCGCCGGGCAACGTATTTACGCGTACCTGGGGCCGGTCATCTCGTTCACGACGACGCGCCACGGGAATACCGGTGCGCCGTCGAGACGTTTCTAGCGACGTTCACCCATGGCGCCTGAAGCGGGCCACATGGGGCTCCGCTCGAAACGCGTCCGGACGGCGTCGATGTCGTGCTCTACGCGGTAGTCGTCACGGTCTTCGCTCACGCCCGCCAGGTAGGTGCGCATGGGTTGCCCACGGTGGGCGGCCCAGCTCAACGCCACGGCAACAGCGAAGGGTGCGATGAGGATCAGGAAGGTAAGTATCACGCTCATGGCAGCAATTGTTCGATGAAATATATTCCGCCAACAGTGGCAGAAGTGACCCCATACGATAAGATACTGCCATGATCAAAAGTGTCTCGGTGTTGGTGCTCGACGGGCTCGCGATGTTCGAGTTCGGCGTCATCTGCGAGGTGTTCGGCATCGACCGTTCCGCCGATGGTGTGCCCAACTTCGACTTCAAGGTCTGCGGCCCCGAACCGGGGCGTCCGCTACGGACGTCGGTGGGGGCGTTCATCACGCCCGATCACGGCCTCGATTCGCTGGTCGGTGCGGACCTGGTGGCGATTCCCGCGATGTCTGGCACCACCTACATGCCCGAGGCGCTCGAGGCCATCCGGGCGGCCGTCGACGCAGGCGCGATCGTCCTGACGGTCTGCTCGGGTGCGTTCGTCGCGGGCGCCGCCGGACTGCTCGACGGGCGGCCGTGCACCACGCACTGGATGCACGCCGACGATTTGGCGCGGATGTATCCCACCGCGCAGGTTGACCGCAACGTGCTCTTCGTCGACGACGGCAACCTGATCACCAGCGCGGGCACCGCGGCGGGCATCGACGCATGCCTGCACCTGGTGCGCCGGGAACTCGGCAGCGAGGTCACCAACACGATCGCTCGCCGCATGGTCGTGCCGCCGCAGCGCGATGGCGGCCAGCGCCAGTACATCGACCAGCCGATCCCCGTCCGATGTTCGGACGGGTTTGCGCCCCACCTGGATTGGATCCTGACCAACCTGGACAAGCCGCACACGGTCGCGACCCTGGCCAAGCTGGCGAACATGTCGGCCCGCACGTTTGCGCGCAGATTCGTCGAGGAGACCGGCCGTACGCCCATGCAGTGGGTGACCGACCAGCGGGTGCTCTACGCACGCAGGCTGCTCGAGGAGTCAGACCTCGACATCGACCACGTCGCCGACAAGTCCGGCTTCGGCACCGCAACGCTGCTGCGACATCACTTCCGTCGGGTCATCGGCGTCACGCCGTCGGACTATCGCAGGCGGTTCGCGTGCGACGACTCCGGTGTCGCCGCAACGGCTTAACGCGAGTTCTGGCGCTCCAACGCATAGATCCGCCAGCGGCCAGGGACGCCCTTGAGGTCGTGCTCGCCACGATCTTCGAAGACCCGCCGGGATCCGGTGACGATCTCGCGCACGGTCGACGAGACCAGGACCTCGCTCGGCCCGGCCAACCCGGAGACGCGCGCGCCGATGTGCACGGCCATGCCCGCGATGTCGTCGCCGCGCACCTCGACCTCGCCCGAATGCACCCCGACCCGCACCTCGATGCCCAGGGCAGCGACCGCGTCGACGATGGCCTCCGCGCAGCGCAGCGCGACGCTGGGGCTGATGAAGGTCGCGACGAAGCCGTCGCCCGCGGTGTTCACCTCGAGCCCCTGAAACCGCGCGAGCTCGTGGCGGACGACGGCGTCGTGGTTGTCGAGCAGGTCGCGCCAACGGTCGTCGCCGAGCGTGGCGGCACGCGCCGTCGAGCCGACGATGTCGGTGAACAGAATGGTGATGAGCACGCGTTCGGCGTCCGAACCGCCGCGCACCCCGGTGACGAACTCCTCGACCTCCTCGAGGATTGCCGTGGTGTCGCCGACCCAGTACAGCGTGTCGGCCCCTGGCAACTCGACGTAGCGGGATCCCACGACGTTCTTGGCCAGGTATCGGCCGTGTCCGACGGTCACGAACTGGGAGTCGGCACGGTGCAGGATCAGGGTCGGCGCGGAGATGTGAGGCAGCCTGTCGCGCATGTCCGCATCGGCAAGGACCTGGTTCGACATGCGGGCCATGCTCGGCGACGCGGCGCGGTTGCCCGCGACGTCCCACCACGTACGGAACGCGCGATCGGTGGCGACGGACGGCGCAACGGCCTCGAGAACGTCGAGACCCCGGTCGATTGCATCCGGTTCGAGGGCCACCGTCGTGTAAGGACTGGCCCCGTTGACCTGCGCACCGGCGTCGTAGTCGGGTGCCCACAAGGCGCGGGCCGACGCGTTGACGAGCACCAGACTGGACACCCGCTCGGGGTGGTCGGCCGCCAGCAGCAGCGCACTCATCGCCGAGAACCCGGAGCCGAAGATGGTCGCGCGTTCGCATCCGAGCGCGTTCATCACCGAGACGGCGTCCTCAGCCCAGCACGACATGGTGATGGTGTCGGCCGATGCGATCTTGGACGACATGCCCATGCCGCGATGGTCGAACCGGATCACCCGGCTGAACGACGCCAGACGGCGATAGAACCTGGACATCGACGGCTCGTCGTCGATCGAGTCGATCGGGATGAACGGGCCCGGCATCACGACCAGATCCACCGGGCCGTCGCCGAGGACCTGGTAGGCGATGTCCAGATCGCCACGCGATGCGTAGCGAGTTCGCGGTGCCTGCGCCACGGCGACCAGCCTAGTCAGCCGGCCTCACCCGCGAGCGCAAACCGGCCGTCCGGGGTCTGCTCGACGAGGCCGTCGGTCAGGAGCGAGTCTAGGGCGCGGTCGCGCTGCGCGGTGTCCGAAAGCCACGCCAGGTCCAGCTGGCTACGGGTGACGGGAGTCGTGTTGTCGCGCAACACATCCAGAAGCCTGCCCCGGACCTGGCGATCGGTTCCGGCATAACGTTGCGGCCTGCGGGCGGGAGTGGTCGCTGGCGGGAAGCCTGCCGACCGCCAGGCGCAGACGCTCAGCGGACACAGGCCGCAGCGCGGCGACCGCGCCGTGCACACCGTCGCGCCGAGCTCCATCAACGCCACCGAAAAGCGCGGCGCGTCAGGGTCATTGGGCAACAGCGCGGCCACGTCGACGAGGTCACGGACGCTGGCGGGTGAATCGGCCCGACCGTGCACCGCCCTTGCCACCACCCGACGCACGTTGGTGTCCACGACGGGAACCCGCCGGTCGTAGGCGAAGCAGGCCACGGCCCGCGCCGTGTAGCTGCCGATCCCCGGCAGCGTCAGCAGTGTGTCCACGTCGTCGGGCACCTCGTCGCCGTGTTCGGCCGCGATCGCGATGGCGCACTCGTGCAGTCGCTTGGCGCGTCGTGGATAGCCGAGTTTGCCCCAGGCCCGCAACACGTCGGCTGCGCTGGCGGCTGCGGTGGCAGATGGCGTCGGCCAGCGGGCCACCCAGTCGCGCCAGATCGGCTCGACCCGCGCCACCGGCGTCTGCTGCAACATGAACTCGCTCACCAGGATCTGCCATGCCGTGACGCCCTCGTGCCGCCATGGCAGGTCGCGGTGCTCGCGGGCGTACCACGTCAACAGCTCTCCCGAATCGATCATCGAGCGCCGGTCCTGCACAATGGGCGCCATGCCTCGGACCAGCCCAGTGACTGCATGGAAAGCACTCAAGGAGGGTAACGAGCGCTTCGTCTCCGGCTCGGTGCAACATCCCAGCCAGAGTGTCGCCGACCGGGCCAGGCTGACTCACGGACAGAAACCCACTGCGGTGCTGTTCGGCTGCTCCGACAGCCGGGTGGCCGCCGAGATCATCTTCGATCAGGGCCTCGGCGACATGTTCGTCGTGCGCACCGCCGGTCACGTCGCCGACTCGGCCGTATTGGGGTCCATCGAGTACGCCGTCACGGTGCTCGACGTGCCGCTGATCGTGGTGCTCGGGCACGACAGCTGCGGCGCGGTGAAGGCCACGCTGGCCGCACTCGAGGACGGCGACGTGCCAGGCGGATATGTCCGCGACATCGTCGAACGCGTCACGCCGTCGATCCTGCTCGGCCGCCACGCAGGCCTGACCAGGGTCGACGAGTTCGAGACCCGCCACGTCAACGAGACGGTCATACAGCTGAGGGTGCGCTCCGCGCCGATCGCTCAGCGGATCATCGAGGGCAAATTGGCGATCGCCGGGGTCACCTACCACCTGGCCGACGGGCGAGTGGTGCTACGCGACCACGTCGGCGATATCGGCGAATAGCCCGCGACACGCCGAGCCACCTCGGCCGACTCGGGCTGACCTGGCCTTACCGTGGACTCGTGCTGGATCTTGAACCGAAGGGCCCACTGCCTACCCAGATCTACTGGCGGCGTAGGGCGCTGGCGATCGGCATCGGTGTGGTCGTGGTCGCCATCGTCGCAGCAATCGCCATCCTGGTGGTGAGCAACAGCACCGGCGACACCAAGACGCCTACGTCGAGCGCGGCGGCTCCGACCCCGCTGCCAGGGGAGAACCCCGAGGTCAAGACCCCGGTGCAGCCTCCGGCGCAACTCGCGCCTGCGCCGACGCCAACGCCGTCCGCAGCTGTGACGCCGCCTCCCGTGCTGAAGGAGGGCGACGACTGCCCCGACTCCACGCTCGCGGTCAAGGGCATCACCAACCAGCCTGACTTCGTCGTCGGCGATCAGCCGAAGTTCACGATGGTCGTCACCAACATCGGCCTAGTGGCCTGCAAGCGGGACGTCGGTGCCGCCGTGCTGGCGGCCTACGTCTACTCGCTGAACAACGACCGGCTGTGGTCGAACCTGGACTGCGCCCCGTCCAACGAGACCCTGGTCAAGACCTTCAACCCCGGTGAGCAGGTCACCACCGAGGTCACCTGGACCGGTATGGGTTCTGCGCCGAACTGCCCGCTGCCTCGGCAGCCGATCGGCCCAGGCACCTACAACCTGGTCGTCCAGCTGGGCAACCTGCGGTCCGCCGCGGTGCCGTTCGTCCTCGCCGAGCCCACCGCACCGGCGCCGGGTGACGCACCGCCGCCCCCACCCGAGGGCGAACCGCCGGCGCCCGGCAACTGATTCAAGCCAGCTGCGCCCAAGTGAACCTTTTGCAGAAGAAGTGCGAGAGTGCCCCTGCAAAACGTGCGTTTCGGCGCAGACCGCGGGCGCCTAGGGTTTCCAGCCTCTGGACACCATCGCTGACCACGTGCGGCTGATGATGTCGTCCTCGCTGTCCTCTTTGATCACGCGGGTGACTTTCCACCTCAAACGCTCGAGCTTCGGCCAGACGCGGAGATCCTTGACGTACTGCACGCGGTTCGTTCGATGCTGATCTCCGTCGTACTCGGCACCGACCATGAATTCCTCCCATCCCATGTCGAGTATGCGAACGAGACGTCGGCGCTCGTCTACCACGGGAATTTGGGTGGTGGGCCTGGGAAATCCGGCGTCGATGAACAACAACCGGAGCCAGGTCTCCTTCGGTGATGCGGCGCCGCCGTCGACGAGCGGAAGGAGCTCACGCAGTTGCCGCAATCCGCGCTGACTCTGATGGTGTTTGGCAAGCAAGAGGACGTCCTCGATTGAGAAGACCTGTGCGCGCATCAGCGCGTCGAGCCGTTCGAGAGCCTTCCCGCGCGGCAGGTGTCGTCCCAGGTCGAATGCCGTGCGCGCACGGGTTGTGACGGGAAGGCCCGCGATCTTGGTGATCTCGCCATCCCCGAGGGTTTCGTTCCGTATCAACAGGCCGCGTTGTGGCCGCGCCCGCCTCGATATCAGTTCGATTGGGATGTCATCGTCGACCCATTGGGCGTCATGCAATGCGGATGCGGCTGCCCCTGCGATCACTGCCTGACGATCTGACGCCAACCAGGCGCCAACGGTGCGGTCTCGCAGCGATGGCGTTGAGATCTTGGGCACGTACACGCCGCGGAAGATCGGGCGATACCACCGCTGCAACTCGTACCGCGTCAACCGGGCAGCCGAGACCGCTTCGCTGCCAATGAAGACTTCCCCCATTGGCCGACTGTGGCAGGACCCTCCGACATTTCTTGAAGTGCACCTTTTGCAGAGGAAGTGCGAGAGCGCCCCTGCAAAACGTACGTCTCGATGCAGGGGCGTAGGAGCTCAGGCCAGCTGGTCGGAGAGCGTCGACTCAGCCAGCGCAGACAGTCCCTCCCGGATGTGGCGTGCCCACATCGACCCGATGCCGTCCACCGACTGCAGATCGCTCGCGCTGGCCGCCAGGACGCCCTGCAGCGATCCGAAGGACCGCACCAAGAGGTCGACGTGCGCGAACTGCAACCGGGGAATTCCTGCCATCGCGCGGTAACCCCGCGAGCTCATCGCCGAGTCCTGCGCCTCCAGCGTCGAGGGGTAGCCGAACACGCGTGCCAGCGCGGTGAAGTCGAGCAGCTCGTTGTCGGACAGCCCGTCGAGTTCGTCGAGCGTGACCGTCACCTGTGTGGTGTCCGGCGGGTCCGGATTGGCGTGATAGTCGCGCACCACCAGCTCGCGGGCCGTGTCGTTGTCGCCGACCAGTTCCTCGAGCTGCAGTTTGAGCTGACGCCCGTCGGTGCCGAGCTCCACCACGTCGGCGTCGATCTCCAGGCTGATCCGGCGCACCATCTCGAGGCGCTGCACCACCGTCATCACGTCGCGCAGCGTCACGAAGTCTTCGATCTCTGCGGTGGACAACTGCCGGTTGACCTCGTCGAGCCGGGACGTGTAGCGCTCCAGCGTGGCGATGGTCTGGTTGGTCCGCGACAGGATGGTCGCCGAATCGGGCACCACGTGGCGCTCACCTGCGACGTAGACCGTGACGATGCTCATCGAGTGGCTCACCGACACCACCGGATAGCCGGTCTGTACGGCAGTGCGCTCGGCTGAGCGGTGCCGGGTGCCGGACTCCTCGGTGGGGATCGACGCATCGGGCACCAGTTGGACGTTGGCCCGCAGGATGCGGGTGCCGTCGGTGGACAACACGACGGCGCCGTCCATCTTCGACAGTTCCCTCAGCCGGGTCGGGGCGTAGGCGACGTCGAGAGAGAAACCGCCGTCGCAGATGGACTCGACGCTGTCGTCGTAGCCGAGCAGGATGAGTGCCCCCGTACGCCCGCGCAGGATGCGCTCAAGGCCGTCGCGCAGCGCGGTGCCGGGGGCCAGCCGCCCCAGCGTCTCGCGCAGCGTGGGCCGCGACAGTTGCACCACATTGCTGCGGGCCGTCCTACCTGTGGACTTCACGGCCATTTCGTCTCCTAGGATCGGCCGCCATTGTCCGCGATGCGCTGCACCCCTTGCAACAGTCTGCCGATGTCCTCGCAGGTAATGGTCTGCAGGCCCGCAGGCACATCCTTGACGCTGGGCGGCACCATCGCCCATCTGAAGCCCAGCCGTGCCGCCTCGGCGAGTCTGCGATCCATCCCCGTGACGCGCCGAATGTCACCGGCCAGACCCACTTCGCCGATGAAGACGGCGTCGGCGAGCATGGGGACGTCCCTGGCAGCGGACGCGATCGCGGCAGCGAGGGCCAGGTCCGACGCCGGGTCACCAAGTCGCATGCCGCCAACGGTGGACAGGTAGATGTCGCTCTTCCCGAGTGGCAACTTGGCCCGCTTCTCCAGCACGGCCAGGATCATCGCGGCGCGCGACGAATCGATGCCGCTGGTGGCCCGTCGCGGGATGCCCGCGGACGATTCGGCGACGAGCGCCTGCACCTCACCGATCAACGGTCGCTTGCCGTCCAACGTCACCGTTACCGCCGTGCCTGCGACCGGCGTGGGCCGCTGATCGCGGAACAATCCCGAAGGGTCGGCGATGCCCTCGATTCCGCTGTCGTGCAACTGAAAACAGCCCACCTCGTCTGCTGCGCCGAAGCGGTTCTTGACTCCGCGCACCATGCGCAGCGTGGAAGCCCGGTCACCTTCGAAGTGCAGTACGACGTCGACGAGGTGCTCGAGCGAGCGTGGCCCCGCGATCGCGCCGTCCTTGGTGACGTGGCCGACGAGGATCATCGCGATGCCGGTGGTCTTGGCCGCCATGGTGAGCGCCGTCGTCACTGCTCGCACCTGGGTGACGCCGCCGCTGACGCCGTCGGCTTCGGCAGTGGACATCGTCTGCACCGAGTCGACCACGACGAGCGTGGGCTGGACCGCCTCGATGTGGCCGAGCGCGGTCTGAAGGTCGGATTCGGCGGCAAGGAACACCTCGTCGTTGGTGCATCCGGTGCGTTCGGCCCGTAGTCGGATCTGCCCGGCCGACTCCTCACCGGACAGGTACAGCGCGCGTCGGCCCGATTCTGCCCAGCGGTGGGCGACCTCGAGGAGCAGCGTCGACTTGCCGACCCCCGGATCACCGGCCAGCAGGGTCACAGAACCGGGGACCAGGCCGCCACCCAACACGCGGTCCAATTCGCTGATCCCCGTGTGGAAGTGGCGCGTCGCGCCTGGATCGATGGAGCTGATCGGGACGGCGGGGGAGGTGGGGGCGAGCGCACGACCCGGTGCGGAGCTCAACGACGTGAGGACTGCGACCTCGTTGACCGTGCCCCAGGTGTTGCAATCCGGGCAGCGGCCCACCCACTTGGCCGCGACGTGGCCGCATTCCGAGCATCGATACTGCGAACGCGCCTTGGAACCAGATCGAGCCACACCGTGACGTTATCCGTCGTGGCCGACAGATTGCCGCCTCGAGCTAGCCGTGTCCGCCTTCGGCTTCGACGGCACCCGCGGTGTCGCCCTCGGACGCACCTTCCTTGTCGCGCCGCGGAGTCTCACCCGCAGAGATCGGCACCGCGACGGTGGCCGAACCGGACCGTTCGAACGTGAACGTGAAGTCGTAGTTGAGGCCGTTGCTGATCGGCTTGGTCAGCGTTACCGCGGCCTCGACGGTGTTGGCGTCCTCGCTCGCATCCAGTGGGCTGGGCTGACCGTCGGGCGTGCCGACGACGAGGGTGCCTGAGGGACGCACGGTCGCGTTCCCGGTGATCGCCACCGAGCCGACGTCGGAGGTGATGGACACCAGGCGATCGGAGTCGGCAGGCGACTCGTTGACCGCCACGAACAACAGCTCGGCTTTGCTGCCGGGCTGGACGTAGTCGGAGGTCTGGGGAGCGCGCAGGTGGACGTTCCGCAGCGCCACTCCGGTCACCGGGTCGCCTGCCACGACGTTGGTGCCGTTGACCGCGGGTTCCTGGATGGCCATCTGAGAAACCTGGCCCGCGCTGCAGCCGGTCAGGACGACGGCTACGGCCAGTCCGCAGGCGGACATGCCCGAGGTGACGGCGAAGGCGCGCGATCTTTGGCGGTTCACTCAAAGCCTCCTGCTCGGCCCACGCGACGACAGGGGCATCGTCGGGGTGGTTCGACTATGCAGAGTAGTAGGTGACGGTTCGCCGCGGTAGCCGAGGGCGCGCGGCGGCCGAAACCCGTACGCATGGTGCGTCGGCGAGCCTTGCTGAGCGTGTCGTCGGCGTGTCGAATGGCGGTCGAAGGCACCTGTGAAAAGGCCCGCCGGGGTTCGCTGGCACGCGTGGGCGTTGCACGGATTCGTCACCATGTCAACCCCTGGTCTTCACCCGCAGTGCCCCTGACCTGCATTGTTGTTCTACACGTGTCAGGGCACCGTGCTAAGATTGAACAGTGAAAGGGGCTCTAATCTGATGATTTTCAAGGTCGGAGACACCGTTGTCTATCCACACCACGGTGCCGCATTGATCGAGGCGATCGAAACCCGAACCATCAAGGGCGAGCAACGAGAGTATCTCGTCCTCAAGGTCGCCCAGGGCGATCTGACCGTTCGAGTCCCCGCTGATAACGCAGAATACGTCGGCGTGCGTGACGTGGTTGGTCAAGAGGGCCTGGACAAGGTCTTCCAGGTTCTGCGCGCCCCGCACACCGAGGAGCCGACCAACTGGTCGCGCCGCTACAAGGCGAACCTCGAGAAGCTGGCGTCGGGCGACGTGAACAAGGTGGCCGAGGTCGTCCGCGACCTGTGGCGCCGTGATCAAGAGCGTGGCCTGTCTGCAGGCGAGAAGCGGATGCTGGCCAAGGCTCGGCAGATCCTGGTCGGCGAATTGGCACTGGCCGAGAACACCGACGACGAGAAGGCTTCGATCATTCTCGACGAGGTTCTTGCCGCCGCTTCCTGACGTGGGTGCAGTACCCCGCATCGGTCTTGGTACCGACGTACATCCCATCGAACCAGGACGTCCGTGCTGGTTGCTGTGCTTGTCTTTCGACGACGCTGACGGCTGCGCCGGTCATTCCGACGGCGACGTCGCAGCACATGCGTTGTGCGATGCATTGCTGAGCGCAGCGGGTCTCGGTGATCTGGGCGCGGTGTTCGGCACCGACCGCGACGAGTGGGCCGGTGTCAGCGGCGCCGACATGCTGCGCCACGTCCATTCGTTGCTGGTCGCCGAGGGCTATCGGGTGGGCAACGCCGCTGTCCAGGTGATCGGCAATCGACCCAAGATCGGGCCGCGCCGCGCCGAGGCGCAAGAGGTGCTCTCCGGTCTGCTGGACGCGCCGGTTTCGGTGTCGGCGACCACGACCGACGGCCTCGGGCTGACCGGCCGCGGAGAGGGTCTGGCGGCCATCGCGACCGCTCTCGTGATCGAGGATGTGCCCGGTGTTGGCGGTTGAGCGCGAATAGGCCGGTAAGCTGGCCCGTCGTGACCGACGGAGCCGCGCTGGCGGCGACATCCAGCGGTGGAGCCGCGCTGGCGGCGACATCCAGCCGCGGCGCCGGACTGCGGCTACACGACACCATGAGCGGTGCCGTGCGCGAATTCGTCCCGCTGCGCGAGGGCCACGCGTCGATCTACCTGTGTGGGGCGACCGTTCAGGGACTGCCCCACATCGGCCATGTGCGCAGCGGCGTCGCGTTCGACGTGCTGCGGCGCTGGCTCGCCGCAAAGGGCTACGACGTCGCATTCGTCCGCAACGTCACCGACATCGACGACAAGATCCTCAACAAGGCCGCCGACGCCGGCAGGCCGTGGTGGGAGTGGGCAGCCACCTTCGAGCGGGCATTCGTGGAGGCCTACGACGCCCTTGGCGTGCTGCCGCCGTCGGCCGAGCCGCGGGCCACCGGGCACATCACCCAGATCGTCGAGCTCATCGAACGGCTGATCGCCGCGGGGCACGCCTACGCCAGCGGCGGCGACGTCTACTTCGACGTGCTGAGCTACGCGCAGTACGGCCAACTCTCCGGCCACCGCGTCGACGACGTGCACCAGGGCGAGGGTGTCGCCACCGGTAAGCGCGATCAGCGTGACTTCACGTTGTGGAAGGGCGCCAAACCCGGCGAGCCGTCATGGCCGACGCCATGGGGCCCAGGTCGTCCGGGCTGGCACACCGAATGCGTCGCGATGTGCGAGGCCTATCTCGGCGCGGAGTTCGACATCCACGCCGGCGGCATGGACCTCGTCTTCCCGCACCACGAGAACGAGATCGCCCAGGCGAAAGCCGTTGGAGACGGCTTCGCCCGCTACTGGATGCACAACGGCTGGGTGACCATGGGCGGCGAGAAGATGAGCAAGTCGCTCGGCAACGTGCTGGCGATTCCGGCCGTGCTCGGCAGGGTCAGGGCGGCGGAGCTGCGCTACTACCTGGGTAGTGCGCACTACCGGTCGATGCTGGAGTTCTCCGAGACGGCATTGCAGGACGCCGTGAAGGCGTACACCGGAATCGAGGACTTCCTGCACCGGGTGCGCAGCCGCGTCGGCACCGTGGTGCCCGGCGAGTGGACGCCGAAGTTCGCCGCCGCGCTGGACGACGATCTCGCCGTGCCGATGGCACTGGCCGAGGTGCACGCCGCCCGGGCGGAGGGCAACCGGGCGCTCGATGCGGGCGACCACGAGACGGCGATGCTGCATGCCCGGTCGATCCGGGCGATGATGGCGATCCTCGGGTGCGATCCGCTCGACGAGCGCTGGGTGTCGCGCGACGAGACGTCGGCAGCGCTGGCCGCCGTCGACGTGCTGGTGCACGCCGAGATCGACCGTCGCGCAGAGGCGCGCGAACAGCGGGACTGGGCACAGGCCGACCAGATCCGGGACCGACTCAAACGAGCGGGCATCGAGGTCACTGATACCGCGGATGGCCCACAGTGGTCGCTGCTGGATGGTGGCACGAAGTGATCAGGCGAGCGAAGCGACGGGACATATAGATGGCTGGCAACTCTCAGCGCCGGGGCGCGGTGCGCAAGGACGGCAGCAAGAAGGGTCCGGTCGTCGGATCGGGCGGTGTCCGTCGTCGTGGGCTGGAGGGCAAGGGCGCAACACCGCCCGCTTTGGCCCGGCCCCATCACCCGGCCGCGAAGCGCGCGGCGAAGGCAGCCAAGCAGCAGCGCGGCAGGCAAACCCGCAAGACAGACGAGACCGAGATGGTGCTCGGCCGCAACCCGGTGGTGGAGTGCCTGCGCGCAGGAGTGCCCGCCACCGCCCTCTACGTTGCGCTCGGCGCCGAGACCGACGAGCGGATGACAGAAGCCGTCACCCGCGCAGCCGATTCCGGGATCGCGATCCTCGAGGTGCCCCGCGTCGACCTGGACCGGATGAGCACCAACGGTCTGCATCAGGGCATCGCGTTGCAGGTACCGCCCTACGACTACGCGCACCCCGACGACATGCTGAGGTCGGCGAAGTCCGAGGACGCGCCTGCACTGCTGGTGGCGTTGGACAACATCTCCGATCCGCGCAATCTGGGTGCGATCGTCCGGTCCGTCGCGGCGTTCGGCGGGCACGGGGTGCTGATCCCGCAGCGTCGGTCGGCCTCGGTTACGGCGGTCGCGTGGCGCACCAGCGCGGGTGCGGCGGCCCGGCTACGGGTGGCGCGCGCGACGAATCTGACTCGGACGCTGAAGAGTTGGGCCGACGCGGGGCTGCAGGTGGTCGGCCTTGACGCCGAGGGCGACACCGAGCTCGACGAGATTGACGGCACGCAGCCGATGGTCGTGGTGGTCGGGTCGGAGGGCAAGGGCCTCTCCCGCCTGGTCCGGGAGAACTGCGATGCGATCGTGTCGATCCCGATGGCAGGCAAGACGGAGTCGCTCAACGCCTCGGTGGCCGCGGGTGTGGTGCTGGCCGAGATCGCCCGCCAGCGTCGATCCTGAAGGTCACACCCCGAACAACCGCAGCCCGGCCCACAGCCCGGCCACCGCGACGAATACCGTCACCGGCGTCGTGCACAGTCCGATGCGGCTGAATTCGCCCATCGGAGCGGGCAATTCGTGCTGCCGCACCACCCGCCGCCACAGCAGGTTCGCCAGCGAACCGGCGTAGGTCAAGTTGGGGCCGATGTTGACGCCGATCAGGACGGCGAGGATGCCGGCAGGTCCTGATACCGAGACGAGTGGCAGCAACACCAGCACGGCGGGAAGGTTGTTGACGACGTTGGACAGCACCGCCGCGACCACCGCGATCCCGAGCAGCGCGAGGAAGGTGTCACCGGTGGGCAGCACCGCGCGCATCGCGGTGTCGAGGCCATGCAGCATCACCGCTTTGACCACCACGCCGAGGCACAGCACGAACGCCAGGAAGGGCACGTTGACGGCGTTCACGATGCCGCTGACGGTGCTGCGGCGCTGAGCCAGGCTTCGCACGCCGAGCACCACCGCGCCGGCCAGCGCCGCCCACGCGGGCGCCACGTCGAGAAGAGAGGTGACGGCGAACCCCGCGAGCGTCAGGACGAGCACGACGAGCACGAAGACCGGCACCTCGGCCTTCGGCGGTGGCTCCTTGGGGCCATCCCGCGGCGTGAGCTCCTTGGCGAAGAGCCAACGCAGCACCAAGAATTCGACGATCACCGCCGCCAGCCACGGCAGCGTCATGACCGCGGTGAATCGTCCGAAGGACAGGCCCGCGGCGGTGAATGCGAGCAGGTTGGTCAGGTTGGACACCGGCAGGAGTAGCGAGGCCGTGTTGGCCAGATGCGCGGAGGCGTAGACGTGCGGCCTTGCCGGAATCGACAGCGTGCGGGCCGTCGCCAGCACGACCGGTGTCAACAACACGACCGTCGCGTCCAGGCTCAGGATCGCGGTGGTCGCCGCGGCGATGATGAAGACCATCACCAGCAGCCGCCGCGGATCGCCTGCACTCGTCCGCGCCATCGCCACACCGGCGGCATGGAAGAGGCCCTCGTCGTCGCACAGCTTCGCCAGCACCAGTACCGCACCGAGGAATCCGACCACCGGCAGCAGGCGCCCGACCTCGTCGGTGGCGTCGTGCAGCGGTATCGCACCGAT
>Ga0137412_10001130_pt1 | contig 20259 bp, 16 predicted proteins | sample CZODoug2_1_16fun_FD_122160 | JGI IMG/M metagenome (GOLD analysis project Ga0137412, IMG submission 122160) | Vadose zone soil fungal communities from Angelo Coast Range Reserve, California, USA - CZODoug2_1_16fungal (Hybrid Assembly) | ecosystem: Environmental > Terrestrial > Soil > Vadose zone...
AACATCGCCCAGACCGGCCGCAAGCTCGGCATCAATTCGGACGCGCGCTATCGCTTCGAGCGCGGCGTCGATCCGGCGTTCATGGTGCCGGGGCTCGAACTCTCGACGCGACTGGTGATGGAGATCTGCGGCGGCACGCCGTCGGAGAATGTCGTGGTCGGCAATGCGTTCGGCGACGAACGCGTGATCGATTTTCCGTTGTCCGAGGTGAAGCGGCTGGCCGGCATCGAGGTGCCGCTGCCGCAGGTGCGGCGTATCCTGACCCATCTCGGCTTCATCGTGGCGGGCAGCGGCCCCCTGCTGAAGATCGCGGTGCCGTCCTGGCGCTCCGATGTGCACGGCAAGGCCGATATCGTCGAGGAGATCGTGCGCATCGTCGGCGTCGATCAGGTGCCGATGACGCCATTTGAACGCGGCGAGGAGCCGCGCAAGCCGGTCTTGACGGCGATACAGCTTCGCACCCGCCGCGCCAAACGGGGACTCGCCGCGCGCGGCATGGTGGAAGCCGTGACCTGGTCGTTCATCTCGAAGCAGGCGGCTGAATTGTTCGGCGGCGGCAAAGGCGAACTCGCGCTCGCCAATCCCATTGCATCCGACCTCTCCGACATGCGGCCGAGCTTGTTGCCCGGGCTGATCGCGGCCGCGCAGGCCAATGGCGACCGCGGGTTTCCGGACACGGCGCTGTTCGAGGTCGGACAGATTTTCCGCGGCGACCGGCCGGAGGATCAATTCGTCGCCGCCGCGGGGGTCCGCCATGGCTTTGCGTCCGCGAAGGGTGTGGGCCGCCATTGGTCGGGCTCGTCGCCGGCCGACGCGTTCGATGCGAAAGCCGATGCGCTCGCGGTGCTCGCCGCCGCAGGCGCCCCGGGTCAGGCGCTGCAGATCGTGCCTGGTGGACCAGGCTGGCTGCATCCCGGGCGTTCCGGAACGATCCAGATCGGCCCGCAGAACATTCTCGGCTATTTCGGCGAGCTGCATCCGCGCACGCTGGAAGCCTTGCGCGCCGACGGTCCGTTGATGGCGTTCGAGGTGATTCTCGATCGAATCCCCGCGGCCAAGCAGAGGCCGACCCGCGCCAAGCCGGCGCTGGAGCTCTCCGCATTCCAGCCGGTATCGCGCGATTTTGCCTTCATCGTCGATCGCGCGGTCAAGGCCGGTGACATCGTGCGCGCGGCGCAGGGCGTCGACAAAAAACTGATTTCCGATGTCACCGTGTTCGACGTTTATGAAGGCAAGGGCATCGACGACGGCAAGAAGTCGATTGCGATCGCGGTGACCATGCAGCCGCGCGAAAAGACCATGACGGACGAGGAAATCGACGCGGTCGCGGCGAAGATCACAGCCGAGGTGACCAAGAAAACCGGCGGCGTCCTGCGCGGATGAACTCTTGGGGGTTGATTCCGGCTGATGTCACGACCGCCACGGCGCTGGCGCTCTGCGCGGTCGCCTTCGTCTCGGGGACGGCGCGCGGGTTTTCCGGCTTCGGTGCGGCGCTGATCTTCATGCCGCTGGCGAGCAGCCTGGCCGCGCCGCGCCTGGTCGCGGCGCTGCTGCTGGTGATCGATTTCGTCTCCGCCGCCCCGCTGGTTCCGAATGCCTTCAGGCATGCGGACCGCAAGGCCACCGCGGTCATGGTGGCCGGTGCGCTGGTCGGCGTGCCGATCGGCACCTGGTTCTTGAGCCGGCTCGATCCCGTCACCACCCGCTGGATCATCTCCGGTTTCGTCACCGCCCTGCTGGCGCTGCTGCTGTCAGGCTGGCGCTATCGCGGCAAGGACCACGCGGCGATTTCCGTCGGGGTCGGCGGCGTCTCAGGATTCTGCAGCGGCCTGGCCCAGACCGGCGGCCCTCCGATCGTCGGCTATTGGCTCGGCCGGCCGCTCGCAGCTCCGATCGCCCGCGCCAATATCCTGTTGTTCTTCGGCGCCTCGGACTTCTTTTCCCTGGTGAGCTATGGCGTGACCGGATTGATCACGCTCGAATCGATCCGCTTCTCGCTGCTGGTCGGCCCGATCTATGGCATCGGGGTCGGCTTCGGCGCATCGCTGTTCGGCCGCGCCAGCGACCGGCTGTTCCGCGCGATCTGCTATGGCCTGATCGTGCTCTCCCTCATTATCGGGCTGCCGCTGCTCGACGGCGTGCTGCGTTAGCCATTACCAATCAATCGGGGTATGCGGCCGGCCTTCTCGCCGATCGCCGACGCCGCGGCTTCGACGCCCGCGCTTCCGCCGGCTCGGCATCCCTGATCGCGCCGATCTTGCGCAGCGCCGCTTCGGCCGCGCGCTCGCCGCTTTCCCAGGCACCGTCGACCGTGCCCCACAGCGTCTCATGGGTGGCTTCGCCGGCGAGGAACAGGCAGCCGATCGGCTCAGTCAGGATTTTTCGCGACGGCTGTCCACCCGGCGTCGCCGCCGACATCGCGCCCTGCACATAGGGCGCATTGTTCCAGCGCGTCGCGCTCGACTTCTTCACCGCGGCAGCCGTATCGCTGCCGAACAGCTTGCTCAGCCATTCCGTCGCAAACGCCACCATGGCCGGCTCGCCCTGCGCCGACAGATCGCGGCCGAACGCACCCGCGACATCGATCGAGCACAGCGTCGAGCCACCCATATTGGCGAATAGCAGCGCTGTCCTCGTCGAATTGCTCTGCTCGATCAGAACGTCGTCGCGCGCGAGCCCGAGCGGATTGCCGGGCATCTGCAACGCGATGTGGTCGTAGCTGCCAAGCGTCAGCTTGGCCGCGGCATCGAGATGACGTTTCGGCAGATCCGGCGCGAACTTGATGGCGCCCGCCGCCAGGATGTTGCTCGACACCGTGATGATAGCGGCGCGCGCGGCGATCCGGCCTGATGGCGTCTCCACCGTAACATCCCGGTTGCTCCAGACCAGGCGGCTGACCGGCGTCGAAAGCGAAATCGGAATTGGCTCGCCGAGTTTGGCAACCAGGGTTCCGAGCCCCTGGCGGCATCCGACCGCCGCGCTGCGGTCCTGTGCGCGCGCCTTATCGATTGCGGAAATATCCTTCAGGTCCTTGCCGGTCGCGCCGGCGCCCAGCACGAAATCCGCGGTCCCCAGCCAATCGCCGAGGTCTTTCGGCAAAGCCGCGGCACAAGACACATCGGCCTTGCCGCGGGAGGCTTCATCAATCGCGTGATTGGTCCGCACGATGCTGGCGAGAAATTCCTCGGTTTCACCGGCGCGCGCGTAGCGGCGTCCGATGCGGATTTTTCGGCCCAAGGGCGCCGGCGACAGGTCGAGCCCGACGGTTCGCGCAAGCTTGATCATCGGGCTGGTTTCCGGATTGTGCATCCAGCGTGCACCGCGGTCGAACGGCACATCGAAGGTAGAGGGATCGGTCAGACACCGCCCGCCGATCTGGCTGGAGGCTTCGACGACCAGCACCTTGCGATTGGCCGCCATGATGCGCCGCGCTGCGGCGATGCCGGCGGCGCCGGCGCCGATCACCACGACGTCCGCCTCGCGCGGCAGTGGCGCGCCCCAGGCACCTCTCACCACAGCGGAACCCGCCGCGAATGCCGCAGACGCCGAAAGAAAGCCGCGCCGCGTCATCGTCATGTCATGGTTTCCGGAGTTTTGCGGAACAAGGAGGAAATCGAGAACAGCCCGCGAACTTTGCCGCATCGGAATGTGACGAGCAACACTCTTGGTGAATCAATCATGATTGATCCCACCCGATCCATGAACCAAATTGCAACGGCTTACGACCATGATAGAGAAGGGAAAAAAAGGCGGCCGTCAGGCCGTCCGGGGCACTCCATCATGGGCGTCATGCTCGATACGATCGGCAAGCTGATTGCCGGCTACCTCCAGAAGGAGTTGCCGGGGTATGAGCCATTTACACCGAGCGATCCGGAACATCTGCGCAGCCTCATCGAGCCCGGCGATGTTCTGCTCGTCGAGGGCAATAGCCGGATTTCCGGCATCATCAAATATCTCACGCAGTCGACCTGGTCCCACGCCGCGCTCTATGTCGGTCCGATCGACGGTGCGGCCGAGGAGGATGGCGAGCCGCATGTTCTGATCGAAGCCGAGGTCGGCGAAGGCGTCACCTCGGCGCCGCTGTCGAAATATTTTGCCTACCACACACGTCTTTGCCGACCGGTCGGCCTATCCTTCGAGGACCGCAACACCGTTTGCCGCTACGCCATCAATCGCATCGGCTTCGGCTACGACACCAAAAATATCATCGATCTGATGCGCTATCTGTTTCCCTTGCCGATCCCGCAGCGCTGGCGGCGGCGCCTGATCGCGTTCGGTTCGGGCGACCCGACCAAGATGATCTGCTCGGCGCTGATCGCGCAAGCCTTTGACGCGGTGCGCTATCCCATCCTGCCCAAGGTCACGCGGGCCGGAAGCAGGCAGGCGCGGCGCGAGATCCTGCATATTCGCGACTCCTCGCTCTACATGCCGCGCGACTTCGACATCTCACCCTATTTCGAAATCGTCAAGCCGACCATCGTGCGCGGCTTCGACTACACCGCCTTGCATTGGGCGGACAAGCAAAAGCCGCTCCCGGAGGTAGCAGGCGAATTTGGGGTGTTTCCAGAGAAAACATGTTCGCCGCCGCTTGTTCCTGAAGCGATTGACCAAGAAGCGCCGCTTCCAAGTGCGGAAGTGATGTTGGACGATGAAGCCGCCACCCTGATCGAGCGCTTCACCGTCGAAGAACATTTCCTGCGGGTCGAATATGTCCCGGCGCGGTTGCCGGATCGCCGCACCCGCCGCCGTGAACATGCGAGCCCCGGAGCTCGCGGCACAGGTCGCCACTAATTATCAGCGACAAGAGCGAGCAGCGCGGCAACGTCGCCTTCGCCATGCCAGAGAAGGTGGGCAATTCGACCCTTCAGTCGGAGTGTCAACGATCCTGCCGGATGAAGGGCGGCCGAAATCTCGTTGCGTTCACCGGGATCGGTCTCAACGCAGACAACCGTTGTCTGAGGGATCCTACCTGTCAGATCGCCCAATCACCGCCATCAGCTCGGAAATCTTTTCCCGCTGATCGGCCTTGTTGCCGCTTGAGATGGCGTGCTCGACGCAATGCGCCACGTGGTCGCGCAGGATTTCCTCTTCCACGCGCCGGAGCGCAGCGCGCACCGCCGAAATCTGCGTGACGATGTCGATGCAATAGCGATCCTCGTCGACCATCTTCGAGAGGCCGCGGACCTGGCCTTCGATCCGGCTCAGGCGCTTCTGCAGCGATGCCTTGCTGTCTTTTCGCATCGAGCCTATATACCCCTGGAGGGTATCAATTTCAAGGCCGGAGCGATCGATGAGTGGCACCGAACAGGCACCGAGGGACGGGGCAAAGACCTGCTGCGGCGGACGTCACGACCATAGCGCGCATGCCGAAAGCCAGGTCATCGCGCGCGATCCGGTTTGCGGCATGGAGGTCGATCCCGCGGCGTCAAAGCACCGCTTTGATTACCGCGGCGAGACCTTCCACTTCTGCTCGGCCGGCTGCCGCACCAAATTTGCCGCCGATCCAAAGACGTATCTGGACAAGGCCAGCCCGCAGGCCAAGGCGTCCAAAGCGGACGTGCCGGAAGGCGCGATCTACACTTGCCCGATGCATCCCCAAATCCGCCAGGTCGGGCCGGGAAGCTGCCCGATCTGCGGCATGGCGCTGGAGCCGGAAGTCGCGAGCCCCGATGCCGGGCCCAATCCCGAACTCGCCGACATGACCCGGCGCTTCTGGATCGGCGCGGTGCTGGCAGTGCCTCCGGTCGTGCTGGAGATGGGCGGACATCTCGTTGGCAGCCATGGTTGGATCGATCCCACCCTGTCGAACTGGATTCAACTTGTGTTCGCGACGCCTGTCGTGATGTGGGCAGGCTGGCCATTCTTCGTTCGCGGCTGGCAGTCCGTGGTCACGCGCAACCTCAACATGTTCACGCTGATCGCGATGGGTACCGGCGTCGCCTATCTCTACAGCCTCGTCGGGACGATCGCTCCGCAGAGTTTCCCCGAAACGTTCCGCGAGCATGGCGGCGCGGTCGCGGTGTATTTCGAGGCCGCCAGCGTCATTACCGTTCTCGTTCTGCTCGGCCAGGTGCTCGAACTGCGCGCGCGCGACGCGACATCGGGCGCGATCAAGGCGCTGTTGCAGCTCGCGCCAAAGACCGCGCGCCGCGTCGGTGACGACGGCGCCGATCATGAGGTTGAAATCGATGCGCTGAAGGTCGGCGACAGATTGCGCGTGCGGCCGGGCGAGAAGGTGCCGGTGGACGGCGTGATTCTCGAGGGCCGTTCCGCGCTCGACGAATCGCTGGTGACCGGCGAATCCATGCCCGTGACCAAGGAGGCCGGCGGCAAGGTGATCGCGGGCACGCTCAACCAGTCGGGAGGCTTCGTCATGCGCGCCGATAAGGTCGGGCGCGAGACGCTATTGTCGCAGATCGTGCAGATGGTCGCCGATGCGCAGCGGTCGCGGGCGCCGATCCAGCGATTGGCCGATCAGGTCGCGGGCTGGTTCGTGCCGACGGTGGTCATCGTAGCTCTCGCCGCGTTTGCAGCCTGGGCCATTTTCGGACCGGAACCTCGGATGGCGTTCGGCCTGGTCGCCGCCGTCAGCGTCTTGATCATTGCCTGTCCCTGCGCCTTGGGACTTGCGACCCCGATGTCGATCATGGTCGGCGTCGGACGCGGCGCGCAGGCGGGCGTTCTGATCAAGAACGCCGAGGCGCTTGAGCGCATGGAAAAAATCGACACGCTGGTGGTCGACAAGACCGGTACGCTGACGGAGGGCAAGCCGAAGCTCGTCTCCATCGTTCCGACCGCGGGGTTTGAGGAGAATAATCTCCTGCGGCTTGCGGCCAGCGTCGAGCGGGCGAGCGAACACCCGCTGGCCGATGCCATCGTCCGCGCCGCGAAGGAACGCAATTTGGAGCTCATGGCGGTGGACGGATTCGATTCGCCGACCGGCAAGGGCGCGACCGGCAAGGTTGACGGCAAATCCATCGTGCTTGGCAACGCCAAATACCTTGCATCGATCGGCATCGAGACCACGGCGCTTGACGAGTCGTCCGAGCGGCTGCGCGCCGACGGCGCCACCGTCATCAATATCGCGATCGACGGCAAGCTCGCGGGGCTGTTCGCGATTGCCGATCCCGTCAAGTCGTCGACACCGGAAGCCTTGAAGGCGCTTGATGCCGAGGGCATCAAGGTGATCATGCTGACCGGCGACAACCGCACGACCGCGAACGCCGTGGCGCACCGGCTCGGGATTTCCGAGATCGAGGCTGACGTATTGCCCGATCAAAAGAGCGCCGTGGTCGCCAAACTTCGTAATAGCGGCCGGATCGTTGCCATGGCCGGCGATGGCGTCAACGACGCCCCGGCCTTGGCCGCCGCCGATGTCGGCATCGCGATGGGCACCGGCACAGATGTGGCGATGGAAAGCGCCGGCGTGACGCTGTTAAAGGGCGATCTCACCGGCATCGTGCGGGCGCGAAAGCTGTCGCAGGCGACCATGGGCAATATCCGGCAGAACCTGTTCTTCGCCTTCATCTACAACGCGGCCGGCATCCCGATCGCGGCAGGGATACTCTACCCTGCGTTCGGCATCCTGCTGTCGCCGATCATCGCGGCGGCCGCGATGGCGCTGTCGTCGGTCAGCGTCGTCGGCAACGCCCTGCGGCTGCGCGCAGCAAAACTTTAGGCGGCTCTGGCCGCCTTCTTTTGTCCTAGGCGGCCTTGGCCGCTGTGCCGCGAGGCAAGCCGGCGCGGGCCAGTCCGCCATAGAGCGGTTCGTTCGGCATCTCGCTGTGCAGGATCGTGCGCACCGCGATCAGCCTGTCGATGTCGATGCCGGTTGCAAATCCCTTGCTCTCGCACAGGAACACGAGGTCCTCGAACACGACATTGCCGGTCGCGCCCGGCGCGAACGGACAGCCGCCGAGCCCGCCAAGCGAGCCATCGAGAATCCGCGCGCCGGCATCGAGGGCAGCGGCGGCATTCGCGACCCCCATGCCGCGGGTGTCGTGCAGATGGATGCAGATCGGCTTCGAGCCGGCCAGCCTGACGGCGGCCCAGGTCAGATCGCCGACCTGTTTCGGTCCGGCATAGCCGACGGTATCGGCGATGCCGACAACATCGACACCGGCCTCGAAGCATTTCTCCACCAGCCGCAACACCTCGTTGGGATCGACCTCGCCGGAAATCGAACAGCCGAGCGCCATCGAGATCGCCGCATGCACGATCGGCTTGTGGTCGCTGGCGTCGCGCAATTCGCAGAGCCGCTTGACGTTAGCGATCGCTGCCTCGCGCGACCGGTTGGCGTTGGCCTGGCTGTGCTCTTCGGTCGCCGAAACCACCGAGGCGATTTCCGCGATGCCCGATGCCAGCGCCTCGTTGACGCCGCGCTCGTTCAGCGCCAGCGCGACACCATGCGCGCCCGGCAACGTCGCCACGGTCTCAACCATCTCCCGAACGTCGGCGAATTGCGGGAAAGTCTTCGCGGGCAAAAACGAGCCGACCTCGAAGTGCCGCACACCGGCGGCGTATTCATCGCGGATCCATCGCTTCTTGGCCTCCGTCGAGGGGAAGCTCTTGACCAGTTGCAGGCCGTCGCGAAGGCCGACTTCGCGCAAGCTCACGCGGGACAGAGGATAGATATCTCGAACGGAACTCATGCGCGCCTCCCAGCGGCTTTGGCGGTTGATGCGATCGTTGGCTTTTCACGCTCTCGTTCTTCAAGCTCGGCGCGGATCGCCGCGGTGTCGGCGCCGAGCGGCGCCACTTTCAGCCCTTCGCCGATATTGGCGCCATTCCACTGGATCGGCAGCGCCGGGACACGAAACGGCGTACCATCAACGTTGAAATTGTTGACGAGGCCGCCGGGCCTCAGCACATGCGGATCGTCGAACAGGTCCTCCGGACGGTTGATCGGCGAGAAGCAGATATTGAGGCGGTCGAGCCTGGCCGACAGGTCGGCGACATCCCAGTGCCTGATCTCTTCGGCCGCGCGCGGAATGATTTTGCCGCGCGCCAGGATACGGGCGGTGGTGGTGTCGAGCGTCGGATCGTCCAGGAATTCCGCCAGGCCGAACTCCCGGCAAAAGCTCTTCCAGTGGCCTTCGGTGACGACACCGATGAAGATGCGCTCGCCGCCTTTGGTCTCGAAAATATCGTAGATCGGCCAGGCATGCTCGCGCTCGGGCATCGAGCGCGGCTTGTTGCCGGTCATCTCGTATTCGACCATGTGCTGGGCGACCAGGAACAGGCAGTTCTCGAACAGCCCGATACGGATGTCGGCGGCTTCAGTTCCCCCGCAGCGCTTCTGATAGAGCGCGGCCAGAATCGAGATCACGCCGAACATGCCGCCCATGATATCGTTGGCGGAGGAGCCGACTCGCTGCGGCTTGTCGCGGGTGCCCGTCATCGCCGCAAGCCCGGACATCATCTGCACCACCTCGTCGAGCGCGGGGCGATGTTTGTAGGGGCCGGACAGGAATCCCTTATGCCCCGCGACAATCAAATGCGGATATTTTTGGCGCAGCTCGTCCGCGCCGAGCCCCTGTTTTTCGAGCTGGCCGTCGCGGAAATTTTCCACGAACACATCGGCGCTCGCCAACAGTCGGTGCATGGTCTCGCGGTCTTCGGCCTTGGCAAAATCGAGCACGACGCTGCGTTTGCCGCGGTTGAACAGCGGGAAGAACGAGGTGCCCATCCCGCCCAGGCTGCGGGTCTTGTCGCCCGCCGGCGGCTCGACCTTGATGACCTCGGCGCCGAGCTGCGCCAGGATCATGCCGCAGGTCGGGCCCATCACCATGTGGGTCATCTCGACGACCCGCACGCCCTCGAGCGGCAGTCCGGTTCCGGTCATTGCATTCACTCCTGTTCTCCCTGATCCGTCACACTAGGCCCTCCCCGGCCGTCTGAAAAATATAATCTCGCGAAGGCTGCCTTCGTAGCTCCAGAATGCAATTCACGGCTGCAGGTCTGCCTGGTGTCTGCCTCGGCATTGCATTGCCGTGCAGCAACGAACGCCAGCCCGCGAGCGCGCTTCCGATTTTCGCGAACGCGATCTATCATTTCCGGTGAATAGGCTTCAAAACTCGGACAACCGGCGCACTCGAAAGCGTGATCGCCGGCAAAAGCAACAACAAGCACGGGAAACCCGCGCTTCCGGGGAGGACATCATGAGCGCGGTCGGCATCGACACGGAGTTTGATCTTACCGCAGCCGGCAACGGCCCGAGCGAGGTCTCGCGGCGGCTCGAGAGCCTGCCGGCGTCCTCTTATCTCTGGCGCCTGGTGATCCTGCTGTCGTTGGGCGGCTGTTTCGAAATCTACGACCTGTTCCTGACCGGATATATCGCGCCGGGCCTCAACCGCAGCGGACTTCTGACGACGACCACGCAGGCATTCTTCGGCTTCTCCGGGATCGGCGCGTTCGTGGCCGCGACCTTCGCCGGATTATTCGCCGGCACCTTCTTCCTGGGCTTCCTGGCCGACCGGTTCGGACGGCGATCGATCTTCACCTTTGCGCTGCTCGGCTACACCGCAGCGTCGGTGATCATGGCGTGCCAGACCAGCTCCGGCGGCGTGCTGCTGTGGCGGTTCATCGCCGGCATCGGCATCGGCGTGGAGGTCATCACCATCGACGCCTACATCACCGAGCTGGTACCGAGTTGGATGCGCGGCCGGGCCTTCGCGGTCAACCAGGCCGTGATGTTCATCGCCGTGCCCGTCGTCGCTCTGCTCGCCTGGTGGCTCGTGCCGCTAGCGCCCTACGGCGTCGAGGGCTGGCGCTGGGTGGTGCTGATCGGCGCTGCCGCCAGCATGGTGATCTGGATCCTGCGGCTCTATGTGCCCGAAAGCCCGCTCTGGCTGGCACGCCACGGCCGCATCCGGGAGGCCGTCGAGATCGTGCGCAGGCTCGAAGCCGCGACCGGCGCCGATACGCAGCCTGTGCGAACAGCCGAAGCGCGGCCGGCCGCGATCCGGACCGCCGGTTTCGCCGACCTGTTCAAGGCGCCCTATTTCTCGCTCGTCGTGCTGTTCATGGTGTTCAATTTCTGCCAGGCGTTCGGCTTCTACGGTTTCGCCAATTGGGTGCCGACGCTGCTGGTCGAAAAGGGCATCACCATCACCAAGAGCCTGCAATATTCCTTCATCGTCGCGTTCGCCTATCCGATCGCGCCGCTCATTGCGGCGAGCTTCGCCGACCGCTTCGAGCGCAAATGGATCATCAGCGGCGCCTGTGTCGCGATCATCTTGTTCGGAATTTCATTCTCGCAATTGACCGAACCGGCGCTCCTGATCGCCTGTGGCGTGTTGCTGACCGCGGCGAACATGACGATGTCCTACGCCTACCACGCCTATCAGACCGAGGTGTTCCCGACCGCGATTCGCGCCCGCGCCGCGGGGCTGGTCTATTCGATGAGCCGGGTGAGCGCGACGTTTTCCGGCTTCATCGTCGCCTATATGCTGCGCGAGGGCGGCGTCGGCGGCGTGTTCAGCCTGATCACGGCAGCGATGGTCGTCGTGATCGTGACGCTTGCGGCCTTCGGTCCGAACGTACGCGGCAGAGCGCTCGACGCCTGAACTCCCGCGTCAGTGCTGGGGTCGCCTGTGCGAAACGCTCGGGTCGAGGCTTGCCGGTTCGAACCCGCAGAATTTCTGCAAGGTTTCGAACAACAGCGAGGGATCGCCCGATTTCCTCAGGATGTGGGCGGCCCCCGGGCGGCCACGGATCGTTCTCCGCAGCTCTTGTGTGACCGTGTCATTGAGCTGCCGCCCGGACAGCACAATGACGGGAATATTCGCAGTCGTCTCCATCGTGCGCAACCTCGTCAGAAAATACAGCGCATCGCCGTTCGGCATGAAATAGTCGGTCACGATGACGGCGGGCTCATCGCGGCACGCGATGCGGAGGCCCTGCGGAGCGTCGGGTGCATAGGCCACGTCGATCCCGCATTTGGCGAGCCGGCTGGCGAGCAGCAGATTGATGTCGTTGTCGTCGTCCACCAGCAGGACGCGGGGGCGTGTCCGTACCGGAGGGGCGTTCGGCACTCTGCTTCCCACGATCTGCTCCGCCATGCGGGGGTGGATCTCCGCCAGCGCCGCCTCCAGATCGTTCCAGAAATTCGGTCCCTTGCGCGCATAATGCGCGCCAAAACCTTCGCACCTTTCCAGCGTCTCGGGATCTCTGCTGCCGGTGATCACGATCACGTTGACCGGGGCGCGGTCCGGACCGAGCAGATGTCCGCACGCCGACAGGCCGTCGACTTCGGGCATGTTGACATCCATCAGGATGATGTCCGGCTTGGTCCGGCTTGCCTTGAGCAACGCCTGGATTCCGTTGGCCGCCGTATCGACGTTGAAGCCCATGCGCGCGCAGTGATCCGCCAGCAGACGTACGATCGAAGGATCGTCGTCCGCGATGAGCATCCTCGGGGTTTGTTCGGACGACCGCAATTCGATGATCGCGGGTTCGGAGTCGGGTCGCTCAAGTTCGAGTGCAGATTGCCGCATGTCGTCGCTCCTGTTCCTGATCGCCGGATTCTTGTCGCTAAGCGGTCCGGCATTTCGGCGCTATCAGAGCGCGATCGAACTAATGAGTGGCTAAATATTTTCTAGGTACTAACCCATATCCGCAGGTTCGAGCGTCTCCCGGGGCAATTCTTGTGCGGGCGCGCGTGCGATCAGGCGATCCACAGCGACCTTGCCATCCGGATGGCCAGCCCGCGCTCACCAGGTGGTGGCGTCTCGCGCGACGCTGATCGCGGAATCCTCGGGGATCGGCGCCTCGAACAGATCACGAAATCGTCCGGCTATTCCTCATCGAGTCCTGCCGAATCGAGTCCTGCCGACAACGGCACCGGCGCCGTTTTATCTGTCTCCGTCAACGACCAGCCTCTCGCCTGGATTTCGCAGGCTGGTCGTCCACTCGACAGCCTCGGTCAATTCCGTGGCCGTAAAGGGCTTGCGCATGCACAATGTGGCGCCGCGCTCGGCAGCTATCGCAAGATAGTCCGTGGGTTGCGCCGAGTTTCGGAGTCTGAAGCCTGACATGACGATGACTGGAATCGAAAAGTCGCGCCGGATGCGGTCGAGGGCATCGAGCCCGTTCAATCCCGGCGTGAAGAGGTCAAGCATCACGAGATCGAAATGCGACTGTCGGAGCGTCTGGATACCGTCGCTCGCACGCGACGCAAGGACCGTCTGGTATCGATGGCGGCCCAAGATGGCCTGGATCGCCGCGCCGACGCTCGCATCATCATCGATGACGAGGATGCGTCTTGGCGCCTTGGCAAGCCTTCGAATTCCATACGAGATCTGCTGCGGCGAGAATTCCATGAAAGCCTCGTACGGTCGCCATCTCAGCCTTCGCGATACGATCCCGACACGATTCGCGTTGGTTTGAATTTGTCCGCGATGGGCTACCCATGCGTTAATTAATCATGCAGTACAAACACGTAGTCAGGGCATCTCCGACCAAAAACACCAGGAGATTGTGCGCGTCGATCTGCATTTCCGATCGGAAGCCCGGCGCGGTAACCTTGGCATCCGCCGCTCCGGCGAGGCGTCGCAATTCTCTTGGGCGTGTAAAGTGAAACGTGAGTGGCCTTCGCCGCGTGCCCCGGGCCGGCGCGGTCGCGGCAAAAAAGCACGCCGACGCTGACAATCATCGGGCCCTTGCCGAAGGGGCTCTGCGTGGCTACCTCTCGCAAGGGATTTTTGCTTGAAGGTATCACCGCCATGCTGGACGCCGCCGTCAAGGCGCTCGCGCAAATTCTGTCGCCACCGATGCGTTCGATCCTGTGGCGATCGGTCGGGCTAGCGCTGGTGCTGATCACGGTGCTCGCAATCGGCCTGCAGCGGCTGTTGAGCTGGTTTGCGACCTATGGCGAGGATTGGGCGGAGGCGATGCTCGGTTCGGGTTTCCACACCCCGCTCAACGTGCTCGCCTGGATCTTGTCGATCGCCGCGGGGCTTGGAGTCGTGCTCGGCGGAATCTTCCTGATGCCGGCGATCACCTCGCTGGTCGCCAGCGTGTTCGTCGACGAGGTCGCCGACCATGTCGAACTCGAACATTACCCGGCGGAGCGCCGCGGCGTCGCGCTGCCGCTCGGCGTTGCGATGCGCGAAGGCATCAAGACCGCGCTGCTCACGATCCTGGTCTATCTCATCGCGCTGCCCTTCGTATTCGTGGCCGGCGCCGGATTTATCGTCTTCTTCATCGCAACCGCCTGGCTGATGAGCCGGGAATATTTCGAGCTGGCGGCGATGCGCTTCCGGCCGCCCGCCGAGGCCAAGGCGATGCGCAGGGACAATGCCGCCACCATCTTCACGGCCGGGCTGATCATCGCGGCGTTCGTATCGATCCCGGTCGTCAATCTGGCGACGCCGCTGTTCGGCATGGCGCTGATGGTGCATCTGCACAAGCGCCTCTCCGGCCCGCGGCCGGAGCTGATCGAGCGGAGTACGGCGAACAAACGGGCTTAACGTTTGACGCCGGTGGTGTCGCGTGCGAACGGCACGAGCAGCAAGCCTACCAAGGCGACACAGGCGAGCATCGCCCAGGCCTCGTTGACGCAAAGCGCGAGCGAGGCCTTTTCCACCATCGGCCGCACGAACGCCACGGTGGCCTCATCCGGCGGGCCTGCCGGGCGGTTCAAGAACATCTTGGTGCTGAGCCCGATCGCCTGCGCCGCGGTGACGTCGCCCGCCAGCAGGCGGTCGCGAAAGTTTTCGGCATAGCCGATCACCCGCCCGTACAGGATGGTGTCGATCAGGGCGATCCCGATCGCACCGCCCAGATTTCGCATCAGGTTGAACAGCCCGCTGGCGTCGGCGACTTCGGCCTCCGGAAGCGATCCCAGTGCGATCCGGGTCGGCGGCAGCAGGCAGAACATGATGGCGACGCCGCGCACGATCTGGGGCCAGAACATCTCGTCGAAACCGGCGAGGCGGGGCTGAAAGGCGCTCAGGCCCAGCCCGAGCGCGAACAGCGCAAAGCCTGCCGCCGTCAGCCAGCACGCACCTAGCCGGCTCTCGAGGTAGACCGCGAACGGCGCGGCGATCAGTTGGGCGACGCCCGTCACCAGCATGATGGTCCCGATCTCGAACGCGTCGCGGTCGCGCGCGAAGGCGAGAAACACCGGCATCAGATAGACCGAGCCGAACAGCCCGACTCCGAGGCAGAAGCTCAAGACACAGCCGACCGCGAAGGAGCGTCGCCTGAACGCGGAAAGCCGCACCACCGGGTGCGCGGCACCCAGGGTTCGCCGGATCGCGAGGCCAATGCCGATCGCACCCGTCAGCAAGAGCCCGGCGCTCAGCGGCGACAGCCAGCCATGCTGTGGCGCCTGCTTCAACCCGGTCTCAAGACAGGCGAGCGCTAGAGCCACCAGGATCAGAACGCGCGCATCGAGTTTCGCAAGCTCCGCGAGATCGGTGTCGTGGCGCGGCAACAGGCGCGGCGTGGCCAGCGCCGCGACAACGCCTGGAATGACGTTGATCAGGAACAGCCACGGCCATGACCAGGTTTCCGTGATGAAGCCGCCGACGACGGGCCCGATCGTGGGAGCCAGCACCGCGACGACGCCGCCGATGGTGGTGGCGACCGCATGAAGCCGCGGCGGAAACAGCAGGAAGACCGCCGAGAACACCGCCGGGATCAGCACGCCGCCGGAAAATCCCTGGACGACGCGAAACGCCAGCAGCACCGCGAAGCTGCCGCTCAGCGCGCAGCCGATCGACGCCAACGTGAAAAGACCGACCGCGCCCGCGAACAGCCAGCGCAGGGTGAAGACGCGAGTCAACAGCCCGGTCAACGGGATCGCGATGACTTCCGCGATCAGATAGGCCGTCTGTATCCAGCTCATCGCATCCGGGGAAATGCGCAGTGCACCCTGGATGGTCGGCAGGGACGTCGCCACGACCTGGATGTCGAGAATCGCCATGAACATGCCGAGGCACATCAGGAGAAAGGCGGCCCAGGTTGCGGCGGTCGGAATGTCCGTGTCGCAGCTTGCCTGATACTCCAGCGAGACGGTCATGGATTTGCGCGCGAAAATCCGCCGCCGGCGGCCGATAGTGCCCGCGCTTCCGCGCGAATCCGGACGGCAAGCACCGCGGCGTTCAGCATCGTGAAGACGACGGCCACTTCCGGCAGGTGCAGCGCGAGCGGCAGTACCGCGATCTCGCCCGCGACCACCGCGTAGTTGGGATGCGACAGATAGCGGTAAGGCCCGGAGGTGATCAAAGGCTCGCCCCGCAAGATGATGATGCGCGTGGTCCAGCGCGACCCCAGCGTCGCAAGAATCCACACCCGCATGGCCTGCAGCAAGACAAATAGCGCCAGCAGGAACAGATTCACATCCTGATCGCGGCCAAGGGCCCATAGCGCGATCAGCCAGGCGGCATGAACGGACACCACAAACGGATAATGCTTGGCGCCGATTTCGATCGCACCGCGCGCCAGCAGTTTCTCGGTATTGCGATGGGCGAGAACGAGTTCACCCAGCCGCTGCAGCGTGACCAGCGCCAGGATGATGGAGGCGAAGCTCACGCGGCGTGCCGTAGCGCGACGCAGCTCGCGGTGAAGCCGGGCCCGAGCGCGGTCAACAGCGATCGCGGCGGCAGGCCCTGGGCGCGGGCGCGTTCCAGCACGAACAGCACGGTCGGCGCGGACATGTTGCCATAATCGGCGATCACGTCTCGTTCATGGTCGAGCGTGCCCTGGCCAAGCGACAGCGCGCGCTCCAACGAAAGGATGACTTTCGTCCCGCCGGGATGGCAGATGAAGCGATCGATCTCGCCGACCGAAAGCTGCATCCGCGAGACGATTTCGGCGACCGCGGCTCCCATGTGATCCCTGACAAAATCCGGGATCGTGCGCTGAAAGATTACGCCGAACCCTTCGGGATCGACGCTCCAACCCATGATGTCGAGCGTATCCGGCCAGAGCTTCTCGCCGGCCGCCTCGACCCGCGTGGCGCCGCCATCACCGGCACGCAGCACGACGGCAGCCGCGCCATCGCCGAACAGGCTGGCGGCGACGATATTCGCCTTGGTCAATTCGTCATGGCGGACGGCCAGCGTGCAAAGTTCGAGCGCGACCAGCAGCACGTTGCTGCCGGGCCGCGACTGCGCGAGCCGGGCCGCGATCGAAAGTCCGGACACGCCGCCCGCGCAGCCGAGCCCGAACACCGGCACCCGCGATACGTCGGATCGGAAGCCCATCTTGCCGGCGACACGCGCGTCCAGCGTCGGTGTCGCGATCCCGGTCGAACAGACGGTGACGACGGTATCGATATCGCCAGCATCGAGATCGGCGCGCACGATGGCCTTGCGCGCGACGTCGATAAAGAGGGTTTCAGCACCTTCCAGAAAAGCCTCGGTTCGCTCGGGCCAGCCGCGATGCTTGAGATACCATTCCATCGGCTTGACGCCGTAACGTTGATGAATGCCGGTATTGGCGAACAGGCTCGAAAGCGTCTCGAATTGCGGATAGCGATCCGCCAAGAGGCTGGTGGCGGCTTCGAGGATCTGCTTCTGGTGGAATTGATGGGGCGGGACCGAGGTCGCCAGCGAAACGAGCGCGGCCGTGTGGTTCATATCCTGTCCCTGCCTCTCCTGCCCGGTCACCTATGAACCACGCGGTGCGGCGAATATTTCAGCCGAATGCGTCCACGAGCAGCGGGGAGCGTTCACTATGAGGTGAATGCGGCTTTCATTTGCTACAACAATGGCTGCGGGCGGATCAATGCGCGGCCAGCGGGCAACCTCCTTCGGAAAGGGGACGGAACGCCTGATCGCCTGGAATCGCGCCGAGGATGTTGTAATAGTCCCAGGGCTTGGTCGACTCCGACGGAGTCTTCACCTGGGCAAAATACATGTCGTGAACGAGCCGGCCGTCTTCTCGCAAATGGCCGTTCTTGACATAAAAGTCGTTCACCGGCGTCGCACGCATCTTTGCCATCACCGCCTTTGCCTCGTCCGTTCCGGCCGCGGCGATCGCCGCGATGTAATGCCGTACAGCCGAATAGACGCCCGCCTGCGCCATGGTCGGCATGCGGCCCTGTTTTGCGAAGAACCGCTTCGACCAGGCCCTGCTTTCATCGTCGCGATCCCAGTAGAACGCGGTGACGAATTTCAGCCCCTGGGCAGCCTGCAGTTCCATGCTGTGGACGTCGGAAATGAACACCAGCAGCGCCGCCATGCTCTGCTTTTTGGTCAAACCGAATTCGTGGGCCTGCTTGACCGCGTTGACCATGTCGCCGCCGCCATTGGCGAACGCCACCACCTTGGCGCCCGAGGCCTGCGCCTGCAGCAGATAGGAGCTGAAGTCGGAGGTGTTGAGCGGATGGCGCACGCTGCCAAGCACCTTGCCGCCGGCGGCCTGGACAGCGGCGGTCGCATCGGCTTCCAGCGAATGGCCGAAGGCATAGTCGACAGTGATGAAGAACCAGGTGTCGCGTCCTTCCGCAACCGTGGATTTTGCAAGACTCGTGGTCAGCGCATAGCTGTCATAGCCTCATTCGGCGTGCAGTTCTTGCCCGTGAACGCCGTGCTTCCCACCGCGCCCGCGATCGCAATGCGATCGTGCTCGGCGGCGAGCTGCTCGACCGCGAGCGCCACCGCCGAATGGTCGAAGCCGATCGCCATGTCGACATTTTCGTTTTCAAACCAGCGGCGCGCGACGGCGGCACCGACATCGGCCTTGTTCTGATGATCCGCGAAGACGATCTCGATAGGTTTTCCCAGCACCGAACCGCCCGCGTCCTCTGCCGCCATGCGGGCGGCGGTGACCGAACCCGGACCACCGAGATCGGCATAGAGACCGGACTGGTCGTTGAGCACGCCGATCTTGACAACGTTGTTGGAAACCTGCGCGCATGCGCCGGACGAATCGGCAACGAGCAAGGCAGCAGAAACGGCCAGCGCGAGCTGCAGTCGCACGGCGAACCTCCCGAATATATCGCTGGCCCTTGCTCCAGGCCTCTTGTCGCGAGTGTATGCCCGCCATCGGTCACGTACCAGCGCGTGGAGGTTATTTCACGACGGCCAGTCCGCACCTTCGCAAGATGGCCTTTGCCACGCCGAATGGTTCAGGCGCGAACGGCCCGGGCGGCGCGCGGGTGATAAGGCTCACGACCACCAGCCCGGCCATTGCGAGCCAGAAGCACAGCCAGAAGCCATCGATATAGGCCAGAACATTGGCTTCCCGTTGAACCACACCCGACAGCGTTCCGAGCGCCCGCGCGGGCGCGGTCGACGCGCCATGGCTGGCAAAACCCTCCGCGAGCCGCTGAAGCAGGCGCGTGACATCGAAGCCGCCGGTCTCGACGTGCTGGCCGAGGAAGTTGGAGTGCACCTGCTCGCGGACCCGCAGCCAAGTCCCCATCAGCGCCACGCCGATCTCGGCGCCGCCGAGCCGCATGATCTGGATATAAGCGGCGAACGCGGTCGCACGCGAGGTGTCCGCGTTCGACAGCGCGAGGATGATGATCGGCAGCAGCGTAAAGGCCTGTCCGATCGATAGCAGCAGCACGATGCCGACGAAGTCGCCGCGCGCCCAATCATGCGTCAGTTGCGTGCCCCACAAATTGGCGGCGGCGAACGCCGAGAATCCGAGCACGACCACCGTGCGCGGATCGAAATGCCGCAACAGATAGATCGAGATCGGCACCAGCACGAACAGCGGCAGCGCGCCGTAGGTCAGCAACAGGACGCCGGATTGCTCCGGACGCAGCCCGCCGACGACACCGAGGAAGTTCGGCACCAGCGACGAGTTGGAGAGGCTGGTCAGGGTGTAGAGCAGGATCGCCACCAGCGAGAGCCCGACATTGCGCGAAAACAGCACGTTGACGTGGGCCCAGGGCTGGCGGACCAGGGTTTCGTTGATGACGAAGCCGATGAAGAGCACAGCGCCGCCAAGCAGCAGCGCCATCACGGTGCCCGATCCCAGCCAGTCCAGGCGGTTGCCCTGGTCGAGGCCGGCATAGATCATCGAGACCGAGGTGCCGAGCAGCAGCATGCCGCCCCAGTCGGCATCTTTCAGCAGCTCGCGGTTGACCGGCTCGCGGGGCGTGCCGAGATAGACCATCAGGCCCATCAGCGGCGCGATCACGACGCTCTGCCAGTACAGCCACTGCCATCCCCAATGGTCGACATAGAAGCCGACCAGCGAGGTGCCGCTGTCGAGCGCGAAGCCGACCCGGATCGAATAGATCGAGATCGCCGGCAACCACCAGCGCATTGGCAGATTGCGGAACACGATCATCAG
>Ga0137412_10001131_pt1 | contig 20254 bp, 13 predicted proteins | sample CZODoug2_1_16fun_FD_122160 | JGI IMG/M metagenome (GOLD analysis project Ga0137412, IMG submission 122160) | Vadose zone soil fungal communities from Angelo Coast Range Reserve, California, USA - CZODoug2_1_16fungal (Hybrid Assembly) | ecosystem: Environmental > Terrestrial > Soil > Vadose zone...
AGCGCTGGCGCGACCGCAAGTCGGAAGGTGTGCGCCCTGGTGAGTTGATCAGGCAACCGCGATGGATCGACGTCGGGCTCGTCGCGCTGGGAATCCTGTTGGCCGCGGGGGCGGTGGCGGCCGGCACCATGACGACGGCACGCACCGTCGCCCTGCCCGCGGTCGCGCAAGGCACGTCGGTGAGCGCGGTGCTCGCCGACGCGGCCGCGCCCGCACCGGGCACACCGGTGCAGTTCCGGGATGAATCGGGCGCCACCTTCGACGCCGTCGTCGTCGGCACCAGCCCCGCCGAGGTGACGGCCGAATTGACGCATCCGGGTCCGGCATCGGCAGGCAAGCTGCTGGTTCCGGCGGGGCGGCAACGGCTGATCTCGCTGCTGTTGCCGAGACTCTGGTGAGGTGGCGTCGGCGCGCGATTCCCCATGTCGCGCAGGCCGAGATGGCGGACTGCGGTGCGGCCGCGCTCGCGATGGCGCTGGCCTATCACGGCAGGCATGTACCGCTGGCCGAGTTGCATGCCGCCACCGGAACTGGGCGCGACGGCACCGACGCGCTACGCATTGCCGAGGCCGCCACCACCTACGGGTTGCGCGCTCGCGGCGTGGCCACCGAGCTCGATGATCTGCGCGTGCTGCCGAGCGGTACCGTATTGCATTGGGGCGAAGCGCATTTCGTAGTTTTGGAGTCGACATCGCGGCGCGGCGTTACCGTCGTCGATCCCGCCGCGGGGCGCTACCGGCTCAGCTGGGAATCCGTCAACGACCTGTACAGCGGCGTCGCCATCCTGCTGGAGCCCGCCGAGGCGTTCGAGCCGGGCGGACGAGCCGCGCTGGGGGCGTTGCACCATGCCCGACGGTTGTTGACCCGCTCGAGTGGACTCGGCAAGGTGCTGGCCACCTCGGTGGTGGTGCGGTTGATGGCATTGGCCGTTCCGGTGTTGACCGGTGTCGTCGTCGACAGGATTGCGCCCGCAGGGGACGGGCACCTGTTGAAGGTCATGGCCGCAGTCATGGCCGCGTTGATCGGCTATTCGGTGATCGCGACCTTCCTGCGGTCTCATCTGTTGCTCCGGCTGCGCAGTCGTCTGGACGTCGACATGACGCTGGACTTTCTCGAGCACCTGGTTGATCTGCCGTACGGGTACTTCTTGAAGCGATCGTCCGGCGATCTGATGATGCGGCTGCGCAGCAACGCCACGGTCCGCGAGATCCTCACCACCGGCACCATCGCCGCACTGCTCGACGGCACCCTGGCCACCTTCTACCTGATCGTGATCATCGCCCTGTCGCCGACGCTCGCGGCACTGGTCGCCGTGCTGGGGGTGGCTCAGGTCGCGGTCCTGCTGTCGGCGCGGCGGCGCAACCAGCACCTGATGGGCGAGGCGCTGGCCACGGAAGCCAAATCGCAGTCCTACGCCTACGAGATGTTCTCGGCGATGGAGACATTGAAGACCGCAGGCGCCGAGCGTCGAGCCGTGACGCACTGGACCAACCTGTTCATCGCCGAGATGAACGTCTCGCTGCGCCGTGGCCGGCTCTCGGCTGCCGTGGAAACCGCGCTCCACGGGCTGGGCCTGCTGTCACCGATCGCGGTGCTGCTCGTCGGCGCCTATCTGGTGGGGTCCGGCCAGCTCTCCCTTGGCACCATGCTGGCGCTGGCGGCACTGGGCGGCGCCTTCCTCGAACCGCTCTCGGTCCTGGTCGGCACCGCAATGCAGGTCCAGCTGCTCGGCAGCTATCTGGCCCGAATAGAAGACGTCATCAACACCCCGACCGAGACCGACGGACGCGACCTGCAACACGCGCCCCAACTCACCGGGGCGGTGCGCGCCGAAGGCCTCACCTTCCGCTACCAGCCGCACGGTCCGCCTGCCGTTGACGGCGCAGACCTCGACGTGCGCCCCGGACAGTTGGTGGCCATCGTCGGGCGCTCGGGCTCGGGCAAGTCCACCATGGGTCGGTTGTTGTTGGGTCTTTATCCTCCGTCGGAGGGTCGTGTCCTGCTTGACGACATCGACCTCGCCACCCTCTACCCGCGCAGCGTGCGCTCCCAGATCGGCGTGGTCACCCAAGACCCGTACATCTTCGGGCTGTCGGTGCGCGACAACCTCGTGCTGGGCCACCCCGACCTGCCACTGGAGCGGCTCGAGATCGCCGCCGAACTCGCCGGTGTCGCCGAGGACATCCGCGCGATGCCGATGGGGTGGGACACGCCGCTCGTCGACGCGGGCGCGTCCCTGTCGGGTGGTCAGCGCCAGCGACTAGCGCTGGCCCGCGCGCTCGCGCCGTCGCCACGGATCCTGCTACTCGACGAGGCCACCAGCAGTCTCGACACCGTGACCGAGGCTCAGGTGCACGCCAACATCGCAGGCCTCGGATGCACGGTCATCGTGATAGCGCACCGGCTGGCCACCGTGATCGACGCCGACCACATCGTCGTGATGGACGCAGGCCGGGTGGTCGAGGGTGGCCGCCATCGCGACCTGCTGGCCGCGGGCGGTCACTACGCCCGTTTGGTCTCCGGGCAACTCGTCGGCGAAAATCCGCGGTAGAAAAGAGGATTGGGGTGCGCGGTCGAGGAACGGGCGTCGCTGCGTCGTTGATGGCGAGCGGCTTCTTCGTGATGCGGGCTCCCTTGTTGCCGCTGGAGGAGCTGGATCGACTGCGTGCCGATCCCACGTACTGGCGCAGCCTGGCGGCGCGACCGGAGGTCAACGAGGCGCTGCATCTGGCTTCGCCGGGATTGGTGCGCCGCTTGGCTGACGGAAACCCGGATGCCCGGGTGGCCGCCTCGGTGACCGCCTATTTGATCCGAATGTGCACCCGTGCAACGCCTTTCGGCCTATTTGCGGGCTGCGCGCTGGGATCGTTGGGCGAGGAGACCGCCTTGCTGGTCGACGGCCCGGACGGGACCACTCGGCACAGCAGGCCCGATACCGAGGTGCTGGCATCGCTGGTGGAACGACTGCTTGCAGACCCGTCGACCAGGTCGGCGATGGTCGTTGAGCCCAACTCCAGTCGCTACCACGTGGCAGGCGCGATGCGTCTCATCGAGAGCCGATTGAAGGACGGCCGCCGCAGTCATCACCTGGTCGTCATCGAAGACGACCCCCCGCTGCGCGTCGCGTTGGACGCCGCCTCGGGCGGATGCGTGGTGGCGAAGATCGTCGACGCCGTCGCGGCTCACGCCGACGTCGAGCCGGACGAGGCACGCGAATACGTCGACGCTCTGGTGGATGCCAAGGTGCTGACCCCGATCGCCGAGCCGGCCGTGACGGGCCCAGAACCGTTGGCGCACGTACTGTCATCCTTGATCGGGCAGGGTCTGGCCGCACCGTCGGAGGCCCTGGGACGGGTGGCCGACGAGCTCGCACGCTTGGACGCCGCCGGACTCGGCAACCCGCCAGAGGCATACGCGTCGGTCGCAGAGACGCTGCTCGGCCTTTCCGGCGGCGGCGACGACGCCCGACTGGTCCAAGTCGACCTGCACCGGGCAGGGTCCGGACTGACCCTCGGGCGCGATGATGTCGCGCAACTCGCCGAGGCGGTGGAGCTGCTGCACCGGCTGTCCCAGGGGTTCGAGGATCCGGCGCTCACGCGGTTCAAGGCGGAGTTCGGGGCCCGGTACGAGGACCGCGAGGTCCCGCTGATGGAGGCGCTGGACGAGGAGATGGGCATCGGGTTCGACCGGTCGACGCATCCCGCCGCCGACGAGTCACCGCTACTAGCTGGCCTCGATCTCGGTGGTGTGCTGGGGAATTCGACGTTCACCGTGCGTGACGCGAACCTGCTCGATCTGGTGCTCCGCGCCCGCGACGGCGGCGCCGACCGAGTCGAGCTCGACGCCGATACCGTAGCCCGGCTCACGACGGGTACTCCGTTGCCGCTGCCTGACGCGCTGGCCGTCTTCGCCACCATGCTCGAGGACGGCATCGAGGTACACGCCGTCACCGGCCCGTCGGGTGCCGAGCTGCTCGGGCGGTTCTGTCACGGCGATCGCGGCCTGCACGACGCCGTGCGCGCCCACCTGCACGCCGAGGAGGCCCACGCGCCCGGCGTCGTCTTCGCCGAGCTCGTCCACCTGCCGGAAGGACGGATCGGCAACATCTTGGCCCGGCCGGTGTTGCGCGCCTATGAGCTTGTCCTACTGGGCCGTTCGGGCGCACCGGAGGACCATCAACTCAGCGTCGACGAGCTGACTCTGCGCATGGACGGCCAGCGCCTCGCCCTCTACAGCCCCCGGCTGGACGCGGAGGTCCGGCCGCGCCTGACCACCGCGCACAACCCGGCGTGGCGCGGCTTTGGCGTGTACCGGTTCCTCGCGGCGTTGCAGCGGGCCGGAGTGGCCGGCGGGCTCGCGTGGGACTGGGGTGCGTTGGCAGGTGCGCCGACGCTGCCGCGCGTCACCTCCGGTCGGCTCGTCCTGGCCAGGGCCCGCTGGCAGTTGTCGGCCGCCGAGCTGAGCACCGTCACCGGATCCGAAGCGGCCGAAGGCTGGGCGGTCCTTGCCCGCGACCGCGGCCTCCCCAACGAGGTCCTGATTGCCGACGGCGACAACCGGCTCTACGTCGACACCGCCAGCCCCGCGCTGATTGCGGTCGCGGCCAAGGTGTTACGCGGACGTACCGGCGCGCTCGTCGAGGAAGTCCTGGCCGACGGCATCGCCACCGGGCCGCAGGGCCGCTTCGCCCAAGAGCTCATCGTGCCCTTCACCTGCCGCACCGACCCCGCACCCGTGCCCACGCACCGGCGCACGCCCGAGGTGCAGCGCACCTTCGCCCCGGGCAGCCAGTGGCTCTACCTCAAGGCGTACACCGGCACCGCGTCCGCCGACCGGATCCTCACCGACACAGTCGGACCGGTGATAGCTGGGCTGCTGAGTACCGGGGTCGTCGATCATTGGTTCTTCCTGCGCTACGCCGATCCCGAGCATCATCTGCGGCTGCGACTGCATGGGAACCCGGCCGCACTGCACGACCAGGCGTTGCCCGCCCTCACCGATGCCCTTGCCCCATTTCTCGGCGACGGCACGGTGTCGACGGTTGTGCTGGACACCTACCACCGTGAGCTCGAACGCTACGGCGGCGACGAAGGCATCGAGCTTGCCGAACAGATCCATGCCGCCGACAGCGACGCCGTGCTGAAGGTACTGGGCATGCTTGACGGCGAAGACGTGGCCGACGCCCGCTGGAAGCTGTGTCTGTACGCCACCGACCGCCTGCTGGCCGACGCCGGCCTCGACATGGCGCAGCGCCGGGACTGGGTGAAGGACGGCGCCGCCGGCTACCGAATGGAATACCCAGGCGCGCACAACCTCGACGCCGGAATCGGTGCACGCTGGCGCAACGAACGCGCACAGCTCACTGCGTTGCTCGACGACACGCAGGACCACCCGTACGAGCCTGCGCGCCAAGCGTTTCGGCAGCGGTCCGAGAAGCTCGCACCGCTACTCGCCGAGCTTGCGGACCGTGACCGGCGCGGCCTGCTGACTCAGCAGTTCCAACACCTGGTGCACAGCTTCAGCCACCTCAACGCGATCCGGCTGCTGCGCTCCGCCGCTCGGACCCACGAGCTCGTCATCCTGAGCTTCCTCGACCGTCATTACGCCAGCCAGATCGCGCGGAAGCCCCGTCCGGACGTGTCCGACAGTCCGACCTGACCCGCACCGATCGTCACCAAGAAAACTCCAAGCGCGCTCGTTGATGCTCTGTCGTAACGCGAACCAATCAGGGCCCGCGAATACGAAAGGAAGACATCATGAACACCAACCGCAACAAGCTGGCCCTGCGCCGGCAGAGCATCCGCACGTTGACCGACAGCGAGCTTCGCATCGTCAATGGCGGCGGCACCGGCGGCGCGCCCGCACCAGGCACCGACCGGCAGACCATCGGGACGTCGGGTACGTCCGTGATTCGGCAGTCGGGTACGTCGGTGATCAACCCGTCGGGTGGGTCGGTGGCGTCCTCGGGTACGTCGGTGATCAACCCGTCGGGCGGCCGCGCGCTCAACCCGTCGGGCGGCTAGCCTGCGTAGCGTTCTCAGGCCGACGAAGCTCTCGTTTATCCATCCGGCGCCACACCACCGCCCATAGCTGATGCTATGGGCGGTGGTTGCGTCGTTGTGTCGAACATGATTCGTTCGGTCGGTTTCATCGTGAAGGCCCTCGACCACCGCTTGCGCGCCCGTTGTCACCCCGAGCCACTCTCGAGATCGATCGACTTCTCATGGCTCCATCGCAGTAGTGTCTCAGTGATCAGAGTTGACGCGAACGATAATTATTCCTGATTTGCTAAAACAAGAGCATGAGTGCGCATACGCTGCGAAAACCAGCGCCTATGCTGGTCGTGACGGGATCTCGCACTTATGATCGTTATTCGCTCGCTGACCGCTGCTGGGCTCGCTCTAGGTGGTGCTGCGTTCTGGTTCGCGGTCACCGACGCCCCCTCGACCATGACGTTGCCGCCGATGGATCCGCCGATGGTGTCGCGGTCGGTGCAGCTAGTGAATGTGTCGTCTCCGCTAGTCGACCCTGCCTGCACGGACCCGTTGTGCGTGATGAGTGGCGGCGGCGTAGCGCCGACACCACCTCGGCTGACGTCTGCGCTGCTGACCACGGGTATCGGTCCGCTGTCGCTGGCCGCGGGAACGGATCCGCTGGCGGCGTTGATCGCTGTGTTCATCAGCAACGGCACCGCCGAGCATCCCAACGCCGGACTGTTCATCGGCACTGGCTACAGCCCATCGATTGGCTGCGTCGGCGCCTCGTGCAACGGAGGCCGAGGGGGCCTGCTGATCGGCAATGGAGGAAACGGCGCCAATGCCACGCTCGCCGGTACTACGGGTGGGAACGGCGGGAGTGCAGGACTCTTTGGTAGTGGCGGAGCCGGCGGCAACGGTGCTGCCGGCGTCGCAGGGGCCGACGCGGCAGCGGGCCAGGTCGGTAGCGACGGCGGCGCGGGAGGCGCCGGAGGACGCGGCGGCGCAGGCGGATTGCTGATTGGACCGGGCGGGCAGGGCGGTTCTGGCGGTGTCGGCGGTGCTGGCGGCGCCGGCGCGACAGGCCCAGATACGTTGGCGGCGAGCATATCCGGGGATGGTGAGGCTGGAACGGCCGGCAGCGGCGCAGGCAACGGAGGCGCGGGCGGCAACGCCGGGGCCGGTGGTGGCAGGTTGTTCGGGGGAGCGGGCGCCGCAGGCATCAACGGTGACGGCGGTGCAGGAGGCGACGGCGGCTCGGGTGGCCGCGGTGGTGACGGCGCCGACGGCACCGACGGCGGCAAGGGAGCCAATGCCACCATCGCCGGAGCCAAAGGGGACAACGGTATTGACGGTAAGGCCGGTGGTGACGGTGGCGCCGGGGGCAGTGGCGGGCAGGCCGGAAGGGGCGGCGCCGCTGGGACCGGCGGCAGCGGCGGGCAAGTCGGAGCGGACGGATCAACCGGTTTCCAGGGCGATGGCGGCGTGGGCGGCAACGGTGGTTCCGGCGGACGCGGCGGCAACGGGGCCGATGGTGCCGACCGCGGCGACGGAGCGAACGCCACCATCGCGGGGGCCAGCGGAGTCAACGGAATCGACGGTCAGTCGGGCGGTAGGGGCGGTGATGGCGGCAACGCCGGGCAAGCAGGCAAGGGCGGTGACGGTCGACAGGCCGGAGCCGACGGCGTGGCAGGCACCAACGGCAGTGGCGGTGACGGCGCCGATGGAGGTGACGGGGGTGACGGCGGCAACGGAGCCAACGGCGCCGACCGCGGCAACGGAGCGAACGCCACCACCGCCGGAGCGAACGGAGTCAACGGAGTGGACGGTCAGGCAGGCGGTGGCGGCGGTAATGGCGGAGGCGCTGGACAGGCCGGTACGGGCGGAGCTGCAGGGACCGGCGGTACCGGCGGGCAAGCGGGCACCGATGGAGCTGCCGGTACTCAAGGCGACGGCGGCGACGGTGCCACCGGAGGCAAGGGCGGCAACGGCGGCAACGGAGCCACCGGTAGCAGCAGCTCCTTCTCCGGCGGCAAGGGCGGCAACGGCGGCGACGCAGGCAACGGCGGCGAAGGCGGCACCGCCGGCACCGGTGCCACTGCAGGAAATGCCGGCGTCCGCGGTATCGACGGGAACGGTGGTAACGGAGCCAACGGCGGAGTCTCCACCGACCTGGAAGGGGGGAACGGCGTGTCCGGCAACGGCGGCAACGGCGGCAACAGCGCAACCGGATCCGGCGGCACGGGCGGGGACGGCGGCGCAATCTCCGTCATCGACGGCAGCGGGGCGCGAAACCGGGCGGGCAATGGTGGATCTGGTGGCGACAGCGTGACGGGTGCCGGCGGAGCTGGTGGTGCGGGCGGCAATGCCAATCGGGTCGGGGGTACGAGCACCACGTTCGCAGGCAGCGGCGGGAAGGGCGGCGACAGCGAGACGGGCACCGGCGGCAACGGCGGCAACGGCGGTTCTGCAACCGGCGATCCCACCCGCAACGTCGCCGGCGCCGGTGGTGACGGCGGTACCGGCGGCGCCGGCGACGGACAACCCGGGGCCAACGGATAACGGCATCTGCCGGCGCTGTACCCATCGGCAACGGCGCCGTCCCCAGGAGGCGGTCGCACGGGCGGCATGGGTGACGGGTAATCGGGGACGTGCGGCTGATGCCAATGCGCTCGACTCATCAACTTGATGATGCGTTCACCAAATGAAAACCGCGTTGCCCGTTCATGATCAAGGCTTGGTGGCCGAGCGCCGTCGTGCGCCAGTCACGAAGCAGTTTCAGACCCGCCGGACGTCCAGCGTGCGCGTCGCGATCCAGTTCTTAAGTTCGATCGGGTGCGGCTCGGCGTTGATACAGCCGTCGATGACGCGGGCGAAGTCGTCGGCAGTGTGTGCGAGAACTCCGCCAGATGGGCCTGCACGGGCGGTAGCTCGTGGTCGTCCTTGAAGAACACCACTCATTGAGACGGCGCGATACCGCCGCGGGCGTGACTAGCGACCGGTGGACTGGTTGTTGTTCTTCTGCGATCCCCAACCGTGCACCCGGTCGACCTCGATCAGCGCGCTGATTCGTGGCCGGTCCCGAACGGGATACGGCTCACCCGAGTAGTGGTGGGACAAGGCATCGATGTCGGAGAGGCCTTCGTCGTCATACATTTCGGTGACGCGACCGATCACCGTGACGTGGGTGTACCAGTCGCCCTCATCGAGCACGGTGAGCGAGACGCGCGGATCGTGCTCCAAGTGCTTCAAGCGGACACGGCCTTGGTCCATGTTCACCAAGATCTGGTCCCCGCGCAGCAGGTACCACGTCGCGGCGGACACCGGTTGGCCGTCTGCTCGGACGGTACTAATCACGGCGGGGTTGGCCTTGGCCAACATCTCCTTGGCGCTGTCGGAAAGCGGTGATTGAGTCATGAGGAGATGCTAGGCCGGGTTTGGCATCCGCTCGGGAGGAGACGCCAGCAACCAAACCCGACCCCGGACGGCGTCCTTGATACCGCTCGTTCGGGAGTGACGGCGGATGCTGGGCTGACGTGGCGCAGTCGCGCGGTACCCGCGCGGTGTTGGGTTGCGTTGGTGGCGTTGGGTTTCGTACCGTGGAATGTGCTGTGTCCGGACTCGTCGGCGCCGTCGTGGGCGGGCTGGATACCCCGGGCGGGGACGTATCCCGGTGGAACGTTCAGGGGTGGAATCGGGTGGTCTCGTGAAGGCTCGCGCGGGGCATCCGGAGGGTGTTCGCCGGAGCTGACTCGTTGGCGTACCCAAAGGAGATGCCCCGAAGCAGCACTCGAAGATCGGGGATGGGCCCCAATGGGGGCTGCGGATCTGCCCCTGTCTTTGGGTGCCAACACAGTCCAGGCGGCCATCGTCTATGTCCTGATATAGGGCCGGCCCTGCCGGCGCGCGGCTACGCGCGCATCGCCGTGCTCGGACACCGCGGCTTCGAACCTCTTGACGGTTTCGTCGACGTCGTCGAGGGTGTGGGCGGCTGAGACGTACCAGATGCCGCGGTAGGCGACCCAGATTCCGTGGGAGATGAGCTGACCTGCGAAGCGCCCGTAGCGTTCGTGGTCGACGGTTTGCAGTTGCGCGTACCGGGTGATCGGTTCGGCACTGGAGTCGAACCGAGCATGAAACGCCATCGGCAGCCCCTGGATCTTGATGGGGACCTCGTGATGGTCCAGCACTCCGGTCAGGCCGTCGATCAATGCGGCTCCGACCGATTCGACGTGGCGGTAGACGCTGCGGTCCTCCAGCTCGTCGAGGGAGGCGAGCACCGCGGCGGTGGCAATGGTATTGCCGTTGAACGTGCCGGCGTGGGTGAGCGCGCCGGTGGCGACGTCGGCGAACAAGTCGCGTCGACCGGCAAGCGCGGCGCAGGGCCATCCCGCGGCCATGGCCTTGCCGTAGACGGCGAGATCCGGTGTAGCGCCGAAGCGTTCGGCGGCACCGCCGAGTGCCACCCGGAACCCGGAGATGGTCTCGTCGAAGATCAGCACGATGCCATGCCGGGTGCACAGGTCGCGCACGTGTTGCAGATAGCCGTCGGCGGGTGCGATGGCTCCGGCATTGAGCATCATCGGTTCCATCAGGACCGCGGCAATGGTGTCGCCGTGCTCGCTCAGGGCTCCCGCGAATGCCTCCGGATCGTTCCATTCGATGGTGAGGGTGGAGTCGAGGGCGTCGGGCAGTTGGCCGAGGCTGCCCGGCTGGACTCGTCCGCCGTCGGAACGGATCTGGATGTTGTCGAACCAGCCGTGGTAGTGGCCGTGGAACCGCAGGATGTTGCGTCGGCCGGTGGCGTTGCGGGCGATGCGCATCGCCGCTTGGATCATCTCGCTACTCGAGCTGCCGAACCGCAATTGGTCCGCCCAGGGGAGTACCGCCAAAACCCGTTCGGCGGCCTCGATCTCGCGGTGGTGGGTCGCGGCGTAGATGATGCCGTCGCGTTGCGCGGCGATGACCTTCTCCACGACGCGCGGCGGGGCGTATCCGAGGAAGTTGGGGCCTTGGCCGAGCAGGTAGTCGAGGTACTCGGTGCCGTCGGTGTCCCACAGGCGGCAGCCGCTGGCGCGCTCGACGATGAGGTGCGGGTTGAGCAGTCGGGTGTTGCTGCTGACGCCTCCTGCCAGCACACGCATCGCGCGTTCGCGTTGATCCTGCTGGATCGTGGTCGAGGCGTTCATCGCTATTCTCCTGATATCTGAGAGGTAGGCAGTCGGTAGGCATGTAATGCGTTGCAAGCAAATATGTCTCGACGCTGGTCGGGCGTCAGCGCGGCCAAGCCCTGTTTGGCTGCTGCCAGCACGCGGTCATAGCTGGCGGCCAGCTCGCATACCGGCCAGTCCGAGCCGAACATCAGTCGCGCGGGCCCGAACGCGGTGACGAGGTAGTCGACGTAGGGCTGCAGATCGGCGGGGGTCCAGGTCGTCCACGACGCTTCGGTGACCAGACCCGACAGCTTGCACCAGACGTTTGGACTCTGCGCCAGCGCGGAGATTCCGTCCGCCCAGTCCTGGGACCAGTCCTCGGCGATGGGTGGCTTGGCGCCGTGGTCGACGACGAAGCGCAATTCCGGGTGGCGGCGGACCAAGGTGTTGGCGGCGGCCAGTTCGCGGGCGGTGATCTCCAGATCGAATGTCAGCCAGCGATCGGTCACGGCGCGCATCCCGGTGTCGACGTCGTCGCGGAGCAGCCAGCACCGGTCGGCTTCGTCGGCCGCGGCGTGGCGCAACCCCACCAGATGTCGGCCTCCGACACCGCTGCGCAGTCCGTCGATCTGGGCGCCGACGTCGCGGCTGGTCAGGTCGACCCAGCCGACCACGCCGACGATGACGGCTGTGCGGGTGCACAATTCGAGCAGCTGGGCCGTCTCGGCGAGGTCGGCACGGACCTGCACCACGATCGTCGCCGAGACGTCATTGCCGAGCAGGTGTGGTTGGAAGTCACCGACGTCGTAGCGGCGCCGCAGCGCTGCGTAGTCCCCGGTCATCCACGGGTAGTCCCCGACGTCGGGGTCCCAAAGGTGGTGGTGGGCATCGACGATCGTCATGGTTGGTCGGGTGTCGGTGCGTCGTCGGCGAGTAGTCCCTCGGCCTTCAATTCCCGCCACAGCTCGCCGGGGATCGGTAGATCGAACAGCCGCGCGTTCTCGTCGAGCTCTGCGCGACTTCGGACCCCGGTGAGGACCGCCGCGACTCGGGGATGGGCGATCGGAAACTGCAGCGCCGCAGCCTTTAGCGGCACCCCGTGGCACTGGCACACCTCTGACAACCGTCGTGTTCGTGCAATGAGGTCGGCGGGTGCGGGATCGTAGTCGTAGCGGGCGCCCGCGCCGGCGTCGGCCAACAGACCGCTGTTGAAGACACCCCCGGCGACGACGGCAATGCCCCGCTGCCCGCACAACGGCAGGAACGACTGCAGCGCAGTCTGTTCCAGCAACGTGTATCGACCGGCGAGCAGAAACATGTCGGGATCGGACTCGCGGGCGAACCGTTCCAGCGCGGCGGTCTGGTTCATGCCTGCACCGATCGCGGTGACGACCTTCTGGTCGCGTAGCTCGATCAGCGTGGGCAGCGCCGTCGCCAATGCCTCGTCGACGTAGTCGTCGGGATCATGCACGAGGGCGATGTCCAGACGGTCGGTACCGAGGCGAGTCAGGCTCTCCTCGATGGAGCGCAGCACGCCGTCGCGGGAGTAGTCGTACACCGTGGCGACGTCGGGCGCCCCGGCGTCGTACGGGCGGCCGGTCGAGTCGAAATCGTCGGGGTGGGGCGGCGCGTCGGCACGCAGCAGGCGGCCGACCTTGCTGGAGAGCACATAGTCCTCGCGCGGGTAGCCGGCCAGTCCACGGCCCAGTCGCACCTCGCCGTTGCCGCGCCCATACTGGGGCGCGGCGTCGAAGTAGCGCAGGCCGGCCTCCCATGCCGCCGCGACGGTGTCGAGTGCGGCGTCGTCGCTGACCTCGGTGTACATCCCGCCGATCGCGGGGGCCCCGAACCCGAGCGCGGTGACCGTGAGCGACGTCCGGCCCAACCGAACCGGGGTGTCATGCGCCATCTACCGCACCGTTCCGTCGGGGTGCAGTTCGGTGACCGTCGCGACGCCGTCGTAGAGCGCGGCGACGACCTCGGTCGTCTGGGTCTCGTCGGGACCGAGCAGTCGGGCGCGACCGGCCGCGACGGCGTCCTGCAGCGGACTCGGGTACCCGGTCCACGGTTCGATCAGGGCCTGCTGGTACCCGCGCCATCCGCCGTAGACGAGACAGAACCACACCACGGGAAACAGCTCGTGATCGAAGCACAGTCCGAAGCCGCGTCGGTCGGCGACGTCGGTGGCCGCGACCCAGCCTGCCGTCAGCCCGGTCAGGTAGTGCAGCGCGAACGCACCGACGTCGATGTCATCGGCGCGGCGCAAGTCGTGCCCGCGCAGGACGGGCCAGTCGTATTCGTCCCCGGGGCGGCCGAGCAACTCACCGCCCGCCTCGTCGACGAGACCTCGGGTGGCCGGGATGTCGAACCGCATTCCTGGTCTGATGGCCAGACTGGGGTGCACGCCCCAGTTGTAGTCGAAGGGCATCGTGCCGATGTTGCGCAGCGCGTAGCTCAAGGTGAAGCGCTGCTCGTCAGCGCGCAACGTGATGGTGCGGGTGAGCTCGGCAGGCGTGATCGGGGTGCGCACCGTGGTGGTGAGCGCGACTTCGTCTGCGGCAACGTGCATTTGGTAGTCCGCGGGGGCGGTCCACACCTCGCCCATGTAGGGCAGCAGATCGCCGTAGCGGTTGCGGCTGGAGCGTCCACCGGGGAAGGCGTCGTCCCAGCCCCCGGCCCAGTGGTCGTCGAAGTCGGCGTGCACCGCCGCGACGTGGGGCGCCACGCGCGGCGACTTCCACAGCAGGTCGACGTCGCGGTGCTTGTCCAGTACCCGAAAGATGTTGGCGCCGCGCTGAGGAAGCACGTCGAGGGCCACGTGCTGATTCTGCAGCCGCACCACCCGCATGCCGTGGTAGGTCCAGTTGTCGTCGATGTCGAGATGACGTTGCATGCGGGTCATCGGGTCATCGGGGTTTTCGCCGCGTCGTGGCGCTGCAGGTGATCTTCGACCTCGTCGACCGCGACGGCGAGATAGCCGGCCTCGGTGGACAGCCCCTCGTCGCGGCTCAACGACTCCGCGATCCTGCGAGTTGTCTTGGGGGCGGCGATGATGACGGCGATGATGGCGATCACCCAGACTGCGGCAATGACGATGTTGGCGCGGCCGGGAGCGGTGGCCGGCCAGGGTACGACGTTGCGGAACGTGGTGTAGGCGATTACGGCGACGGCCAGCACGGGCACCACGTAATCGAGCAGGGCCGCCTCGTGGCCCTGCCGGGGCGCCCGGATGCACAGGTAGTACCACGCTCCGACGGAGAACAGCGCGTAGGCGACGAGCAGCACCAGTGTGCCGACGGTGCCGGACCAGGCGAACAGATTGAAGGCCGTGTCGGTGACCGCGACGCGCATCACCACGATGATGGCCGCAGCCAGCCCGCAGACGAACAGCGTCGCCGAGATCGGGGCCCCGGACTTGGCGGAGACCTTGGTGAAGCCGCGGCGTTCGAACGCACCGCGGTTCAGCGCGAACAGCAAGCGCGACGCCGCGACCGCGGTTGCCAGCGCGCAGCCCATCGCGGAGATGGCGGTGCCCAATGTGACGAGGTCACCGACCACCGGGCCGATGTACTGCTCGCCCAAGGTGCCGAAGAGGGAGGCCGATTTGGCGAAGGCGTCGACCCCGGCAGCGTCGGTGCCGAAGCCCAGCATCTCCACGGTCGTGCCGATGACGTAGAACAGGCCGCCGAAGAGTGCGACGCCGAAGATTGCGATCGGAATCGCGCGTCTGGGGTTGGTGGTCTCCTCACCAAGGGAGGCGGCGGCCTCGAAACCCGCGAACGACAAGAACCCGAACACGATGCCAAGGAACAGGGTGCTCGTCGAGATATCCGGCGGCACCGTGAACATGTCCAACGTGAAGCGTTGGCCGCCAGGAGCGCTACCGCCCACCACCCTGAACACGACGACCGCCGCAATGATGACGATGATCGCGGTCGTCACGATCTCCACCCACAGCAGCGTGGCCATCGACTTCTTCACCGGGGAGATGGCGAGCAATGTCGCGATGCCCACTGCGACCAGGGCGATGATCCAGGGCACGATGCCGGGTGTCGTCTCGTAAAGACCTATGCCGCGCAGGAATTCGGCGCCGAAGATCCCGGCTGTCATCGAGGTCGTCAGCATGAAGCTGAGGTAGGCGCCCAGCAGCGACCACCCGGCCACCACGCCAGCGCGCGGACCGATGGTGATGCCCGTCAGGCCGAAGACCGAGCCGGCGTGGCTGAGGCGGCTGCAGACCCTGGCGAATCCGTAGGCGACGAGCAGCACGCCCACGGTCGCAAGAATGAAGGTCAGCGGAACGGCCCGGCCGACGGTCGCGCCCGCACCCTGCGGGTTGATGTTGATCGCCAGGCTGGCGCCCATCGCGGCGACCGACAGCGAGATCGCCGCCCACGTCGCCAGCGTCCGCCGCAGTTTCGGCTGGGCTCGGTTCGGGATCTCTGCCGGTGTAGTCATGGTTCCCATTTCTCTTGCGGCCGTTGCCCAGCCGTGATGTCGCCGGTTCAGTCGCGGCGCTGAGCCGCATCTGCATCTGGACGGTGACAACCACGCCAACGCGACGTTGCGATGAACCCACCGTTCGGAGTGGGTCGACCGTATGACCGCGTCACCCGGTACACAATGACGAACCTGCACCCCCATTGTTCGGCCACACCGAACTATGCGGCTTTCCGTCAGGCACCGGACTCTGTGGGTCCGGTGAGTTGGTCGGACGCGGCGCTGAAACCGGTGGCAATCGCAACGAGGTCGGTGACCTTTGCGGTGTGCTCGGGCCACCACGCCAACGCGACGACGCACGGCGGGATGTCGCGGATGCGACGGAACGCCACTCCTGGACGGTCGTAGAAGCGCTGGGCACCGGCCGACGTGACGCTGATCCCGACGCCGCGGGCCACCAGGTGCAGCTCGGCGTCGCGGGTGCTCGCTTCGTCGACGACGGGCGCAGGGGTGGTGCGATAGTCGGTCAACAACCAGTAATCCCGCCACGGCCCAGGCGCCTTCGGCGCGGCGATGATGGGTTCCTTCAGCAAGTCGGCGACGCTGACGCTGTCCTGACTCGCCAGCGGATGGCCTTCGGGTACGCACACCACTCGGTCTTCACTGAGCAGCTCCAGAGTGGTCAACCCGGCCAGCCCGGTCGGCGGTCGGATGATCGCGGCATGCACCGAGGAGTCCCGTAGACCGGCAGTGGGATCGCTGAAGTCGAACTCCACCGACCGCAGAGGCCGCCCCGGAAATTGGGCGGCGAACGACCGCAACAGCCACGGAACGACTTCGAGCCCCGCACCGATGGTGTAGCCCAGAGTCAGCGTCGACCCGTCCCTGTCGGCGGTGCGTTGCGCAGCCTTGATCGCCGCGTCGAGGTCGTCGAGCACCTGTGCGGCCATGGTGGAGAACACCACGCCTGCCTCGGTCAACTCGACGGATCGGGTAGTGCGGACGAACAACTTGAGCTTGAGTTGCCGCTCGAGGTCCTTGATCGTCTCGCTCAGCCATGGGTTGGACACCAGCAACTGCTCGGCCGCGCGGGAGAAGCTGCGGTGTTCGGCCACCACCAGGAAGGCTCGCAACTGGCGCAAGGTGACGTTGGGCTGCGTCATGTGGCGAGACGCTACTCGACACTCACCAAAACTGTTCGGCGACCGCGAATAATGTGCCGACGCATCCGTCATTGTTCGGCACGGGGTCTCTACCTATTGTCGGTGGAGCGTGCTGCCAGTGTGCAGTGCGCCCGTTACGAATTGAGGACGTCTTGGTTTCCGCATCGTGGTCGACTGCGCAGGCGAACATCTCCCTGCTGTTCGGCGAACTCCCGTTCGAACGCAGGCCCGCAGCGGCGGCTGCCGCGGGCTTTCAGACAATCGAGTGCTGGTGGCCGTTCGCCAGTGCCACCCCCACCTCGAGCGAGGTCGACGGGTTCGTCGCGTCCATCACCGACGCCGGCGTGCAGCTGCGCGGCCTGAACTTCTACGCCGGCCACATGGCTGGTGGGGAACGCGGCATCGCGTCGCATCGCCAGCGGCGCGGGGAGTTCGACGACGCCGTCGCCGCTGCCGTCGACATCGGCGCCCGACTGGGCGTCACCGGGTTCAACGCGCTCTACGGCAACCGGCTGCAGGGGGTGAGCGCCACCGACCAGCACGACGCCGGACTGCAGGCACTCGCCGCGGCCGCCGAGCGTGCCGACTCCATCGGGGCCACCGTCCTGGTGGAACCCGTCAGCGGAGTCGAGGCCTACCCACTCAAGCTCGCAGCCGACGCGCTGACCGTGATCCGTGGCGTCCGCGAGCGGATGCAGAGCGGTCGGATCGCCTTGCTCGCCGACCTGTACCACCTGACCGTCAACGGCGATGACGTCGCCCGCGTGATCACCCAGCACACCGATGAGATCGGGCACGTGCAGGTGGCCGACGCGCCGGGCCGGCACGAACCCGGGAGCGGGAGCGTACCCATCGTCGAGCTCGTCGACTTGCTGGGTCAGCACGGCTACACCGGGGGCATTGGTCTGGAGTACATCCCATCCGGCGAGACGGTCGCCGGTCTGTCCTGGCTCCGGCAGCTGGTTCCCGCCTTCGGCGACGACAGCGCAGCGCATGTCGAGGTGACGCAATGAGCTCGCAGGCGCGTAGTGAATTGACGGTCGGCTTCATCGGGTTCGGCATCATGGGTGCTCCGATGGCGGCGAACCTCTTGTCGGCCGGGCTGGACGTGGTTGGCTACAGCCGTACCCGGGCCAAGGTCGAAGTGCTGGTGCCCCAAGGACTCCGGGCAGCCGAGGACGTCGCAGGCGCCGTGTGCGACGCCGACGTCATCATCACGATGCTGCCCGACACGCCCGACGTCGAAGCGGTGGCGCTCGGGTCCGGGGGAATCCTCGACCACGCTCGATCAGGCGCGCTGTACATCGACATGAGCAGCATCCGACCCGACACCGCACGCACCATCGGTGCCCGGGCCGAGGCTCGCGGCCTGCGGTACCTCGACGCCCCGGTCAGCGGGGGCGAGCAGGCTGCGATCGACGGCACCCTGTCGATCATGGTGGGCGGTCTCGCCGACGTGGTGACCGAAGCGACCCCCGTGCTCAGCCACCTCGGCAAGACCATCGTGCACGTCGGCCCCGTCGGTGCGGGTCAAACCGTCAAGGCCGCCAATCAATTGATCGTCGCAGGCAACATCGAACTGGTTGCCGAGGCACTGGTATTCCTCGAAGCCCACCACGTCGACACCGAGGCGGCGATCTCGGTACTCGAGGCCGGCCTGGCCGGCAGCACGGTGATGGCGCGCAAGGCCCGCACCATGGTCGCCCGCGAGTTCTCGCCGGGGTTCCGTATCGCGCTGCACGACAAGGACCTTGGCATCTTCACCACCGCCGCCCGCGAGGCTCGCGCCGCCGCCCCGCTAGGTGCGGTGGTGGCGCAACTGATGTCCGCCGCGCACGCCCAAGGCGACGGCGACCTCGATCACTCCGCCCTGTTTCGGCTAGTGGAGCGGCTCTCTGGCATCTCCAAGGAACTGTGATGACTGACCTGGACATAAGCATCGACGTCGACACCATCGCCATCAACACCATCAGAACACTGGTCATCGATGCTGTGGCACAGGCCAAGTCGGGGCATCCCGGAGCGGCGATGGCATTGGCGCCCGTGGGCTACACGTTGTGGAATCACGCCTTGAACTACGACGTGTCCGATCCCCGGTGGATCAATCGCGACCGGTTCGTGCTCTCGGCCGGGCACGCCTCGATGCTGCTGTACGCGTTGCTCCACCTAGCCGGAGTGCGTAGTGCCAACACCGACCGACTCTCGATAGAACTGGACGACATCCGCCGCTTCCGCCAGCTCGGTAGCCCGTGTGCCGGACACCCCGAGCATGAATTGGCCGACGGCATCGAATGCACCACGGGACCATTGGGCACCGGCATCGCCACCAGCGTCGGCATGGCGATGGCAGGCAAATGGCAAGGTGCGCACTTCAACCGGCCCGGCTTCGACATCTTCGACTACCGCGTCTATGCGCTCGCCGGCGACGGTGACCTGATGGAGGGCATCGGCCAGGAAGCCGCGTCGCTGGCCGGTCATCTCAAGCTCGACAACCTCTGCTGGATCTACGACAGCAACGCCATCACCATCGAGGGCGAGACATCGTTGGCCTTCACCGAGGACGTCGCGACCCGATTCCGGGCGTACGGATGGACCGTCACCCACGTGGCCGACGCCAACGACACCGCCGCCCTGCGACGAGCATTCGACCGATTTGCCGAGCACACCGGATCCCCAATGCTCATCGTCGTCAACAGCATCATCGGCTACGGCGCGCCGACCAAACAGGGCACCGCGTCGGCGCACAGCGAGCCACTGGGCGAAGACGAGGCCTTGGCGGCGAAGCGCTTCTACGGATGGCCGCTCGACGATCTCTTCCACGTACCCGACACCACCTACGAGCAGTTCGAACTGGGCGTCGCCGCGCGCGGGGCCGGCCGCCGGACCCAATGGAACGAAGCGCTCTCGGACTACCAGGCCTGCCATCCGCTGCTGGCTGCGGAACTCACCTCGATGCTGACCAGAACGCCACCACGAGGTTGGGATGGCGACCTGCCCGAGTTCTCGCCCGAGGACGGACCGATCGCAGGCAGGATGGCCAACCACCAAGTGCTCAACGCCGTCGCGGCCACCGTGCCCTGGCTGATCGGCGGCGCGAGCGACCTCGCGCCATCCACCAAAACCGGACTCGACGGTGACAGCGGGGATTTCGGCTCCGGCGACTACAACGGTCGGAACCTCCACTTCGGAGTCCGCGAAGCCGCCGCCGCGGCCGCGGCCAATGGCCTAGCGCTCTGCGGTCTGCGCCCCTTCCAAGCCGGTTTCCTCGTCTTCTCCGACTTCCAGCGCGGACCGCTACGCCTCAGTGCCCTGATGCGGCAGCCGGTCATTCACGTCTACACCCACGACTCCATCGGCATGGGCGAGGACGGACCGACTCACCAGCCAGTCGAGCAGCTCGCCTCACTCAGGGCGATGCCCAACCTGATCGACCTTCGCCCCGCCGACGCCAACGAGATCCGTGAAGCATGGCGGGTCATCATGTCCACCACCGACCGGCCCGTCGCCCTGGTGCTGTGCAAGC
>Ga0137412_10001132_pt1 | contig 20242 bp, 19 predicted proteins | sample CZODoug2_1_16fun_FD_122160 | JGI IMG/M metagenome (GOLD analysis project Ga0137412, IMG submission 122160) | Vadose zone soil fungal communities from Angelo Coast Range Reserve, California, USA - CZODoug2_1_16fungal (Hybrid Assembly) | ecosystem: Environmental > Terrestrial > Soil > Vadose zone...
GTTCGGAGCAACGAAGAGCTAGCTCTCGACCTGACCACTTTCATTACGGCCGGCACCGAGACGACGGCGAACCTGCTTTGCGAGACCGTGCGGCTGCTTGACGAGTCCCCAGAGCAGCGCGAGGAGCTCCGCCGGGATCGAGCGCTGTTTGACAATGCAGTAGACGAGGGCCTACGGCGGCGCGCGAGCGCGATCGCGAACTTCCGAATCGCCAGGCGCGACGTCCAGATCGGCGGCTACACAATCCCGCAAGGTTCGCACATATGGGCTTGTCTCGCGTCGGCGAATCACGACGAGCAGGTGTTTCCGGAGCCGCGCAGGTTCGATATCCACCGGGAGAACGCAAGCAAGCATCTCGGTTTCAGCAAGGGACCGCATTTCTGCCTCGGCGCGCCGCTCGCCCGGCTGGAGGCGAAGGTCGGTCTGGAAACGCTACTCGACCGGGTCCCGGACTTGCGTGTACCGGCTCAGGAGCTCGAATACACCCCGACGCTCGGGGTGGTGGTCAATCTCGAGGGAATGTTAGTGGAATGGAATTAACTGCCGAGCCGGGTGCCGTGTACGAGCGGTCGAGTTCGAAAGGGCTCAGTCCTGCGGCAGGCTGATCTCCGGGACCTGTGCCGCGGTCAGGGGAAAGTAGCCGAGGAACGTGGCTCCCTCCTCCGTCGCGTCGAACCGGGCGATGCGTGCGCCCTCCGGCTCGTAGAACACGTCGCCGGCCTCGAGCCTCGCGGCGGGCTGGCCGTCGATCTGGTAGATCACCGAGCCCGCGACGATGTTCCCGACCACCGGACCGTTGTGGACGTGCAGCCCGGCGGCATGACCGGCGAGCAATCGGATCTCCCGGATCTCGATACGTTCGACCGGCCTCGGCGTTCCCAGGTGGGCGTCGAGCACCACCGCCCGGGAAACGGGCTGCTCCGGACTGGGTTCGGCGGCTCTCGGCAAGATTGCCTCCTCCGTGTCGCGGTCGTGGGTAACCAGCCGACGGATCGATCTGCCACACCTGGCGGGTCCTGCCCGTCGGCCGGGGTGGTTGGTCCTGGCATATCTTGAAGTTCTCGAATCAGTCGCGCGTTGTGTAGCTTGGTTGACGATCCGTCAGTCGATGTCGGTGAGTTGGGCATGGGCGAGTTGGTCGGCGGCGGCGACGGGGTTGGTGCCCCTCGCTCTTGCGTTTCTAAAAACCACACGGAGCGTATCGCCAATTTCTAAGACGCGGGAGATGGTGGTGTCATAGTCCCAACCGGCGACCGCTGCTGCTTCCCATATCATTCCGCCTGCATTGATCACATAGTCGGGCGCGTAGAGGATGCCGGCCGCAGCCAGTGCAGCGCCGTCCGCGGGAGTTGCGAGGACGTTATTAGCTGCTCCCGCGACGATCCGGGTACGCAGCCGAGATCTAGTGTCCTTGTTGATGACGCCTCCGAGCGCGCATGGGGAAAGTACATCGCATTCGACCGCGAGGATGTCATCGACTCCGACCGGATTCGCGCCGGTGGCAGCAGCAACGCTTTCAACGATAGATGAGTCGAGATCGGTAACAATGAGTCGGGCGTTGTCGCGGTGAAGAAGCTGTGCTAGCGCACGGCCAACTTGGCCGAGACCTTGTATGGCAATCGTGCGCCCGGACAGCTTGTCGCTACCGGTCGCCTCACCGAGGGTTGCTCGGATCCCTGCGTGGAGTCCCAGGGCGGTCATGAAGTTGCCGTCCTGCGCGGGGTTCTCCTGGTTCCGCGCGAGGGCGACGTGGGTCGTGCCAGCCCGGACGTGGTCGAGGTCGTTGCAGGCTGGAGGCTCGTCTATTTGTGGATGCCGTGCTTGGCCTCCAGTTCGACCTGGTACTAACAGGAGACGAACGAGACACGACGCAGGCGTTCAAGTTGGCATTCTCGCGACTCCTGGCCGCTATCGATGATCCAGTCGCGCGCGAGGATAGATAATCTCGCCGGTAGGACCTCACCCCGACGTTTGCTCCGGCATTGTAGGTTTGCCGACCAGGCAGTGAACGGGCCATGGGAGTCCATGTCGTGTTGGTCAGCATCAACCGGGTCCGCCGGCTCAGCCCGACGGTGCGCACGCTGGCCGCCCCGAGCGTCCGGAACCCTCGGCTCGGGGCGGCTAGGGTAAAGCGGCTGGATCACACGGCCGCCTGGACCGGCCCGCACACGAACGCCAGCAGGTCGGCGTTGAGCCGCTCGCGGTGGGTCAGGTACAGCGCGTGCGCGGCGTTCGGGTAAACCACCAGCCGCGCGTTGGGCAACAGCCGCGCGCTGACCCGGGCGCATAGGTCCACTGGGGCGGACGCGTCGTACTCGCCGTGCAGGATCAGCGCGGGCAGGTCGATGCCTGACAGTTCGGCCCGGAAGTCCGCCGCGATGTTGGTGCGAGTGCACGCCACCGCTGCGTCCGCCGACACCTTCATCAGATCCTGCAGGGCCCAGTCCTTGATCACCTGGGGCAGCTCGCAACCGGGCACCCCGTCACCCCAGAACTGCGGGGCATTGTCGACCAGCCACTGCCCGAGGTCGTCGCGGATGGCGTCGGCGGTAGCGTGCAACAGTGCCGGGTCGATACCGTTCGGGTTGTCCGCTTTGCGCATCAGGCAGGGCACGGTGGAGCCGATGAGCACGATCTTCTCTACCCGGGCGGCACTGTGCCGGGTCAGGTAGCGGACGATCTCACCGCCACCCATCGAGTGCCCGACCAGGGTGGTGCCGGTGAGGTCCAAGTGGTCCAGCAGGGCGCCGAGGTCGTCGGCCAAAGTGTCGAAATCGTAACCCCGGCCAGGGTTGTCCGAGCGGCCGTGCCCGCGCCGGTCGTAGCCGATCGCGCGGAAGCCGTTGTCGGTCAGGTATGGCATCTGGAATCGCCACATGTCGGAGCTGAGCGACGAGCTCGCCACGAAAACGACCGGCCGGCCGGTGCCCCAGTCGCGGTAGAACAGTTCGGTGCCGTTGGCGGCCAAGTACGGCATTTGAATCCCCTCGTCTCGAGTGCTTCGAGTTTGACGAGATAAGGACCTCGTGGCGATTACGTGCCAGGTAAAGCGTGCGTGCTGCTGATCGGCCCACCGTTCGCCCGGCGAACCGGTCGAACGGTCGGCGATGGCGGTTGCCCGCGGAGCTTGCACCGGTGTCTTGATCACCTCGACGCGGGCGGCGGGGAAGACTGCGCCGAACATGGTGGTGAACTTGGTGTCGCGGGGTGACGCCCAGGCTGTGCACTTGGCGGGTGGCGTGTTCGACAGTGCCGCCCCCGGCGAGCACGGCGAGCGCGGCGCCACCTAACACCAACCGGGGGCACCGCGGGCCCTCCTCCAGCAGCCTGTCGGTGTGCTCAGTTCGGCGGCAGGTCGAACAGCGCGAACAATGTGGGGTCGAGGAACGCGACGATCGTTTGCACACCTCCGTCGTGAAACGACAGCACGTGGATGGAATTGGCGCGATAGGTTCCGTTCGGGGTGCGCAGGTAGGTCGCTAGCGCCGGCTGTCCATTTGCGCGGGTCTGAAGCATCCTCACCTGGCCAGGTTCGGTCACCTTGCCGCCGAAGAACCGGGTGATCGCCTCGCGGCCACGGAACCAGGTGATGTGCGGCGGCATCTGGGCCTGCGCATCTGTGCGCAGTAGGTCGGTCAAGACCGCCATCTCGGCGTGCTCGAAGGCGGCAACGTACCGGTTGAGCTGCGCCAGAATCTTTGGGTCGTGCGGCTCGACCAGTACTGCCGGCCCCTCATCCGCAAGAGCAACGGTGCGCCGGGCACGCAGCAGCGCGCCGTTGACCGCGCTGGTGGTCGTGCTCAGCAGGTCCGCGACCTCAGCAGCTGGCCAGGCCAACACATCACGCAGGATCAGAATCGCGCGTTGGCGCGAGGGCAGGTTCTGGAACGCGGCAATGAAGGCCAACCGGATGCTCTCCCGGGCAATCACCGCCTCGGCCGGATCTGGGCTGACCTCGCCGAGCAGCCGATCCGGGAGCGGCTGCACCCACGCCACCTCGGGACCAGCCAGCCGTAGCGGTTGATCGGGGTCAGTGGCGGCCCGGCCGAGGCCAGCTGGGAGCACGCGGGCCTCGGGGCCGCGTTCAAGAGCGTTCAGACAGACGTTGGTGGCGATGCGATGAAGCCAGGTGCGCAGCGACGCACGATGTTCGAATCCCTCGTAGGCCCGCCACGCCCGCAGCAGCGTTTCCTGGACCAAGTCCTCGGCGTCATTGACCGACCCGGTCATCCGGTAGCAGTGGGTCACCAACTCCTTGCGGAATGGGCTGGTGAGTTCGACGAACTTATCGGGTTGCATGGCTCGAAGCAGTATGGCGGGTGAGGCCTCGCCGGGGCGCTCCCGCTCGGGGATCCCCGAAACCGCATTCAGGCGCGAGCATAGGTTAGCGCCACCGCGTCGGAGGTCAGCTCAGTGACGTCGAGGAGTGTCAACGCGGGGAGGTCGGCGGGGTCGTCGAAGTGCGGGATACCGTCGCCGCCGGCGATGATCGGGTGGACGATCAGGACGTATTCGTCGATCAGGTGTTGCCGGGACAACGCGCGCGCCAGCGTCGGACTGCCCTTCACACAAATGTTCCGACCCGGTTCATCGCGAAGTCGGGCCAGTTCTTCGGCGGGTTCGGCCGTCGCCAGCCGCGAGTTGGCCCAGTCCAGCCGGTCGAGCGTGCTGGAGAACACCACCTTGGTCATCTCGTTGAGCCGGGCGGCGAGTCGGCTGGGATGCCTCGGCCAGAACGAGGCCGCCTTGATATAGGACACCCGGCCGATGAGCAGGGTGTCATAGGCGGCGAGAAGATCAGCTTGCCAATCGAACTGCTCTGCGACCACGGGCAACAGAGCCGCCGCGTTGGGGTCAGATCGACGCGCGAGGTGGCCGTCGAGCGTGGCGTTGTCGAGCAACATCAACTTTCGCATGAACACTCCTTGGAAGGACCGCCGGGACACGAGATATCGGGTTGGCACATATATCGACCCGACGGACCCGCGGAACTCACCGTTCTCGTCTCCGGCACGCCGCGTCCCCCGGCTCGGCGCCGGGCCCGTGGACCCAGACCTTCTCCTGTAGCGCGTAGCAGCGGGTGGTGTCGTTCTCGATCTCGGTAAACAGGCCCAGCCGCGAGAGGCGGTCATCACCATGGGCTGCGGCGACGCCTGCCCCATCTGCCCGGCAAGCGCTACCTCGACTGGGAACTCGACGACCCCTCGGGCAGGGCATCGACGCGGTCCGCCGGATCGGTGGGGCCCGGGGCGGCGGGGTTCCCGCGATCAGCGCGGCCGCCGCGCCCGCCATGGCGCCCAGCAGCCAACCAGCATCGGGTAGTGCCGACGGTGCTAGAGGCGATAGCGAGACCAGGGTGCGTTTAGCGCCTGGGAGCGAGCAGGCCTAGGTTGCGGGCGCGGGCGACGGCCTCGGCCCGGCGGTGGCTGCCGAGCTTGGTGTAGAGGTTGCGCATGTGGGTTTTGACCGTGTTGCGCGAGACAGACAGTTCACCGGCGATTTCCGGGGCGGTCAGGTTGGTCGGCAGGTAGCGCAGCACGCGCAGCTCACTCTCGCTCAGCGGCTCGGGCAGCGGCCGGGTGGATGGCGGTCTGGAGCTGTTTCCGACCATCAGGTTCTGGAACCGCCGCGCGCTCATCCGGCTCGCTCGCTACCCACTCGGCGCGCTCGGCTAGACCCGTCTGACCAATCCACGACCGCAGCAACACCGTCTTGCCACTGCCCGCTGGCGCCGACACCACCGTTACCCGAGCCGGCCCACCCAACCGCTCGAACAACCCTCGACGGGCAACGACCCCGCCCATACGAGAAGCGCCGACCCGACCGGCGATGGCATCGGACGTCCCGCCAGCTCACACATCAGGATCATTCCACGACCCGCCAAACTTGCGCGTGCCCGCCCAGGACCGCGTCAGATCTCGGACATGCCTCCTGACCTGCGGCTCGTAGTGGGGGAGCGCGGTCAGGAATGATCGGAGGGGGAGCGGGGCGGCCTGCGGGACGGGCCTCGTCCGGGCCGACGGTCGTCCCCAAACGTCGGGACGAGCCGATGTTGGCCCGACCAGGCCCTGCCTACCCCAGCCCTTCAGTGCCCGAGCCTATGCCGTGGACCTGCCGAAGAACGCGGCGCAATCGCGTTCACCAGTCCCGAGGCGGTCGTGCGCTGCGCCGATCTGGCGGCACATGTTCATCAGTCAGGAGGCGACCCTGGCGTTGCGCGGGTCGACGTCAGGGTCGGCGCTCAGGAGGCCACGGCCAGGACTAGCGGTGTCTCACATAGGTGGGATGGCGTTGTAGCGCGCGCCCGCCTGGCCCTTCTCGAGCGCCAGCGGGTAAAGCCGGACGACATCGGAGACGTGCGCGGCCGGCACGCGGTTCTTGCCACTCCGCCCCGGCACGGGTGAGCGCCTCGGCGCCCGCGTCCGAACGGCTGAGCCCGACCACGTGATGACCCGCGTTGACGAGTTTCGGAACGAGAAAGAGACCGATAAACCCGGTGGTTCGTGGGACGAGGCGAGCCGGGCCACGACGACTCAGGGATGCGGCAAGCTGGAAAGGTCCGGCGGGGACTCTGGCAACGCTTCTGCGTCGAGAAGAACGAAGAGGAGCAGGGAAGGCCGGTCCGAACTGTTCTGCCAGGCGTGCATGGTGCCTCGCTGGATAAGTGCGTCGTGCTTTCGCAACAATGTTTCCCCGGTGTCGAGGATCGCCCAAATTTCTCCGTCCAGCACCAAGACGTAGTCCAGGGTCGCTGTCCGGTGCATATGTTTGGCAGGGGAGGGCGGGAATTCGATAAGTCGGAAGATCGCCCCAGTCTCAGGTGGTGCGACCGCCGCCGAGCCGTCGAAGTAGTCTGTTGCATTGTCCACCGGCACCTTCGCGGACTGCCAGAGGTTGGTGATCGTAACGCCTCTGGTGACAGTTGGTGAGGCGTTGTCATCTTGGAGGAAGACAGAATTCCCTGCCGTGTCGTGGCCGGTAACTATGCGGCGGATCGGTTTCACGTCTCGGCGCCGACTCGTCGCCAGACAAGGTAGCTCGCCTGCTCTTCTCCACCATCTAGGAGCATGGGTGGCGCATCCAGCCTCAACTTATTCCCGTCGAGCGTGCATTTCCGTTCCTGCTTGCGGTTCACCCAGTTGGGGAAGGTTGCGTAGCGGATGTGATGGGTGACGGTGGAGGCAGCCTCGTCGACTTCGAACGCAGCGACGTAGCTAATGATCGACTCGTACGCGCGGATTTTCTCTTCGGAACTGCCACCGTGCACAGAGCCGTCTCGAAAAAGCGGGCGGTCCAACCTTGATATCATCGCGCTGACGATGCCGTCAGAGGAGTAGATGAGAAAGCCGCCGCATTGATCGGCGGGACCGATGGGCAGGTCCTTCAGCGTGTCTCCCTGGACAACCTTGCAGTCCACAAGTTTCCAGCCGCCCAGTAGCTGTTGCTCGAGCGACATCCTTCCCCCTTCCGATTTCTCATTTTCGACGAAGCTCGGTCAACTGCGCAATGTCGTACTTCTCGCGAAGCTCTACCATCTCCTCACGCGCAGGGTTTCCCGCGCTGGATTCCAATAGTTCGGCGAGTTCCATGAAGTAATTCTCATGCCCGGATGGTGCCGCCTGAAAGAATAACCTCGCGGGCTTGTCCGAGAGGTTGCTGAAGGCATGTGGAACACCGGACGGTACGAACATCACCGACCCGGGACCGCCACGCAGGTAGCTCCGACCATCCGCGGCAACCCAGTCGTGCCAGTCACTCACGCCGCGATCCACCGGTTCGAAGGCGAGCAGGTCGACAGTGCCCTCCAGCACATAGAATAGTTCCTCACCGTGGCGATGCACGTGGGCGCCCACGTCGTAACCAGGTGGGATTCTGGACACGAACGTCGAGGCAAGTGCGTTCTCGCCGCCCGCGACCTTCAAGGTCACGTCCACTCCGCCGCCCTGGATCAGGCGGCCACCTCCGGGGGGCAGCATGATTCCTTCCCTCACGGTACAACTCCGTACGCTGTAGTCGATACTTTATGGGCCACTTACATTTAGAGTAGTTAGGTATTATGTTTCGGAGTGGTTCGGAGCTTTTCCTAACCCAATCATGCGCGAAACTATCCGTCCAACACTCACTTGCTGTGACCTCACAGCCGTCCTAGGTTGTAGGCTGGCCTACCAATCGGATTGGCCGGTTGGCGTGGCGTTCTCGGCCTCGGCCTCGGTGACCATCACCGTGGCGGCGCAGCGTAGCGACTCGAGCGACGGCGGATGATGAGTAACCCACGAGCCAACGGCGAGCATCAGAACCCGGTGGACCTTCGTCTGGTCCGCTATGCCGTCACACTGGCCGAAGAGCTCCACTTCGGTCGTGCGGCAGCCCGCCTCGTCATCGCTCAGCAGACGTTGTCCGCGCAGATCGGTGAGCTCGAGCACCGACTGGGTGTCCTTCTGTTCCTTCGCGATCGCCGCTCCGTCGAGCTGACCGCGGCGGGGAAACTGTTCGTCGAAGGTGGTCGCCGCCTGCTTGCGGATGCGGCGGATCTCGTGCTCCAGGTCACGGGCGCTGTCCGGCCGGTCCGTCTTGACGAGATCACCGAGGGACTGATCGGTGCCTTCCTCGCTCAGGAGCTGCGGGTAAACCTGCCCGAGGTGCTCATCGAGATCGTTCAGACCCAGGGCCTGACCGCGGGCCTGCGTCAGCTGCAGGACGGCGACATCGACCTGACCTTCGGCAGGGTTCATGGGCACGAGGCTTTGCCAAGGAACCTGCAGCACCAGCTGGTCTCGTTCGCGCCATTGGGCGTCGTGCTGGCTGCTAACCATCCGCTCGCGCAGTGGGACCAACTGCCGGTCGAGAAGTTAGCGTCGAGCCCTTTGCTGGTGCACACGGCACCACAGGCCGAGGATTGGGCGGATTGGATCGATTGCTTCATCTCCCGGTTCGGGCTCGCAGTCGGCCGACGTCTGCACGGCCACGGTCGTGGGGCCGTCAACTCGGCCGTCTCCGCTTACGGGATGCCCGCTTTGGGTCCCCTGACCGTTGTGCCACCGCCAGGGCTCGTCCTTCGTCCCTTGTGCGAACCGATCCCCGTGTGCCCGGTCTCCGTGGTCTGGGTGGGCTCCCAGCCCAACCCGATCGGCGAGCTGTCCGGCGACCTGGCCCAGGTGATCAAGACCATCATTGAACTTGCGGAGGAGTGGGGTTGGCGCTCCCTCCCACCGCAACGGTGGTGGCTGCCCGATCTGGATCTGCGCGCATTCAGAGCATCTCTGAGCGCGGCCGATCTTCGCAACGCTACCTAGTGTCCCGTGTCCTCAACCGTCCAGGCGGAAAAGACGTTCGGCGTTGAGGTGCAGCACCTTGCCTCGGTCCGGCTCCGAGACCGGCATTGTCTCGGCGAAACGGCAGGCTTCTTCGTAGAACTCGTACGGATGATCACTGCCGAACATCATGCGATCTGCGCCGACCGCATGCAGGCAAGCTAGAAAGGCGGGAACGAAAAAATTCCCACTGCAGTTATACCAGAAATTCTGCGTCAGGACTTCACTCGGAATTCTATCCAGCCTCGGGTGTTCCCCTAGAACGTCAATATAGGGCTTGATGTAGGGGAAATCCAGGCGGTACATCCAGAACGGCAAGGCTTCTCCGCAGTGGCCAAGCATGATCTGCAGATCAGGATAGGCGTCGAATACCCCGGCGTAGATCATGCGAGCTACCTGAATTGACACTTCATGGCCAAATCCAAGCCCAGGTCCGGCCAATGTCCATCCATAGCCCAGATACGGACCGAGCATGGAACCGTGCGGCAGAATCGGATGGATGTTGATCGGCACCTTCAACCGTTCGGCCGCCTCGAATATTGGCCAACATGCGCGATCATCCAGATAGGCGTCACCGACGTGTGAATGAATGTTCGCACCACGAAGTCCCAAGTTGGTGACCGCTCGCTCTAGTTCGATCGCCGATTCCTCACCGGCCATCGGCGCGAGTGTGGCCAGGCCGATCATCCGGCCCGGGTGGTGGGCTACCGCGGACCCGAGAAGATCGTTAGCCTCGTGCGCCGCCTTGATACCGATATCGGAGGGGAAGAGATCGGTTCCGGGCGTAGTGAGCGAAACCACCTGAGCGCTGATTCCGCGCTGATCCATGAGCGCTACCCTCGCCTCGCCCAACTCCAGGAGATTCTGCTCGATGAACTTCGGGTAGGTGCACGCCACCTCCGGAAAGGTGGAGTCGAAGTAATTCTGTCGCAGGTCGCCGGACACCGTCTGTCTGGGTGGGGTGTCTCGACTGCGAAGCAGATCTAGGAAGCTCTCCGTGATGTAATGCGTCTCGCAATCGATGATCCGAGGCTTGGTCATGATGATCGAACTCGTGCCTCGTTGTGCAGGGTCTGGGGCATCTATCGCTACTTCCTGTTCAGGCATCTGTTCCTCCTCAGATACGATTGACCACATCTATTTGATGCAAACTGTCGCTTTTCTCGGCTCGGAAAGCCGTCACGCCGGTCGTGAGTGTGACGACTCCACCCGACGCAGGAACAATGCGCTGACGATCGTGGCCGCGCTGGCGATGCTGAGGAACACCAGCATGGCGCTCCACCCGCCCACTGCGGTCACCACAGCCGCCGCCGCGGGCGGGCCAACCAATAGCCCGATCGATGCGCCCTGGCAGACCAGGCCGACGCTGGTCGCCACGGTTCCCGGTCCCGGGGCGAATTCCGGGGCTACGCTGAACACCACCGCCGGGATCATGCCGCCCACCAGGAAGAAGAGCACCAGACACGCCATCGCCAGGCCCCAGGGCACTCCGTCGGCAAACACCCCGACCCCATCGGCGAGGAACACGACAGTCGCCGCCGCGATGAGCAACCACCGGGGGAGATGTGTGCCGGTGAGCCATCCGCCGAGAAGGTTTCCACCGGCGTTGACTAAGGACACCGCTGCGGCCAACAGCGCTGCCTGGTGGGGAGCGAATCGGTAGGTGTTGGTCAAGATGCCCGGCAGGGCAGTGGTGGCCGAGAGGTATTGTGCGGTGTACAGCGCGAATATCACCGCGAGAGCCATGATTCCCTGGCTCCGCAGCACCCGCCGCAGTACTGGCCGGAGTGGGGCAAGCGGTGGTGGTGGCTGTTGCCGGGTTGGGGACGCGGCGGGTACCTGTGTGGTAATCGCGAGTAGTACCGCCCATCCCGCGGCCAACAAGGATGAGGCGAGCCAGACCATCCGCCAACCGCCGTGGTCGAGCAACAGCGGAGCACCCACGATGGCGAGCGTGGTGCCCAGCGGCATGAACGTGCTCCAGATGCCGAACACGACGCCGTGATGCCGGGCACTGGTCACGGCGTGCAGCAGGGCGGGCGCGCCCAGCGTGGTCAGCATGAAGCCGAGGCCTTCACAGAACCGGCTGGTCAGCAGCACGGCCGTACCGGGCGAGGCGGCACCTGCACCGCCGCAGATGGCGAGCAGGACGAGTCCGAGCAGGGTCGAGCGGCGGTGCCCGAAACGGTCCACCCAGCTGCCGATGAAGACCCCGGCCACCGCGCCAATCAAACTGATCAGGGCGACCAGCCAGCCCGCGGTCACCAAGGACAGCCTCAGCTCGGCGCTGATCGCCGGCAACGCCACCACGGGCTTGCCGATCTGGACCGCGGCAACCACACTGGCGCCGAACAGCATCAGCCCGATGGTCCAGTTGGTCTGCTGCGGACCTACCGGTGACGCCGATGCGGCGTCCACGCTGACATGCGGTTCGTACCGTTCCGGAATGGCCATATTGAGACCTCTTCGCCTGTTTGTCCAGGTAGTTCGTGGCCGGGTGTTCAAGCGAGGACGAAGCTCGCCGATGCCGAGAAGCAGCTGGGCCGCTGATTCGTTCACCCATCGTCGAAGTTCCCGATCAAGAACGATTGAACAGTCTGTCGATAAACCAGTCCGCCACTGCAACGTGCTTTTCGTGCGAGTGGTTATAGATACAGTGATCGCCATCTGGCCATTCGAGAAAGGTCTTGTCGGTAGCGGCGGCTCCATCGAACAAGCGTCGGGCATTCTCAATGAGGAACACCTGGTCCGGTGTCCCGTGTAGAACCAGGAGTGGGCAGTTCAACTGACCAAGAAGCTCGGGAGTGAGTAGGAACCGCTCGAGCTCGGAGCATGCCTTGGCCGAATCCTCGATACCGAGGAGCAGTGCGACCTTCTCGGTGAAACGAGGATATCGATCGAGGATCTCGGCCGGGCGGATTGTGCCACCGGTGACGCAACAGGCGGCAACGCGGTTGTCGGTGGCGGCGGTCAATGCGGCAAGATAACCCCCCATACTGTTACCCCAGATACCCACCACTGGAGCGAGTCGCTCATCGATGAGCAGATGGTCAACTAATGTCGAAAATGCCTCGTGCACGGTAGTATCCATGTGCAAACCGTGGAATAGTCGGCTTTCGCCCTGGCCGGGCCCGTCAATGAGAAGAACGGCGATTCCGCGATCCAGTAGATAACTCGCGCCGACGTGGTATTCCTCTCGCCATCCATCGAACCCACCTGCCACGATGACGACCGGGGGTAATCCGACAGGCAAAGGCAGCGGGCGCAGAAGCCATCCACACAGTGCGCCGCCTGCATAGTCGATCTCCACATGCTCCACCGGTGGATCGGATAGTGCCCCAGCACCAATAAAGTCGCGAATGAGCTTTCGATACATATCGATCTTGCGTGGATCTCCGTCGGCCAGAGGTACCTGACCTACTCGATAACATGCAGCCGCGAAGAGATGCCAGCCCTGCGCGCTCAGGAAATGTCCAGCGCGGCGCCGTTCTTCGGCGCGCTGATGATTCTGATCGCCAAGGTCGGCCGCGATGTCGGCCCAGGGCTGACCTTTCCCGACTCGTGCATACAACTCGATTACGTCGGAATAGTTCATTCCGTTGCCGATCAGACGATGTAACGGCATCGCACGCTTGTGCGCGTCGGCCTCCCGACGCCAGGAGGGTGTATCCACCGAATCACTCATTTGTCAGCGCGATACTGTCGGCGCACACGGCAGCAGGGCAGCAGAGCTGCCCACGGAGTTCGTCGACCAGGCCAGGGAACTCTTCCACCCGCCCGGCCAGCCCGTAGATGTAATGGTCTGGTCGGATCATTATGACGTCGGCGCCAAGTTGTGCGAACCAGGGTGCATAGGTCGCATCGATGTCGACGACGGCAAACTCCGAGTCGACGGCGGCCTGACTGACGTGCACCACACGAGCGCCGATCTCTTTCAAGAAGGCCGCCTGATCCGGGCTCAGGACCTCCGTCGCGCCTGCCCGGACCGACAGCACGGACCAACCGCCGCCGAGCAGATCGTCGGCGCGCCCGACCATTCCGCCACTCACAATGCGGCCTTGGACACCAAGGTGACCGACCAGAGCGCCGCCGGCGCCGCCGTGAAGCACTCCGGAAGCCAGCGACGGAAACGGGGGCGGGAGTGGCACCTCATCCGCGAAGAACGCCTTATCACGTTCGGCCGCAGCGTCGGGATCGACGATACAGACGATCCGGCCCAACTCCATGGACATGCGGATCACCTGCTCTACGTGCGGCCGACGCTCGATGGTGTAGGTGTCGAGCAGGGCAGCGTCCGCGACCCCGCGCAACACCAGATCGAGCTTCCACGCCAGATTGGCCGCGTCCCGGATTCCCGAACACATTCCCTGCCCGATGAAGGGCGGCATGAGGTGCGCGGCATCGCCGACCAGCAGGACCCGGTCCTTGCGGAAACCCCGGGCCAGCAGGGATCGGAACGTGTATACCGCGCTTCGGACGATGTCGAACTCGCGGGCGGTTACATTCCACGGTTCGAGCAGTGACCACACCTGCTCGTCGCGCGTCATCTCTGCTGTTGTCTCGCCCGCGAGCATCATGAATTCCCAGCGACAGTGGCTTCGTCCTAGCCACCGGAAAAGCGAGACGGGCCTCTGTGGGTCGCAGATTTGCCCGGCGTCGGGCATATCGATGTGGACGTCGGGATTTCGTGGCCGAATGTCAACCACGAGCCAGTCCTCCTCGAAACCGAGGTCGTCCCATGGGATCGCGGCGTGGCGGCGAGTGAACGACATCGCTCCGTCTGAGCCGATGACGAACTGTGCTGTGACTGTGCGTGTGTTGCCGGTCGGAACCCAGCTGTCACCGTCGAGACAGCCCTCGCGCAGTCTTACCTCGACATGATCAGAGCGTTCCTCGATAGCGACCGCCTCCCAGCCGCGCGCTACCGAAACCGACGAAAATCGTGCCGCCGCCCCGGTGAGTGCATCTTCCATCTCCGGCTGGTACATCAGATAGTGCGACCGCCAACCGGACAGGGTCGGTTGGCTCCAATCCATATGCAGCAGCAGCTGCCGCTCTCCATTGAACCAGTCGTAAGCTGGAACAGGGACCGCCGATTTCTCGAATTCGTCCGCAGCGCCAATATCTTGGAAGATTCGCATAATTTCGTCATCTACGTGGCCGGCGCGCGGTAACGGGTAGGCGTCCGGCCATCGTTCGAATACCGCGACCCGATGCCCGGCGCGGCCCAGTAGAGCGGACATTACCTGACCGACTGGGCCATACCCAATCTGAACTACGTCGTAAGCATCGGGGCCGGTCATTGTTGTCCTCTCTGTTGTCGCCGCGGAAAGGGAGTGCAATGCTTGTTACTGTCGCCCCGCGCGCTCCGTTCCCGCGTGTCAATAGCAGACCAGCCTGTGGCGAATTTCTCCTACACCGCCTATACCGGCCACGACTAAATCGCCCTCTGTAAGAAAGGTGCCGGCGGGCATTCCGACTCCGGCCGGGGTGCCGGTAAGGATGATGTCTCCGGGTTCGAGCGTCATTAGTTCACTGGCGGCCGCGACGAGGCCGTCGATACCGACCACCAAGTCACTGATCGTCGAGTCCTGTTTTAGCTCGCCGTTTACGGTGAGGTAAATGCGCTGATCTTCGATGTCGGGCACTAGCCAGGTAGGGACGACACCCGGCCCAATCGGACACGACCCGTCCCGCGACTTCTGTGCGACCCAGTCGTATGTGAAAACTGGTGAGGTCGAATCGGCACGTGTGAAGTGTCCGCGTGCGGACAGATCGTCGGCGACCACGTACCCCGCGACGTAGGAACGGGCTTCGTGGCGTGGAATGTTCTTCCCGCCTCGTCCGATGACAACGCCGAGTTCCACTTCCCAGTCGACGTTCGGGTCATCGCCTTCAGGAATCGGTATGAGCGCATCTGGGCCGAGAATCGTGGTCGTCGGGGCTTTCAGGAAGAAGAACGGCGATGCGGTGGGATCTGGCTTGGCGGTTCCCATCTCTGCCGCATGCGAATAGTAATTTGCTCCGGCGCACATCAGTTTACGTGGGTAGGTGATGGGTGCGACGAGTACAGCGTCGGCAACCTCGGCCAGCTCATCGAGATGCTGTGCGGCTAACTTGCCCTTGTATGTGTCCCAGTCTTCGAAGATATCCATCGTAGTTCTCGGCCAGCTATTGGGCAAGGCGCGAACCGATTCCCCGACCAGTATTCCTGCTCGTGCGGCGGAATCAGCCGTCTCGTATTGGACGAGACTCCAGGGTGGTGCAGCCACGGGTTCCTTCTCTCCCCGCCGGGTCATCGATCGTCCTCGCTGACACGAAGAACCCTGTGCCCGACCGTGTGTCCAGCAGTGATCTCGGCATGCACCTGAGCGGCTGAGTCGAGCTTGCCCTCATGGATGACACTTGACGGCAGGCGGAACTTGTTCTCATTGACCTTTTCCCAAAAATCCCTGACAACGCTGTTACTGGCTGTGCGGATGCCTTGCAACGTGATACTTCGCAAATAGAGCGCGAGAGCTGGCACTCGGAGGACCGGTAGTTGCGTCGAGCTGATCGCTCCGGAGATCACCACCCGGGCGCCGGGCGCCAGCGCTCGAAAATACCTGTCGAACGTGGCCGGGTCTGCGACGTTGTCGATCACTGCGGTGAGGCCGTTCTCGCCAGCCACCTCGGTGAGAACGTCGGTTAAATCGTCACGCCCAGAATCGAGGGTGACGACGCCGAGCGTGGCGGGGACAGCCCCTGGGCGGCGGGACAAGCCGATGACCCGGGCGCCGAGCGCCACGGCAAGAGTGGCGAGGGTAGTGGCGAGTGCGCCGGTGATCCCAGTGATCAGCACGGTGGAGCCGGCTGTGAGGCCAGTCGAGTACCACTGGGCCAGAGCTATCGGGCCGGTCGCCGCGAGTGCCGCCGCCTCGACCATGTCGATGGTGTCAGGAAACGGATGAAGGTTTTCGGCGGGCGCGCAGACGTATTCGGCATAGGAACCCCACAAATCGATACCGAGCATTCGGACGTCCGCGCATTGGTGGTCCAAGCCCGCGTGGCACGCCGAACACGACCGGCAGTAGCGCGCGCCGCGCACCGCCACACGCCGCCCGATGAGCGCTCGATCGACACCGAAACCGACATCGGCAACCACTCCGGCGAAGTCTCCGCCGAGCACGTGGGGGAGTGAAATCTTTGCCGAGAATGGATGAGTTCCAATGCGGGTCGCGACATCCCGAGTAGGAGAAACTTCCACCGCGCCAACTCGCACAAGGACGTCGCCGCGCGACGGTGTCGGAATTGATGCCTGCTCGACGCTCAGTACGGCGGGCTCGCCAAAGGACCGCATGACGACAGCGCGCATCAGGAATCGCCCCCTGTCGGGTTGTCAATTCCGGGTGGTCGTCTTCCAGCTGAAGATGGAAAGCGACAAGTTGTCCGATCGCCGGGTTGTGGTGTGAAACGTGAGTTCATGGTCGCCGCCAAGATAAGAGCTATGATTTTCGCCGGCCGCGTGTACAGCGTAACCGCACGATAAGTCGCGGGCAGGACAGCCATCCAACTAACGACCTGCATTTCTCAATGATCCGCCATGGAGACGTCCCTTGGCCCCCAGTGGTTGGCGGTAGCAATATCGACCTCCCAAGTTTTCGGGTACATGGGGAACGTCTCATGCCAGGGTCTCGGCTCCCAGTAACCTTTGGCCTCGTCGTGGATGACGTCGATCTGGGTGAACAGTTCGACCGTGTTTCCGTCCGGGTCGCGGTGATAGGTGAAAAGGTTGTGTCCGGGGCCGTGTCGACCCGGACCCCAATGCAGCCGGTAGCCATTCTTAGCAAGATGATCCAGCATCGTTATGAGATGTTCGGGATCACGCATCTCATAAGCTACGTGATGCATCCCAGTGTATTTGCTGGTGGCCAGGAAGTTGGCTGCGTGGTGATCTGCGTTGCAGCGCAGAAATACGAAGAAATCACCGACGGTGTCGGACCAACGGAACCCTAATAGATCTTGATAGAAATTCTGCATTGGCGCCAATTCGGCAGTGTAGGCCGCTATGTGGCCGAGTTTCGTTGGCCGCAATGGTGTGTATCCGTCGACGCCACTGTTTTCTTGGTCGGTGATGAGATGGATTCGTGTTCCGGTTAGCGGTTCACGCATGACAAGGACATCAGGTGTGCCTGGCGCGATGTCGGTCCGACGTTCAACCTCATAGCCGGCGTCGCGTAGCCGCCGCTGCGCGGCGCCGAGCTCCTCCCAGATCTCGTACCCGACGGTGGAGCGCGCATTTGCACTACCCTCGGCCACCACTACACAGTGATGGTCGAAGCCTGTGGTGATGAATGCACCCTTGGATGTGCGTTCCATCAGCTTGAAATCGAGAACCCGGGTGTAGTAGTCCACCATGCGATCTACGTCAGGGGTCTCGAACTCCACGTAGCCGACCTTCGAGACCCGTACCGCCGATGTGTGACCGGCATCGTCGTCCGCCATGTATTGATCACAGCGTGAACCTGCGGCTGTGTCCAACACTCCGTACCAGTAAGACAACAACCGGTAGCTGTCATGCTCTAGCGGACCACCGTCCCGCTGTGAATGTTGTCGTTGGCGCCGACGAGCCGTCATAACCGTGCATAGCGAAGGCGTGCAGCGCTGCGGCCAGGATCGCTTCCGAGGTGGCCGGTGAGTCCTCCCGCCGCGGGCGTCCTCGTCGTCTGGTGGGATTGTCGCTCACACCGAGCGACAATAGAGGCCGGCTACCTCGGCAAAGCCGAGCGGAGTGGTGTGCGGGCTTAACGTGTCTCAATACATGGCCACGCCGGCGTTGATGTTGAGGTCTTCACCGGTAATGGAAAGCGCCTCGGATGAGGCGAGGAAGGCACAGGCATCGCCGATCTCTGATTCGGTGACCATGCGGCGCAGTGGCGCATCTTTGAGGAACTCCGCTCGGAACTCCTCCTCGGAAACGCCCTGAGCGCGCGCCTGCGCACGGAAGACCCCGTCGAGCCGGGGACCACTCACCGCACCGGGACAGATCGTGTTCACCCTCACCCCGTGCGGTCCGAGCTCGACCGCGAGGGTCCGGACCAGACCGATCACTCCCAGCTTCGCCGCCGCGTACGTGGAACGGCCGGCCAGCGGCCGCTTCCCGACGATCGACCCGATCGCAATGAGGCTCCCGGACCCTTGCTCGATCATCGCCGGTGCGAAGGATCGGAAGGTGAGAAAGACGCCGTCGAGATTGACCGCCTGCGTCTCGCGCCATTCGGCCAAGGTCAGCTCGACCATCGGTTTGGTGGGGCCGGAGATGCCGGCGTTTGCCACCACGGTGTCAACCCGGCCGAAATGCCCCAATACCGAGTCCGCGAGTGCAATGAGCGCCGCCTCGTCGGTCACGTCGCAGACCACAGGCAGGTGGTTGCCGTCGCCGAGTCGCTTCAACTCTTCGGTGGTCGCAGTGAGCGACTCGGCGGAACGGCCAGTGTAGGCGACCTGCGCGCCGTGCGCGGCCAACTGAGTGGCGATCGTGCGACCGAGACCTTGGTTGCCGGCGGTCACCACACAGACCTGTCCAGCCAGTCGGGCACTCAGCAGCGATGACGGCTGGGCGCTCGCCGCGAATGTACTCATCCTGAGCTCCTTACGTGGGAACGGATGTGCCGAGATGCCGGCCGTCAGCTCTCGAGATTGACCTTTTTCCCGGTGAGGCGCTCCAGCTCGTCGACGAGGTCCTGTTCGCGGCGCTGGGTGTCCAGCGAGCCGGTCTGGTTGAACCTGATCGGCAAGGAGCTGGGGGCGGTGACGAATGCGGACGGCTCGTAGGTGACGGGCCCGGCGAGCTCGAGCTCGGGCAATCGGCGCAGGATCTCGCGCAACGTGACCGACATGATCCGGTAGGTCAGGGCGGCGCCCTGGCAGAAGTACTCACCGCCGCCGCCGAATGCGTAGTGCGGCGGGTCGCACTTGGTTCGGGTCACGTCGAGCCGGTCGGCGCCGGGGAACAGGTCCGGGTCGCGGCTGGCCGACGCGTACCACATGACGACCCGGTCGCCGGCCTTGATGTCGGTGCCCGCGATCGTGGTGTCCGTGGTCGCCGTGCGAGCCAGGTAGTTCACCGGCGTGGACCAGCGCAGCAGCTCCTCCAGCGCCACCGGCGCCAGACCCGACCGCGTCGTGCGCATCCTGGGGGACTCGGCGCGCAGCAGTTCGAGCTGGTCGGGGTTCTCCAGCAGCGCGTGCACCGCGCTGGAGATCGCGTTGCGCGGGTGGTTGTTCCCCACGAAGAGCAGCATCGCGAAGAACCCGGCGATCTCGGACTGGCTGAGCCGGTTGCCGTCACCGTCCGGCTGGGCCAGCGTGTTCGCCAGGCTGTCCACTCCCCGGACCACCTGGCTGCCCACGAGCTTGGCGCAGTACCGGCCCATCTCCTCGACGCTGGCACTCTGGTTGAGGTCGAGCGTGATGCCCTGCTCGATGTCGCGGGTCCAGGCGTTGAGCTGCTCGATGTCCTCATCGGGGGCGCCGAGCAACCGCGCGATCACCGTGGCGACAACCGGCACGGCGATGTCGCCGACCACATCGCACTGCCCGCGCTGGGCGACCGCGTCCAGGGTGTTGGTGACGATGTCGTCGACCACCGCATCTACGAGGATCAGCGTGCGGGGCAGGCAGAACTTGGTGATCACGTTGCGGTACTTCGCGTGCTCCGGCGGGTCCTTCCAGAGCATGAAGTCCCGCCGCCCGACCTCGAGCGGGATCAGCGTGTCGGGGCGGAAGAAGATGCCGCCGCGCGCGCTGGAGAACGTGGCGGGGTCCAAGCTGGCGGCGGTGATATCGCTGCCCCGGGTGAGTGACCAGAACCCCGGCCCGTCAGCGGTGTTGTTCCAATGCACGGGGCATTCCGAACGCAGCCGCGCGAACAGCTCGTGCGGCGGTCCGTC
>Ga0137412_10001135_pt1 | contig 20228 bp, 14 predicted proteins | sample CZODoug2_1_16fun_FD_122160 | JGI IMG/M metagenome (GOLD analysis project Ga0137412, IMG submission 122160) | Vadose zone soil fungal communities from Angelo Coast Range Reserve, California, USA - CZODoug2_1_16fungal (Hybrid Assembly) | ecosystem: Environmental > Terrestrial > Soil > Vadose zone...
CAAGCGCTCCATGTCCTCCGGCACCAGCGACTAGCAGTAAGCCATCTGATGTTGCGGTTCCCCTGGGGCGCTGGCTTTCCTGCCAGCGCCCTTCTCTTTTCTGGCGGATTAGATGACGGCGCCGGCCACATCAAGCCCCTCTCGACTCCTAATTGCTCCACAACTCTTACTTCTTCATCACCCCTCTGGTTCATCGCCAGGTGCTGCAGCCCGTTCTTCACCTGCGCGCGAATCCGCACCAGCTTGTAGCGATGGATCAGCGACTGCCCTTCTGTTCCCGCGAAGGCACGCAGATCTCGGGAAACCGAATCTTCCGCCAGTAATTGCACAAGCAGCAGTGCATCCCGCTTGTCGTGCTTCTGCTGCCGTGAATCGCTGGCGCGGGGCTTTTTCTTTGCTCCCTTCAGACGGGCCGCGCCACTAGATGTCCACCGGATCGATTTCCACCAACCCTGCTTGGTCCTTTTCTGTAAAAGGAAAAAGTGCTGCAAGGCCAATCTTTGGGGGTGCTTCAGCAGTCCGCGGTTCACCGCGTTTGCGTCATTTTCTTCTTCATCTTCTTGATCGCGTGCTTGCCTTTTTGATTCGCTGCTACGCTCTGCAGCGCTGGCTGTAAAGATGTTGTAAAGACACACCACCACGCCGCTTTTGTTTGTCGCAAAGCAAAAACATCCTGCGTTAAGCATTGTACGTTTCCTTGGGGGCCCCCTGCGGGCTGCTCGGACGTCTCGTCGAAGTGTTGCGATAGCTTTTTGCGGAATTAATGGGAAGGCAAATGAAACGACCAAACAAAACTCTCCAGCTGTGCGTCGGGGGCGTCCTGTTCTTCCTTTCAGGATTGATCGTCGCTCCCCAAACGGTGTTCGGCGGGCAGCAGCCTCAAGAGGCCGCCAGTTCTGCCACTGCGTCAAATCAGGACAAGCCAGCCGACGCGACGGCCGATGCCTCCGCATCTGCGGAGGCAGAAACCTGCCAAACTTGTCACCAGGATATCACCACCAGCTTTGAGAAATCGCCGCACTGGAAGACCATGAATGACACGCGCGGCGGGCATTCGAAACAAGGCTGCGAGGCATGCCACGGCCCAGGCGGAGATCACGCAGATGATCCCAGCAAGCCGGTGTTCGATTTTAAGAAGGCAAAACCAGAAACCATTACGGACCGTTGCCTCACCTGCCACGCCTCGGGATCGGAGCACATGAGTGCTTCGAATTCATTCCACCGGCAAAATGACGTTAGCTGCACCTCCTGCCACTCGATGCACCATGCGAAGACCAGGGAACACATGCTGGTCAAGGCTGAGCCCGAGCTTTGCTATTCCTGCCACTTGCAACAGCGAGCTCAGTTCAATATGCCGTTTCGCCATCGCGTAAACGAGGGGCTGATCCAGTGCACCGATTGCCACAACCAACACGGAACGGGCGGTGTCCTCGAAGGGGACCATCTGGTCCGGCAAGTGCGGACCTCAGCCTCCGGAGACATGGTTTGCTTTAAGTGCCACGGGGACAAGCAGGGACCCTTCGTGTTTGAGCATGCGGCCGTGAGGTTAGAGGGATGCGGCTCATGCCACATCGCACACGGGGGGGCAAATGCGCACATGCTGAAGTACAGCAACGTGAACCTCCTGTGTTTGCAATGCCACACCAATTCCCCTGGCATTCACGCGACGGTGATGGATGCGAATCAATCTCACTATGAACAAGCGTGTGTGAATTGCCACGTGAAAATCCACGGATCGAACTTCAATGGTTTGCTGGATAGATGAGCTTGATGGAGACGCTTTTTGCGGTGGAGAAGAAATCGTGAGTAACAACAAAGGCTGGCGGGAAGTGCAATTCACATACGGTAGGGAGAATAGCCATGAATAGTCGTGCGGGAATCAGACCATTCGGTTTGCTGTTGGCGGGCGCTTTGTTTCTTTTCTCCCCTCTTTCGCGGGCGCAGGATGATCCCGATGAAGAAGCCAAGGGCGTTGAAACCGGCAATTATAATACGCAGCAGAGCGCGGAGACAGGCTATCGGGCGACGTGGATTGACGGGAACCAAGGTAATTATGGAACCTTCGTAAATCTCAATTCCGGGCTGCGATTGTTCGATTACACCCTTAGTTCGCGGTCGCTCAACCACCATGGAACTCTCTTCGATGGCCTGTACTTCAGCAACTTCGGTTACGGCGGCGATCCGAACAACGTCTCGCGACTGCGGATCGATAAGAACGAGTGGTACGACCTGCAGGTGATGTTCCGCCGCGACCAGAATTTCTGGAATTACAACCTGTTCTTGAATCCATTCAACCCAACGGTCATATCTCCAACAAATCCCGCAACAAATCCTTCGTTCGCCGTCACCTCTTCCCCGCATGCCCTTACCCGCATTAAGCGCATGCAAGATTACAATTTGACACTCCTCCCTCAATCACGCTTGCGATTCCGGCTGGGTTATTCGCACAATGTGGACGTAGGGCCTGCCTTTAGCACATTCAACGGGCCGGCCGCCCGTTATCTGCTTTCTGAAAACTACCGGATAACCATGAATGGATACCGGTTGGGGATGGACTTCCGGTTTCTCCCAAAGACCACGATTTCCTACGACCAGGTTCTTGAGTATGACAAGGATGACACCACCGATGCACTTGCATTCCACAACGTATTGCCGACGGCCCCCGGTACGGTAGCGGGACCAGTTGACTATGGAATCGAGTGGTTTTATCCCCCGCAAGGAGGAACCCGCCCGTGTACGCCGGTGATCCTTCCGAGCGGTTTCGCCAACCCGGATTGCCGGGTCTTCCTTGGCTATTCGCGGTATAACAATCCGCGAAATTTCATGCCCACCGAGCGGCTCAGCTTCCAATCCAGGTCCATCAAGAATCTGGAGATTTCCGGGTCGGCAAGCTACAGCACCGCGGACAACGTCATCAATACATTCAATGAAAACATCAATGAATGGACCGCCAGCGCAGCGGTAAAAACTCGCGGCATTCTCAATTCTGGTCCGGCGGAATCCAAGATGGTTGCCGTGCACGCGAATTGGTCTGGAGTCTATTCACTGACCCCCAAAATGAGGATTATTAACCTGATCCGTTATGACAACTGGCGGAATCCGGGATTGTCTGATCTGCGGAGCGCAACTCTCTTTGCCACCAAACCACAAGTGCCAGGCCAGATTGGCATTCAACTGCCGCAGGCGCAATTTTCGCCTTTCGTCCCCGGCGCGCCGGCGTTTCTAAGCATCTGCCCGGGACCGAATTATAATGCAGCGACCTGCCCACAGCATACCGCCGCAGCTCTCCCTGACTTCGCGCGCACATTGATATCGACCTATCTCGGCCAAAAGATGTTATCGAACACCGTCCAGCTGCAGGCCGATATCACCAAGCGAATCAGCGGTCGCATCGGATACATGTACGAAGACCGCGTGATAACCGATACTGGATATTTTGGAGGGACGGTGGATTATTACGAAGCCACCAACCATATTCCCCCCTATGCGAACGCAACTTTTTATCCGGGCGGAGCGGCGGGGACGGCCGCGAACTATTTCCTGGCAGCGCGCGGATTATGCGCAATTCCATCCGGATCGAGCACGCTTCCCGCTGGCTGCACCTTGAATGCGGACAGCACGATTTCCTATGTCAACCCTGCCCCCACCAGCCCGGGTCGCGTGGACCGTCCCATCGCCGAACACGTGGGTCTCGCGGGGCTTACGCTGCGCCCGATAGATTCCCTGCGAATCAGCACTGATTTGCAATTTGGATATAACAACCGGGCCTACACGCAAATTTTCCCGCGGCAATTCCAAAGCTATAAGATCCACGCCACCTATAAACCGAAGCTTTGGGCGACCATCGACGGAGCGATCGACATTCGCGAAAATCGCGACAACGTCAGTAACATCAATGCTCTCGAGCATGGGCGGACATACAGTTTCGGGACTACGCTGGTGCCGAATTCCAATTTCGCGTTCTCTCTCGGATACAACTACACAGACCTCTACATGCAGTCCTATATTTGCATGAGAGATACCGGATTTGGCATCGCGCCCTACGCACCTTGCCCTTTTTTCAGCGGAACCAAGGCGATCACTTTGGGTGCGATGTCGTTTTATAGCAACAAGCAGCACTTCGCCTATGCCGACGTCATGTGGAAGCCTGTTAATCGAGTCACCGCCAGCCTGGGTTATTCCGGAACCTTTACCGGAGGCGACACGCTGTTTCTGAATCCGCGAATACTGGGCGGCACCCTGGCCTTCAATTATCAGAAACCCTTCGCGGCCCTCACGATCGATCTGTTCAAAGGTCTGAGCTACAAGACCACCTGGAACTATTACGGATACAATCTCAGGACACCCGCGGATGTGCCGGGGCTTCAGCCAATCGGGTCAGAAGGCTTCAACGGCAGTAGTGCCACGTTCGCAGCTCGCTATACATTTTGAAAGTTCAAGGATCGCTCCTGATGGGAATAAGCTCGAGAAATGATGAAGGCTCATAAGGGAGAGATTCGATAAGGAATTGGTTCGCAGATGTCGGCGTGGGGATCTTGTTAGCCTCACCCTCTCGCGGAGCTGGGACTAGGCGGGAGGGCAGTACAACTTCCGGTAGGCGGTCAACGACTATGATGATTGGAGAATCCTCGTGAAGAAGGTGATGGGAAACATTGCTGGAAAGTCAGTTCTCTGCCTGGCGCTTGTCGGCGGTTTCGTTTCCGCCACTCGCGCCGAGAGCAATGCAGAGAAACTCTATAAGGCCAAGTGTATGGGGTGCCATGCGGCCGACGGGAGCGCGAGCACCAAAGCGGGTAAGAATACCGGCGCCCACGATTTCCGTTTACCCGATGTAGCGAAAGAAACCGACGCCACCTTGATCGAGATCGTAACGAAGGGCAAGAAAAAGATGCCTAAATTCGAAGAGAAGCTGAAGGCCAAAGAAATTAAGGAGCTTGTTGAGTACGTTCGGGGCTTCTCCAAGAAGTCCTAAAATAATGTTTTCGCCAGATAACACGGTAGTAAGACGCAAGGACAAAAGGAGTCCAGCGGGCACGCTGAGGTGCAGGTAGGGAGCAATGATGAATCATCGGGAAGAAATGTATATCGGCAAGACTGCTGATATTTCTTATCAAGGTTGTGACGGAGACCGGATAACCACTTCGAGCCGCCGATCGTTTCTCGGACTCTTACTTGGCGCAGGTGCTGCAGGCCTTGGGGCGCTCCTCTCGGTGCCGCTCTTTCGTTTCCTGCTTCATCCCCTGCTAACCGCTACGAGTTCATCGTCGTGGAAGGAAGTCGGCAGTGTCGAGGATCTCGCTTCCGTTACCTCGCCAGTCAAGAAGCTCGTAAAGATTGAGCAGCGAGATGGCTGGCGCAAGATCGTCTCGGAAAAGGCCTTGTACGTGTGTAAGGATGCAACCGGCCGGCTCTGTGCGTTTTCCTCAGTTTGTCCGCATCTAGGATGCTCGATCGCCTGGCATGATGAGAAAAGTAATTTCCTGTGTCCTTGCCACAACGGGCAATTCACAGCCGACGGCAAGCTCTTGGGAGGGCCACCACCAAGAGGAATGGATCAACTGGAAATCAAGATCGAGGATGGCCAACTGATGGTGCATTACCAGAATTTTCGGCAGCTCGTTCGGGATAAAGAAGTTATCGTCTGACCGGTAGGTGACCAGTGGCAGAGAATAGTTACGTATTTGGAAGGGAGCGTCGCTTAGCCCCTCCGCCATCAGAACAGGGAACACTCCATCGCTGGATTGATCGCCGGAAGCAGCTCGACTCGTTTCTCCGTGCGGTACTCGATGAAGCGATTCCCGGAGGCGCCAGTCTTGCCTACGTGTTTGGATCAGGATTGCTGTATCTCTTGCTGTCGCAGGTTATCACCGGCATGTTTCTGGTGCTTTACTACGTTCCTTCCGCTGACCACGCCCATACGACTGTCGCCTACATCACCAAAGAAGTGACATCCGGTTCCTTCATTCGCAGCATTCATGCTTATGGTTCAAGCGCGATTGTCATCGTCTTGCTCCTGCACGTCACTCAAACTTTTCTCTTCGGATCGTACAAGGGACGGCGAAAACTACTCTGGCTCGCTGGATGCGCGTTATTTGCCTTGATGCTGGGGATGTCGTTCACCGGTTATCTGCTGCCGTGGGACCAGAAGGCCTACTTTGCCACAACCGTGGGCACGAATATCCTGACTTATATTCCATTCGTGGGGAACTCACTCAAGAGTTTGCTACGCGGCGGGACGGAGATGGGCACACTGACACTCTCCCGCTTTTTCGTCCTCCACGTGCTCCTGATTCCGGCTTTCATCTTCGCCTTTGTCGCCATGCACGTTTTCATGTTCCGCAAAGCTGGACCTGCAGGGCCGGTTCAAGGAGAGCCCGAAGCGCTGAAACAATCGACGGAGCCGTTTTACCCGAAACAGGTTCTCTACGATTTTGTCTTTGCCGTCCTCATTATCGCCGGTCTGGGCCTGCTGGCCCATTACGCCCCTGTGGAGCTTGGCCCGAAGGCAAACCCCGCTGACACCCAATATGTGCCGCGTCCGGAGTGGTATTACATCCCCGTTTTTCAGTGGCTGAAGTACTGGGAGAGCGGCCTTGCCGTCCTGGGTATTTTGGTGATCCCGGCGTTTGTTGCCCTTCTCTTCGTGGCACTGCCGTTTCTCGATCGACGGCCGGAGCGCCGGCCGTGGAAGCGCCCGGTCTCAGTATCGATTTACGGCTTCGTCTTCATTGCGCTGGGCGCCCTGGGCGCTATCAGTCATCGCCATGATTTGCGCGATTCGAGCATAGCGCCTCAACTCAGAAAGCAGCGCGCGGACGTCGAGACCTTCATGAAAAAACCGTTCGAACCCGAGTTGGCGGGACCTTCGCTCATTGCTGCCACCGTGGCGCTCACGAACCCGGTTGCAGGTAAAGGAAAGAAAGTGTACGACCAGCAGGGTTGTGCCGAGTGTCACGGCGAAGATTTGACGGGAACGTCGGCGGCACCAACATTGATTGGAGTGGGAGATAAGCGCGACAGCGCAAAGCTGGAGAGCATTTTGAAGCAGCCCACAGATGCAATGACAGACGGAGGAATGACGCCCGTGGAGTTAAACGAGGAAGACCTTAAGAATTTGATTGCATTCCTAAAGGCTCTTAAGTGATTCGCGGGCAAACGGCATAAAGCGCCCGGCATTGTCGGATTCCCCCTTTTGGTTCGACCCCAGGGCGAGCAGCTCGCCGCTCGAGTTGAAGCTCTCGATCAACCGGCGTGTGGGGCACCCGAATTCATCTCCGCACTTTACATCCAGGCCACCCGGGACAGGTTCCTCGCGCCCCTACAAAGAGAAAGCGGGCCGGGATGGTTACTGGGTTGGAGACGGCGGCGCGGGGGCCGCAGCGGACGGCTTGGTGAAAGAGCGGAGGAGGGTGATCTTGGTGCCGGTGTCTTCCGTGGCGAGGGAAACGGCGCGAACCTGGTCGCCGCGTTCGCCGACGAAGGCGATGTCATCATCGGAAATTTGGGAGTCACGCAGGGCTGGAGGCAGCTTCTTAGGGCCGCTGTCCTGGCGCGCGAATTCCGGGCTCAAGTGCTCGAGATACCAGTTGGCGACGAATTCGCGGGACGCGTTCGAGTGGTAAGTGCTGGCCATGACCTGGGGCCGATCGTCATCGAGAGGGACGTGCGCGTCCGCCGAGCCGCGGAGCACCAACGCCGCTGCCGGATAAACGGGCAGGCCGGGGCCGACTTCCCTGGCCTTTTCAACGCGGAATTCGCCGAGCGGAGTGCGCACGGTGGTTTTGTCACTGCCGGCGCGGAGTCCGAGCGCATTGATCACGCGCGAGGTCATCAGCAAGGCGCCGCCAAGAAGAATAGAGAAGCCGCACGCCATGGCGATCATCATGAAGAGAAGCGATTTGGAAGAAGAAGCTCCATCGGAAGCTGAACTGGACTTTGCCATAGCGTGTTTCTCTCCCCTCAGTACACGACCGAACGGCGGTGACCATCAACTCGGCAATACGGCTACAAACCTGGACGGCGTATCGAAACTCGGTTCGCCGTGCTTTACCCGCTCACCCCAACTCTTGCTTTTAGCGCCGAAAAAACGCCGCCCCAGGGACGCGCCGTGTGCAACCGCCGACTGCGGCTTACTGGGTTGGCAGAAGAAGCTGCGTGAACCCAGTCGTGTTGACGTCGCGGAACATCGGCGTCCGCGGCGGCAAGAGCGTAGGATCCAGGAAGTTCACATCGAACTTGTAGCCGCGGGTAGGCGGGCTGTAGTTGTTTCCCCCGGAATTGAACAGCCCGGTCGCCTGGCGGCTATAGAACAAACTGACGATGGAGCCCTCATAGTTCAGCGTTCCATTCCAGCGTTCGAGAAAACGCAGAAAATTGTGGACACCGCCGTCGGTACCGAAGTCCTGGCTGCCATCGATCGCCGAGTTATCCCAAGGGGGGATCTGGAACGAAACTTGCTTGCCGGAGACGACCGCCGTTCGGACGTAGGTGGTTGCCCCGGTGCGATTGAAGAGACTATTGAACGGGGAGGCGAAGGAATTGACGTCGTTCCAGTTGACCGAGAGAATCGTGACGGCATCGGCGGCTACGGAGGTGGCCACGCTGGGGTTCGTAAAGCCGCCACCGGCGGAGTTCGCGTTGTAGTCGCCCTGAATGTACATGGGGTTTTCCGTGGTGATGGTCAGACCGCAAGAAACAGTGCCTGGGCACACAGGCAAGGTAATGAGGCTGCCATTCACGAGTTTGACGGCCCGGCGGAAGAGGGCGTTTGTATTTTCGCGGCCGTCGTTGTTCTGCTTCAGGAAGGATCTAGGCCATGGGCTGATGCCGCCTGAGCCGCCGGTGAGGCAGAGCGCATCGGCTTGCACGGCGGCGTTGGGCAAATTCGAAAAGAGTGTGCTTGCCGTGGCGACGCCGGTGCTGTTCACGAGACCGTTTGGAAATGAATTTTCACCGTAAATGGCAAGGACACCGGCGCCGGCGGGGTCTTCAGCCGATGGCCCCCCGGTAGCCGGGGCGGGCTCGATCTTGTTATCCGGGCAGCCCTTGGGGTCGCCTGAATTGACTAGGTCAAAGTAACCATACTCCCCGGTTTCGCTCGTGGAGGGCGAGAGAGGGGGCCAGGAGCCGACCGCCGTCCCTGCAGGGAGATAGTTGCCGCGGCGGTCGGAGACATAGACCACGAAGTTATTTGGTGCGACCGCGGGATCCTGGGTGCTGGGACCGGAAGTACCGATGGTTCCACTGAACCACTTGGCGATGTTCTTAACGTCGAGTTCGATGTAGTTCATGATGCCGCCCAGCGTGACCTGGTTGTTGAGGGCGGGCGCGGGCTGGCGATTGTACCCTTCGCGTGTGTCATAGAGGGCGTTCGGCCAATAGTCCGAAGGGTTCTGCGGGGCGAGCGTTGCGGCGATGCCGCAGGGCCCTGTAGCGCCAGCGTAATTCGACGGATTATCGCGAACCCGCTCAAGGCGAATCACAGCGTTGGGGTGAGGGTCGAGACAGGCGGAAGGAGCGATTTGCGCGCCGGGCAGTCCGGGCAACTGGGGAGGTGTCAACGACACGGGATTCAGGTTTCGCCCCGCGTAGCCGAGGCTCAAAATTTCTTTGGTCACGTCGGTGTAGCTGCCACAGGGACTGCCGTAGGAAGTCTGGGCATCAATTTTGATGAAGCCCGTGATGATAGGTGTGTTGATAGGCTGCCAATAGCCGTCATTGAAATTATAACCCGCCGCCACCGTAGCGCCGGCGGCGCCGGAGGCCGCCAGAGGCAGTAAAGTTGTGCCAGCAGCAGTCATGGCCGTTTTCAGGGCCGTAGCACTCGCCGGCCAAATCGCGACGGGCACCGCGAGGTCCGCCAGGTTGAAGGGGGCGCCGGAGCTAACGCAGTCCAGACCGGTGATGTCCGACGCATTGTCGGAAAGCAGAACTCGCAAGCTGGCTTGGGAAAAATAACGCTCGCCGAGCACACCCGAATTTGCGGTCTGTTCGCCGGCCACGGGGCGGCGGATCATGTCAACGGGCTTGGAACCGCCGTTGCCAAGGAGCACGATCGTCAAGTCCAGTGGCTTCACGCCGCTACGGAGGTTGCCATTAAAAGAATCCGAGATGGACTTCCAGCTGGAGTTTGCTCCTGAACCCAAGCATGAATTTAGGCTTCCCTGGCGGAATCCAAGCGCCTGGAGCGAACCGCCATTGGTGATCTCAACGCTGCCGGGATGACGACCGGTGGCGGATTCGGGGTTCGAATTCGAGAGACAGTCGCGGAGGATATCCTTGCTGGCCGTGACCGGGCTCCTCAGCCACAATTGGATGGTTGGCGGATAGGATTGCGCAGGTGTTGCGCCCGAGGGTCCGCCGCTGTCGAGGAAAAGATTGCCGTTGGTGTGCACGCGGCCGCCGAAGTCAAAGTTGGGACCCGGGAAGAAACTCAGGTCGGTGTCCGAGAAAATGCCGAACTGGAAGAGTGGAATTCCGACAGTCTGGGTAGTCCGCACCAGTTTAGCTTCGCCACCGGTTACAGTGCGGGCCGCGACAGTCAGCGTATAGGTCGTCTCCAGAGCACTCATTCCTTGAAACGCACTGGAGCCCGATCTGATCTGGGCGAACTGAGACAAGGGATTGCCGTTGCCGTCTTTGGGGTAGGCAATCGAATAGGTGCTATTGCCCAGTACATCGACGTAGGAAACTCCAGTGCTCGAAGGAAGAACCGGGGGCCTGGTTGCCAGGTCATCAACCTGTTTTGCGGCTGGGGCATAGGTGGTGGCAAAGAGCGAGCCCAGGTCCGCGGTCAGCTTTTCCATGCCCGATTCCGCGCCATAGAAAGCTCTGCTCTGTTCGTTGTTCATTCCGGAGAGTCTTTGCCCTTCGGTGACCAGGAGCATGAAGCCCACCACCATGGCGGACATCAGCAGGAGCAGAAGGAGCGTGGTGATGAGCGCAATGCCTGACTGTTTTCGCATGGTTGTTTTCACCGGTCTCATCGGGAAGCTCCTCATCACTGATAGTTATTGAAATAGGCCATGCTGCGGAGCGCGACTTGCGTGGCCAGATTGGTGCGAATATATTTGCCAGTGGCTGCCGCCATGGTCGCGGAACGCGCGCCCAGGTAAACGTTGACGGAGCGAATCTGGTTTTCGTTGTCGCCCCGGGGAGCTGGAATGGCCGGAACAAAGAATTGGTTCACCGAGGGCGGCGTGGCGCCATCCGCAAAATTGTAAGAGAACTGGAGATTCTCGAGGGTCTCAGCGACCGGTTGTGGTGTGTTGAAATTCACCGCACGCATGAGCATGGGATGCTTGGGATCGGCGGTGGAGTCCAGAAAGTAGGTGATCATCCAGACGCGGGTACAGGAGGTGGCAGGATAGTTGCCATTAGGCACTGCTGGCAATCCTGGGTCCTGAAGGCTCAAAATCGTTCCGGAAGTTTCCGTTGTCGTGCGCCCGTTGAGGTTGAAGGCATCGCCAGCGTCAAAGTTTACGATTTGGCCAGCGACCGAGCTGACGGTTTGCAGGATGCCATTGGGATTGTGAGCGTTGTACAGCATGAGCAGGTCGCCGGGATTGACGGGAATGCCAGCCGCACCCAGGGTCACGCAGCCTGGAGATGAACCAAAGTCGATTTGGGATCCATCCGGCGCGATTTTTCCCGTCGGACAGGCCGGGCCATTGATAGGCTTCTGATCAAGCGCGAGCGTGTTGTCGGCATACAGGATGGTGATGATGTCAGACGCCGGACCAGAAGTCCCGTCGGGGCTCGTGACCGTAGGACCCAAACCGTTGCCGGGCTCGATGGCCGGGAGGATCACGTTGCATCCCAGGTTGGCGGAGTTGGGGCCATCGAAGGTCAGGTTCAATACCGCGGGAGGACGATTAACCCGTCTGGCCTTGCTGTTGCAACCGGAGGCGGTGCTGTTTGGGATGGTAATGCCGCCAGTGGGAATACCGGTTCCCGTTTGAATGAGATCCTGGACGATCAGATTAAGTCCCGCGCGCATGTTGTCGCTCATGTCGGAAGCCTGCCTGACATTGGTGTTGGCCTTGGTGGAATCGCGAAACAACACGAAGGCTGCCGAGAGCGCGACCATCGTGACGGCCATTGCTATCAGTAATTCCACAAACGTGAAACCGGACCTCTTCTTCATGAGCTGCTCCTCAATCCACGATCACGAGAATCGCGCGATAAAGCTGACAAGGGTGTACTGCCGCGACATGGAACCGACGGTGTACGTTAGGGTGATGGTGATCTGCCGAAGACCCGATTCGCCGGTAACGTCCGCAATGGCGATGGTGCGCGTCATGTTCTTCAGAGACATCACCACGTCATCCGAAGTCCCTAGAATCTTGTCGAGGCCGGGATCCAGGATCACCACGTCCGGGTTGGACTTGTCGTCATCCAAAGTGCCGTAAAGCCCATCGGGGCCAGCGGCGAGAAGCGGTTGCGGCTCAACGAGAAATACACCGTCATTCCCTCCGCCCAATCCGGTACCATTTTGAATGTTTGTCCAGAGGAGCAAGTGGGAGTCGCGCGCCGCGAAAATGGTCTCCACGGCTTCCTCGGCCTTCTTTTCGGCGATGTAATCCATCTGGGTCATGTTCGCCACCTGGATGCCCTGGGCGTAGACCGCGGCGAGGGACAGGATCCCGAAGGACAGAATCACGATGGCAATCATCGCTTCGAGCAGCGTGAAGCCCGACTCTAGATTACTGCGCCGTCTAGTTCGCGACATGGGCATCCCCCTATTCCTGCCACTGGGTCCCATCCCAGTGGTATTCACGCACGCGCCCTGTGGCGCCAAGGACGGAGATGGCGCGGGCCGTTGAGGGCTTGCCTGGAATGCCCAAGAAGACCGTGCCGTTTAACAGCGTGTTTCCGCCATCAATGAAAGCACCCGTTGTCGAGAATTTCATGATCGGTGGGCCGCCGGAGAGTCCGCCAAAGTAAATTGGGGCAGTGTTTCCAAAATTATAGGGTGCGGGAATATCCGTAACGGGGGAGCCGAAGACCGTATACTGAGCCCCACCTTCGAAAGATACGGTGGTCGGTGGAGGCGCCGTACCGAGGAGCCAGATCTCAGTGACGGTGAGCTGGTTCGTTCCCACAAATTGTACATGGACCTCGCGGCGGTGGGAGATGGCCCGCTCGCGCGCCGAACGCAACTGGTAGAGCAACTGGTCCATGGCCGAGTTGGCCTTGTAATTCGGCAGGACGGTGCTGTAGTTGAGCATGGTCATCCCCAGAATGATGGAGATGACGGCAACGGCGACGAGGATCTCCATCAAGGAGAAGCCTCGTTGCGAGCGGTTCGAGTGCGGTCTCATTCACGAGCTCCATCGAAACTGCTGGGTCGAGCCCAACCTGGGGCACTCATAGAGAAGCACGTGCGCCTCCAACTGATTCTTGTAGGTAAGTTATTTAGATTGAAAGGATTAGGCGGCTGGCGCTTAGGTTGCAAGTACTAAAGTACTGTAACGAAAGGTTACAAATTGCCACCCAATGGTACTAGGCTTAGTGCCTGCGAAAGTACATGATAATTATGAATATAAGAGAGCCGTGTCAGCGCACAATCCCGACAATTGCTTGATGCAATTGGCCGGTCCTTGCACCACAAAACGGCGGTGGTAGAGCAACAACGCACGCAGGCCGGCAAGCTCCTCGCCCCCGCCAGCCCTTCCCGGGCCACCGTGCAGACAACTGGGCACCACATTGCCGTGCCCAGTGTGTTGATTTCCAACCGTCGAATCCACGACTAACACTCTTCCATGGAGGTCGCCAATACCAAGGACCGTGTCGCGGGTGAAATTCGCATCGTTTGAAAAGACAGAGGCGACGAGGGAACCTAATCCGCGGCGTGTTATGGCGATGAGATCCTCGAGGTCGTCATAACCCACCAGGGTCGCTACCGGGCCGAACACCTCGACGTCATGAACGTATTTTGCATCGAGTCCCTTCTTCGAGGAGAGCAGCGCCGGTTGGACAAAGGCGGAGTTTTGCGGGTCGGCATCGATCGGCTGGAAATTCTTGTCAGCGCCGAATAGGACCTGGCATTCTTCCTTCAACTTGGCCAATCCTTCCAGGCAAGAGGACTGCTGCGCCTTGTTCACGACCGGTCCTACTTTTACTTCGGGGTTCCGGGGATTGCCGACTTTCGTGGAACTCAGGCGTGCCGACACGGCATCGCCAAAGGCCTCGAGCTGCTGACGCGGGACCAGGACGCGCCGGATGGCTGTGCATTTCTGGCCGGCTTTGAGGGTCATTTCACGGACAACTTCTTTTACGAGGAGGTCGAATAAATCCGTGCCGGAAGCCACGTCAGGCCCAAGAATGGCAGAGTTTATACTGTCTGCTTCAATGTTTACGCGAACGGAACGGCCGAGGACATTCGCATGGGAGCGAATGCGTGCGGCTGTGTCTGCTGAGCCTGTAAAGGAAATGATGTCCTCTTCTCGAACGTGGCCTAAAAGATCGCGAGCGGAGCCGCAGATGATGGAAATCGCTCCAGAAGGCAAGATATCCGCCTTCACGATATCTTCAACCATCCGGTGCGCCAGCCATGCCGTGGGGGAAGCGGGCTTCACCACGATGGGGACGCCAGAGAGCAGCGCGGGCGCAGCCTTCTCAGAGAGACCCCAGGCGGGAAAGTTGAAGGCATTGATGAAAACCGCCGCGCCTTTTGCGGGCATCAGAAAATGCTGCCCGGCAAACGCGTCGCTCTTTGACAGTGCAATCGAAGCGCCTTCCTTCAGCATTTTCCCTTCTGCCAGCGCCCGGCCGATTTTCGCATAATACTTGATGGTGTAAATGGCTCCGTCCACATCGAACGAAGCATCCGCCTGGGTAGCGCCCAGGTTCAGCAGAGAAAGCCGAAAGTACTCTTCACGATTTGCCGCCAGAACGTCGGCGATCTTGCCCAGCAGCTCCGCCCGTTGGATGTAGGTGAGCTGGTGGAGCGCAGGTCCGCCGTGAGCGCGTGCAAACTGTAGAGCTGCCTCAAGATCAATGCCCTGGGAAGAGATACTCGCGAGCTGGTCCCCGGTAACGGGATCGATAAGAAGTTCTCCGGCACCCAGGCCTTCACTCCAACGACCGGAAACATAGTTAGGCAGCTTCATTCGCGAACCTCCGTCGATCTGTTCTACGCCCCGAGAGTCCTCGTGATTGCAGCACTCGAAAGCAACGATTACGCGACGAATTTGGAATAATACTGCATATTACTGTCAAAGGAAACTATGTCCTTCTTCACTGTCAGGGGAAATGCGACTTCGAATGACGCTGAAAACAAATGCTTTAAATACAATCGGGGCGCCCGAAACCCGAATGAGGTGTGATGGAGGTTGGATGAGTCATCTCCCTTGACTGCGCTTCACTCGCATGTATTATAATGCATACTCACCTCGTGAAGGCATGAACACCAGCACCAACTCCAAGGTTGTCACTCCACACCGGGCTACGCCCACTCCTGATGGTGATTTTCTGCTTTTTCTCGGCAAGCGCGTTCGCCAGCTACGTAGCCTCCGCGGGATGACGCGCAAGACCGTGGCGCGGGAAGCGGATGTGTCTGAACGTCACCTGGCGCAGCTTGAGGCTGGAGAAGGAAATGTATCTATCGTTCTGCTGCGAAGGATCGCCAGCGCTCTGAATGTGTCTCTCGTTGAGTTGTTCGCCCCTGAAGTGGAAGAGCCGGGCGAAAAACAGTTCATTCAGCGATTTCTCGAACGCCTCCCAAATCATCGCCTGGAAGATGTGGTGTTCCGGCTGATGCGTGACTTCGGCCCCGAAGAAAAGGTGCGACGAAAGCGCATCGCATTGATTGGGCTGCGCGGAGCAGGCAAAACAACACTGGGGTCCAAGTTGGCCGGCGAGAGCCAGATGCCCTTCATCGAGATGGACCGCGAGATTGAGAAGGATACGGGAATGCCTCTCGCGGAAATCTTTGCGCTTTACGGGCAATCCGGTTATCGGGCGATCGAGAAGCGCACGCTGGAAAGAGTGCTGAGCGAAAATGAACGCGCGGTGCTTTCGGTGGGAGGCGGCGTGGTGTCCGAAAAGGAGACTTTTGACTATCTCCTTTCGCATTGCTACACCGTGTGGATAAAGGCGCAGCCCGAGGAACACATGACGCGGGTGATGGCGCAGGGTGATTTTCGCGCCATGGCTGGGAACGACCAGGCGATGGAAGATTTGCGGCGGATACTTGAGGCTCGCGAGCCGCTCTACCGTCAAGCGGACATGGAACTGGACACTTCGGGCACCTCGGCGGAAGAAAGTTTTTCGAGATTGAAAACCACATTGCGGGCGAATTTGCAGTAGGAGGGTCTCGTGGACGTTGTCGCGACTCAAGAATCCCAGGGAAAGAAGGAAGCGGTGGACTTCCAGACCGATCCTTCGCGATACAAGCATTGGCGCCTCTCCTTCGATGGACCAGTAGCCACGCTGACGATGGATGTGGCCGAGGACGGTGGAATCCGGCCGGGCTACAAACTGAAATTGAATTCGTACGACCTCGGCGTGGATATCGAGCTGCACGATGCTTTGCAACGAATTCGATTCGAACATCCGGAGATTCGTTCGGTGGTCATTACCAGCGCGAAGAACCGCATTTTTTGCTCTGGCGCCAACATTTATATGCTCGGGCTGTCCTCGCACGCGTGGAAAGTGAATTTCTGCAAATTCACGAACGAAACCCGGAATGGGATCGAAGACGCGAGCGCACATTCCGGACTGAAGTTTCTTGCCGCTTGCAATGGAACGACGGCCGGAGGCGGTTACGAACTGGCGCTGGCTTGCGATGAAATCATTCTCGTGGATGACCGCTCTTCGGCAGTCAGCCTGCCGGAGCTCCCGTTGCTGGGCGTGCTGCCGGGAACGGGCGGACTGACCCGCGTGACGGACAAGCGCAAGGTGCGGCGGGACCATGCCGACATGTTCTGCACGAATCCGGATGGCGTTCGCGGTCAAAGAGCCAAGGAGTGGCGGCTGGTCGATGAAGTCGTCAAGCCGCAGCAGTTTGCGGAGCACATCAAACAGCGCGCGTTGAAACTTGCCGGGGAGAGCGATCGCCCCGCCGGAGCAAAAGGTGTGGCTTTGACGCCGTTGAAACGGACGATCGATGAGCGTGGGCTGCACTACGGATTCGTCGATGTGCAATGGAATCGCGAAGCACGCACAGCAACGATCACGGTGCGCGCGCCGGAGTCCGTTACCGAAGATAGCTTAGAAATGGTTATTGCCGCGGGTGCCAGCTGGTGGCCGCTGCGAATGGCGCGGGAGCTGGATGACGCCATTCTGACTTTGCGTGCCAGCGAACTGGATTTGGGGCTCTGGATTATCAAGACGGCTGGAAATCCCGGCGCCGTTCTCGCCATCGACGAATTCATTTTGAATCACTCGGACAATTGGTTCGTTCAGGAAGTGCTGGGAATGATGCGACGGACGTTTGCACGGGTCGATGTCACGTCCCGTTCCATCTATGCGATTGTCGAGTCTGCGTCCTGCTTTGCCGGCACGCTCGTGGAATTGGCGCTCGCCGCCGACCGCATCTACATGCGCGATACCCAGGAAAACGGAAGCAGCGCAAGCATGACGCTTTCGAAAATGAACTTCGGGCCGCTGCCGATGGTGAACAGGATTTCACGGATGGCGGCGCGATTCCATGGCGACGAGGCGCAATTGGAAACGTTGCGCGGTGAGATTGGAAAAAAGCTTTCCGCGCGCGAGGCGCTCGAAGCAGGCTTGGTTACCGCCGCACCGGATGATCTCGACTGGGAAGACGAGATTCGCCAAGCCATTGAATCGCGTGCCGCGCAATCGCCCGATGCACTCACCGGGCTCGAAGCGAATCTACGCTTCGGACCAGGGGAGACGCTGGAGACGCGGATTTTCGGCCGGCTCTCCGCTTGGCAAAACTGGATATTCATCCGCCCGAACGCGGTTGGCGCAAGCGGAGCGCTGAAGGTGTACGGGACAGGAGCGCCAGTGAAATTCAACTGGGAACGGGTTTAATGGACGGGCTCGAGCCTGGACTTCTGAGGAGATCGCGATGATTAATTACACGGAAAAAATCCCCAACAACGTGGATTTGGGCAGAGACCGGGTCCTGCAGCGCGCCCTCGAGCATTGGCAGCCCGCCTACATGGGCTGGTGGTATGACATGGGGCCGAACGAGAGCCACAACTATGAGGTGTACCTGCGAACGGCAACCAGCGTGGAACCCGACGGCTGGGCGCAGTTCGGCTATGTGAAGATGCCGGATTACCGCTGGGGTATTTTCTTGCAGCCGCGCGACGAGAAGCGCGAAGTAAATTTCGGGATTCACAAAGGACAATCGGCCTGGCAAGAGGTGCCCGGCGAGTATCGCTCGACTTTGCGGCGAGTGATCGTGACGCAGGGAGACACCGAGCCAGCTTCGGTGGAACAACAGCGGATGCTGGGGGCCTCTTGTCCGTCGATGTACGATCTGCGAAATATTTTCCAGGTGAACGTCGAAGAAGGGCGTCACCTGTGGGCCATGGTGTACTTGCTGCATCGCTATTTCGGACGCGATGGCCGCGAAGAAGCTGAATCTTTGCTCGCGCGGCGATCGGGAGACGCCGATAACCCGCGCATCCTGGGTGCGTTCAACGAGGCCACCCCAGATTGGCTGGCGTTCTACATGTTCACGTTCTTCACCGACCGGGACGGTAAATTCCAACTCTGCGCCTTGGCGGAATCCGGCTTCGATCCCCTGGCGCGAACCTGCCGCTTCATGCTGACCGAGGAAGCGCACCATATGTTTGTCGGCGAGACGGGAATTAGCCGCATTATTCAGCGGACTTGCGAGGTGATGAAGGAAAACAAGGTAGAAGATCCGCAAGATGTGCGGGCGCTCGGCGTGATTGATTTACCGACGATACAGAGATACTTGAACTTTCACTACAGCGTGACGCTCGACCTTTACGGTTCGGATGTTTCTTCGAACGCCGCGAATTATTACACCAGCGGCCTCAAAGGGCGCTTCCGCGAAACCAAGCTGGAGGACGATCACGTGCTGGCCGAGGCGGTGTATCCAGTCTCTGAAGTTGTGGGTGGAAAAATCATCACCAAAAACGTGCCGGCGTTGACGGCCTTGAACGAACGCTTGCGCGATGACTACATCGAGGAGATTGCCGATGGAGTTGGCCGCTGGCAGCGCGTGATTGACAATGCCGGCATTCCCTTCCGGTTGACCTTGCCGCACAAAGGCTTCCATCGCGAGATCGGCAATTTCGCAGGGCATTTTGTAAGCCCCGATGGAGAAGTCTTGAGCGAAGAGGCATGGAAGAACCACGAATTCGCGTGGCTCCCGAATGCCAAGGATTATGCCTACGTCCAGTCGCTGATGAGCGGGCGAGTCGTGGAGCCGGGCAAGTTTGCGAATTGGATTGCTCCGCCGGCGCGCGGGATTAACAATCAAGCATTAAACTTTGAATACGTTCGATTCCATTAGCGCGCCCGAGTGCAGGCGCAAGCTTCAGCGAAGGGCGGCGATCTCTGGAACCGATCATAGACATTCACGTTCACATCATGCCGTATCACATGGTGAAACCGTCGGCGCTGGATTTGATCAAGCATGGGCGCAAGGATTTCGCGGATGTGGAGCGATATTCGGCCGATCCAAAGGCGTTTCTCGCCTTTCTGGACACACTCGGAGTGGAACGCGCGGGGCTGATCAATTACGTCGCGCCAAAAATCATCGGATTCACGCCGGAAGTGAATGATTGGAGCGCCAAGTATTGCAGCGTGGCGCCGGATCGGCTTATCGCCTTCGGAGGAGTGCTTCCCGGGACGGTACCCGATCCGGGCGCGGAAGTGGACCGCCTCCTAAAGCTTGGGATTCGCGCCATCAAAATGCACCCCTCGCATCAGGTGCTTTCTCCCAACGATTACATGGACGGCAACCGTGGCCTGGCAGCGGTCTACGAGCGGGCCCAGGCAAACAACCTGCCGATCATGATTCACACCGGAACTTCCATCTTCCCAGGCGCGAGAAATCTGCACGCGCAACCGATGCTTTGCGATGATGTGTGCATTGACTATCCAAATCTGGTGGTCATCCTCGCGCATGGCGGCAGACCGCTGTGGATGAACGAGGCATTTTTCCTCGTTCGCCGGCACAAAAACATGCACATGGATATCTCCGGCATCCCGCCACAGAAATTGATGGAATACTTTCCACGAATCGAGGACGTAGCGGATAAAGTGCTGTGGGG
>Ga0137412_10001136_pt1 | contig 20222 bp, 14 predicted proteins | sample CZODoug2_1_16fun_FD_122160 | JGI IMG/M metagenome (GOLD analysis project Ga0137412, IMG submission 122160) | Vadose zone soil fungal communities from Angelo Coast Range Reserve, California, USA - CZODoug2_1_16fungal (Hybrid Assembly) | ecosystem: Environmental > Terrestrial > Soil > Vadose zone...
GCCGACGACAACATCCGCTTCTTCGATCATCGCCGCGAATGGGCGCGCACCGATTTCGAGAATGGCGGCCTGCCGCGCCACGAATGGGAAGCCTTGCTGCGCAAGGCGAAAAACCTCGCCGACGCGGCCGGCCATCTGCGCTTTGCGATCCCGAAACGCCATGGCGGCAAGGACGGCTCCAATCTCTGGATGGCCGTGATCCGCGAGCATTTTGCCGCCAAGGGATTGGGCCTGCACAACGACCTGCAGAACGAGCATTCGATCGTCGGCAATCTGCCTGTTGTCACCATGCTCGACCGCTACGGCAGCGACGAGCAGAAGGCGATGATCGACGGTTCGATCACCGGAAAATACCGCATCACCTTCGGCCTGACGGAGCCCGAGCATGGTTCCGACGCGACCCACATGGAAACCAAAGCGCAACCCGCGACCCGCGACAACGTCAAGGGCTGGCTGATCAATGGCGAGAAGATGTGGACCACCGGCATGCATGTCGCGACCCATTGCGCGCTGTTCGCGCGCACCAGCGGCAATGACGGCGATGCGCGCGGCATCACCTGCTTTCTGGTTCCGGCGAAGAGCCCTGGCGTGAAGGTCGAGGAATATATGTGGACCTTCAACATGCCGACCGATCACCCGCGCGTCAGTTTCACCGACGTGTTCGTGCCGGAGGAGGCGCTGTTCGGCGAGGTGGGCCGGGGGCTGTCGCTGGCCCAATGCTTCGTGCACGAAAACCGCATCCGGCAGGCCGCGAGTTCGCTCGGCGCCGCTGTCTACTGCATCAATGAAAGCGTGAAATATGCGCGCGAGCGCAAGCCGTTCGGCAAGGCGCTTTCGGAAAACCAGGCGATCCAGTGGCCGCTGGTCGAGCTAGCGACGCAAGCCGAGATGCTGCGGCTGTTGATCCGCAAGACGGCGTGGGAGATGGATCAGCTTACCCAGGCCGAGGTCGAGCACACGCTGTCGGACAAGGTATCGATGTGCAACTACTGGGCAAACCGGCTGTGCTGCGAGGCCGCCGACCGCGCCATGCAGGTGCATGGCGGCATGGGCTATTCACGCCACAAGCCGTTCGAACACATCTATCGCCACCACCGCCGTTACCGCATCACCGAAGGCAGCGAGGAGATCCAGAAGCGAAAGGTCGCGGGCTTTCTGTTCGGCTATATGGGCGCCGGCAAGCATTGAGGCATGAGGCATTTGACGCGGCAAGGCGAGGCCCCGGCGCTCTGTTACGCCACGCGTTTGCCGGTTTGCGCCGGAACCACCTTCAGGGGCTGGGGCTGAGCGCCGTCGACCGGGAAAATCTTGTCGTGCGGCCCGGGCCGGCCGAGCAGATAGCCCTGCGCCTCGTCGCAGCCTTCGCGGCGCAGGATATCGAGCTGGTCCTGGGTCTCGACGCCTTCGGCGAGGATCGGTACATCCAGGCTCTTGCCGAGCGCCAGCACCGCGCGGATGATGGCCTTCGATTGCGGATTGCTCTCCACGTCATTCATGAACAACCGGTCGAGCTTGATCTTGTCGAACGGGAACGAGCGCAGCGTATCGAGCGACGAATAGCCGGTGCCGAAATCGTCCAGCGCGATGGTGACGCCGAGCGCCTTGATCTGCCGCAGGATATGCAGCGCGCGCGTCTTGTCGGAGATGATGCTCGATTCGGTGATTTCGAGCTCCAGCCGCACGGGCGGCAGGCCGGTCTCGAGCAGGACCTGATGGATGACCTGGGGCAGTTCGGCTTGCCGCAACTGGACCGCGGACAGGTTGACCGCGATCTTGTGCGATGTCTTCCAGGCCGCCGCGCACCGGCAGGCCTCGCGCAGCACCCATTCGCCGATCTCGATGATGGCGCCGCTTTCCTCGGCGATCGGGATGAACTCCATCGGCGGCACCAGGCCGCGCTCCGGATGATTCCAGCGCAGCAAGGCTTCATAGCCGCAGATGCTCGCATCGCTGACCGAGAGTTGTACCTGAAAATGCAATTCGAACTGCTTCAGGTCGATTGCGCGCCGCAGTTCCCGCGCAAGAATTTGCCGTTTGCGAGCCGCTTCGTCGAGCTTGCTATCATAGAAGCAGACCGCCTCGGTCGGGTCGGCCTTGGCGCGGTACATCGCGAAATCCGAATTGCCGAGCAGGGCACGCGCCGTGGCGCCGTCTTCCGGAAACACCGCGACGCCCATGCTGGCGCCGGAGCGCGTGGTGAAATCATGGATATGGACCGGCTCGAACAGGGCCTGCTCGAGCCGCCTCGCGAAGTCGAGCAATTGCTCGTTTTCGCGGAAGTCCTTGACGGCGGCGAATTCGTCGCCGCCGATGCGCGCGACGAATTCTCCATCCTGGCAGCATTGTCTCAGCCGTTCCGCGATGGTCTTGAGCGCCTGGTCGCCCGCGCTATGGCCGCGCAGATCGTTGATCTCCTTGAAGCGGTTCAAGTCGATCCCGATCACGGCGAGCTTGTGCTCTTCCTTCTGGGCTCTGGTGAGCTCGCGCTCGAGATGATCGCCGAAGCTCGTCCGGTTGGGCAGGCCGGTGAGGGGATCGTTGAGCGCCATGTAGCGAAGACGGAGGGTGTTTTCGGTCCTGGCCTGCGAGTCGATCATGTGGCTGGCGACACCGGTTCCGATGATGAACAGCGAGACGCCGGCGACGGCGACCGCCATGGCCTCGAAGATCACGCCATTGGTGACATCGCCGGCCAGCGGCGTCACCGACACCGCGGCCATGCCGGTGAAATGCAGCGATATGATCGCCAGCACCAGCGTGGCGGTCGAAACATGGAGGCTATACCATCGATCCGTCCGCAGCGCGATGTACAGCGAAACGATCGAAAGGCCGACCGAGCACGCCACGGACGCTGCCATGTAGGTTACGTTCCACTCGACGATTCCGCTGACGTGGTAGGCGGCCATGCCGACATAATGCATGGCCGAGACCGTCACGCCGATCACAGTGCCGCCCACGATCGTCATCCAGCGGTGCCTGCCGTTGGCGGCAATGCCGAAGCCGAGTCCAGACCCGCAAATGGCGATGGCGAGCGAGGCGATCGTCAACAGCGGATCGAAGCTGACCGAGGCACCCGGGTCGTAGGCCAGGATCGCCACGAAATGCGTGCACCACACCGACGAGCCGGCGGCGGACGCGGCCTGAAAAATCCAGCCCGAACGCTGCGCGCCTTCGGTTCGCAGTGTGCGCTCCAGCAATTGCATGGTGACGTAGCTGCCGGCGATACAGACGATGGCCGCCAGAAGTACGAGCCAAAGATTGTGCTCTGTGATGATGCAAGAGATGACACGCATTTCCAACGCCCCAATATTTCGAGCATCTTTGCGGCTTTTTCCGAACAATGCGTTACCTTTACAGGTGCGCGTCCTGCGCTTGGTTCAAAACGATGCGCAAGAAGCACGCGTCTGGCGCGATAGTTAAGCGTTGGTCCTATTGCTCTCCGTAGAATTGCGGAGAGCGGAACTCGAAACGGTATCCATGCACGGGGCGGAGGCCGGGCGCTCAATTCACCTGCCGGTCCCTGCCCGCCCAATAGGGATCGCGCAGGTGACGGCGCAGGATCTTGCCCGACGGGTTGCGCGGCAGCGCCTCGATGAAATCGACCGACCGCGGCGTCTTGTAGCCGGCGATGCGCTCGCGGGTGAAGTTGATGATGTCGGTGACACTCGCGGTCTTGCCCGGCTTCATCACCACGATCGCCTTCACCGCTTCACCCCATTTGTCGTCGGGGACGCCGATCACGGCGGCCTCCGCGATATCAGGGTGGTCGCACAGCGCGCTCTCGACCTCGGCCGGATAGATGTTCTCGCCGCCGGAGATGATCATGTCCTTGATGCGGTCGTGGATATAGAGATAGCCGTCCTTGTCGATAGTGCCGGCGTCACCGGTGCGCAGCCAGCCGTCCTTGCGAAGCGTGCTGGCGGTGGCTTCCGGCAGATTCCAGTAGCCGGCCATGTTGGAACCGGAGCGGGTCGCGATCTCGCCGACTTCGCCCGGCGGCAGCGGTTTGCCGTCGGGATCGAGGATCGCAAGCTCGACGCCAGGCAGCGCCTTGCCGGCCGAGCGCATGCGCTCCGATCCCTCGACATGGTCTTCCGGCGGTAGCGCGACGATGGTGCCGGTGGTTTCCGTCATGCCGTACATCTGCACGAAGCCGCATTTGAAGACCTCGATGCACTCCTTCAGCAGCGCCGCTGGAATAGGGGAGGCGCCATAGAGCATGTATTTCAGCCGCGAGAAGTCGACGCTGCGGGCGCGCGGCTGGCGCACCACGAACTGCATCGCGGCGGGCACCATGAACAGCTTGGTGATGCCGGCCTGCTCGAAGAAGTCCAGCACCTTGGTCGGATCGAACTCGCGCGCGATGACGCCCTTGGCGCCATGATAGAAGCCCATGATGCCCCAGCCGGAACCGCCGATGTGAAACACCGGCATCGCCACCAGCGAGACATCGTCGGGGGTCCATTTGTTCCAATCGGGCTTGTCGGCGTCGCTGCCGCTCTGGACCAGGTTGAAGAAATTCGCGTGCGACAGCATCGCGCCTTTCGGCTTGCCCGTGGTGCCCGACGTATAGAGCTGGATCGCGATGTCCTTCGGACTGATCGCGACATCGGGGTCATCGGTGCTCTGCGCGTCGCGCCAGGCCGTAAAATCCCGGCATTCTGGCGCGCCGCGTTCCGTCGTGATGACTGCGCGGACGCTCGGCAGTCTGTCCAGGATGTTGCGGACGAGGGCGATGAACTCGGGGCCGACGAACAGCACCGCCGCCTTGCAGTCCTCGACGATGAAAGCCACTTCGGGGGCGGCGAGGCGCCAGTTCACGGGCGCCATCACCACATTGGCCTTGATCGCGCCGAGCAGCAGCTCGAAATAGAGGTCGCTGTTCTTGCCCAGATAGGCGATGCGTTCATGCGGCTTGACGCCCAGTGCTTTCAGGCCGTTGCCGACGCGGTTGGTCTTGATATTAAATTCCGCGAACGTAGTCGTGCACCCCTCGAATTCGAAGGCGATCGCGTCGCCGCGGGTTTTCGCGCGGTCGCGCACCATCTCGGCAAGCGTCGTCAGTCCTGCTGCATCGGACATGTCGTTTCCCCCGGGACCCCTTTGTTTTCGTTGCGCGAATCTTGGCGTCATCCCGCGGCAAAGACAATACGGAGGTATCTTCGCCGCCGCTTCAATACGTCGCCCGGCGAACGCCGCGCCCCCATGTGCTCCGGATGCCGTTTTGCAATGCGGGCTCGCTTCAGCCATTCTGCAGCCATAAACGTCACGTAATTGTCAAAGTTCGTCTGTCGACTGTGTGTTCGTGCAAGTTTCTTGGCGCACCGATGCGCCAATAAAAGAAACGCGCAGGTCGTAGCGGAGGTGGCGAGGGAGGATAGCCGTGACGGTTGATCCCGATGTTCATGTCGCGCCGTCGTTGGACAGCCAGGTGGGGGCTGATGTCTCGACCGAACGGCCGGCCGCCTTTGCCGCCGTGGTCGTTCAGATCAAGCAGACCTCTCCTCCGGCATCCGCCAGCCAGCGTCTCTCGCATGAGCGCCTGCACGAGATCGATCGCGTCTTCTTTGGACCGTTCTTCAGAGAGAAGTACGGCAGGGGAGGAGACAAGGCGCTGCAGAATGATCGTATTCGCTATTACGGCATGATTCAGCCTGCGGATGAGGGCGGCGAGTTGGCCGGTCGTCGCTACGTGCACGAGTTCGATACCGTGACCGGATGCACACGCGGTTGGCATGAGACCGTGGATCGCTCGGGCAATGTTCGGCAAATTCGTCCTGAGCGGAACGACGGAAGCGCGAGGCACTATCAATTTGACAGCAACGGTCGGTACAGGGGGAGTTGGTAAATGCACGTCGATGTTCAAACCGTCCGCCGGGTGTTCGAGGATGTCTTGAGCGGCTCCATGTCGCGGGAGCTGGCGGACCGTTGGGCCTTCGCGGTGATACTGAAGGAAGAAACGGGCGTGGTGACCTACTCCCCGCCCGGTGAAAGGGAGCGCATCTGGGCGGGCGTGATGTATCTTTACGGGGTGAACACGATGAAGGCTCCGGGCGAGTACCTTCACTCCGACAATGACATCAAAGCAGCGATGAACGCCAAGCTCGACGAGGCTGCCGCCGGCCTGGCCGCGATGCCCCTGCGGGTCGTCGAGCAGTGGCCGTCGCAACGCTTCGCCGGCTAGATCGGCTGAGCAGATCGGTTGCGTATCGCCGCTTTGCGCGGTTCGCTCAGGTCACGGACATGTCGAGCGGCGGCGCGACATTGACGGGTAGCGGGCTGACATAGGGCGTGCGCGCGGTGCGCTTTTTCAGGTCGGCCTTGGCCGCTTCGATCAGTCCCTGTTCCGCCAGCGCCTTGACGCCGAGCCCAGCCATCGCCTTGGCGGCCTGCACCATCGCCTTGTGGGCGGCGGGGCTCTTGCCCTGCGCGACCACCTGCCAAGTATGGAAGGGGGTGCCGATGGCGACGGTGGGCGCGTGAACCTGAACGGTCGGCACCACCCAGCTCACATCGCCCACATCGGTCGAGCCGATCTGCGGATTGCGCTTGGCGTTCAAGGGCACGGTGAAATCGGCCAGCGGCCGATCGGCCGGGTCCATGCCGATCGAATAATAGACGGAGGCGATGTCCTTTTCGGTCAGCGTGGACTGGATTCTGGCCGCGAAATCATTGTCCGTCGCGTCGAAATGCGGCGGACCGAGATCTTCCATGATCCGGTGCAGTGCTTCCTCAAGCGGGGTGTTGGGCAGGATATTGGAGACGGCGGAAATAATCCGCATCTCCATCTTGGTTTCGGTCATCAGCGCCGCGCCCTGCGCGATCTTGTGCACGCGCTCGACCAGCTCGTTCATGCCGGGCAGGTCGCGGGCGCGGATCGAATAGCGCACGCGGGCATGAGCCTGCACCACATTGGGGGCGATGCCGCCGGTGTCGAGCAACGCATAGTGCACGCGGGCGTCGCTCGGCATGTGCTCGCGCATGTAGTTGACGCCGACATTCATCAGTTCCACCGCGTCGAGCGCGCTGCGGCCGAGATGCGGCGAGGCGGCCGCATGCGCCGCGCGCCCGGTGAAGACGAAATCCGCGCGGGTGTTGGCGAGCGACGGCGTCACCACCACTTCCCAGAAGCTCGACGGATGCCAGGTGATGGCGATGTCGGCATCGTCGAACGCGCCGGAGCGCACCATGAAGGCTTTCGCAGCACCACCTTCCTCCGCGGGGCAGCCGTAATAGCGCACGCGGCCCGGCACCTTGTGGACAGCAAGCCAATCCTTCACCGCCGTCGCGGCAAGCAACGCGGCCGAACCGAGTAGATTGTGGCCGCAGCCATGGCCATGGCCGCCGGCCTCCACCGGACGAGGCTCCGCCACGCCCGCCTCCTGGCTCAGGCCGGGCAGCGCGTCATATTCACCGAGGAAGGCGATCACCGGGCCGCCTTCGCCCCATTCGCCCATCACGGCGGTGGGAATGCCCGCGACCTTCTCGGTGATGCGGAAACCCTGATGGCGCAGCTCGGCCAGATGTTCGGCGGCAGACCGCGCCTCGGTGTAGCACACCTCCGGCATCGCCCAGACCTTGTCGCTGAGGTCGATGAAACGCGCCTTGATTGTATCGATGCCCCGCCAAATGTCGCTACGGTTGTCCATCTTCGGTCCCTGATCCCTTAAGCCGATGCGAGAGTGAATTCGTTATCACCTTCGTCAGACCCCGCCTAGTCTAGCGGGGTCATGGGGCGACCTTGTTCCGCCACCTGCTTCTCAGCGAACCACTTTCTGAATTCGTTGGTTCGATGATTTTGCGCTCCTTATAGAGATCGGTGTCGTAGGCTCGCTTGACCTTGCTGTTTCGCTTGGGCGGGACGACGATCTTCTCCGGTCGCGGCGATCTAGTCGCAAATGATCAGCGTCGTAGCACTTGTTGCCGACCGTGGGACGAAGCCATCAACAAGCTCCTGCGCGAAGGCGATGTCGCCTTGAGGACCGACCATTCTGCTTTGCGACACTTTGTCGCTTGCCGACATCACCGTGGTAACGTCGCCTTGCCGGATTTTGAACTGGCGATTGAGCGCCCATCGCTGCCGCAAGCGAACGTTAGCACCACGCGCGCCAGCAGCGCCCGCTTTACCGGGAGAACGTGATGTTTCTGTTGGAGGAATTGCGCAGTCGTCTGCTCGATCCGCAGCGCGTCAAATGAGATTCCAGAACGGCGTCGCCAAGACGAAACTCGCACAACTCATCAGACGGCACATCATTGATTTCGGGGTATTCGTCAACACAACTGACGCGGTTTTCGAGTCCGTCACGCAACCGTGAGTTCTTAGTTGTGATGGGCTTCACTGTGCGACCAAAATGATCGCGCTAGTATTTTCGTGGAGGTTCAGTCGTCTCGATCGGCTAAGACGAACCTCCTTCGAAGCTAATGCATTGCAGGAATCAAATTATTGGAGGAACGAAAATGCCCACTAGTCAGCAATCATCGGACATGATGGTCCCCCCTGGTACGACCGTCAACCAGATCGTTCAAGCTGTTCTCAATGAGCTTTACCGTCGCCAGCCCGCGACGGGTTCCACGACGGGTATGACACCTGCGTCCGCAGGGCCGAACCTCAACCCGCAGTTCAATTTCGGCATCAGCACACCGGTCGGCAATTTCGGTTTCGGCTGGAATAGCGCTCAGCCGGGGCAAGGAGCACTGTCGACTCAGAGTCTGTGGGGCGATATCACCGGGTTCCTCGGCCATGAAGGTAAACAGATCCTCGACGGCGTGGGCCAGCAGGTCGCGCAGCAGCTGCCGGGAATGATCGGTGGCCTGCTGAAGAGCCTGGCCGCATCGCCGGAGTTCGCGCAATACTCCCAGCAAGTCCACGCTCAATCTGCGGGTCCGGGCGGTGCCTTGGCTCCGCAGTTCAACTTCGGCAACTTCCTCAGGGACGCGGCGGACACGATCGGTAAGGCAGTCACGCAATACGTGATTCCCAACCTGCCAACGATCGCGAGCGCCATCCTTGCCGTCGCATCGACCCAGGGGCCGCAGGTCCAAGCCGGCCAAGGCCAGGCTCAGCCACAAAGCTTCCCGGGACCGATGCAAGGCTTCCAGGGCCAGCAACTGCACTAAGTCATCGAGCCGACCCGGCCGGGCAATGCCTCGGCCGGGCCGTCTTCTGGCCTTCGGGAGATATGCGATGGCCGATGTTTTTGAAAATAAGAGTTTCACAATCACGCCACGTGACCCGACGGGGGCGTCAGGTCCAGTCGCGCCGATTGCTCAGGCCCTCGTGCAGGCGATCCCAGGTGCGCAGCTCCAGAGACTTGGAACTCTGGCGAATGTCGCGACTGTGTTGCTTCCGACGTCTCAGGAAGCGACGGCCCGCGCGATGCTGGGCGAGAACTGGTCGCTCGACCCGAACGCACCGCTGAGCCTCGGCGGCACCCCCGGCCCTGGAGTGGTAACCGAAAAGGATTGAGCTCATGACGCGAAATTCACAAAACACGACCTCAGTGCGGACGGGGGCGCGGCGCCCTTCATCCTTGCAAGGCGACCTACCCGATGCAGCAGACGCCGCATCCGGGGCAACTGCGGAGATCACAACGCGTCCGAGGCAATACATCATCGGTCCGACGCAAGCGGCCGGACTATCCCCAATGGCATCGGACAACATCCTGACTGCCCTGCAGGCGACACCCGGGGTGCAGATCGACGGTTTCATCCCACTCAGCCGCACGCAAGTATTCGCTGCCGGCGGGCTGGGCGGGCGCTATGTCAAGGCCAGCATGCCGCTTGATCGCGGGCTTCAGCTGCAGCGTCAGGCAATGGCCAGCGGCACGCTATTCGTGCACGAGAATGTGCGGCTTCAGCACATGGGCGACAATGTCATGCCGTTCGATGCCGGAGCGCTGCTGCCCATAACCGCGGCCGCGACCGCGATGATCCTGGTGACCGTGCGCGTGGTCGGCAGTGACGGGCGTCCGATCGTGAACGCGATGGTCAGCGCCTATGGCGCGGGCTTCGTTCAGTCCGCCACGGACAATACGGGGCTGGCGACGCTGACCTTCTTCGGCGGCAGCATCGACGACGTTGCGGCACTCTATGTGAAGCCCTTTGCCGATTACTGGGAGCGCTGGATCCCCTCGCCGTCGTTGCGCAGCGATGGCGAGAACCTGGTTACATTGCAGCCGCTGGAAAACTGGGCCGGCGCCAACCTGCGGCGCGGTCAGCCCTTTGTTGGTTGGGGAGAGCGGCTGATGGGGCTGCAGGGCAGCGACATCAATCTGGCCGGGAAGGGGGCGAAGGTAGCGATCATTGATTCCGGTTGCGACACAAATCATCCGGCTCTGTCGCACATCAACATTGGCCTTGATCTGACCAACCGCGACCCGAACAACAACAATCCCGACGCGAACACCTGGCGCACCGATGTCATCTCCCATGGCTCGCATTGTGCTGGTGTGATCGCTGGCAATGGTACTAACGGTATCCGCGGCTTCGCACCCGGAGCCGAGGTGCATATCTTGAAGCTGTTCCCTGGCGGCGCGTTCGACAGTTTGATCGAGGCGCTGGTCTATTGCATCAACCATGAGATTGACGTCGTGAACTGCTCGCTGGGCAGCGATCAGGTCAACGAGGGCGTGGCCCAGCAGGTGGGGCTGGCACGCCAAGCCGGCATTGTCGTCGTCGTCGCTGCCGGCAACAGTGGCGGGCCGGTGCAATTTCCGGCCCGGCTGCCCACGGCGCTCTGCGTCTCTGCGCTCGGTCAGGCGGGGACATTTCCGCCTGACACCTATCATGCCCAAACCGCACCCTCTCAGGTGCAGCCTGGGCTGACGACCGGCGCGAATGGACTGTTTGCCCCGAAATTCACCTGTCGTGGACCGGAAGTACGACTCTGCGGTCCAGGCGTGGCCGTCATCAGCTCCGTGCCGGGCGGGGGCATGGCTGCATGGGACGGCACCTCCATGGGAGCGCCGCATGTCACAGGCCTGGCGACTCTCGTAGCGGCGCATCATCCGCTGGTGACGGGTATGGCCCGCAACGCGAGCCGCGCGGACCAGATCCTGAACCTCGTCATGAGCTTGGCGCAGCCGGTTGGCATGGACAAGCAGTTTGTCGGGGCTGGCCTTCCGTTGGCCGCTGGGCAGGGCGGACCCGTGCCGAGCCCAGGAATAGCGCCGCAAGCGAGCGACCTGCAGGTCATTATCAGTCACGCGTTTGACGACGTCCTGACCCACTAGCTTATAGCATGATCCGGAAAAGTGGAAACCGGGTTTCCGAAAAGAGCATGCTCAAACAAAGAGATGAGATCATGATCCGATTCCATCTAATCGGATCATGATCTAGAACAAAAGCGCGATGGCTTCAGGACGAATCGCCATCGCGCTTTTGGTTTCGTTCAAATTGCGTGGCATACAGGCAGACAAGCCCCTGTATCTGCGCGCTTCGGTACTGCGGGTCATCCACGCCGTTGAGCAGCTGGCCACCGCCGGTCACGCGCGAGTGATTGATGGTCGAGATCCCGGTGATTGGTTTTTGAAAGCGTTGCATCTTGAACGCCTAGTCTTGCGTCCGGCGGACGCATCAGCCATGTGGAAGAAGCCAATACAGTGAACGCGTCGTCCCGCTTCGCAGGGACGCACCGGAGATTTATCCCCGCGACGCCCGGTCCTTTTCGTTCTGGGCCTTGATGGACTCGCGCGCCTTGCCCCAGTCGTCGTCGCTCCAGTCGCGCAACTGGTAGAAGTTGCCGCCCATCGCCAGCGCCTGGCCGCCGTCCATGGCGATGGTCTCGCCGTTGATCCAGTCGCAGCCGCCGGAGATCAAAAACACCGCGAGGTTCTGCAGTTCCTCCATGGTGCCGACCCGGCCCATCGGATTGAGCGCCTTGGTGCGCGCGCCGGCCTCGTCGCCGGGCTTGATGCGCTTGCTCATGCCTTCGGTCGGGATTTCGCCCGGCGCGATCGTGTTCAGCCGGATTCCATATCGGCCCCATTCGGTGGCGAGCGACATGGTCATGGCGTGCACCGCCGATTTGCTCATCGCCGACGGCACCACATAGGGCGAGCCGTTGCGCACCCAGGTCACCGTGATCGACACCACGTTGCCCGGCAACTTGGCGGCGATCCAGCGCCTCCCGACCGCGTGCGTGACGTAAAATGTGCCGTGCATGACGATGTTGGCGACCGCGTCGAAGCCGCGCGGGCTCAACTCCTCGGTGCGCGAGATGAAATTGCCGGCGGCGTTGTTGATGAGATCGGTGAGGGGACCTTCGCGGAAGATGTTGTCCACCATCTCGTCGACCGCGAGCGCGTTGCGGATGTCGACGCCGTGGCTGGTGACGCGGCCGCCATGCAGGTCCATCAGCTCGGTCGCGGTCTCGTCGCAGACGATCTTGCGGCGGCCGCAGATGTGGACTTCCGCACCGAGCTGCAGGAAGCGCGCCGCCATGGATTTGCCGAGCCCGGTACCGCCTCCAGTTACGAGGATCCGCCGGCCGGCCAGGAGATTTTCGCTGAACATGGGAGTTTCCGCCTGAAGAGATTGTCTGTTAATTGGTTGATTGACTAAATCCGCAACCCGGCTTTCTGTAAAGCTGCAACAAAGAATAAGATCAGGGAGAACCTTCATGGAACAGCGCGTCTCGATCTCGATGTCGGACGGCGTGGCTGACGTCCGCCTGGTGCGGGCGGACAAGATGAACGCGCTGGACGCGGCGATGTTCGAGGCGCTGGTCGCCACCACCGAGCGGCTGTCTAAGGAGAAGGGATTGCGGGCGGTGGTGTTGTCGGGCGAGGGGCGGGCCTTCTGCGCCGGGCTCGACATGACCCGCTTCGCCGCGATGAACGAAAACGGCGGCAACGGTATTCCGGGTGGCGGAAACCGCGATTTGACCGTGCGCACCCATGGGCAGGCGAATTTCGCGCAGCAGGCGGTGTGGGGCTGGCGGCAATTGCCGGTGCCGGTGATCGCGGCCATCCAGGGCGTGGCGTTTGGCGGCGGATTTCAGCTCGCGCTCGGCGCCGACATGCGCTTTCTCAGCCCCGACGCGCGGATGTCGATCATGGAGATCAAATGGGGCCTGGTGCCTGACATGGCCGGCACGCCGATCCTCGCGAGCCTGGTGCGCGATGACATCCTGCGCGAACTGACTTTTACGGGACGGATTTTCTCCGCGCAGGAAGCCCTGACTTATGGACTGGCGACCCGGATCTGCGAAGATCCGCGCGGCGCGGCCCTGGAGGTCGCACTTGAGATCGCCGGCAAAAGCCCGGACGCGATCCGTGCCGCCAAGCGGATGCTGAACAAGCTTTCCGTCGATCCCGGGCCGGCGTTGCTGGCCGAGTCGGTCGAACAGCAGAAGCTGCTCGGCAGCCCTAACCAGACCGAAGCGGTCCGCGCCAATATGGATAAGCGCGCCCCGCGGTTTGTGGATGTTTGATAGCAAGCACCGTCATTCCGGGATGGTGCGTTAGCACCAGACCCGGAATCTCGAGATTCCGGGTTCGATGCTGTCGCATCGCCCCGGAATGACGGGTGTGAATTTGAGAACCGACGACAGATCGGAAAAGAAAAAATGGAAACGTCCCACCTCTTCCTCGGCGTCACCAGCGGCCCGCGCCGGCGCACCCATGCCGAGGTTGCCGATCGCGCCGCGCGCATCGCCGGCGGATTGCACGATCTCGGCGTCGGGCAGGGCGACAGCGTCTGTATCCTGATGCGCAACGACATCGCCTTCGTCGAGGCGGCCCATGCGGCGATGCGGCTCGGGGCCTATGGCGTGCCGGTCAACTGGCACTTCAAACCGGAAGAGATCAATTACATCCTGACCGACTCGGGAACCTCGGTCCTGATCGGCCATGCCGACATGCTGCACCCGTTGCGCGAGGTCATTCCGCCCGGCGTCACCGTGCTCAGCGTGCCGACCCCGCCGGAAATTCTGTCCAGCTACAAGATCGATCCCGATCATCTCGCAAAACCCGATTTCGCGATCGATCTTGAATCCTGGCTCGAACGCCACGAGCCCTATGATGGGCCGGTGGTGCCGCAGCCGCAGAACATGATCTACACGTCCGGCACCACCGGTCACCCCAAGGGCGTCAAGCGCAGCGCGCCAACACAAGAGCAGAGCGCCGCCGCCGAGCGGATGCGGACCATGATCTACGGCCTGAAGGCGGGAGCGCGGGCGCTGCTGCCCGGGCCGTTGTATCATTCTGCGCCCAATTCGTTCGGCCTCCGCGCCGGGCGGCTCGGCGGCGCGCTGGTGCTGATGCCGCGCTTCGAGCCCGAGGAGTTCCTGCGCCTGGTCGAGGCAGAGCGGATCGACACCATCTTCATGGTGCCGACCATGTTCATCCGCCTGATGAAGCTGCCCGAGCAAGTGCGCAAGCGATATGACGTTTCATCGCTGCGCCACGTCATTCATGCCGCCGCGCCCTGTCCCGCCGACGTCAAGCGCGCCATGATCGAATGGTGGGGGCCGGTGATCTATGAATTCTACGGCTCGACCGAATCCAGTGCCGTCACCTTCGCCAATTCCGAGGACGCGCTGAAGAGGCCGGGCACGGTCGGTAAAATCTCGCCCGGCGCCGAATTGCGTTTCGTCGGCGACGACGGACGGGTGCGGCCGCAGGGCGAGATCGGCGAAATCTATTCGCGGATCGCCGCGCTGCCGGATTTCACCTATCACAACAAGCCTGAAAAGCGCGCCGAGATCGAGCGCGACGGCTTCATCACCTCCGGCGATGTCGGCTATATCGACGCCGATGGCTACGTCTTCCTCTGCGACCGCAAGCGCGACATGGTGATCTCCGGCGGGGTCAACATTTATCCGGCCGAAATCGAGGCGGTGCTGCACGGCCTTCCCGGCGTGCATGATTGCGCGGTGTTCGGCATTCCCGACGCGGAGTTCGGCGAGGCGCTGATGGCGGTGGTGGAACCGCAATCGGGCGTGACGCTGGATACCGCCGACATCCGCGCCAGGCTGAAAGCATCGCTCGCCGACTACAAGGTGCCCAAGCACGTCGAAATCCAGCACAACCTGCCGCGGGAGGATTCCGGCAAGATCTTCAAGCGCCGCCTGCGCGATCCCTATTGGGAGCGGGCGGGGCGGAAGATCTGACGCTTAACCGTCGCCCCGGCGAAAGCCGGGGCCCATACCGCGTGATCTCTGGATTAAGCAAGGTCATAGCGAACCTTCGCAGCACTGACTGCGGTGGTTATGGGTTCCGGCTTTCGCCGGAACGACGAAACGGCGCGACGTAAAACGCGGCACTGCGTCCGGGACATGCAATTGCCACGATGGCCCGCCTCTTTCTTCAGCTTGCGCCGAGGCAAAAAAATTGCACACTGCTGAATTGCCGGGCTGCTTCTGGAGAGAAAGACCATGTCCCCCCAGATCATGCCTTCCGACGCCGAGGTCAGGGCCAACCGCGCCGATGACGGGCAAGCGTCCGAGGAAGACGCGCGGCTGCGGAAAGATATAAGGCTGCTCGGGCGCATTCTCGGCGATACCGTCCGCGACCAGGAAGGTGCCGACGTGTTCGACCTGGTCGAGCGTATCCGGCAGACCTCGATCCGCTTCCACCGCGACGAGGATCGGCTGGCGCGGCGCGAACTCGAAACCATGCTCGACAGCATGTCGATCGCCGAAACCGTGCGGATCGTGCGTGCCTTCAGCTATTTTTCTCACCTCGCCAATATCGCCGAGGACCACAACAACATTCGCCAGATGCGTTCGCGCAGGGCCACCAGCGGCGCGCAGCGCGCGGGGGCTTTGGCCGAGACATTGTCGCATGCGGAGGCCGCGGGCATCACGGCCGCCGAGCTGCGCAGCTTCTTCAAGAGCGCGCTTGTCAGTCCCGTTCTGACCGCGCACCCGACCGAGGTCCGCCGCAAGAGCACGATGGACCGCGAGATGGAGATCGCAGGCCTGCTCGATCGGCGCGAGCGGGTCCAGCTCACGCTGGAGGAGGCCGAGGAAAGCGACGAGCAGTTGCGCCGCGAGGTGCTGACGCTATGGCAAACCAATCTGCTGCGCCGGACCAAGCTCACCGTGCTCGACGAGGTCGAAAACGGATTGGAGTTTTACGACTACACCTTCCTGCGCGAGGTCCCGCGGCTGATCTGCGCGCTGGAAGACCGGCTGGAGGCCGGCAACGAGGCGGCCTCCGAACTGGCGTCTTTCCTGCGGATGGGAAGCTGGATCGGCGGCGACCGCGACGGCAATCCCTTCGTCACTGCCGAGGTGATGCGGGGCACGCTGGGGCTGCAGTCCTCCCGCGCGCTGCAATTCTATCTTGAGGAACTGCATGCGCTCGGCGGCGAGCTGTCGATCGCGGCCCATCTTGCCGACGTCTCCGAGGAATTGCGCGCGCTGGCCAAGCGCTCGCCCGACACCTCGCCGCACCGGAGCGGCGAGCCCTATCGTCTGGCCGTGTCCGGCATCTATGCCCGGCTGACGGCGACCGCCGAGCGGCTCGATGTCAAGGTGATGCGGCAGCCGGTCGCCGAGGCCGCGCCCTATCTGAACGTCCAGGAATTGCAGGCCGATCTCGACGTGCTGCATCGCTCGCTGATCGCCAATAATGCGCGCGTGATCGCGCGCGGGCGGCTGCGGCTGTTGCGCCGCGCCGTGGATTGTTTCGGCTTTCATCTGGCGCGTCTCGACATCAGGCAGAATTCCGCCGTGCATGAGTGCACCGTCGCCGAACTCTTGGACGCCGCGATCCCCGGCATGTCTTATCTGTCGCTCAGCGAAGAGGCGCGGGTGACGCTGCTGGCAGGCGAATTGCGCAGCGCCCGGCCGCTGACTTCCAGCTTCGTGAAATACAGCGAGGAGACGCTCGGCGAACTCGCGGTGTTCCATGCCGCCGCCGAAGCGCACGCCAAGTTCGGCGCCGACGTGATCCCCCAATGCATCATCTCGATGTGCAAGGGCATGTCGGACATGCTGGAAGTCGCGCTGCTGCTGAAAGAGGTCGGTCTTATCAACCCCTCCGGCCGCAGCGCCATCAATATCGTGCCGCTGTTCGAGACCATCGAGGATCTGCAGGCCTCGTCCGCCATCATGGACCGCATGCTGGCGCTGCACGACTACCGCAAGCTGGTCGACAGCCGCGGCGCGGTGCAGGAAGTGATGCTGGGCTATTCCGACAGCAACAAGGATGGCGGCTTCGTCACCTCGGGCTGGGAGCTCTACAAGGCCGAGATCGGGCTGGTGGAGGTTTTCGAGCGGCACGGCGTGCGCCTGCGCCTGTTTCACGGCCGCGGCGGCTCGGTCGGCCGCGGCGGCGGGCCGAGCTATGACGCGATCATCGCGCAGCCGGGCGGGGCGGTGAACGGCCAGATCCGCATCACCGAGCAGGGCGAGATCATCTCCAGCAAATATTCCAACGCCGAGGTCGGCCGCAACAACCTGGAAATCCTTGCCGCCGCGACCCTGGAAGCCAGCCTGCTGCATCCACGGCAACCCGCGCCGAAGCGGGAATATCTCATCGCGATGGAGTGGCTGTCGGCGCACGCCTTCCATGCCTATCGCGGGCTGGTCTACGAGACCGAGGGCTTTGCCGAGTATTTCTGGGCCTCCACCGTCATCACCGAAATCGCGACCCTGAACATCGGCAGCCGCCCGGCCTCGCGCAAGAAGACCCGCGAGATCGAGGATCTGCGCGCCATTCCCTGGGTGTTTTCCTGGGCGCAATGCCGCCTGATGCTGCCGGGCTGGTACGGCTTCGGCAGCGCGGTGGAGGCTTGGCTCGCGGAGAATCCGGAGCAGGGAATGCCCTTCCTGAAAGAACTCTACACGGAATGGCCGTTCTTCCGCACGCTGCTGTCGAACATGGACATGGTGCTCGCCAAGAGCTCGATCGCGATCGCCTCGCGCTATGCCGAGCTGGTGCCGGACGAAGCGTTGCGGGAAAAAATCTTCGGCCGTATCCGGCGCGAATGGCATCTCTCGATCGAGACGCTCTTGGACATCATGGGACAGGACCGGCTGCTGCAGGGCAATCCGCTGCTGGAGCGTTCGGTGCGCAACCGTTTTCCTTATCTCGATCCCCTGAATCACGTCCAGGTCGAGCTGTTGAAGGAGCACCGCGCGCAGAACCCTGACGAGCAGGTGCTGCGCGGCATCCAGATCACGATCAACGGCATCTCGGCGGGGTTGCGGAATACGGGGTAGGGGCGAATAGCGAATGGCGAGTAGCGAATGGATTTTCCCTATTCGCCATTCGCCACTCCCTATTCGCTTTCTTCAACAGTTATGCGCGCCCGTCGTCTCGACATAGACGGCATAGAGCGACTGGCTCGCCGTCATGAACAGGCGGTTGCGCTTCTTGCCGCCGAAGGTGAGATTGGCGCAGGTCTCGGGCAAGAGGATCTGGCCGATGCGCTGGCCATCGGGGGCGAAGATCTGCACGCCGTCATAGCCGGCTCCCACCCAGCCCGCGCCGACCCAGACATTGCCGTCGACGTCGACGCGCATGCCGTCCGGGAAGCCTGACTTGCCGTTCAAGGTCATGTCGATGAACTGTTTCGGATTCGACAATTTGTCGCCGTTGAGATCGTAACTCCAGATCACGTTCTTGGCGTTGGGATAGTGGGTGATGCCGGTGTCGCAGACATAGACCTTCTTGTAGTCATGGCTGAAGGCGATGCCGTTCGGCTTGAACGGCTCGTCCGCCACCTTGGAGAGCTGGCCGGACTGCGTATCGAGCCGGTACACCGCCTCCTTCTGGTAGGGCTGGAGCGAACCGGTCTTGGCGAGCTGGCCTTCATAAATGCTGATCGCGCCATAGCCGGGATCGGTGAACCAGATCGACTTGTCGTTGGGGTGCACCACCATGTCGTTCGGGCCGTTGAGCGGCTTGCCGTTGGCCTGCTCGGCGAGGCTCGTGACCGATCCGTTGTGTTCGTAGCGGACCAGGCGGGTGCGCTCGGCGGAGATCTGCCGGCCTTCGAAATCGAAGCTGTTGCCGTTCGCCTCGTTGGACGGCTTGTGGAACTGCTCGGAGATGTGGCCGTCATCGTCGAGATAGCGGAGCTGCCGGTTGGCCGGGATGTCGCTCCAGACCAGATACTGGCCTTGCGCGTTCCAGGCCGGGCCTTCCGCCCAGAGGCAACCGGTATAGAGACGCTTGATCGTGGTGTTGCCGACCTTGGCCTTGAAGCGCTTCTCGTCGAGCACGAGAATGTCGGGATCGGGATAACGCGTCGGCTCGACACCGGGACCGTAGTCGCGCGCCGAGGCCTGCGAAGCCGCCACACCCGCGGCGGCGAACGCCGCAGCGCCCTTCAGGAGCGTGCGGCGATCGAAATGGTCGGTTCCCGCCTCGGCCTGATTGTCAGAAAAGGCTTTTGGGTTTGTCATGATTTTCCTCCCGCTTTTTTTGTTGGGAGGGAATCATACGCCAATATTCCGGCATAAAGCGGGCGATTTTTACAAAGGCAACTGGAGAGGGCGATCACTCATTCGGCTGCGCTGCAACGACGCAACTGCGAAATCAAATCGCCTCCCAGCTTCAGATGGCTTCCCAACTGAACACGTCCGCCGAACGGTCGAGCTTATAGAACGAAGGCTTCAGCGCCGGCATGGCATGCTCGGCGACGGTCTCGGGTGTCCAGCCTTCGCCGCGATGCACCGAGCGCAGCGGACGCGACTGGCCCATCAGGAAGATCTCGTTCATGCGTACCGCGAAAATCTGGCCGGTGACGTCCTTGGAGGCATCGCCGAGCAGATAGGCCACGACGGGCGCGATCTTCTCCGGACCCATCTGCTGGATCTTGGCGACGCGGGCTTTTTCCTCCTCGGTCTCGGTCGGAATGGTGCCGATCAGCCGGCTCCAGGCGAAGGGCGAGACGCAATTGGAACGGACGTTGAAACGGTGCATGTCGAGCGCGATCGATTTCGAGAGGCCGACGATGCCGAGCTTGGCCGCGGCATAATTCGCCTGGCCGAAATTGCCGACCAGTCCCGAGGTCGAGGTGAAATGCACGAACGAGCCGCTCTCCTGTTCGCGGAACAGCCGTGCGGCGGCGTGCGCGACATAGAACGAGCCCATCAGATGCACCTTGATGACGGATTCGAAGGCTTCCACGCTCATGCGATGAAAGATCATGTCGCGCAGGATGCCGGCATTGTTGACGACACCGTCGAGCTTGCCGAAATGATCGGTCGCCATCTTGACGATGCGACTTGCGGGGATGGCTTCCGCGACCGTCTCGAAATTCGC
>Ga0137412_10001137_pt1 | contig 20217 bp, 15 predicted proteins | sample CZODoug2_1_16fun_FD_122160 | JGI IMG/M metagenome (GOLD analysis project Ga0137412, IMG submission 122160) | Vadose zone soil fungal communities from Angelo Coast Range Reserve, California, USA - CZODoug2_1_16fungal (Hybrid Assembly) | ecosystem: Environmental > Terrestrial > Soil > Vadose zone...
TGGATCGACCCTCATTTCGGTCCGCGCGCGCTGATCGGGTTGGGCGTGGCCACGGTTTTGGGCGGCGCGCTGCAGCTCGCCGTGCAGTTGCCGTCCCTGGCGCGGCTCGGGTATCGATTTCGGCCCGACTTTCGCTGGCGCGATGCCGGCGTGAAGGCGATTCTTTTGCTGATGGGCCCTTCGGTGATCGCCGCCAGCACCACGCAATTCAATGTTCTGGTCAATTCGATGTTTGCGTCGACGCTCGGCGACGGGCCCATCTTCTGGCTTTCGATCGCCTTTCGGCTGATGCAGTTGCCGTTGGGACTGTTCGGCGTCGCGCTGGGTACCGTCACCTTGCCGCTGCTCTCACGGCTGGTGGTGGCGGGGCAAATGACGGCGTTCCGCACCGAGCTGGCCCGCGCCATGCGTCTCGCGCTCCTGCTCACGATCCCGTCGACCGTCGGACTCATCATGCTCGCCGAACCGATCATTTCCGTGCTCTATCAGCACGGCAAATTCAACGCCTTTCAGGCGGCGCAGGCCGCGGGCGCGCTCAGATTCTACGCCATCGGGCTTGCCGGGTACGCCGCGCTCAAGGTGTTGGTGAATGCGTTTTACGCCCTCGACAAGCGCAAGACGCCGATGTTCGTGAGCTTCCTCGCGGTGGCGCTCAATCTGCTGTTCAATTGGATATTCACCTTTCGGTTGGGATGGGGTCATCGCGGATTGGCGTTTTCCACCGGCTGCATCGCAACGTTCAATTTCTTGCTGCTGTACGCGCTGATGCGCAGGCACATTCACGGGCTCGAGTCGCGACGGATGCTGGTCATGTTGGTGAAGGTTGCCGCGGCGGCGGCGGCCCTGGCGGCGGTCTGCGCCGCCTCATCCCATTGGCTGCTGGCTGACTGGCAAACGCAGGCATTCATGAGCAAGCTCGGCGCGCTTCTGGGGACCGTCGTGGTGGGCGCGCTGGTGTTCGCCGTCTGCGGTACGGTGCTGCATATCGAAGAGCTCAAGGAACTGCAGCGCGCCGTTCAACGCCGGCTGCGGCGCGCCACCTGAGTCGCCGTGCTACTTGACTCGCTTAGGTATGTCCATGCCTCTGACCACCGCGGGTCGCGCCATGAACGATCGTAATGCCCGCGTGACATGCGGAAAACTAGTGATGCCGACGAGATCGGCAGCCTCGTAAAAGCCGATCAGATTGTTGATCCAGGGAAAGGTGGCAATGTCGGCGATGGTAAGGGCGTCGCCCGTGATCCAGGCGCGATCCGCCAGCTGCCGGTCCAATACGCCCAACAGGCGCTTCGATTCCGCGACGTAGCGGTCGCGCGGTCGCTTGTCTTCATAGTCCTTTCCCGCGAATTTATGGAAGAAACCCACCTGCCCGAACATGGGGCCGACGCCGCCCATCTGAAACATCAACCACTGGAGGGTCTGGTAGCGGCCGGCCGGGTCTCGCGGCATGAACTGTCCGGTTTTCTCGGCAAGATAGAACAGAATCGCGCCGGATTCGAACAGGGGTAGGGGATTGCCGCCGGGCCCGTTGGGATCGAGGATGGCCGGGATTTTGTTGTTGGGGTTGAGCGACAGGAACTCGGGCGTCGTCTGATCGTGGGAGTCGAAGCTCACGAGATGCGGCTCGTAGGGCACCCCCGTCTCCTCGAGCATGATCGATACCTTGACGCCGTTCGGGGTGGGCAGGGAGTAGAGCTGCAGCCGGTCGGGATGCCGGGCGGGCCATTTTCGGGTGATGGAGAACGCAGATAGATCGGTCATGGCGGAATCCTCGACGGGGTGGTTTCTCATCGTAGCGAATTTAGCGTCGTACCATGGCCGGCGACAAGGGGCGGCGGCGGTTTCGCTATCTTTCAGTGCGCCGCGCACCGGCGCTTCTTGAACGGTCGAATAACAGTATAATGAGCCCTCCGCGCGGCGGCCGGCCTTGCCGCCGCGCAATCGAAACACCGGGTCATGCCCGCTAAAGGACGTTTGTGTACGAGAAAATCGCTTTCCCCTTGCTTTGTTTGCTCCTCGCACCGCTGATTTGCTTAGGTGAACGCGCAGAGGCCGGCGCAACGCCGGCTTCCGCGGCGCCCGCGCCCATCACCGCGATCCGTGCCGGCAAGTTCATCGATGTGGAGGCGGGCCGTGTGCTCTCGAACCAGATCATTCTCGTCCGCGGCACGAAAATCGACGCGGTCGGCGCGAACGTGGCCATTCCGGACGGCGCCAAGATCATCGACTTGTCGGCCATGACCGTCCTTCCCGGGCTCATCGATTGCCACACTCACCTGGCCGATCTTGCGGATGCGGAGCCGTTGAAAGTGCTGCAAAGGACCGCCGCGGAAACCGCGTACGCGGCCATTCCCAACGCGAGCGTCACGCTGCTCGGAGGCTTCACGACGGTACGCGACGTCGGCGTCTACCGGGCGTTCAACGATGTGGCCATGCGCGATGCCATCGCGCGCGGCATCATCATCGGGCCGCGCATGTATGTGGCAGGGGCGTACGTCACCATCAGCGAGGGCGCCGGCGCGATGACCGGGCTCGCGCCGGATATCCAGCTGCCGTTGGATCTGCGCTACGGCGAGGCGAACAGTCCTTGGGAAGTGCGGCAGAAGATTCGCGAGCTCGCACACCGCGGCGCCGATCACATCAAGGTGCTTTCCACGGGCGCCGTTCTCACTCATGGCAGCAATCCGAAATCCATCGAGTTCACGCCCGAGGAGCTGCGCGCCGCCGTCGAGGAAGCCGCCAATTTCGGCCTGCGCGTCGAGGCTCACGCTCACGCGGCCGAAGGCATCAAGAACGCGATTCGCGCAGGAGTCGCGTCGATCGAGCACGCCACGCTCATCGACGATGAGGGCATTGCGCTCGCCAAGCAGCACGGCACGTATCTGGATATGGACATCTACGACGAAGAGTGCATCCAGTCGGCTCCGGATACGCCCGCCGACTTTCTGCAGCACGACCGGGATTTGGCGGAGGCCCAGCGCCGCAACTTCACCAAGGCGGTTCGCGCCGGCGTGAAGATGACGTTCGGCACGGATGCCGGTGTCTGTCCGCACGGAATCAACGCCCGGCAGTTCGCCTTCATGGTGAAGTACGGCATGACGCCCATGCAGGCGATTCAATCGGCGACCGTGAATGCCGCGGATCTCATCGGCCATTCGGAGCTATTCGGCTCCATTGCCGCCGGCAAGTCGGCCGACATCATCGCAGTGAAGGGCGACCCGCTCGCCGACGTTCGCGAACTCGAGCACGTTCAATTCGTCATGAAAGAGGGCAGGGTGTACAAGCAGGGCGAGTGAACCGAGGCAGGCCATCCCTTAGAGCAGGCCGGCCACACTGAGAGGAATATCTCCGGCTGCCCGCGCCATCAGCAACAACCCTGTCCCGATGATGACCACCCCGATGGCTCGCGCGACGCGCTCACCGGCCGGTGCCAGGCGTTCGACGGTGATGGCCGCCGTCACGACTGCCATTGCGCGCAGGTCCATGATCCCGAGACCCAAGAGGATCGCTGTCAGCCCGGCACAGCAGTAGCTGCAGTGCAGCCCGAGGCGCAGACCGTGTCGCCAGGCCATGCCGGCGCCCGGCGGCAGCGCACGGCCGCACTGGGACGCCACCCGGCAGCAGGCGAGGTGACGTACCTTCCACGCGGTAAACTGGAGCGCGCCGGCGATGGTCACCATCCCGCCGACCACAATCGGTACGGCGCGCGCCAGCGCCGGCAGTTGCATCGCGACGGCGGCGAGCGCGACACCCAGTAGGAAAGTGCCCATTCCAACCATCGTCCATACGGCGAAGTACCCCATGCCCACGATCGCCGTCAGCCGACCCAAGCGCGTCTCGCCGGCTCTTGCGACGGCCTGGCGGTAGCGCCACAGCATGGGTATCAAGGACGGCAGCATCATCGCGACCATCATCGAGACCCACATGCCGAGGAACGACGCCGCGACCCCGGGCCATGTCTGTCCGGGCATCCGCATCCACGCCATCGACATCGACCAGCCGCCGGGCATCGGCGTCTCGCCCATCGCCGACATGGACGCGCACCAGTCGATGGTCACCGCCGCGCTGGCGGCGAAGAGCAGCGCCGAGACGCCGAAAAAGGCCCGCCGGGAAGCAGGATCGGAAACCATGGGAATGCCCTATGCCATTCTGGCGGCGTTCCGCCACCAATTCTGTCGGTAGCGCATAGGTCAACCCTGGGCATACTCGTCGTGGCGACGCCACCAGACGCCCGTCTCGTTGCGCCCCCTGGGCGCGCGGTCGAGCCACTGGTACATGCCCCAGAAGCCGTCCACACCGCGCGCATAGGTCGAATAGCTGTGATGGACAACGCCGTCTTCGATCACGAAGGTGCTCAGGCCCGGCCTTTCGCGCGCGTACGTGGGCACGTCGGTTCCGCAGGTGGCCGCCATCTGGGTCACGATCTCGGGGACCACTGTCGTCGTGTCCATCGCGTGGCCGCCACGCTCGTAGTTGTATTCGATGGTTCCCGCGCGCTGCGCCTCCGCGGTGAACGAGATATTGAAATCGAAATTGAAGTCGTTGCCGAACGAGGACGCCCAGGGAAACGTCCACCCCATGCGCCGTTTGTACGCCTGCAGCCTTGACAGCGGCGCCCGCGACACCGCAGACAGCGTGACGTCGTGGTTCGCCAGATGGGTGACCACGCCGTCAAACCCGTCCGCGATCGACGAGCAGGACGGACACCCCGCCGTGTAGTCGGGCCCAAACATGAAGTGATAGACGAGGAGTTGCGAGCGCCCTCGGAAAAGGTCCGCCAGCGACGCGCTTCCTTCGTCGGTTTCGAATCGGTACTCCTTGTCGATTCGAACCCACGGCAGCTCCTGCCGCCGCTGCGCCACCTCATCGCTGCGCCGCGTAAGGTCCTTTTCCTCCTTGAGCAGCTCGAGCCGCGCGGCCAGCCAATCTTTGCGTGTCGAGGTCGTGTGCTTCGTCATGGCTCTCGTCTCCTGCAGATGTAGGTCGTTCGTCATGGGATACTCTAAGCACCGGGCATCGAAGGATGGGAGTGACAAGTGTGACGGGATTTCGATGGACTCGCTGATCACGGCCGCGGCGCGTGCACTCGCGGCGGGAGATCCCCTCGGCGCATTGAAGCGGGTCGCCCTGCGCGACGACGCGCCTGCGCTCGCGCTTCGGGGCATCGCGATGGCGCAGCTCGGCGATCTCGTTCGAGCCAAGGCTCTCATGCGGCGTGCCGCGCGTGCCTTCGGTCCGAAGGAGGCCGTGGCCCGCGCGCGGTGTGTCGTCGCGGAGGCCGAGATCGCGCTCGTCTCGCGCGACCTGGGCTGGCCTGCGAAGGCGCTCGGCGCGGCGCGGGCGACGCTCGAAGAGCACGGCGACCGGGTGAACGCGGCACACGCACGCTATCTCGAGGTCCGGCGCCTGCTCCTGATCGGGCGCCTCGACGAGGCGGAGCGCTCGCTCGCCGAGCTCGACCCCGCGCCCTTCCCACCCGCGTCGAGGGCCGCCCATGAGCTGGTGGTAGCGGGGATCGCGATGCGGCGCCTCCGCACGAAGGCGGCGCGCGCCGCGCTCGCCCGGGCCGAACGCGCAGCGCGCGACGCCCGTATTCCGGCGCTGAGGGCGGAGGTCCAAAGCGCATTCCTCGTCCTCAACACGCCCGCTGCGCGCCTGATCACGAGCGGCGGGGAGCGGCTCCTCCTGCTCGAGGAGGTCGAGGCGTTGCTGGCGTCGAAAGCATTCGTCGTGGACGCGTGCCGTCATGTCGTACGCGACGCAGGCACGGTGGTCTCGCTCGCCAGGCGTCCGGTGCTTTTCGCGCTCGCCCGTGCGCTGGGCGAAGCGTGGCCGGGAGACGTGCCGAGAGGCACGCTCGTCGCGCGCGCATTCCGGGCGAAGGTTGCCGATGATTCGCATCGCGCGCGGTTGCGAGTCGAAGTAGGGCGGCTTCGCAAGGTGCTTCGGACGCTGGCCGACGTGAGCGCGACGAAGCGAGGTTTTGCGCTGGCGCCGCGCCGCGCACGCGAGGTAGTCGTGCTGGCGCTGCCCGTCGAAGAGGAGGATGCGGTGGTGCTCGCCTTCCTTGCCGATGGTGAATCGTGGTCGAGCTCGGCCCTTGCGCTTGCGCTTGGAACGAGCCAGCGCACCGTGCAGCGGGCGCTCGACTCGCTTGCGGCGGCAGGCAAGGTGCAGTCGTTCGGCCGCGGGCGAGCTCGCCGTTGGATGACCCCGCCCGTGGCGGGATTCGCGACGACCTTGTTACTCCCCGCTCCTCTGCCGATTGACTAAGATGTATGCATGAATAAATCAACCGCCGACATCATGCGAGAGTACGGGCCTTTTTCCGGTGTCAAGCAGGTAGGTGGAGTCACGTATGACGGCGAGAACGTCTGGTTTGCCGCCGGAGACAAACTGAACGCCTTCGATCCCGCGAGCGGGAAAACGCTGCGCTCCATCGATGTCGCCGCGCATGCAGGAACGGCCTTCGACGGCCAGCACCTGTTTCAGCTCGCCGAGGATCGGATCCAGAAGATCGATCCGAAGACCGGCCGCGTGCTTGCCACGATCCCGGCGCCCGGCGGCGGCGGTGATTCGGGGCTCACATGGGCCGAAGGGACGCTCTGGGTGGGGCAGTATCGGGACCGGAAGATCCATCAAATCGATCCCGAAACAGGCGCAATTCTTCGCACGATCGAGTCCAACCGCTTCGTCACCGGGGTCACCTGGGTCGACGGAGAATTCTGGCACGCCACCTGGGAAGGCGACGAGAGCGAATTGAGGCGAATCGATCCTGGAACGGGAGAAGTCCTGGAGAGGCTCGAGATGCCGCCCGGCGTGGGTATTTCGGGACTCGAGTCCGACGGCGGCGATCGGTTTTTTTGCGGAGGAGGAAATAGCGGCAAGGTGAGGACAGTGCGCCGGCCCAAACGAGGTTCCGCGTCCACCAGCCGCGCCCATCGCAAATAGCCCCATCGCAAATAGCCCCATCGCAAATAGCTCTGGGTCGATGTTTGGCGGCTCATTGCGGCGGCGGCACGCCGAATCGTTCAGGACCGGTTTTGCGACAGATGCTCGGCGACGGCGGCGATGAAATGCTCGCCATAGCGCGCCAGCTTCGCTTGCCCCACGCCGGGAAGTCCGGCGAACTGGTTCAGGGTGAGCGGCCGGTGCTCGGCCATTTCGCGCAGCGTGGCGTCGTGAAACACCACGTAGGGGGGCAATCCATGCTCGTCCGCCAAACGCTTGCGCAGGGCGCGCAGCCGTTCGAACAGGGCGGAGCTGTCCATCCCGGCGGGGCCCATGGAAGGATCGGCGCGGGCGCCCGCGCTTGGCGATGAGCGCGCGCGATTCCGCTTGACCGGCGCGGCGATGCGCACGATGAGTTCTTCGCGCAGCACCTGCCCGCTTTGCGCATTGAGCGACAGCACCGGATAGCCATCCTGGGTCTCGTCGATCAATCCCTGATGGAGCAGGGCGCGTGCGACGCCGCGCCATTCCTCGGCCGACCGCTGCCGTCCGATCCCGTAGACGCTCAAGGTGTCGTGTCCGCGCGCAAGCACGCGTTCGCCGCGGGCGCCGCGCAGAATGTCGATGATATGAGCCGCGCCGAAGCGCTGTCCACGCTGCGCGAGACGCGCGATGCAGGACATGAATTGTCGTGCCTCCGTGCTCCAATCCTGCAGGGTGCGCGGCTCGCAGCAATTGTCGCAGGCTCCGCATGGCGCGGGAAAGGTCTCGCCCAAGTAGCGCAACTGAATCGCTCTGCGGCACTCGGTTGACTCCGCGTAGTTCAGCACCTGCCGCAATTGCTGACGTGCGTTGCGCTGCTCCTCTTCGAGGGGCGCGCCCGTCACCGGATCGATCTTCTGCTGAATCAAGAATTCCGACGTCCGAATGTCGGAGGCCCCGAAATAAAGGGTGCAGCGCGCCGGATCTCCGTCGCGTCCGGCGCGGCCGGACTCCTGATAGTAGCCTTCCAAAGTCTTGGGCAGATCGTAATGCACCACCCAGCGCACATCCGGTTTGTTGATGCCCATGCCGAACGCGATGGTCGCGACGATCACTTGGACGTCGTCGCGAATGAAGGCTTCTTGACCGTCGCGCCGGGCAGCCGCATCGAGTCCTGCATGATAGGGACGCACCCGTATTCCGTCGCTCTGCAACTGCGCGGCCAGCTCGTCCACGCGCCGTCGCGACAGGCAATAAACGATGCCGGCGCCGCCGCCGCGCACCTGCGCCAGCAATTCCGGGTAGGTCTGTTTGCTCTTGGCGCGCACTTGATAGTAAAGATTGGGTCGATTGAAACTGGCGACGTGTACGGCCGGATTGCGCAGCGCCAGCTGTGCCAGGATATCGATGCGCACTCGCGGAGTCGCCGTGGCCGTGAAAGCCAGCATCGGGATCTGCGGATGGCGGCGGCGCAACACGGACAGTTGCCGGTATTCGCGCCGAAAATCGTGGCCCCACTCCGAGACGCAGTGAGCCTCGTCGATGACGAAGGCGTTGATTCCTGGGCCTTCGCTCAGGCGGCGCAGGGGGCCGTTGAGAAATTCGGACAGCAGCAATCGCTCCGGAGCCAAATAAAAGAGCTTGTAGTCGCCCCGCAGCAGGGCCGCCGTGCGCCGCGACACTTCGATGGGTTCCAAGCTCGAATTGATGAAACTCGCGGCGATGTCATTGTCCCGCAGCAGACGCACCTGATCCTGCATCAGGGCAATCAGGGGCGAGACGACCAGGGTGACGCCGGGTTGCAGTAACGCCGGAAGCTGAAAGCACAGCGACTTGCCGCCCCCGGTGGGCATCAGGGCCAGGATATCGCGGCCCGCCAGCGCATCGCGCACTACCGCTTCCTGTCCGGCTCGAAAGTGATCGAAGCCGAAGATCCGTTTCAACGCCGCCTGGACATCCTCGTCGGGGCGAACTACGGCGCCGGATCCGCTCGGGGTGCCGCTCAAGCTCTGGTTCCTGGGTTGAGGCGCTGCCACAAACCCCGCAATTTCGCCACAGAGGGCATCACGATCTCCATCTATTTCGGAGCGCTACCCTAGCAGACGCAGGCTTTGGTGAGGATGGGCTATGATAGGGGACGACATTCGCTTTTACCGGGAGGAGGTGCCGTGAAACTACACCTGCCGACTACGTCAGTTTGGCCGATCGTGTTGCTCTGGAGCCTCGCCGCCGCAAACGCCGAGGCGGTCCCCGTGTCCCGTCTCGAGGTTCGGGTCGTCACCGGCGCCGCAGAACTCACCGCCGGCAGTTCGTTGGAGCTGCGCATTTATGAGGCCGGCAAGAGCGTGAGGCGCCTGCCGCTGGTGCACGGCGAGGCATGGCCGCGCGATTCGACGCACATCATCCCGGTCAAGCTGAGCGATGCGCTCGACCCGCGCAACGTGGTGCGCTTCAGTCTCTACTATCGGAGCGCGAGTCCCGCCCCGTCCGAGTTGGAGATCGTCGCCGCCGACGTCGAATTGCCTTCCGCCAAGGAGATGCCCGAGAAGCTGCTCGACGCCACGCTGTCGGGAGTGATTGCCCAACAAGGCGAACTTGCGACCATGGACCGCGATCAGGCGGCGCTCGCGTGCCGCAGCGACGCGGACTGCGATGATAAGCGGACCTGCAATGGGCAGGAGCGTTGTGCGCCTCGCGCCGCGGATGCCGATGCGCGCGGATGCGTGAAGGGGTCTCCCGTCGTGTGCCCGGTCAATCAGGTGTGCGGCGAGGGGGTAGGTTGCCGCGGCGTTTCCGGGGGTCCGAAACCTTGAGGCGCAAACCCTGAGTCGCTGCCGTCAAACGTTGGGCGCGGGTGCCAAACCTGGAATCGCCGTCAAGCGCCCAGCGCGTCGTGCAGCAGGCCGAGATGGTCCTTGGCGTGAGTCAGTATGGCGGCACAATCGTGTTCCGTCAGTCCGATATGCTGAAAGGCACTGATGCCGTCCTTCGCGAAGGCTCGCGACGTGGAATTTTCCAACGCCGCGGAATTGTTCAACGCCGCGGGACTGTCCAAGGCTTCGGCAAGTACGACGCCGGCGATGAGGATGTCCGATAGTTCGCTGTCATGTATCCAGCGGCGCTCGTGGTCGTCTTGATCGCCGACCGCATTGCACATCTGCTCCGCGAAGCCCCAATTTTCGAGCACGGCTTTGCCGATCGGTCCGTGCCAATCGGCGATGAGATCCAAAAGGGCTTGATCGTTGCCGAACTGCGCCGTGTGTCCCACCGCGCGCACCATGATGTACAGACGTCCAATGCCGTGGAGTAGCCCGGTGAGGAACGCCTCATCCGGAGTGACTTTGGTGTGCCGCGCCACGGCCTGGCAGACAGATGCCACCGAAATGCATTCTCTCCACAGTTCATCCAAAGGTTTGGCAATCGATCGCAGCGATTCAGCGTGTTTCATCTGTTGGACGGCATAGGCGACCGCGGCGCCTTGTACCAGCTGCTGTCCCAGGCGAGTGACCGCGGAGCGCAAATCCGTCAGAGGTTTACCCGAAAGATTGAAAGCGGCCGAGTTGGCGGTTTGCAGCAGCCGTGCCGCCAGGCGCGGTTCGTTGCCGACGATGGCGACGGTCCGATCGATGGTCGCGTTCGGATCGGCCAAGGCGTCGCGAATTCGGATCACGACGTCCGGGAAGCAGGGCAGGTCCACAGTGCCCTTTGAAACCTCCATGGCCAGCAGGCGCAGAAAATCGAGCGCGGTGCCTCGCGCCCGCGCATCGGCTCCCCCGCTCGCCGCCGGCACGGATGCGTTGCCGGACTGATAAGTGGGCGCCGTGGAGGCATTGGGCATGAGTTAATCCTATTGCGGGGGCGTGCGCCCATAGAGGGTATTCGGCGGCGTGCCGTTAATCTTAAATCCTACGTTGGGGACATTATGTCGAATCGATTCCGGCCGCCGATGGGGCTTGGCGCCACAGCTTTTCCAAGGTCTGCTGCGCAAGCAGGCGTGTCAGTTGTCCTGCCGGCAGCGGTCGGCGGGCCAATGCCGCCGATTGTCCCGACCATAGATTGGTGAAATCGCCGCGCCCGGCCGCCTCGGATTTGGCTCTGAGCGGAACCAGGGCCCCCGCAGCGAGCGGAAACGCCGGCACGGCCGCCGACATGGGCCCCAGCTCGCGCATGAGACGGTTGACGATGCCCCGCGCCGGCCGGCCCGTGAACACGTTGGTAACCATCGTGTCGTCATCGCCTGCGCTGTTCAGGGCCTCGAGATGAACTTGCGGAACATTCGATTCAGGGCAGAACAAATACGCCGTTCCGATTTGCACGGCCGCCGCGCCCAGCGCAAAGGCCGCCACGATGCCTCGAGCGTCGGCGATGCCACCGGCCGCGATGACCGGAACCGCCACGGCGTCGACGACCTGGGGCACCAATGCGAACGTTCCGACTTGCCGCGACATGTCCTCGGTCAAAAAATTGCCGCGGTGGCCGCCGGCCTCATACCCCATCGCAATGATCGCGTCGCAGCCGTGATCTTCGAGCCAGCGCGCTTCCGCGACGGTGGTAGCCGAGGAGATCACCTTGGCGCCCGCTGCCTTGACGCGATCCAACAATTCGCTGCGCGGCAAGCCGAAATGAAAGCTGACCACCGTCGGCCGATAGTGCTCGACCAAGCCGCAGAAATCACTGTCGAAGGGCCGCCGGCCGGCGGCGGCGAGGGCCGCCTCGGGGTCGAGGCCGAATTCGACGAAGTACGGCGCCAGACGTGCGCGCCAGGTCAAACTGCGCACCGCATCGGCCGCCGGCGGGGTGTGACAAAAGAAATTGAGATTGAGCGGTCTCGTGCGCGGACCGATGAGATCGAGAGACGCGCGCGTCTGATCCAGGCTGAGCTGCGCGCAGGGCAGAGAGCCCAACCCGCCCGCGTCGCTGACGGCCATCGCCAACTCGGGTGTGCCGGGTCCGGCCATCGGCGCCTGGATGATGGGCACTTGGATGCCGAACATATCGAGAAGGCGACGATCCGGCCAGCTGTCCATGAGTATCCTCCGAGAGTTCAACGGAAAGCGAACACGACTGCGGCCATCAGCGCCAGCAGCGCCGCGGCTTGATAGCGGTAGTCCTGCCAGATGGGCAAGAGCTCGAGCCGCAGCCGCTCGGCGCGGCTGAAGTCGAGTTTCCACATGGACACGGCGATCGAGGTCCCCGGGGCTGCGGGGTTCAGCAAACTGATGCCGACCAGGATCGACGCATCGAGCACGGTGAGAATCGGCGCCGAATATAGAAAATGGAAGTGCGTCCAGCCGAGCACCACATTGATCATGAAAAGAGCGAAGCCGAACAGCGACCCCAGCAACATGGTAGCCGCGGCGCCGTCGGCGTTGGCGCCGCGCCAGAACATCCCGACCAGGAACAGCGCGACCACCGGCGGCACGGCATAGGCCAGTACGGCCTGCAGGTATTGCCACAGTGACGGAAACAACTGCAGCTGCGGAGCCCACGCGACGGCGATCACCAACAGTGCGGCGGTGCTGATGCGTCCGATTCGCACCACCGCCGAGTCCGATAAATCCGGCTTGAATTGCCTGATGACGTCCATGGTGATCAGGGTCGACGCCGAATTGAGCATCGAGGCGATCGACACCATGGTCGCCGCCACGAATCCCGCGACTACCAGACCCACCATTCCGGTCGGCAGCAGCTGCAGAATCAAGTTCGGATACACGAGGTCGGGCCGCGGCAACTTTGGGAATAGCAGGAGTGCGCACGTCCCGGGCAGCACGATCAAGAACAACACCGGCAGTTTCAGCAGTCCGGCGAATAGTGCGCCCCAGCGGGCATGATCGATGCTCTTGGCCGACAACATGCGCTGCACGATGGTTTGATTCGTGCACCAATAATAAAATCCCAACAGTGGAATTCCGAGCAACAATCCGGGCCATGGAACGCCCGGATCGCCGACCGGCCGGATCAACGAAATCGCCGCCGGATTGACCGCGGTCATCACGGCATGCCAGCCGCCGGCACCGCTGAACGCGCCGATCGAGATCATGAGGGCCCCCAGCATTAATACGACGGCCTGGACCGCTTCGGTATAGATCACCGCCCGAAGTCCGCCCAATGTGGTGTACACACCGGCGGTGCCCGCCAGGAGCGCGACGATCAGCCCGAGCGGCCATCCGGGGAACAGCAGCTGACAGACCAGCGAGCCGCTGTACAGCACGCCGGCGGAATCGACCACGATATTCAGAAACAGGGTCAGCAACGCGAAGTACAGCCGCACCCGACGGTCGTAACGCCGCTCGAGAAATTCCGGCATGGTGAAGGTCTGGCTGCGAATGATGGAGGGCAGCAGGAACAGGCAGAAAAACACCAGGACGACGATTGCCGACCATTCGTAGTCGTAAACCGAAATGCCCATGGCGTATGCGCCGCCGGCGAGGCCAACCAATGCCGTCGACGACATGTTGGAGGCGAGCAACGCCAAACCGATCACCGGCCAAGTGGTCGCCCTGGAGGCCAAAAAATAATCCACCGGCGCAATGCGCCGCCTGGACATCAAGAGCCCGAGGACGATGAGGCCGCCGGTGTACGCAGCCACCACCACCCAGTCCACCAGGCCCAGCAGGCCGAACGAATGAGGGCTATTCGGCATCGCAGCGACTCGTGCCTAACCCCATGGGCTTGAATCCCGGTCTGAATCCTGGCCTATGGCCGGTCGCGCTGACAGCGCTGACATTTCTCCAATTAATCCTGTAAACTTCCGTCCCGAGGACGGCGGCTACGGCTCTTTTTGCTGCGGCCATGTCGTCAAAAATATAAATATTACAGATAGTTATACGCGCTCGTGCCAGTGAATTTTACATACGGAAACCGCCCCATCCCAAGGCGTTGGCGATCAGTCCCTTGTCGACGTTAAGGAGAAGGTTGTGTCCTCGTGCCCCGTCTTGACCCTCGCCGCCGCGCTCTTGTTGTTGGGCTCCGCCGCCGCGTCGCCGCCGGCGGCAGCGCCCGCGGTCAGTGTACATCCTGAGCTTTGGCCCGCAGCTGCCCCCGCTGCAACCGACCAGGCCACGGAGACGTTCGTCGAACACTTGCTGGCGCACATGAGCTTGGAGGAAAAGGTCGGTCAGATGATTCAGGCCGACATCGCGTCGATCTCCCCGGCGGAGTTGCGCGCCTACAAATTGGGTTCGGTTCTCGCAGGCGGAGGCGCAGCGCCGGGCGGGAACGTGCGCGCCACGGCGCAAGCGTGGCTGGATCTGACCGACGACTTTTATCGCGCCTCGCTGACCGCCACCAGCGCGGAGCACCAGCCCATCCCCATTCTATTCGGCATCGACGCGGTGCATGGACATGCGAAAGTCGTGGGCGCCACCATTTTTCCCCATAACGTCGCTCTGGGGGCTGCGCACGACCCTGACTTGATCGGCCGCATCGGCCGGGCAACTGCGGAGGAGGTCGCCGCGACGGGCATCGATTGGACCTTCGCGCCGACGGTGGCCGTTGCGCGCGACGTTCGTTGGGGCCGATCTTATGAGAGCTATTCCGAATCGCCGGAGCTGGTGGCCGCCTATGCCGCCGCGATGGTCTCCGGACTTCAAGGACAGCGCGGCACTCCGCAATTCATGGCGCCCGGACACACGCTGTCGTCGGTCAAACACTTTCTCGGCGACGGTGGCACGTTGGGCGGGCGCGATCAGGGCGATACCGACGTGCCGGAAGCCAGCTTAAGTGCGGTGCACGGCGCAGGGTATCCCGCGGCGATCGACGCCGGCGCACTGATCGTCATGGCATCCTATAACAGCTGGAATGGCGTCAAGCTGCACGGCAACCACTATTTGCTGACCGATATCTTGAAGGGACGGCTGGGCTTCAGCGGGTTCGTGGTCGGCGACTGGAACGCCCACGAACAAGTTCCAGGCTGCACCAAGTTCCGCTGCGCGGCGGCGATACTCGCCGGCGTCGACATGTTGATGGCGCCGGACGGTTGGCGGCAACTGTACAAGAACACGTTGGCGCAGGTGCGGTCCGGCGAGATTCCACCGGCCCGCATCGACGATGCCGTGCGGCGGATTTTGCGCGTCAAGACCGTCGCTGGACTGTTCAAGCGGCCGGCGCCGAAAGATCGCAGCGACGCGGGCGATTTCAAGCTTCTCGGCAGCGCGGCTCATCGTGCGCTGGCGCGCGAGGCGGTGCGCAAGTCCCTGGTGCTGCTCAAGAACGATCACGGCACCCTGCCGTTGAATCCGCACGCAAAAATTCTGGTCGCCGGCGACGCGGCAGATTCCATCGGTGCACAGACGGGCGGCTGGACCATCGACTGGCAGGGTGATCACAACAGCAATGCGGATTTCCCCGGCAGCACGTCTATTTTCGGCGGCATCCGCGCGGCGGTAGCCGCGGGCGGGGGATCAAGCGTGCTGAGCAAGGATGGGCGATTCACGGAAAAGCCCGATGCCGCCATCGTCGTGTTCGGCGAGGGACCCTATGCGGAATTCGAAGGTGATCGGGAGAATCTCGAATTCTCGCCGCATGATTCGCTCGCTCTCGAGGTGTTGCGGCGTTTGCATGCCGACGGCGTGCCGACCGTGGCGGTATTCCTGTCGGGCCGGCCTCTGTGGGTGAACCGAGAGATCAACGCATCGGATGCCTTCGTTGCGGCGTGGCTGCCGGGGAGCGAAGGTGAGGGCGTGGCCGACGTCCTGTTCCGTTCCCCCGGCCGGGAGAACTATGATTTCACCGGCCGTCTCGCGTTCTCGTGGCCGGAGACCGCCATGCCGGTGACGTTCGACGCGGCGGGCAATGCGGCGGGCAATGTGTCGGGCGCACTGTTTTCCCGAGGGTGGGGCCTAGACTATCGCAGCACGTCGGCGAAAGCGCCGCTGCTGTCCGAAGATCCCCACATACCGCCGCATTGGATTGCGGCGCCGGGAAGCCTATTTCATGCGGGACACGTCGTCGCGCCATGGTCCATCTTCGTGGCTGACGACAGTGCGGAGGTCCATTTCACGACGGCGCGGCAGGAGAGCCCGCAGCGCGCCGTGGCGGTTGCTTCGCAGCGCGACGGCAGTGCGGTCGTCTGGGCGGGCCCGCAGGCCGGCCTGTTCACGATCTCGGGGCGCGCCGGCGATATGCGTCCGCTGGCCGCGCGCAAACTCGCCATTGATCTCCGCTACCGCGTCGACCGAGTGCCCACGCAAGTCGTCAAGATCGGCTTGCGCTGCACCGAGCCCAAGTGCGGCACTCCGGCCGGGGCGATGCTCGATGTCACTCGAGTGTTCGGCAACGCGCCGCCGGGAAAGTGGCAAACGCTGTCGATCCCGCTGTCGTGCTTCGTAGCGGCGGGGGCCGACCTTGCCCAGGTCGTGGTGCCATTTGCGCTCGAGACCTCGGGCCCGTTCGGCTTGACGATATCGGAGGTGCGGCTGGCGGAGAGGACCTCGGGTCCCAAGCCCAAGTGCCTCGGAACGATCTAGAGGGTTTTTGAGCGCGCCAAGCGAAGCGAATCGCTAATATAGGCTCCCAATCCCGAGGTTCGACCATTGGCCATCAATTTAAGTCCGCCATCCGTCACGATTCAGGAGGTGGCAGACCTCGCCAACGTCTCGCCGAAGACGGTGTCGAGGGTCATCAATAATGAACCGCGCGTGCGTTCGGACACCCGCGCGCGGATCCTCGATGCCATCGAGCAGCTCAATTACCGGCCGAATCTCAACGCGCGCGGCCTCGCCAGCAATCGATCCTTTCTCATCGGGCTGTTCTGCGAAAAGCCCGGCGACTATTTGAGCGAATTTCAGGCCGGTGCGGTAGAACGTTGCCGAGAGTCGAGCCTGCACTTGATGGTGGAGCCCTGGGATGTGGACAGTCCCGACATCGACCGGCAGATCGATACATTGCTCGGGCAGCTGCGCTTGGAAGGCGTCATTCTATTGCCTCCATTGAGCGACCACTCCATCGTCCTCAGCAAGCTTCACGAGGCCGCGATTCCGATCGTTCGAATCGCGCCGAAGCACAATTTGAGCGCTACGCCGTCGATCGGCATCGACGACTATGCGGCCTCGCGGCAGGTGACGGCGCATTTGGTGGGTCTCGGGCATCGACGCATCGGTTTCATTTTGGGTAGGCCGGAACATGGGGCCACCGAACAGCGCTATCTTGGATTCGTCGACGAAATGCGCGCACAGCAGATTCCGGTCGACTCCGACTTGGTCCAGACCGGCAACTTCGTGTTCGGCGACGGCTTGATTTGCGCCGAACGGATGTTGCGCGCCGCCGCGCCGCCGACCGCCATCTTCGCCAGCAACGACGACATGGCCGCGGCGGTGGTATCGATGGCGCGTAAATTCGGGCTCGATCTGCCGGGCCAATTGTCGGTGGCCGGCTTTGACGACGCACCCGTGGCCTGCATGATTTGGCCCGAGCTGACGACCGTTCGTCAGCCGGTGGCGGCGATGGCCAGAATCGCCGCCGATTTGATCATTCGGCTCGAACCGCGGCGCAACGGTTGGCCCGATCGTATCCCGAGGCATTTGCTCGACCACGAACTGGTCATTCGAAACTCGACCGCGCGGCCGGCGCGCCGCTAGGGGATTCGGAACGGCGCGCGGCACCGCCCCATTGGCGCGCGACATCGCCCTATTGGAGCGCGATGTCGCCGCTGAATTCTACTTTTATCTTGAGGCCTGCGACTTCGAGCGTCATTGTTGCAGGAAATGATTCAGTACCCGCAATGGCGCCGGCCGCAGCGGCCTTGGCTACGGCGTGCTCGATCTCGCGCTGCGAGTTGACGCCGACGGTTTTCAAGAACTTGCGTATGCTGAGGTTCAGGGCTTCTTCATTCATTGGAATCTCCCTGGTCGGGCCGGAAAGGCCCTCGGGTGTGAGCGAGGATACTACATCGCACCCCCTGCGGATCCAATTCCGTCAGATAGAGCAGCGGCCCTAGGAATTTCTCATAATTGCGCCAGCGCAGAACCGATGCGCTGGTGATTTTCTGCCGAACCTGCCACTTACTGGCGGTGATGACGGCGCGGCGTGTCTCGTGGAAGTCGAGGCAACGCGGGTCCCACGGCAGCCCGATGAATTCCAACATTTTGCGGCTCCACGCTTCTTGATCGTCGACCAGCCCTTCGTAAGGCACGTCTAGAATCGCGTCCTCGGGAAGGACTGATCGCCAGTGTTTCATGATGCGCAAATACTCGGCGTAATAGTGCGCCAGATCTTCTAGATCGTTGGCGTACGAAACAGCGGTCTCGAAATCCTGGAAGTAGATGGATAGGCAGGTATCGATTGGGTTGCGCTGCATGTGAATGATGCGGGCGCCCGGCAAGGCGGCGTGAATCAGCCCCAAAAATGCAAAATTGGTGGGCATCTTGTCGACCACCCGGAGCGCGTCGTCCGACAAGTCTTGCAGAAGGCGCAGGTAGTCGTCGGCCAGTTTGCGCAGCAGGGTCCTGTCCGACCGGGAATCGGGAGTGGATGATTGATAGACTGCCGATTCGGTATTCCAGTACGTCAACTCTCCGGCGGCGAAAACGTTCGGGTGCGAAGCGAGGATTTGCTCCGCAAGCGTGGTGCCGGAGCGCAGCATCCCGACGATGAATACCGGACGCGCAGATTCGTGCGCATCCATCCGAGACTCCTCGAGCCAATTTGGATCGTGGGTCTGGATTATCCGATCGACGACCTGAGTCAGCTGCAGCCTGTCGTGTTTCGCCCGGCGCAGTTTCGTCAGTTCGTTTGCACGTTGGAAGTGGATGAACGCCTGTTCGAAATCCTTCACGTCATCGAAGTGTTTCCCGATCGCGTAGCGAAGCGGAACTTCCTGTCGAGCCGGTAATGGCTGCCCCGCGATTCGCTGCGCTCGGGCCAGCCAGGCAGCGTCGCTCGGCGTCATTTTGCGCAAGCGGACGATGCCGGCGCAGGCCTCCGGCGATTCCGGTTCAATCGACAGGGCGCGATTGAACAGATCTTCCGCTTCCGCGAATTGTCCCCTATCGGCGCTCGCATCGGCCAGGACCATCAACGCGGCCGTTGACTGCGGATCAATTTCCAGCGCTCTGCGGCAGCTGGCTTGCGCTTCGGCGGTGCGGCCCTGAAGCCTTTGAGCGATGCCGAGGTTGCAGTGAGCTGCGGCGAAATTCGGTTTGATCTCGAGTGCCCGACGGTAGCTTGCCACGGCGTGATCCAGCTTGCCGACGCTGCGCAGCGCATTGCCCAAGTTATTGTGCGCCTCGGCGAACTCGGGGTTGCTGTCGAGCGCTCGGCGGTAGCTGGCCAGCGCGTCATCGACCCGGCCAAGTTCCAGCGACGCAAGCCCAAGATTGTTGTGCGCCTCGGCGAATCCGGGCTCTATCTCGAGCGCGCGGCGATGGCTCGCCGCCGCTTCGTCGAACCGACCCAGCTCCAGCAAGGCGCAGCCTAAATTGTCGTGCGCCTCGGCGTAACGAGGCCGAAGGCCGATCGCTCGGCAGCAGCTTGCGGCCGCGTTGCCGGGCTGCCCGAGATCGAGCAAGGCATGACCCAAATTATTGTGCGCCTCCGCGAAATCCGGGTTCAAGAGCAGCGCGCGTCGGAAGCTCGCAACCGCCTCATCGAGTTCCCCCAGTCGTCCCAGCGCATTACCCAGGTTGTTGTGCACCCCGGCATCATTGGGCAGCAATTGAGCCGCCATCTCGAGGGGTTGCAGGGCATCCCGGCCCTGCCCGGTCAGGGCCAGCCCGAGCACCTGCCAGACAACGGCGGCAGTCGGGTGCAGGTTGAGAATGTCGCGAGCTTCGTTTTCCGCTTCCAGGTAGCGCGCCGCCTTGATCAGGGCGAGAAGCCGATGCATCTCGACCGGGGTCGCTTCGCTCGCGCGCGCATGATGGTCTTGCGCGAACGCTGAGGCCTCGGCGCGCGCCGGTGGCGGAGAAGCGGCACCATATCCGATCCGCCCGCAGCACTCCTTGTACTTCTTCCCGCTACCGCAGGGGCATGGATCATTTCTTCCCGGTTTCAAACTAACGCACCTTATCGCCCATCACATCGGTCGCCCATCACATCGGGGGTTGATGCAGAATGGTTCGCGTCATGTCGACCCCGACAGCGCTTGGTTCAGGGCCACGATGGCTCCCACCAAGTGATAGAGGGTGCTGGCCGGCGCCGGGGCGTCGACGAAGTCGCCGTTCGGCAGCCGAACGTCCAGCCAGAGGCCCGGCACGGAAGTGCCAAGGTACGGGACCCAGCTCATCGCAGCCGCCTCGGCCATCGACCAGTATCGCCGGTCGCCCGTCAGTGCAGCGGCGAGCAGCG
>Ga0137412_10001138_pt1 | contig 20211 bp, 16 predicted proteins | sample CZODoug2_1_16fun_FD_122160 | JGI IMG/M metagenome (GOLD analysis project Ga0137412, IMG submission 122160) | Vadose zone soil fungal communities from Angelo Coast Range Reserve, California, USA - CZODoug2_1_16fungal (Hybrid Assembly) | ecosystem: Environmental > Terrestrial > Soil > Vadose zone...
TTGTTGATTGTTGCCACGATAATTCTATTATTTGTCATCGCTCGGATTGTTGTCCTGCGTACGACGGTTGATAGGCGTCTTCTTGGCGCATGCCTAGGGAACCGAGATCAAGCCGAGCGACTGATCGAATTCGAACTGCGCCGCAAGCCGAAGATATCAAGACGGCGCGCCGCAGGCCTCGCGCTCGCGCGGATTCGGCGCGATAACCATTGATCCGGTTCTTGGGCGGGACCATTTGAAAGTCAGCTCCGCCAAACCCGATCACTGGTGGTACCGAAATGACCACCTCGAAAGCGACGTTCGCGGCCTGCGGTAAGCTAACGCCTATGTTTCGCATTTCATCAGGGCGGTTCTGTCGCTTTATTTAGGTGTCTCCATGGCTTCGCTCGGGCATTGGGAGTTTACTTGTGACCATCAGGCTACGGCCGAGGCATACACGCGAATCGACAGTGGCGGGTCAGACACCTGCTCTTGCAATGGTTGCCGTAACTTCGCCGTAGCGCGCCCGCAGGTCTTCCCGCCAGAGTTCCTGTCCTTTTTTAGAATCCGTCGGTATCGACAGTCGCAAGGACGGCGAGGTCTATCACACCGTCCAGCTCGCACCGGGCCTGCATCTGTATGGAGGCTGGTTTCACTTTGTCGGTTCTCTCGACAAAACTGGTGATTTTCCTGCGATTAAACCCGTCGATGGATTTAGCATGTGGCTTTGTACGAAATCTGCGCGGAATTTGCCGGAGCTCAATGGCCTTCCATTGGTCCAAGTGGAGTTTCTAGCTGAGCGCGTTCCGTGGGTGCTACCAGAGCCACCGGCAACGTGGGACCCCTAACAACAGTTCGAGCGATATCGCGAGTGGAGTTCCCAGGATTCAGTGGACACGACTCTGGAAGCAGGAGGGGAATCGCAGTGCCCACAGAATCGCTGGTTTTACCCACAGTTTCAGACCCTCTTGCCTTGAGAACCACCGGTGAAATGGCAGGCTCAGGCGGTTGAGCAAAAGTGACAGTAACACTCGAAACAAAGCGTTGAGCCAATAATTCGACGTTTGCGGAAGTTGCAGAGGGTGAGCATGTCGGAGGTCGAGGTTAACATGCGTGCACCTGGGATTCGTCGGCACTGCTCAATACATCAGAGAGGCAAGGGATGAGCGTTGCCACCGTACTCAGCCGAGAACAGCGCGGAATCGATGCACCTCAGGTGCGAGTCGAGGTCGATATCGGCTCCGGGCTGCCTGCCTTCAACATTGTCGGTCTGCCCGAAGCTGTGGTGAAGGAAAGCAAGGATCGTGTTCGGTCAGCTCTTTGCAACTCCGATTTTCAATTTCCCACTGGACGCATCACCGTCAACCTGGCACCGGCCGATCTGCCCAAAGAAGGAGGCCGATTCGATCTACCCATCGCAATCGGCATCCTCATCGCTTCCGGTCAACTGACCGATGTCCGATCCGAGTTGAGCAAGTGTGAGATCTATGGGGAGCTTTCGCTGAGTGGCGAATTGCGATCGATGAAGGCGGTGCTACCCGCAGCCCTCGCCGCCGCCGTCTCCCGGCACCCGGTCATTTTGCCGCACATTAACGCTGCCGAAGCAGCACTGGTCAAAGATTGCGAAGTGATCGCCGCGCGACACATTCTGGAGGTGTGCGCCCATTTTAGCGGCACGGACCGCCTCGAGCCATTTCGAGCGAAGGCGCTTTCCGTTGCACCGATCGTGCTGCCCGATTTGAGTGATGTCCGCGGCCAGCCGCATGCCAGGCGTGCGCTGGAAATTGCTGCCGCAGGTCAACACAGCCTGTTGTTGATAGGAGCGCCGGGGGCTGGGAAGAGCATGCTCGCGCAGCGGCTGCCTGGCATCGTGCCGCCGATGAACGACGCGGAAGCCATGGAGGTGGCGGCGCTGCGCTCGATAGCGGGCCGTCCGCTGAAGCTGAGCGAGTGGCGCGCGCGGCCATTTCGCAATCCGCATCACACGGCCTCGGCCGCGGCCCTCGTCGGCGGAGGTGTCCACCCGCGGCCGGGAGAGATTTCGCTGGCTCATAACGGTGTACTGTTTCTCGATGAACTCCCGGAATTCGAGAGACACGTGCTCGAAGTGCTTCGGGAACCGTTGGAAGTCGGTGCGATTACGATTTCGCGCGCGGCCCGCCAGGCGGAATTTCCGGCACGCTTCCAGTTGATCGCGGCGATGAACCCTTGTCCCTGTGGCTATCTCGGCGACACGAACGGCAGCTGCCACTGCACCGCCGATCAGGTGCGACGTTATCGCAACCGCATTTCCGGTCCGCTGCTGGATCGCCTAGATCTGCACGTGCACGTTCCGCGAGTAGAGTTTAAGAGCCTGCGCGAGCAGAGCGGCAGCAGCGAAACCAGCAAGCAGGTCGCCGCTCGCGTCATGCGGTCACGAGAGCTGCAGGTACGGAGGCAGGGCGGCTGCAACGCCGATCTGGACAATGCAGCCGTGGAGCGTCACTGCGCGCCAAGCGCAGCTGGCTTGCGTGTCTTGGAACGCGCGATGCAGCAACTCGGCTTGTCAGCTCGCGGCTACCACCGCGTCTTAAAGGTGGCGCGAACTATCGCCGATATGGGCGGCCGGCCGCAGATAGAACTGGCGCACATCACCGAAGCGCTGGCATTACGTTCGCTGGATCGGCAGCGAGCGGCTAATGAGCCAGCTGGAAATTCGTTGACACGACCCATCCTGCGTTGCCGAGTTCGTCGGTGACCTTCCACCACACGCCCATCTTGTCGCCGGTCGGATAGAGCATCATGCCGAGGTCCAGGTCACGCACCAGCTGGGATTTCAGGTTTGAATCCGTGTACATCTTGCCGGGCTTGGACATCCTCACCGATTGCTGCACATTGTCGGCCTTGGCGTCGGGAGCAGCATTCTTCAGGTCGCCGACCATTTTGACGTACGCGTCGAGGTAGGCCATCGTGACCACTTGGCCAATTTCTGTATTGGCATAGCTGCTGGCGCCGCCGGCGGCGAAACCGCCGAAGAACCCGCCGCCACCGCCGCCGCCCATCCAACCAATGTCGGTTTTTTTGGAGTGGCCCTGTTCCAGCGACACCTGCTCCGTCGAGCGTACGTCCGTCAGTGTCAGTACCACGTCCGCCGTCTTGCTCTTCATGCTGACACCACCGACCAGCGCGCCGATACCGTGCGGCAACAACCCGCCGAGTACACCACCGATATTGGTGCCGCCTGAATTGCGATTTTGATTGGCGATGTCAGGCACCAGCACGTAATCGGCCGCCTTCATCTGACCCTTGCCGATATTCGACCCCTGGCGTTCCTCGCCGCTGGCGGACAGTGCGCGTTCAGCCTGGGCTGCTTGCAGACCCTTGCCGCGATCGACCAGGGTAAAGCACTTGGACTGCGACACGAAAACCTTGATCAGCGCAGCAGGCGATTCCAAATTCAGCGCTGTCCACCACTGATTTTGCGGCTCCGCCACCGCCAGCGTGCCGATCTTCTTGTCGCAGGTGGGGATCTCTTGTGGCGGCGCATCGGCGGCGTTGGCAATCACACCAAGTGCGGAGCCTGCGGCGACTAGCAATAGTGCAACGCAATATCGAGAATTCTCGTGAGATTTTTTCATTTGATATCCCTTCAAGTGCGTCCCCAGGGTCAGCCCGCCAGGACAGTTATGGTTCTTGTCCGGCGAAAAATAGCACCGATCACCTTGTAGCGCCAACTTCTGAACGGAGTGCGTGGACTGCGCACATCGATGATTCCGGATCAGCGGCGGTCACCCGCTCGGCTAGATCCCTTACCTGGCTTTGAAGGTCCCCGTTATCTTCAGAGTGACCGGATCGAACACCGCGAGAAGAGGGTGTCCTCGGCCAATCAGCGTCATGGTGTTCAACTGGTCATCGGGCAACCCTGCCGCTTTCATCCGCTCCTTGAGCTTCTTTTTCTCGCTTTTCGCAAAGTAGGGAACATCGTCTACTTTCTTCAATTTGCTGCGAAGCGACATTAGGCCATCTTCCCAAGGCTTGAAATACTTGGGCATTGAAATGACGTCATCGCCGCCCGTCACCGCCGACACAACGATTTTCCGGCTTTCTTCCGCATTTTGCGGCAACGGAGCCCATATCCAGCGCGGCAGACTGTACCAATGCGGGGCCAATGCGGGATTCTGTTGACGGCCGATCTCAGCGTCTTTGGCATCGATGTCGTACGCTTGCACGAGCTGCAACACGCTCTCGGAGAAAGCATAGTAGAGCGGCCGCCCATTCCAAAGCGACACGGAACCATAAATCAGCGCACAGAGTTGCACCACGACGATGATGCCGATGTCGCGTGTGAGCTCGCGGCGCGACTTCTTTTGGTTCGCAATGATGAGAGTGAGCGTGGGCCCGAGGACGACGTCCACGCACACCATCACCAACACGACTGTCGTGACATCGGTCAGGTGCCAGCCCGGCCATCGGTACCATCCAAAATAGAGCGATCCGAGTATCAGCGTGAGAGCGGTTGCGCTCGACAGCAAGTGCAATGAGAAGGCTTTAAGGCGAAATCGCATACTTCACACCCGGCAAATGAAGGACAAGTCTAGCGTGCCCTTGCGAGAATGGCAGCCGGGCCGCATGTGATCAGCGTCGCAAATCCTGCTTGCCCACACCCTGCTTGCTCTCACCTGACGTCGCGAACGTCACGACCGCCTGCGCCAGCACGTCGAGTGAGTCGACGAAGGGTGCCGTGATGCCCGCGGAAATCACCGACAATTCGCTGCACGCGATCAGCAGCACATCGGCGTGATTTGTCATCTCGAGCGCAATCTTGCCGAGTGCTGCTTGGGTTTCTGTTCCGATCTCGCCGCGTTTCACGGCCTTGATGAGCGCCATGACCTCATCCTGTCCAGCCGGAAGGACGGTGTCGATGCCCTGCGCGGAGAATACCCTCGAGTACAGCTCGGTGGCGTGCACCGCTGTCGATGCCAGCAAGCCGACGCGCGCGGCGCGCCGTGAAAGTGCGATCTGATCGACGGTCAGGGTCACCATATCGAGCAGCGGGATGTTGACCGCGCGGCGGATCGAGTGCGCATAGGCATGCGCGGTGTTGCACGGTATCGCGAGCGCGTCCGCGCCGGCACGCTGCAGATTGGCCGCAATGCGGATCAGTTCGGGCGTGGGGTCGGCGCCCGTTCCCTCAATGAGATGCGCGATGCGGGATGGGATTTTAGGATTGCTCTCCACGATCAAATGGATGTGGTCTTGATCGTCGCGCGCCGGAGTCTTCGCCACCACACGCCTCATGAGATCCACGGTGGCCTCGGGACCCATCCCGCCGATGATGCCGACGATGGGATGCATCGTCTTCGAATCAGGCTGCCCGGGCATGCCGTGCGCGGTCGAATCCGAAGTCATCGACATAGCCAAACAGTCCAGCGCTGCCGCCGGTGTGGATGAACACGATGTTCTGCCCATGCTTGAACATCCCTTTGCGGATCAAATCGATGAAGCCCGCCATGCCCTTGCCGGTGTACACAGGATCGAGCAGGATTCCCTCGAGCCGCGCGAGGGTTTGTATGGCATCGAGAGAACCGGGCGTCGAGAATCCATATCCCTGGCCGACGTAGTCGCTATTCGCGACCACATCTTCACGCCGCACCGCGCCCGGCGTGCCGCACAGATCCGCGGTGGCGCAGGCCAGCTTGAACACATTCTCCTCCTGTCTATCGCGCGGCGCGCGCACCCCTACGCCTAACAGCGGGACCCCGGAGCGTATGCCGGCAAGGCCGGCGATCATTCCCGCCTGCGTGCCTGCGCTCCCCGTTGCGTGCACCACGTGATCAATTCGCAGTCCCATATCATTGGCTTGGGCAATGAGCTCTATCGCCGCATTGACATAGCCCAAGGCCCCGGTGGGATTCGAGCCGCCGCCGGGTATGAGATACGGTTTTCGTCCGTCACTCTTCAGTCTCGCGCCAACCTTGGCCAATTCGCCGTTCATGTCCGGGTTGGACGCGCAATGTTCGACGGTCGCGCCGTGCAAATGGTCCAAAAGGACATTGCCGCTTTGCGTGTAGTCATGGTCGGTCTTGCCGGTTCTATCCTCGAGCAGGATGTGGCAATCGATGCGCATTTTCGCCGCGCAGGCCGCCGTCTGCCGCGCGTGATTGGATTGGGTCGCGCCCTGAGTCACCACAATGTCCGCGCCTTGCTCCCGTGCTTCGGCGAGCAGGTACTCGAGCTTCCGCGTTTTGTTGCCGCCGGTCGACATGCCGGTGCAATCGTCGCGTTTGATCCAGATCTCCGGTCCGTTGAGCGCTCGGCTCAAATTCGGCAGGTGTTCGAGCGGTGTCGGCAGATGGGCGAATCGAATTCTCGGGAAACGGGCAAGGTTCATCTATTTGCTCACATTTAAAAATGGAATCGGCGCACCAGCGTAGACATTCTGCGGCAGCTGTCCGTTCCATCGATTTGCCTTGGTCTGTTCGACCTCGATACGGCGAAGCTCCAACACTTCCTTGCTTTGCGCCAGGGCGCTGTTTTGCACCCTCAGGGCTTCGGCCTGCGCGGTGGCGATCTTCAAGTTCGCATAGGCGTTGCCGTCGGCCGTAGCCTTCACGGCGTCAGCCTCAGCTTGGGCAATGGCCACCTTTTGCTTCTGCTCGGCCTCAACCGTGCGCAGCTTGTTCTCGGCGGCAAGGCGCAGTTGTTCTTGCTCCACCTTGCTGTTGATCGCTCTCATGTAGGATTCTTGAAAGGAAAAGTTACGCATATCGATGTTGATGACTTGAGCGCCGTACACCGCCAGCTTGCTGCCGAGCGCGGCATAGATGTCGGTGGAAACCTTGGCGCGCTCCGCAATCAAATCCGGCGCGGAGTACTTCGCCGTAACCGCCTTGAAGATCTCATGCGTCGCAGTTTGAACGTAACTCGACAGATCGCCGTTGTGGCTGTACTTCTCGTAGACCTCGGATACTTTGTCCGGACTGATGCTGTATCTCACCGTGAGGCTGACGCTGACCGGTTGCGTATCGGAAGTGGAACCCGAGGCGTTATCGATGTTGGCCTCCTCGGCGCGAATTGAAAATAGCGTGAGATTCTGCCATGGCGGCAATACGGCGAGTCCTTCCTGCTCGATGCCGACGATTTTTCCGAATTGGGTGACGACGCCTCGGCTGCCCGTGGGCACGGAATAGAACGGCCACATCTTGGGCAGAATAATGACGGCGGCGAGCAGAATGACCGCGTCGCGTGCGATGGCACCCCAGCGCGGCTCGCCATGAGGCGCAGTGGTGTACCGGTCTTTAATGTTCATATCTCAACTCCCTGTTGTTTTAAACGGTGTCAATATTCTCATCACATTGACGCGAAGGCTGGGGTTTTGTTTACATGGCACCCATGTTCAAGGCGATTTTAGTCGAGCGCGACGCCGAGCCATACCGCGCGGGCTTAAAAAACCTCGATGAGGCGCGACTGCCCGCGGGCGATGTCACCGTTCGCATTGAGTATTCGACCGTCAACTACAAGGATGCGCTCGCCATCACCGGCGCCGTTCCGGTGGTGCGCCAATTCCCGATGGTGCCCGGAATCGACCTCGCCGGCACTGTCGAGACCTCGAGCCATTCTGCCTATCAGCGTGGAGACAAAGTTGTCTTGAACGGCTGGGGAGTGGGGGAAACGCATTGGGGCGGACTGGCGCAGCTGGCGCGCCTCAAAGCGGACTGGCTCATCCCCCTGCCGGCGGCGTTTTCAACGCGACAGGCCATGGCCATCGGAACCGCCGGCTATACGGCCATGCTCTGCGTCATGGCCTTGGAGCGGCACGGGATCACACCCGACAGCGGAGAGATCCTGGTGACCGGTGCGGCCGGCGGGGTGGGCAGCGTCGCGGTCGCCTTGCTGTCGAAGCTGGGCTTTCAGGTTGCCGCCATGACGGGCCGGCCGGCCGAGTCGGACTTTTTGAAGCAACTGGGCGCCGCGGAAGTCTTGGACCGAGCGCTCTTTGCCGGTGCCGGAAAGCCGCTCGCCAAGGAGCGGTGGGCGGCTGCGATCGATGTGGTCGGCAGTCACACGCTGGTCAATGTCTGTGCCTCGCTGCGCTATGGGGGCATTGTCGCTGCCTGCGGTCTGGCAGGCGGCATGGACTTTCCGGCCACCGTGGCACCGTTCATATTGCGCGGTGTTACGCTTGCGGGCATTGACAGCGTGATGCGCCCGCGCCCGGATAGGGTGGAGGCCTGGCGACGGCTGAGCCGCGATCTCGACATCAAGAAGCTCGATCTGCTCACCGAGGAGATTTCGCTGTCCCAAGCGATCGAGCGGGCGGGGCTGGTTCTTCAAGGAAAAATTCGCGGGCGGATCGTGGTCGACACCAACCGCTGAGGATCGATCGGCGACCCGCGTACTGTCCGGCGCCGTCCGCGGACACTGTCCGGCGGACAGAGCACGTAATCGGCTAGAAAGTAACGTCAGTATAAACAACAGCTTACGCCTCCGGCTGCAACTGGCACGGCCCTTGCTTTGTGTTCAGCCATGGTGCGATTTTCGCTAGCGCTCGGCGTCATGGTTCTAATGGCTCATTCAGCCAGGGCCAATGATTTGAGGGAGTTTTACGAACTCGCGCTGACGCGCGACACGACGCTGCAGGTCGCTCACTTCCAGCGCGATGCGCTCATCGAGGCACGGCCACAGGCGATCGCGCAATGGCTGCCGCAGATTTCGGCGAATGCCTCGGCGGTGCGCGAACGCGCCGGGTTCGACAGCGGACCGGCATTGGGAAGCCAGGCGGCCGACTGCGCCATCAGCTCCACGGCCACCAGCCAACGCTGCTACGGCACGGCCCACTCGTTGGGGCTCAATATGTCGCAGACGCTGTGGAGCTTCCAATCCTTCAGCCAGCTCCGGCAAGCGAATTTCCAGGTTGCCGCCGCCGAAGCCAGCTATCAGGACGCTCAACAGAGTCTATTGCTGCGCGTGGCCCAAGCCTACTTTGGCATCTTGTCGGCAGCCGATCAGCTCGCGACCAACACCGCCGAGCGCGAGTCATTCAGCACGCTTTTGAACCAGGCCAAATCGCGTCAGCAGACCGGTGTCGGCCCGCGCAGCGACGTCGATCAGGCGCAGGCTTTTTACGATACGACGGAACAAAGTGTCATCGACGCAAGAAACGCGCTCGATGATGCGAATCTCGCGCTGACTGAAATCGTCGGCCAGCATGTCGAACGCGTTGCACCGTTGCAGGACGACATTCCGCTGCTCTCTCCGGAGCCGGCATCCGCGGACGACTGGGTGACGTCGGCGCGCCAGGACAATTTCGCGGTGCGCACCGCGCAGCTCAATATGGAAGCGGCCTCGCGGGATATCTCGGTGCAGCGCGGGCGAGGTTTGCCGACCATATCCTTGACGGGTTCAGGTTCCAAAATCACGCAGGACGCCCTGCTCGGCGGCAATCAGACGCTGGACACGGTGGGCGTGTCATTCAACTGGCCCTTGTTTCAGGGCGGTGCAATCGCCTCATCCGTGCGTCAATCTCGAGCACTCTTTCGCCAGTCACAAGTCACCTATGAGGCGATTCAACGCGACACCGAACGGCTGACACGCGCGGCATTTCGCGGCATCGTCAGCGGCATTCAGCGCATCCGCGCCGCGCGGCGCGCGGTGGAATCCAGTCAGCGCGCGGTCGAGGCCATGCGCCGCAACGTGGAGTTTGGCACGGGCACGGAGTTCGAGCTCCTCGGTGCGCAAAACAATTACTACACGGCGCGGCGAACTTACAGCCAGACCCGCTACGATTATCTGACCAATGTGTTGACGCTCAAACAGCAGGCCGGCCGCCTGACCGAGCAGGACTTGGTCGCCATTGACAAGCTACTCATCGAGAGCGCCGCATGAGCATGCGTCTCTTACCCAAGGAACCCATCATGCTTCGCGATACATCCGCTCAGGATCGCGTGATCGAGCCGAAGAGCCCTCTCAAGCGTCATCGCAAGCTCATTCTGGTCGCGCTGGCCGGCCTTGCGGCGCTCGGTATGCTGATCCTCGTCCTGGTGCGCTATTCCGGTGCGGGCGCCTCGGTCGATCGCGCCCGAGTGTCGATCGCCACCGTGGAGCGCGGCAATTTCGTACGCGATATCTCGGCAGACGGCCAGGTCGTGGCCGCCGTCAGTCCCACCCTCTACGCCAACGCGTTGGGCACGGTGACGCTCAAAGTGCACGCGGGCGATGTGGTGGCGAAGGGGCAAGTGCTGGCGATCGTCGACAGCCCTGATCTGACGGCAAAAATGTCGCAGGAGGAGGCCACGCTGGTGGGCCAGCATCTGGACTGGGAGCGGGCAACGCTCGATGCCGAGCACAAGCTTTCGCAGCTGCGCGACGCCTATAACCAGGCGGAGGTCGATCAAAAGACCGCACAACGTGAGCGGGATCGCAGCCGCAAGGCCTACGAACTTGGCTCCTATTCGGAATTGCAGGCCTTGAGAGCCGAGGACGCGCTCGAAAAAGCGCAGTTTGCCTTTCAACAAGCGAAAAGCACCTATGATTCGCAGCCCAAGCAAAATCGATTCGATATCGACAGCAAGAAGGCGTTGCTCGATCGCCAACAATTCATGGTGGACGACCTCAAGCGCCAAGTTGCGGGCTTGAACGTCAAGTCGCCCGTCGACGGTCAGGTGGGTCAGGTCCAGGTGGCGGATCGTGCCAGCGTCGCCAAGGATGCACCCTTGCTCACCGTCGTCGACCTGTCGGCGCTCGAGGTCGAGATCAAGGTGACGGAGAGTCTGGCCCGCGATCTGCGCCCCGGCATGACCGCCGATTTGGAAGGCGGCGGACACCACTGGCAGGGCGTGGTCAGCGGCGTATCGCCCGAGGTCGTCGCCGGCCAGGTCACGGCTCGCTTACGCTTCGGTGCAGAGAAACCGGCAGGCCTGCGGCAAAGCCAGCGTCTGTCCGTCCGCATTTTCATCGACCGGCGCGACAACGTCTTGATGGTCGATCGTGGGTCCTTCGTCGACCAAGAGGGCGGGGGCTTTGCCTATGTCGTCCGCGGAAATATTGCCGAGCGCCACCCGGTACAGCTCGGCGCCGCCAGCATCGCCAAAGTCGAAATCCTGGAAGGGTTGTCGGCAGGCGACCAAATCGTCATCTCCGGTACCGATGCATTCAACGGCGCCCAGCGCGTCATCCTTAGTCACTGATTGATTCAACCAAGCCCCGTGAGGCCACACCATGCTTAAAATGACTCACCTATCCAAAGCGTATCGCACCGAGGTCGTCGAGACTTTCGCGTTGCGCGACTTCTCGATACACGTGCGCGAAGGCGAGTTCGTCGCGGTGACCGGCCCCTCCGGCTCGGGCAAAACCACATTCCTGACGATCGCGGGACTTCTCGAAGAGTTCAGCGGCGGTGAATATCAATTGGACGGCGCCAACGTGCGCGGCCTGAATGACAATCAGCGCTCGAGGCTGCGAAACGAAAAAATCGGCTTCATCTTTCAGGCCTTCAATCTCATTGCCGATTTGAACGTGCAAGACAATATCGATGTGCCGCTGCGTTATCGCGGCTTCAACAGCGCGGAAAGACGCCGCCGCATCCAGGAGGCGCTGGGCAGAGTCGGGCTGTCCGCGCGCTCGCGTCACTATCCCGCCGAATTGTCGGGCGGCCAACAGCAGCGCGTGGCCATCGCCCGCGCACTCGCCGGATCCCCGCGCCTTCTGCTCGCCGATGAACCGACGGGTAATCTGGACACACAAATGGCCCGAGGTGTTTTGGATCTGCTCGAGGAGTTGCATCGCGACGGCGCCACCATCGTCATGGTGACGCATGATCCGGAACTGGCGGTTCGCGCGCAGCGCGAGGTGCACATCGTGGACGGCCAGGTCGTGGACTTGGCGGCGCAGCCGCGCCTCGTCGCCACCGCGAGTGCCAACACATAGGAGACTATCGTGTTCAACTACTACTTCGGTCTCGCAATTCGCAGCCTCAAGAGAAACATCGTGCTCACGGTGTTGATGATCGCCGCCGTCGGCGTCGGCATCGGGGCGTCCATGACGACGTTGACCGTGTTTCGTGCCATGGACAGTGATCCCATCCCGCAAAAGTCCGGCCAGCTCTTTGCCGTGCAGATCGACAATTGGGGTCCCGATAGCAAAAGCGTCGTCAGCGGCGACAAGGAGCGCTTCCAGGAACAGATCAGCTATATCGACGCGGTCGGGCTGATGAATGCCAAGGCGGCACACCGGCAGACAGCGATGTACAAAACGGGCGCCGCCCTCACGCCCGCGAATCCCCAATTGCTGCCCTTTCAAGTGCAGATCCGCGCCACGCACACGGATTTCTTCTCCATGTTCGATACGCCCTTTCTGCTGGGCGGCGCTTGGAGCGCGGATGACGACAAGAATCACGCCGATCTCGCGGTGATCACGCAGAAACTGAATGACAAGGTATTCGGCGGCGGCAACTCCGTCGGCAAGACCATCAATCTCGACGATCACGAATTTCGTATCGTTGGCATCCTGGGACTTTGGGAGCCGATTCCGCAATTTTACGATCTCAACAACAACGCTTACGGCGAGGGCGCCGAGGTTTATCTGCCGTTTACACGTGCCATCGACGGGCAGATGCCGAGTTGGGGCAATAATAACTGCAACGGCGATGTGGGACAGCCTGGTTGGGAGGGACGCCTGCGCTCCGAATGCGTCTGGCTGCAGTTCTGGGCCGAACTGCCCACTGCCGCGGATGTTGATGGTTATCGCGCGTTCCTGAATAACTACGCCTCGGAACAGCAGCGTTTGGGTCGCTTTCACTGGCCGGCGCACACGCGGATTCGCGATGTGCGCGAATGGCTGGTGTATCAGCACGCGGTTTCGGACGAGGTTCGTATTCTCGTCCTGGTCAGCTTCAGCTTTCTATTGGTCTGCCTGCTCAACGCCATGGGTTTGATGCTGGCAAAAATCATGGGACGAGCCGGCGATATCGGCGTGCGCCGCGCCTTGGGCGCGAGCCGCCGAGCCATTTTCGCACAATGTTTGATCGAGGCGAGCGTGGTCGGGCTCGCGGGCGGCCTGTTGGGACTGGCGTTGACGGCACTGGGTCTCGTGGGCCTGCGTTCGCTCCTGTCCGAAGAGGTGAGCCGTCTTACCCACTTTAGTCCGGCGGATATCAGCATTGCGATCGTTCTGGCCGTGGTGGCAACCACGCTTGCCGGCCTGTATCCGACCTGGCGAGCCGCGCAAGTTCAACCCGCGTGGCAGCTCAAAGCGCAGTAGAGGAACATCCCATGGAATTTGGACCCATCATCTCGGCCATGCGCCGCAATAAAGTCGGCGCGATCTTGATCGCCGTGCAAATGGCCATCACGCTCGCAATCCTGTGCAACGCGTTGTTCATCATCGAGCAACGGGTTGCCTTGAGTAAGCGTCCTAGCGGCGCCGACGAAGCCAACGTATTCATCATGGATAATCAATGGGTCGGCAATCCGCCCGACGTCTCCGCGCGGCTGCAGGGAGATCTTGCGGCGCTACGCTCGTTGCCCGGGGTGCAGGATGCCTTTGCGACGAATTCCTTTCCGATGAGCGGCGGCGGTTCAACCGAGGGAATCAGACTGCATCCGGACCAAAAAGATGCGACCGCGCTCACCGCGCTCTACTTTGGCGATGAGCACGCGATCGCGGGATTCGGACTCAAGCTGGTCGCCGGGCGCAATTTCAATCCGGGTGATGTCGTCGACAAATTAGGCTACACGGATTTGAAAGGTCCGACCGGGATCATCATCACCAGAATACTGGCGGACAAATTGTTTCCCGGCGGCAATGCCGTGGGGCAGAGCATCTACGGCGCAGCTCCCACCGGCCAAACACCCATCATCGGGATTGTCGACCGGTTGCAGGTACCGTGGATCTCGGCGGGCGGATGGGGCAGCAAGTTCAACGACAGTTCCATCATCGAGCCTTTCAATTTTATAAGTGTGTATCCCTACCACTACATCGTGCACACGCAACCCGGCCAAATGAGCTCCGTGCTGCAAGCTGCGCCAAAAAAACTCTTTGACATCAGCCGCGCGCGCGTCATTGGAAAGACTCAAACGATGTCGGCGGCGCGCGCGGACGCCTATAAGGACGATAAGGGCCTGGTTGTCATTCTCGCGGTGGTTTGCGCTTCGCTGCTGGCGGTCACAGCGTTCGGAATTGTGGGCCTCACCAGTTATTGGGTCGCGCAGCGGCGGCGCCAGATCGGCATCCGCCGAGCCTTGGGGGCTACGCGCAATGCCATCATTCAATACTTCCAGACCGAGAATCTTTTGATCGCGGGCGCCGGCGCCGCGATCGGCGTCGCCTTGGCCTTGTCGCTGAATCTTTGGATGGTCAATGCCTTTGCCATGCAGCGCTTGAACACGAGCTACGCCCTCATTGGCGCGATCGTTGTGCTGCTGCTGGGACAGGCGGCGGTGCTGTGGCCGGCTTTGAAAGCAGCGTCGATTCCGCCCGCGTTGGCAACGCGGGCCGCGTGAGGGCAGGGAAATAAGGCAAACATGTTGACGTACTATTTTCGTCTCGGCCTGCGCAGTCTCAGGCGCAACATGGTGCTGACCGGGCTCATGATTGCGGCCATTGCGGTGGGAATTGGCGCCTGCATGACCGCTCTCACCGTGTTTCGCGCCATGTCGGGTGACCCGATACCTCAGAAGTCGCATCAGCTGTACGCGCCGCAGATCGACAACTGGGGACCGGACAAGCACAACGGCGGCTCTCCGGACCGCTTGGAGCCGCAGCTCAGCTACACCGACGTGCTGGGATTGATGAAGGCGCGCGCTGCCAAACGCCAATCCGGCATGTACGCATCACTGCAGTCATTGCGGCCGGCGGATCCGAAGCAAAAGCCGACCAAAGTTTTTGTGCGCGCGGCTTTTACGGATTTCTTCCCGATGTTCGACGTGCCGTTCAAGTACGGCGGCCCATGGAGCGCGTCGGATGATGAGGCTCGCGCGGCGGTGGTGGTGCTGACCCGGGATATGAACGATAAGCTGTTCGGCGGCGCCAACAGCGTCGGCAAGACCATTCGCCTCGACAACGAGCCCTACACGGTGAGCGGTGTGCTGGATGACTGGCGGCTGCTGCCGCGCTTCTACGACCTGGCCATCCGTCCGTTCGGTGACGGTGACGCGATATTCATGCCGTTTACGCGCGCCATCGACAGGCACATGGGAAACACCGGCAGCACCCAATGCAATGGCGATCTGGACGCCGGCTGGGAGGGGCGTCTGAAATCCGACTGCATCTGGCTGCAATTCTGGGTGGAACTGCCGACCGAGACGGACGTGCAGGCGTATCGCGCCTTTCTGAACAACTATGCAGCCGAGCAGCAGAACTTGGGCCGGTTCCATTGGCCGCCGCATACGCAATTGCGTGATGTGATGCAATGGCTGCAATACCGCAATATCGTACCCAGCGAAGTGCGCATTCTAATCTTGGTCTCCTTCGGATTTCTTCTGGTTTGTTTGATGAATGCCATGGGGCTGATGCTGGCGAAAATCATGGGACGTGCGGGCGATATCGGCGTGCGTCGCGCCTTGGGGGCCAGTCGTCGAGCGATATTCGCACAGTGCCTGATCGAGACGGGCGTGGTGGGACTCGCCGGCGGACTACTCGGGCTGCTGCTGACGGCGTTGGGGTTATGGGCGGCGCGCTCCTTGTTGACCAAGGAATTCGCCGCACTGGCCCATCTTGATTGGGCGGACACCGGCATTGCCGTGCTGCTGGCCGTGGGGGCCACGGTGCTGGCGGGGCTCTATCCCACTTGGCGGGCGGCGCACGTGCAGCCGGCCTGGCAGCTCAAAGCACAGTAGGGGGACTCTGATGGAAATGCGTCCGATTCTATCCGCGATGCGCCGAAACAAGGTCGGCGCATTGCTCATCGCCACCCAGATGGCGGTCACCCTGGCGTTCCTGGCCAACGCGCTGACGCTGGTCGAGCAGCGCATGGCCTGGAGCGACCGGCCTTCCGGCCTCGATGAAGCCGATATCTTCGTCATGCAAAACGAAATGGTCGATCATCCCAGCGATCTGGCCGCGCGTCTGGCGGCGGACATCGATGCGCTGCGCGCGCTGCCCGGTGTGGCCGATGCCTACACCACGAACATGTACCCCCTGGAAGGCGGCGGGTGGATCGAGGCCGTCAATTTGACCGCCGACCAAAAGACCCCCACAGCGTTCACCGCCCACTACATGGGAGACGAGCACGCCTTGCACACCATGGGTCTCAAGCTGATCGCCGGACGCAATTTCTCCGCCGATGAAATCGCGAATCGCTCCGACAATGACATTCCGCCTCCAAGCGGCTTCATCGTGACGAAAACACTGGCTGCGAAGCTCTTTCCCAACGGTGATGCGCTCGGCAAGCCCATATTCGTCGAGAACGACAAGCCCGTACCCATCATCGGCATCGTCGATCGCTTGCAGGGACCGATGACCGTTGCGACCGGGCTGTTCAGCACTTTTGCCGAGAATTCGGTATTGACGCCTTACCGGCTGATCGGCGAAACCAGCGTGTACATGGTGCGCGCGCAGCCCGGGCAACGTGACGCCGTGATGAAGGCGGCTGAGGCCAAGCTCTTCAGCCTGGACGACAATCGAATCCTCAAGTCGAGATCCATGGAGCAAGTTCGCGCCGATGCCTACCGCGGCGCTCACGGCCTCATCGTGCTATTGAGTGCGATTTGCACCGCCTTGCTCGTGGTGACGGCATTCGGAATCATCGGCTTGACCAGCTACTGGGTTGCACAGCGCCGGCAGCAGATCGGCATTCGCCGGGCGCTGGGCGCCACGCGCCACGCCATCGTGCGCTATTTTCAAACCGAGAATTTCATGATCGCCGCCGCCGGTGCTGCGATCGGCGTTGCCTTCGCCATCGCATTGAATCTGTGGATGGTGCATAGCTTCGAAATGGTGCGCATGGACAACAGCCGCGCCATTGGCGGCGCCATCATCATTCTGCTGCTTGGTCAGTCCGCGGTGCTGTGGCCGGCGCTGCGGGCTGCATCCATTCCTCCCGCGCTGGCGACACGCGGCGGCTGAACGGGTTGCCGGGTGTGATTCCGCGCCGCACCCGCTAACATGCCCGCATGCGCACCGTGCTCGTCATCGATGATAACCCGGCAGTGGCCCAGGCACTGTCGCTGCTCTTTGGTTTGCATGACATTCGAACGCTGACAGCCTTATCGCCGCAAAAGGGCTTGGGCGTGTTGGCACACGAACGCGTCGATCTCGTCATTGCCGACATGAATTTCAGTGCCGATACAACCTCCGGCGAGGAGGGTGCGTTCCTGTTCCGCTCGCTGCGGACTCAGCAGCCGGATTTACCCGTGGTCTTGCTGACCGCCTGGACTCACTTGGAATCCGCCGTGCAACTGGTGAAAGCCGGCGCGGCGGACTACATCGGCAAGCCCTGGGACAATGACAAGCTGCTGGCGACGGTTGAGAACCTGCTCGAGTTGGCGGAAACGACCCGCGAGCGCCAACGGCTGCAGGACGAGCAGCGCCGGCGACGCGAGCGGTTGGCAGAACAATACGATCTCTGCAACATCGTTTTCGCCTCGGATGCGATGGAGCGGGTCGTTGAGCTTGCCTGTCGCGTGGCGCGGGCGGATGTTCGCGTCCTCATCACCGGCGCCAACGGCGCCGGAAAGGAGCGCATAGCGCAGATCGTGCACGCAAATTCCGCGCTTCGTGCCGGTCCCTTTGTCGCGGTGAACTGCGGAGCAATTCCTTCCGAACTGATCGAGGCGGAATTGTTCGGCGCGGAGGCGGGAGCCTTTACCGGCGCCAACCGGGCGCGCACGGGCCGCTTCGAGGCCGCGAACGGCGGGACTTTGTTCCTCGATGAGATCGGCGACTTGCCGCTGGCGGGCCAGGTAAAGTTGCTGCGGGTGCTCGAGACCGGTCAGTTTGAAATGCTGGGCTCGAGCAAGACGCGGACCGCCCAAGCGAGGATATTGAGCGCCACGAACGCGGATCTGCCGGCCCTGATCCGCGAAGGGCGTTTTCGCGAAGATTTGTACTATCGGCTCAACGTCATCGATATAGCGGTTCCCGCGCTGGCGGAGCGTCCGGCGGATATTTTGCCGCTCGCGCGCCATTTTCTCGGCGAGAGTTTGCAGTTGAGCGAGGATGCGGCGGCGGCCCTGCTGGGGCATGACTGGCCGGGCAACGTGCGCGAGCTGCGCAATTCGATCGAGCGCGCCAAGCTCTTGGCACGCGACAGCCTCGTGGTCGCAGCGGATCTGAATCTGCCGGCCGCATCGCGCGTCGCGCCGCGTGAAACCGAACATTTCAGCAAAGAGGTGCTCGAGGCCAGCTTACGCGAGGCCGGCGGCAACATCAGCCGCGCGGCGCAGAGTCTCGGGCTGTCGCGCCAGGCTCTATACCGCCGTTTGGAGCGGTTCAACCTGCGTCCCGCCAGCGGTACCTGACCGGACTCCGTGTGAGCCTCAAGTTCAAGCTCGCGCTCCTGCTGATCGTCATCGTCGGCGTGACCGCCGCGGCCAGCGCGTTGACGGCGCAATGGTTCGGCAACGCGCTCCTGGGCTGGCTGCTCATCGTCGCTGCCGCGCTGCTGCCCGTGCTCTGGCTGTCCTCGCGCGTCATGCGGCCGATCCAGCAAATGTTGCGCGCGCTCTCAGGCACCGTGGCCAGCTACCGCGAAGGGGATTTTAGTTTGTCCTTGGTGGCAGACCGTGATGATGAGCTGGGCGAACTGATGACGGCGCACAACGAGCTGGCCGCGGCACTGCGCGAGCAGCGCGCGCATCTGGTGCAACGTGAGCTGTTGCTGGACACCGTGATGCAGAATTCGCCGGTGGCGCTGGTGCTGGTCGATGCCAACGATCGCATCGCCTATGCCAACATTGCGGCGCGGCACTTGTTGAGCGAGGGACGCAGTCTTCAAGGTTCGAGATTCAAGGACGCGTTGACCCGGGCCCCGGTCGCTTTGCGCGGCGCGGCCGCGACTTTGAGCGACAGCCTGTTTTCCACGGAGATCGACGGAGTCGAAGAGACATTTCACCTGTCGCAGCGTTCGTTTATCCTGCAGGGACGCACGTTTCGGCTGTATCTGCTGAAATTGCTGACCCGAGAGCTGTCCCGCCAGGAGGTATCGACTTGGAAAAAGCTCATTCGCGTATTGAGTCATGAGTTGAACAATTCCTTGGGGCCGCTGTCCTCTCTCGCGCACTCCGGCGCGGAGATCGCGCGCCGCGGAGATCATGCGTCATTGCCGGCGGTTTTCTCCGCCATCGCGGAACGCGCCGCGCACTTGCATCAATTCGTGAGCGGCTATGCCACCTTCGCCAAGCTGCCGGTGCCGCGGCCGGAACGCGTGCAGTGGGAACAGTTCGCCGCTGACCTCAAAGGGCAGCAGTCATTTGCGCTTGCCGCGCCATTGCCGGAATTGCCGGGCTGGTTTGATCGCGTACAAGTCGAGCAGGCGCTCATCAACCTGCTCAAGAACGCGCACGAGGCGGGCGGCGCATCGGCCGAAGTGGAACTCTCCATCGTCTTCGACGGCGGCAATCAACGCATCGAAGTGCGCGATCGAGGATCGGGCATGAGTCAGACCGTGCTGGCGCAAGCCTTGCTGCCTTTTTATTCGACCAAGCGCAGTGGGACCGGGTTGGGTCTGGCGCTCGCCCGCGAGATTGCCGAAGCGCATGGCGGGCGGATTCAATTGGCCAACCGCGAAGGCGGGGGATTGACCGTCGCGCTGGACTTTCCGTGGAGCTCAGAATAAGTGGGTGTCATCTATGTCGTACGCCACGGTCAGGCGGCTTTCGGTACCGAGCACTATGATCGTCTGACGGAGATCGGCTTTACACAGGCTCGGCTTCTCGGCGGCTACTTTGCCCGCCGCAATATTCGTTTTGACGCCGTCTTCACCGGCACGCTGCGGCGACAGACCGAAACTGCGCAGGGTATTGTCGAGGGTCACGCCGAACTCGGCTCGCGGCCTCTCCAAGAAACCTTCCCGGCTCTGGACGAATACAACGCCGAAGCGGTCATGATGGCCTTCACCGGCAATTTTCCGGCGCCGGCGCCGGCCGCGGCGAGGCGCGATCCGGTGGTCGTGCGCGAGCATTTTCGGGTACTGCGGGATGCACTGCTCGCCTGGGCCGAGGACCGCACCCAGCCGGAAGGCATGCCGGTCTGGCAAGCCTTTAAGGATGGCGCGGTGGCGGCGCTCGCTGCGGCTCGCCTGCGATTTCCCGGCGGCAA